>Ga0079224_100003310_pt1 | contig 20248 bp, 21 predicted proteins | sample Stecom2015_FD_80414 | JGI IMG/M metagenome (GOLD analysis project Ga0079224, IMG submission 80414) | Agricultural soil microbial communities from Utah to study Nitrogen management - Steer compost 2015 | ecosystem: Environmental > Terrestrial > Soil > Agricultural land | place: USA: Utah...
ATGGCCTGCACCCGGGGCACCGGCAGCGCCCGGCCCTCCTCGACGAGGTCGGCCGGCAGCGGCTGGGGCGGCGGCATCAGCTCGGCCCACGGGTCGCGGTCGCCGAGGGCATCGGGGACGGTGTGGATCGTGTGGTCGCCGGGGGTGACGGACTCCAGCTCGTCCCAGCTCACGGGGAACGACACCGGCGTGCCCGGCCGCACCCGGGGGCTGTAGGCGGCGACGACGGTCGCGCTGCCGACCCGGGTGGGGTCGACGAACACCTTGCCCTCCCGGTCGTCCTTGATGAACGCCGTCGTGGCGACCTCCGGGTCGAGCTTCGCCGCCCGGTCGGCGATCGCCCGGGTGGCGGCGGCCGCCTCCTCGAGCCCGACGCTGTCGTCCACCGGCACGAAGACGTGGACGCCCTTGGCGCCGCTGGTCTTGACCGCGCCGCCGAGGCCGAGGTCGTCGAGTGCGGCCCGCACGAGCAGGGCCGCCCGCACGGCGGCCCGGAACCCGTCGCCCTCCGGGGGGTCGAGGTCGAGCACGAGGTGGGTGGGTCGCTCGGGGTGCTCGGCGGTCACCAGCGTCGGGTGGTACTCGACGGCCCGCTGGTTGGCGAACCACAGCAGGGTCCGTCGGTCGTCGCACAGCGCGTAGGACACGTCCCGCTTGGACGTCTCGGCCCAGAACGTCACCGTGCGCACCCAGTCGGGCGCGTACCTGGGGACGTTCTTCTGCATGAACGCCTCCTGCCCCCGGTGGACCCGGATCACGGACAGGGGTCGCCCACGCAGCACGGGCAGGATGCGGTCGCGCACGGCGTCGAGGTAGTCGACCAGGTCGCGCTTGGTGGCGCCGGCCCCGTCGAAGAGGGGCTCGTCGAGGTTGGTGAAGCTCACCCCGGCGCGCGACTCGCCGTCGCTGCGGTCTGGCACCCCCGCAACCGTACCGGGCGCCGGCACGGCCCGGTCGGGCGGCGGGTCAGGCGCTGCCGCCGAGCTCGGCGGCCAGCTCGGCACGCCCGGAGATGCCGAGCTTCTCGTACACCCGCTGGAGGCGGTTCTCGACGGTGCGGGTGGACAGGACCAGCTGGGCGGCGATCTCCTTGTTCGACCGGCCGGCGGCGGCCAGCACGGCGGTCTCGCGCTCGGCGGGGGTCAGCCGGGCCCGGGTCTCGGCCGCCTGCAGGGCCGGCGTCACCGGGCTCTCGCACCGCTCGGCCAGGTCGCCCGACCGGCGCTCGGCGGCCGCCGCTGCCCGCTGGTCGCCGGCGCGGCGCAGGGCGACCGCGGCGTCGGCGGCGGCCTCGGCCGCGAGCAGGTCGGCGCCCATGGCCTCGAACCGGCGGGAGACGGCGTCGAGGCGGGCGGCGTCGCCGGCGGCGAGGGCCCGGGCGTGCTCGGCGCGCGCCGGGGCGAGGTCGCCGTCGACGCGGGCGGCCACCGCGGCCAGCCGGTCGGCGACGTCGGCCGCCCGCCCGAGCCGGGCCAGGCCGTGCAGCGCCGAGGCGGCGCCGACCAGGTCGCCGATGCGCTCGCCGACGTCGGCCGCCTCGGCCAGGTGGCGGGTGGCGGTCGGCAGGTCGCCGCCGGCCGCCGCCACCCAGGCGCGGGCCTGGAGCGTGTCGACCGCGTCCCGCATGGGTCGGGGCAGGTCGGGGGCGTCGGCCGCGTCGAGCTCGCGGGCAGCGGCGTCGGCCTGCCCGGACAGCGCCAGTGCCAGGGCGCCCACGAGGTGGTTGCGCCGGGCCAGGGTGGGCCGGTCGAGCCGCTGGTTGATCGCCAGCGCCTCGCGCGCCCGGCGCACGGCGGTGGCGACCCGGCCGCGGTCGGCCACCCGGTCGGCCTGCAGCGCCGCGAACAGCGCTTGGGCCTCGGCCGACCCCTCGGCCAGCGCCTGCGCGTGGTGGTCGTCGACCAGCCGGTCGGCCTCGGCGAAGCGGCCCGCGTGCTGCAGCGCCAGGCACTCGGTCACGGTGTGCCACCACGGGTTCCAGGCCAGCGGCGAGTCGATGGCCTCGCGGGCGTCCCGGCCCCGCTCCGACATCTCGACCGCGGCGTCGAGGTGGCCGAGCCGGGACAGGCAGAAGGCGCCGACGAGGCAGGCGACGACCAACGCCTCGCCGCGAGCGCGGTCCGCCAGCGCCGCGGCCGCCTCGGCCGCCGCCCGCGGCCCGTGCCGGTCGAGGAGCGCCCACAGCCGCCGGGCCTCGAGCTGGTCGATGACGTCGGGGTCGCCCACCCGCCGGAGTGCGTCGTCGAGCAGGTCGACCCGGTCGCGGCCCGACCACGTGGCCAGGTTGTCGAACCGGGCGGCCGCGACCGTCCCCACCTCGCGGTCGTCACGGCACCGGCCGGCCAGGTCGGCCAGGTCGGCCTCGGCTTCGTCGCGCCGGCCCTGCAGGCTCGTCACGTGGGCGGCGAGCAGCTCGGCGTCGAACCCGGCGCCGGCCTCGCTGGCCGCCCGGGCAAGGCGCTCGGCGAGGGGGAAGTCGTAGCGCCAGCGGGCGATCGTCGCCCCCTCGAGCAGCAGGCGGGGGTCGCCGCCGCCGGCGGTGAGCCGCCAGGCGGCGACGCGCAGCACGTCGTCGTGGCGTCGGGGCGGCGCCTGCTCGATGACGCCGGCCAGCGCCTCGGCGACGGCGCGGGTGCGCAGGGCCGGCGTGCGGGCGCGCACGACGTCGCCGTAGACGGGGTGGGAGAGCGTCACCTGCACGCGCCGGCCGTCGAGCCGGGTGGTGAGCAGGCCGCGCCGCTCCAGGGCCTCGGCGACCGTCCGGTCGGACAGGGCGTCGAGCTCGGCCTGGCCGAGGGGCTCGCCGTGGGAGACCAGCTCCATCAGGGCGCGCTCGTCGTCGGTGAGCCGGCCCAGCCGGCCCTCGACGATCTCGACCAGCCGGTCGGAGGGGGACAGGTCGCCGACCAGTCGCCACAGCACGCCGTCGTCGACGAGCGTGCCGTCGTCGAGCGCGCCGAGGACCAGCTCGCGCAGGAAGAGGGCGTTGCCCCGGCAGCGGTCGACGAGCTGGCGGGCGGTCGCCGGGTCGACCGGGCCGCCCAGCACGGTCGTCAGCAGCTCCTCGGTGGCGTCCTGGTCGAGGCCGTCCAGCTCGATGCGGGGCGCGAGGCCGTCCTTCCACAGCGCCACGATCGGGTCGGGGGCCGGCTCGCCGGTGCGCACGGTCGCGAGCACGGTCACCGACCCGGCGACGGCGACCTGGTGGAGCAGGGTGGCGGAGGCGTCGTCGAGCAGGTGGGCGTCGTCGACCAGCAGCACCAGGCGGCTGCCGTCCGGCCGGTCGGCCAGCGCGGCGACCGACCGGCGCAGGACGTCGGCCCGGTCGTCGATCGCGCCCGGCCGGGGCGAGGTGGTGTGCAGCAGCGGCGCCAGGGCGCCGAAGGGGATGCGCGAGGCGGCGTGGGTGGCGACCGCCCGTGCGGTGGCCATGCCGGAGGCGCCCGCCAGGGCCAGGCACTCGTGGGCGAGGCGGGTCTTGCCGACGCCGAGGGGCCCGGCCAGGACCACGGCGGGGGGCGGTCCCTCCTCGAGCAGGTCGCGCAGCGCCTGCAGCTCGCGCGCCCGGCCGACCAGCGGCCAGTCCGGCCGGGGCGTGGTCCCGTCGGTGGGCGGTGTCGGGGGTGCGAGCGTCGTGGTCATGGGCGGGATGCGGTGCCGTACGGGGTCGCTTGGCAAACCGGGCAAAGTCTATTGCGGTTGCGTGACATCTGTTGCGATGCGGTGTCGTGGGCGCCGACGGGAGTAGTCGCCACTCCTGACCGTGCGGGCGGTCGCCGGGTCACCTGGACGGGCAATCACCGCCTGGGAGCCGACGTGGCGCGCTCGTGCGCCACGGGGCATCGGGCCGCTGGGAGCTGGGGTTCTCGTTCGCACGGGGGCGCTCACCGGTGGTCCGCCCAGGTCCCGCCGCATCACAGAAGGAGCGCCATGCGCATGTCACCTCTCAAGCGGATCGCCACCGTGTCCGCGGTCGCCGCAGCCGGGGTGATCGGCTTCGGCACCGCCGCCGGGGCACACACACCGGACATCCACGTCGTCCAGCCCGGGGAGACGCTCTCCCAGATCGCCCCGGACAACTGGCCCGAGGTCGCGGCCGGCAACGGCATCGAGAACCCGCACCTCATCTTCCCGGGCCAGGAGATCGACCTGAACGCGCTGGGCACCCCGGGTGAGTACCCCGAGTGGCAGCCGGCGACCTCGTCCTCCTCCTCGTCGTCGTCCTCGTCGCGCCAGAGCAGCGGCGACAGCGGCTCGTCCTCGAGCAGCAGCTCGAGCGGGTCGTCGGAGGCCGCGCCCGTGGCGCAGTCGAGCTCGGGCGGCGGCACCGTCTGGGACCGCCTCGCCGAGTGCGAGTCGGGCGGCAACTGGTCGATCGACACCGGCAACGGCTACCGGGGTGGGCTGCAGTTCTCGCAGAGCACCTGGGAGGCCTACGGCGGTACCGGCAACCCGGCCAACGCCTCCCGCGAGGAGCAGATCCGGGTGGCCGAGCGGGTCCAGGCCGGCCAGGGCTGGGGCGCGTGGCCTGCCTGCTCGCGGCAGCTCGGCCTGCGCTGAGGCGCGCGGGCTCGACCGACCGCACGTGACACGGCGGGGGCCTGAGGGCCCCCGCCGTCGCGCGCCGTGAGAGCGCCGGCGGCGCCTCGGGCCCGGACCCGGACGGCCGGTCGACAACCGGGGAGCGTTCCCGACCGACCGCACGTGTCTCGACGGGTGCCTCCGGTCCTCCGGCGGCACCGCCGGCTGGGGCAACACCTTCCCTGACGTTCGCCCGGCCAAACCCGGGATCGCCTCGTCGCGAGGGCTCGGCGCCGCCGTCCCGCCGGAGCGTCACGAACAGGCGGGTGACGTGGTTCAATGGGCACCGAGCGTGGCGGGAGGTGGCGCCATGACCGAGGGCCCCGAGACGGCGCCCGGCCCGGTGGCCGAGCGGCCGGGCGGCACGACCCGTCCCGACCGGTTCTACGACGCCGAGACCGGCGGGCCGCTGCAGCTCCAGCTCGAGCAGGACGGCGACAGCTTCCGGGTCCTCCGCCGGTTCGGCTACCGCGACCCGGCTCACCGGGAGCCGTTCGTCGTGCCCGCCGACCCCGGGCGCTTCCGCACCGACCTCGCGTCGATCCCGTGGATGTTCGCCTGGCTGGTGCCCGGGCTGGGCAGCCACCTGGCGGCGGTCATCCTGCACGACGCCCTCGTCCGCCCCGGTGGCCCGCCCGACCACGAGGGGCCCGACGTCGACCGCGAGGAGGCGGACCGCATCCTGCGGGACGCGATGGCGTCGCTCGGCACGCCCCGGCTGCGGCGGTGGCTGATGTGGGCCGGGGTCATGCTCGCGACCTGCTGGAGCGCGCTGTCGCCACGGTGGTGGTGGCGCGCGCTCGTCACCGGGACGCTCGGGGTCGTGGGGGCGCTGGGCGTCGTCGCCACGCTCGACCTGCTCGACGTCGTCGACGTCCTGCCCTGGATGGGGCCACGGCCCTGGTGGGTCGAGGTCCTCGGCGGTGCGGCCGGGGCCGTCGCGGTCCCCGCCGTGCTCGCGGTCCTGTGGGGGCGGCGGTGGCGGGTGGCGCTGATCGCCGGCGTGGCGCTGGCGTTCCTGCTGCACGTGACCGCCGCGGTGCTGGTCGTCTACGGCGTCTACCGGGTGGCCGAGACCGTCGTGTCCCGGCCGGAGGGCATGGGCCCCGACGTGGCCGAGAACCTCGAGCAGGCCACGACCGGGGCGGCCGGCGGGTCGGGGGACGGCCGGGTCGCCGCCGGGCACGTCGCGCCGGTGGCACCCTCGCCGCCGGGTCGCGAGGGGCGCTAGCAGGGGACGGCCCCCCGGATCAGGGCGCCAGCGCCTCGAGCCTGGCCCGGGCCTCGTCCAGCGCCCCGGCCGCCTCGTCCCGGGCGGCGGCGCGCGCCGCGGCCACCTCCCGGGCCCGGTCCGCCGCGGCGCGTGCCTCCTCCGCCCGCCGGCGGGCCTCCTCCGCCTCGGCCTCGGCGGTCCGGGCGGCCGCCGCGGCGGCGTCCGCCTCGGCGGTCGCGGCACGAGCCTCCTCCTCGGCCGCGGCCGCGGCTGCCGCGGCGTCCTCCACCGCCTGCTCGGCCTCGGCCACCGCGGCCGGGTCGGTCCCGGCGCCGGCCTCGTCCCCGGCGCCGCCCCGGCGGCGGCTGCGGCCCGCTCGACCCCGGCTCGCCGCGGGCGCCGCGACCGGCGCCGAGCCGGGCTCGGGGAGCACGTCGGTGTCGACCAGGCGGACCGCGGCCAGGTCGGCGAGGGCGTCGGGGTTCCCCACGACGGCCCGCAGCGCGGCGCCCACCGCGGTGCGGTCGACGGGCCGGCCGTGCCCGGCCGCGGCGTCGACCGCCGCCGCCACCAGCTCCTGCTCGGCCCGGCGCAGCTCGTCCAGGGCGGCGCGCAGGTCGCCCTCGCCCTCCTGGGCCGCGACGACGCCGTCGACGGCGGCGAGCAGGCCGGCCAGGGCGTCGGTGTCGGCGTGGGCCCCGGCGTCCAGGGCCCAGGCCACCGTCCGGGGCTTGCGCAGCGCCTTCACCGCGGCCGCGCCCGCACGGTCGCCGGCGGCGCGCAGCTCCCGGGCCAGCGTGGCCCGGCGGGCGACGAACGAGGGGAGGGGGCCGCCGTACAGCTCGGCCACCCGGGTGTCGAGGGCCGGCGGGTCGGCGGTCGGGGCGTCGCGCCGGCGGGCCATCGGCTCCAGCTTGCCAGGGCCGCGCCGTCGGCGGGGGCGGTCAGCGACCGATGCGGTCGCGAGGTCGGGCCGTCCGAGCGGGGCGGACGCCGTCGGCCGTGGTCGGGGCGGGCACCGGGGGCCGGGGGCGGCGCCCGGCCAGCAGCAGACCGCCGACCAGGAGCCCGGTCCCGAGCGCCACCACCGCGTAGCCGGCGAGCGGCGGCCCGCCGTCGGCCTCGACCGTCCCGGTCAGCGGCGACGCTGCCGTGGCGGGCAGCTGGACCGGCCACGCGGCCGACCGGCACGAGGCCGGGGCCCGGGTCGTGGTGCGGATCTGCACCTCGACGGTGGCGGCCCCACCCGGCGGCACCTCGACGGCCCGGACGGCCGCGACGTGGGCCACGAACGCCGACGGGCACCCGTCGCGCGCGGCCCGGGCGGTGGCGGCCTCGGCCCGGAGCTGGATGGGGACCGGTAGCGGGTTGAGGACCGTCGCCTCCTGCGTCGCCTCCCCCTGACCGGCACCGGGGCCGGTGACGAGGGCGTCGACGGTGAGGTCACGGCGCGCGCCGTCGGCGTCGGGCGCCTGCAGGTCGGCGACGACGAAGGCGATCGTCCACAGCAGGATGGCGATGGTGACCCGGACGACGGCGATCACGGGTCACCGGGTGGTGTGTGTGGGGTCGACATGGTGGCTCCGAACCGGACGGTGCGTGCCCGGAGGTGCCCGCCACCACCGACGAGGCTACCTGGTAGTCGCTCCACGTGGCGACTCCTCCACCCCGTGTGGCCGACCCCCGGGGGCGCGGCTCGCCCCTCGTGCCGTATCGGCACCACGGGTGGCGGGAATGCCTGCCCTGCCGGACCCGCCGGCCCCGACCCCAGGAGGCACCGTGCGAGCAGTGACGTGGCAGGGCTTCGAGGACGTGCAGGTGCAGGCGCTGCCCGACCCCCGGATCGAGGAGCCGACCGACGCCATCGTCGAGGTCACCTCCACCGCCATCTGCGGCTCGGACCTGCACCTCTACCGGCCGCTCGCGATGTTCATGGAGCCGGGCGACGTCCTCGGCCACGAGGTGATGGGGCGGGTCGTCGCCGTCGGGTCGGAGGTCACCCACATCGCGCCGGGCGACCGCGTCGTCGTGCCCTTCAACATCTCCTGCGGCCGCTGCCACATGTGCGACCTGCAGCTCTTCGCGCAGTGCGAGACGACGCAGGTGCGGGAGCACGGCAAGGGGGCGGCGCTGTTCGGCTACACCAAGCTGTACGGCCACGTGCCGGGCGGCCAGGCCGACCTCGTACGCGTGCCCCAGGCCCACTTCGGCCCGGTCAAGGTCCCCGAGGGCCCGCCCGACGACCGCTACCTGTTCCTGTCCGACGTGCTCCCCACGGCCTGGCAGGCGGTGGCCCACGCGGACGTGCCCCCCGGTGGGTCGCTGGCCGTCGTCGGCCTCGGTCCGATCGGCCAGATGGCCTGCCGGATCGCCCGGCTCCAGGGCATCGAGAAGGTCCTCGGCGTCGACCTCGTGCCCGAGCGGCTCGCCATGGCCGAGCGCCACGGCACCGAGACCGTCGACGCCGGCCGGATCGACGACGTCCCCGAGGCCCTCCGGGCGCTCACCGGCGGGCGCGGCCCGGACGCGGTGATCGACGCCGTCGGCATGGAGGCCCACGGCGCCCCGGTCGCGGCGGCCATGCAGCGCGCCGCGTCGGTGCTGCCCCGCTCGGTCGGCGCCGCGCTGGCCGTGCGTGCGGGTGTCGACCGGCTCGCCGCCCTGCGCACCGCCATCGACGCGGTCCGGCGGGGCGGCACCCTGTCGATCGTCGGCGTCTACGGCGGCGCCGCCGACCCCATCCCCATGCTGGACCTGTTCGACAAGGGCGTGCAGATCCGGATGGGCCAGGCGCACGTGCGGCGGTGGGTGCCCGAGATCCTGCCGGTCCTCGAGCGGGACGACGACCCCCTCGGGCTTTCCGACTTCGTGACCCACCGGCTGCCGCTCGACGAGGCGCCCCGCGCCTACGCCATGTTCCAGGCCAAGGAGGACGGGGCGATCAAGGTGGTCCTCGAGCCCTGACCGTCGGCGACGGCGCGGCCGCCCGCGGCGAGGTCGGGGGCGCGGGCGGGCGCGGACCGCGCCGTCTGTCCCTAGCCTGGGGGAACCGATCGCCGCCGCCCGACCCGGCATCCCGCCGGGCCGGCGCGACCGTGAGCCCGAGACGGAGGCAGGAATGGTCACACCCCGAGACCCCGCAGAGCGACGTTCCCTCGAGGCCGACCGCGACGAGGAGGACGAGCCGGTGGTCCCGGAGCCCCTCCGCGACGAGCTCAGCGATCTCGAGGTGCCCGAGGCGGACGCCCTGGAACAGGCCGAGGAGGTCACGCCCGGCTCCCGCGTCGTCCAGCTGCCGCGCGACCCCGAGGTGCCCGAGGCCGACGCCTGGGAGCAGTCCCTCGAGGTGCCCTACGACGACGACGAGGACTTCGGCTGACCCGGCGCGGGCGGCTCACACCGCCCGCGCGCGGCCACGCAGACGGGGGCGGCAGCCCGCCGTGCACGATCCGCAGGCGCGATGCGCCGTCCGGCCCTCGTGCCGGCGGGCCGGGTCAGGTCTCGTCGTGGCGTCGCCGCAACCAGCGGGAGATCACGTCGCGCGGTGACGAGGGGTGGGCGCTCTGGCCCAGCGATCTCGACCGCGCGGTGAAGCGCTCGACGAACGTCGGATCGTCGCGCTCGAGGCCGGCCTCCACGAGGTCCAGCATCGTGCGCTCCCAGCGGGTGAGCCGTCCCTCCTCCATCACACCGACCGCCTACCCCCTGCGACCGGCCGTCATGCACGCCGGGTGGGGCCGTGCCCGCGCACCGCGCTCGTCGGCCGGTGGGGCGCCGGGGAGGTCCCGGTGCCCGCCACCGGCCGGGGGGGTCCGGGCGGCGGGCACCGGGGCGACCCGTCGGCTCAGGTGCGGCGCTCCTCGGTGGGGAGCCGGTCGGGGCGGTCCTCGTGGGACCGCTCGCCGAAGCGGCGCTCGGCCTCCTCGGTGTCGCCGCCGGTCTCCTCGAGCAGCTCGTCGACCACGTCCTCGTCGGCGGAGACCTGCTGGCCCAGCCAGTCGTCGACCGTGCTGTCGGGAGGCTCGACGATCTCGCCGTCCGCGTTGCGCTCCGCCTCGCGCCGGTTCACTTCGCTCATGACCGGTCGCTTCCCGGTGGCGGGGCGCCCACACATCTCCGTGCCGCCGAGGGCGGTTAGGCCGGGGCCGGCGGGGGAAGCACCCGGCTCGGAGGTGATCGCATGTCTCGACGACCGAAGTGGGTGGCCCGTGCGGAGCACGCGGTGGACGAGCGCACGGCCCCACCGGCCGGCGAGCGCAAGTTCGCGCGCGGCGGTGCGGCCTCCCGGCGGGACCGGCGGACGTTGCGCCGCGAGCAGCAGGACGAGATGGCCCGAAGCTGGGGCGGCCTGGGGTTCCTGACCGACGCCCAGGTGAAGGGCGGGGTCACCGGCCTGGTGGCCGGCGCCGCGGTCGGTGCGCTGCTGTTGCTGCCGCTGGGCCTGGTGGGCTGGGGCGGGCTGGCGCTCGGCTGGCGGCTGCTGATCGCCGCGCTCTGCGGGGCCCTGGCCGGGGCGGCGGCCATGATGGTCTACCTCGGTGGCCGGGGTCCGGAGCTGGAGGGCGAGACCCTGGACGTGGACGGTCCGTCGGTCGGCACGAGCCCGCGCGACGCACGCAACGACGAGCGCGGACGCCCCGCCACCGGTTGAGGGCGGCGGCCGCCGCGTCGCGCGCCCGGGTCCCCGACGAGCCCGGGGTCGGGCGCGGGGTCGACGACGGCCGTCGGGCTCAGGCGGTCGCCGCCTGCCGGGCGGCCGCGATGGCCGCCGCCAGCCCCTCGGGGTCGGCCACCGTGACGGTGGCCGACGGGTGGCGGACGAGCCCCGTCGGCATGATGGCCGGCACCGGTTCGTGGAACTCGATGCAGAGGCCGCCCTCGGTGGTGGTCGCGAAGGTGACGCCCCGGTCGGCGAGCGAGAGGTGCGGCGGTCCGGCGACCTTCCACCAGGCGTAGGGGCCGGTGCGGGTGGTGCCCTTGACGTTGGCCACCGGCGTGCTCAGCGACCAGTGCCCGAACCGGACGGTCAGGCGTCCGTCGGCGACCTCGACCCCGCTGGTGCCCGGGGTGACCCCGGCGAGCCGGCCGGCGAGCCGCATCCGGGCGTCGCCCACGGCGAAGGGGAAGGTCGTGGCCCCGTCGTCGACGGGCGAGCCGGTCGCCTCGGTCGGCGCGGCCTCGGCTGCAGCGGCCTCGCCGCTCGCCGCCCGCTCGGCGGCCGTGCGCCGGCTCCCGCGCCGGCGCGCCGAGCGCGGTGTCGGGGGTCGCCGGGTCGGCTTGTCCTGGTCCGTGGAGGCGCGGTGGCCGGGCCGGTTGTCGGGCGGCACCGGCCCCGGGCCGGCGCCCCGAGGCGCCGGCGGCGTGCCGTCGGCCACCGCCGCCGCGTGGTTGGGGTCGGCCGGCGTGTGGCCCGAGCGGAAGACCTCAGGCGTCCCCATCGTCGCCCTCCGACGGCTCGTCCGCCCCGGCGGGCGCGCGCCGAGCGAGCCCGGGCGGCACCGGCTGGTCCCGGTCGTCTGACGGTGTCATGGGTCGGGGCTACCCGTCGCGGTGCCGCCTCACCCGGCCAGATCGCGGGCGCCGGTCACGGGAGCCGGCCGACACCGCGGTGGTCGGCGGCGACGGTGGGCGCCAAGTGGGACAGCTGCCACTCGACGCTCGCCCCGCACACCGGGCACCGGGGCACCGGCGCACCGCCGGTCATGGCCCGCAGGCGGCCGTGGCCCCCGCAGCCGTCGTGGTCGACGATCTCCCACGTCCCGGCCCCGGGGATCGTGTCCCCGGACCGGACCCGGGTGCCGACCCAGGCGATGCGGTACGCGCCCCGGTCGATCCGTTCCACCATGCGTCGCCGCGTACCCCGTCGTCGGCCAGGCGATCCGCCGGCCGTCGCAGCGTGCCGTCACACGCGCGATGCGTGCCGGGAAATCCCGTCGTCACGCGTCACGAAGCGCGCGCCGCACCGTCCTCAGAGAGGACGACTGCGAGGAGGAATCGAGGGGTGGACCCGACCACGCGACCCGAGCGGACGGAGAGCCGGCGCCCGAGCACGTCGACCCTGGCGACGGACGCGGCGCGATGGGCGTCGTGACGCTCGTCCTCGCGGCGTTCTTCGCCGGCGTCGGCGCGTCCCTCACCCTCGAGGTCGTCACCGACCCCGGTGCCCCGGACCGTCGCACGACCGGGGTGCTCGCCGTCCTGTCCCTCCTCGTGGCCGCGGTGACGCTGACCTCCCAGGCATTCGGGTAGACCGCCGCCCGCCGGCCGGGCCTAGCCTCTGGCGTGGCCAGCGTCGAGGTCTCGGGCGACGGCAGCATCCTCCTCACCGTCCACGTGCAACCGGGGGCGGCCCGCGCCGGGGTGGTCGGCACCCACGGCGACGCCCTGAAGGTCAAGGTTGCGGCGCCGCCGGAGCGGGGCCGCGCCAACGCGGCCCTCGAACGCCTGATCGCCGAGGAGCTCGGCCTGCGCCCCACGGACGTCGAGGTCGTCGCCGGGCACACCGGGCGCCGCAAGAGGGTGCGGCTGCGGGGCGCCGACGCGGCGCGGGTGTCGGCCTGGGTCGCGGCGCACGGCGGCTGACCCGCCGGTCGGCGGTCGGGCGAGGGGCGGGCAGCCCGCTCGCGGGCCCGGGTTCTCAGCCGGCGGTGGCCTCGGGCAGCTCGACCCGCGACGCCGCGATGCACTGGGTGAGCGCACGGCCCTGGCGGAACACCGAGACCGGGCCGTCCTCGCTCACGACGATGGCGAGGGCATCGGGGTGGTCGTAGCTCCACCGGGCCGCCGAGCGGTGGCGCATCCCGCCGTCGATCGTGACGGCCGCCTCGGCCTCGAGCGACCAGCGCAGGCCGACGCCGAGGTGGTGCACCGTCCCCCGGCTGTCCACCAGGGTGGCCAGGTCGGTCTGCGTGAGCGCCGCCAGCAGCGCCGAGTAGTGGTGGCGGTCGACGACCGACAGCGCCGGGGCGGCGACGGCCCGCTCGATGTCGAGGCCGTCGCGGGTGCCGTCGACCGGCACGACGAAGGTCGCGCCCACCCGCGAGGGGCTCAGCCAGTGCAGCGCCAGCTCGAGCAGCCCGCCCACCACCGGGCGGGGGAGCGGCGGCAGGTACGGGTCGAGCTTCCGCTGCTGGGCGGCCGCCGTGGCCCGGGACGTCCAGCGGTAGCCCGACCACTCGATCGTCTTGGTCGACGTGAACAGCCGGGTGGCGTGGAGCACCGGCGTGCGCTGGACGATGTAGACGCCGGTGTCGGCCTGGATCTGCACCAGGTCGGCCTCGTACTGGACGCTGCGGCGGAACAGGGCCAGGCTCCGCCGGCCGTCGGGCTCGACGACGAGGAACGACGAGCGCCCGTCGGCGTAGCGGCGGGCGAGGTCGAGCGGCTGGCCGTCGAGCGGGATCAGGTCGGCGAGGTCGCCCGCGGTCACCAGCGACCGGTCGCCGGGGACGACGATCGAGCCGTAGACCGGGGTGCGCCGTTCGAACCGGGGCGGCCGCCGGGCGTAGCCGAGCTCGTCGAGGATGAGGGCGAGGAGCGGCCCCTCCGCGTCGATGACCACCCCGTCGTCGTCGAGCTCGGACAGCAGTCGGCGAGAGGCCCGGCTGAGGTCCAACGCTGCGTCCACCCTCCCACGATACGGGCGCCCGGCCGCATCGGCGCCGCCGATCGGCGCGCCGCCGTTGTTTGGCGGAACGGCGGAGGGTAGCCGCCGGCGGACGGCCGGACGGCCGGACCCGCCGAGCGGAGGAGGCCCCACGGGCGCTGGCGCTGTCCCGGCGCGTCGACCAGCAGCAGCGGGCCGTGGTCAACAACCTCAACCCCGGCGACCAGAGCCCGCTCGAGACGACGATCGGCTACGAGCAGGTCGCCGTCGACCTCACGGCCTGGCTGGCCCGCAGCGAGCCCGACCCGGCGCTCAAGCAGGCGCTCGACTTCGCCCTGCTCGAGGACTTCGACCACCTCTACCGCTACGCCAACCTCTACGAGCTGATCGACGGCCGGGACGCGGCGGAGCTGACCGACTCGCTGACCGAGATCATGCCCGGCCGCCCGACGATGGTGGAGCACCGGCACCCGTACGACGACGTGCGGCCCCACTACGACACCCACACCGTCGACCCGCTGTCACGGCTCCACGTCATGACGATCGTGGCCGCCGAGCAGCAGACCATGAACTACTACCTGAACCACAGCGCCGAGTTCATGGAGCCGGTGGCCCGGGACCTGTACGTGGAGATCTCACACATCGAGGAGCAGCACGTCACCCACTACGAGTCGCTCCTCGACCCGCTGGACTCCTGGTTCAAGCAGCTCGTCTTCCACAAGTACAACGAGGCCTACCTCTACTGGTCGATGCTGCAGCAGGAGGCCGAGCCGCGGCTGAAGCGGATCTGGGAGCTGCACCTCGACATGGAGATCGGCCAGCTGCACGCCGCCTGCGACCTGCTGCGCCGCTACGAGGGCGTCGAACCGGAGGAGATCCTTCCGCCGGAGCTGCCCGAGGTCCCGCTGACCTTCGAGACCAACAAGGACTACGTGCGGTCCGTGCTGGCCGAGCAGATCGACCTGCGGGCCGACGGCACCGAGTACGTGCCGGTCGGGGAGCTGCCCGAGGACCACCGGTACTTCGCCTTCCAGGACGTCGTCAACGACGGGGGCGCCCCCTCCGAGCTGGTGGTCGACGAGAACCGGGCCGCCAGCGGCCGCGAGTTCCGCGACGAGGTCGAGGGCCCGCACCCCGTCGCCGGCCTGCGCGCCTAGCCCTCGGCCCGATCCGCACCCCCGTCGCGACCCCGCGAACCGACACCCCCGCCGTGACGATCGAAGGAGCACCCCGATGACGATCCTCGTCCCCACCAAGGCCACGGGCGCCACCGCCAAGACCGCGGAGATGACCTATGTCGAGCCCGACCGGCAGGTGACCGACGACGAGCTGGCCGCCGCCCTGCCCGACGCCGGTCTCAACATGGCCTTCGTCGCCGACTTCCTCAGCGCCGCCCTCACCCACGAGCGCTGCGGCCGCCACCTCTACCGGTCGGTCGCCGCCCGCACCAACAACCCCGTGCTGAAGCGCCGGTACGAGGACTTCGGCGAGGAGACCGAGCGCCACGCCGAGATCCTCGAGGAGCTGATCGCCGGCATGGGCGGCAACCCGAGCTACGTCAGCCCGGCCGCCCGCGGCGTCGAGGGGGCCGACACCAAGCTCGTCGAGAGCACCTCGCTGCTCGGCGGGTCACTGGACGTGATGACCCGGGAGATGGTCATGCTCCAGGCCGTCTTCCTCGCCGAGTCGCTCGACCACGCCCACTGGCAGACCCTCGCCAAGCTGGCCGAGCGCCTGCCCGACGGCGACCTCAGGGACCGGTGGGTCCGGGCGGTGGGCGAGGTCGGACCCGAGGAGGGCGAGCACCTCGAGTGGGCCCGGGCGGCCATGGAGAAGATGGTCATGCTCCAGGCCGAGAGCAGCGCCATGGCGGCGGTCGGCGCCAAGGCCGAGGAGCTCGTCGAGAAGGTGCGCAGCTGGTTCGCGTGACGCGCCCTCGGTGCTCGTGACCGGCCCCGCCGCGGTCAGACCAGGTACCCGGCCTGGTGGGCGGCGATCATCGCCGCCGCTTCGGCGTAGGTCTCCGGTCCGTAGGTGCGGGCGGGCGGCATCGACGCCCGCACCGCCTCGACCTCCTCGGGGGTCAGGTCGCAGCTGCCGGTGACCGGTTCGATGCCGTAGAGCCGGGCCGAGCTGATGCCGAAGATCTTCGCCTTCACCTCGTCGGTGAGGGCCGGGTAGCCGTGGCGCTCCTGCAGCTCCTCGCTGATCTGGAAGGCGCGCATGGCCTGGATCTGGTCCTGGGGCGTGCCGAACCAGATCGAGTCGGTGCCCCACACCACCCGGTCCTCGCCGACGTAGCGCAGCAGCTTGCCCAGCACGTGCGCGGCCGCCGTCGGGTCGCGCATGAGGAACCACCAGGTGCCGCCCAGCTCGGCGTAGACGTTCGAGTTGGGCTCCACCCCGGCGTCCTGCAGCGAGCGGATGAGCCGGTCGACGCCCTGCGGGTCGGGGTCGTCCGGGTCGTAGGGCCCCGTGCCGCCGCCGCCCGGCTCGAACCCCGAGTGGTAGACGACGAAGGCGATGTCGGGGTTGCGGGCCGCCGCCGGGCCGATGTCGCGGGGGTCGGCGAGCTCGGGCGTCGAGCCGACGATCGAGCTGATGCCCTTGTGGGTGCAGATGATCGGTGGGCCGATCTCGCGCACGTGGTCGATGAACCGCTGCCCGATCTGGGGGCGATCGGGGTCGTGGTCGTCGAAGTAGAAGTGCGCGTCGGTCGGCGTCATCGTGTAGATCTTCCAGGCCGCCAGCGGGTACCGCTCCCGTAGCTCGGTCATGCTGGCCAGCGCCGCCTCGACCGGCCCGTGGTGGGGATAGGCGCCCCCGTGCATCAGCACCCGCCCGTCGCAGCCGAGGCGGGTGGCGACGTCGATGGCGAAGGCCATGTCGTCGGGCTGCAGACCGGCCAGCGACGCGGTCGGCAGCGCCGAGAGGATCGTCATCGACGTGTCCGAGCGGACGAACACCTCCCGGAAGTAGGCCTCGGCCGTGAAGCAGGCCTTGGCGCCGGCGCCGGCCTCGCCCTCGGCGCAGGCCGACTGGGGGAAGGCGGCCGTCCACTCGCCGATGCCGGGGTCGGCGTCGTAGTTCACGTAGTGGGTCTGGACGTCGAAGATGAACTCCTCACCGCCCAGCTCCTCGAGCGCGGTGGCGGTGTCGCGGGTGGCGTCCTCGGAGACGTCGAAGGTCCCGCCCGGCCGCTCGCCCCGGTCGGCGGCCTCCTCCTTCGAGCAGGCGGCGAGCACGAACAGCGTCGCCGCCGCGCCGGTGATGCTGCTGAGGAACCGCCGCCGGGACATGTTCAGGCGGCGAGCGTTCTCGTCGGCCAGCCGGTACGTGCGGCGGATGGCCTCGCGCACCACCGGGCTGTGGGGGATCGGGTGGAACTCGCCGTTGGAGACCGGCCCGAGCTTGATCGGCAGGCGGGGCTCGTCGTCCTCGTCGCCCCGGCGGATGTGACTCCAGTCACGCACGGGCCCCAGTGAACCACCCGGGCGGGCGGCCTGCCCGCGGTCAGAGCGGCGGCAGGCGCTGGTCGAGGTCGACCAGGTGGGCGAGGGGGTCGCCGGCCTCCGCCAGCCGTGCCGGGGCGGTGCGGATCGTCCAGCGGTCGGGCTGCAGGGCGGGGTCGTCGAGCTCGTCCCACCCGAGCGGCACCACCACCGGCCCGCCGGGCGCGGCGAGCACGCTCCACGGCGCGGGCAGCGGGCGGTCGAGGGCGTTGCCGCTCACGTCGAGCCGGGCGAGGCCCCGGCGGCCGCGGTCGCCCTCCGGGGCCACGAGCTCGGGCACGGTCGCCCCGACGGCGCGGGCCAACCCCGCCGCCCAGGCCCGGGTCTCCGCGACGGTCGGCCCGGGGCCGACGGGGACCCGGACCTCGACGTGCCGGCCGGCCAGCGTCGGGCGGGCCTGCAGCCCGAGGTGGTCGAGCGCGGTGCGGACCAGCAGGGCGATCACGAGCACGTCCTCGAACGAGGTCCGCTCGCCCGGGGCGATGTCGAGGAACGCCCAGGTCGGGCGGCGGACGTCGGCCCGGCGCACGACCCACGGGCGCAGCTCGACGGCCCCGCCGGCGGCCGTCCAGGCCACGGCGGGCGGGCTGTCGAGCACCGGGTACCACCGTGTCGCCCCGGGGGCGGCGTCCTCGTCGCGCCAGCGGTCGACCCAGGCGGGCGCGTCGCGGGGGAGGGCGGTCCGCCAGGCCCCGGGGCGGCCGTCGGTGGGGTGGTGGCGGCGGGCGACGGGCCGGTCGACCAGGTGGGGCAGGATCGCCGGGGCGGCGGTGGCGTACCAGCGGACCAGCTCCCACCGGGTGACCGGTCCCTCGCCGTCGCGTCCGGGGAGCAGCGCTGCGCCGAGGTCGGCCAGCTCCAGCGTGTGGCCCTGCAGCTCCCACCGGCCGCCCCGGTCGGGCAGCGCGTCGAGGGCCGCCAGCTCGTCGCGGGTCGGCGGGGACCACCGGGCGGCGCCCAGACGCTCCTCGGCCTCGGCCGGCGGGCGGTCGCCGTGCCAGCGGGCCTCGGGCGCGGCCGCCACCTCGTCGTTGGTGCGCCCGGTCTCGACCGAGCGGGGGTGGTCCTCGGGGTCCCAGCCGGCCACCGCGTGCTCGTCGCGCTTGTGCAGCAGCAGCCACTGCTCCCGCCGGGACCGGCCGCGGTCGGTGCGCACGAGGACGAAGCGGCCCCGCAGCTTCTCGGCCTCGACGTCGAAGTGCAGCTCGCCGGCGCGGATGGCGGCCGCCGGGTCGTCGGTGCGGGCCGGCGTCCAGGTGCCCCGGTCCCAGACGATGACGTCGCCGCCGCCGTACTCGCCCGCCGGGATGACGCCTTCGAAATCGGCGTACTCGATCGGGTGGTCCTCGACGTGCACGGCGAGGGATCGCACCTCGGGGTCGAGCGTCGGGCCCTTGGGGACCGCCCAGCTGGCCAGCGTCCCGTCGACCTCGAGCCGCAGGTCGTAGTGGAGCCGCCGGGCCCGGTGCCGCTGGACGACGAAGAGCCGGCCGCCGCGGTCCAGGTCCGGCGCGGCCTCCCCGCGGTCGCCGGACGGTTCGGCGGTGCGGTCGAAGCGGCGCTTGGCCCGGTACGCGTCGAGGGCGGCGCCGTCCCGGCCGCCGGCGCCGGCACCGGCGGTGCGGCGCGGGGCGGCGGGGGCACGGCCGCGCCGGCGGGGCTCGCGGGTGGAGCGGGGTACGCCCCCTGCCTACCCGGGGCGGTCCCGGATCACGCCCGGTCTGGCACGATGGGCGCCGTGGAGGAGACGCGCGTCGACAAGTGGCTGTGGGCCGTGCGGCTGTACAAGACCCGGGGCCTGGCCACGGCGGCGTGCCGGGGCGGGCACGTGCGGGTCAACGGCGTCCCGGCCAAGCCGGCGACGCCCGTGCGGGTCGGCGACCGAGTCCAGGCCCACGTCAACGGGCGGACCCGGGTGCTCGAGGTCGCACGGGTGATCGACAAGCGCGTCGGTGCGCCGGTGGCGGCGACCTGCCTGGTCGACCACACGCCGGCCGCCCCGCCGCCGGAGCGCGCCGCGCCGGCGTTCGTCCGGGAGCGCGGCGCCGGCCGTCCCACCAAGCGGGAGCGGCGCCAGCTCGACCGCCTGCGCGGTCGTCGCGCCTGACCGTCGCCGACGCCCGGTCGCGCGGCCGGGGCCAGGCCGGTGCGTGGACCGGGGTCGCCCGCCCGACCCCGGCACACCCACCCCTGCGGCGGTGGTCCGCCGATGCCCCGTGGCCGTCGGGGAGGGGATGCCCGCCCGAGCTGATCTCCTCCCCCGGTCACCGACGCAGGGCTTGTTTGCACCATGTAGATCGCGCCAGGGTCGGCCGGCGTTACAGCCCGGCGGAAAATCTTCCCTGCGGCTGACGCGCGGCGGGTCAGGAGGCGGTGCCGGACGCCGTGGCGCCGGCGTCGGGGGCGCCGGCGGGCGGGGGCGGCTCGGCGGTCGTCGTGGTGGTCGAGGTCGAGGGTGGTGCGGTGGTGGGCGGAGGCTCGGTCGTGGGCGACGTCGTCGGCGTCGGCGCCTCGGTCGTCGCCACCGGCGCGGGCTCGCCCGGGTCGGGGACGGTCGTCGCCGGCGGCTCGGGCGGGGCGACGCCGCCTGCGGTCGTGGTCGTGGTGGTCGCCGGCGCGGGCTCGCACGCCTCGGCGGCGGGTGCCGTGCCCGGGTCGCAGGCCGTCGTCGGCCGGTCGGCCGGCGTCCCCGCCCGGGCGTCGGGCCCGGCGGTGGTCGTCGTCGGCTCGGCCGGTCGCTGGACGGTGGTGGTCGTGGGCTCGTCGGTGCGGATCTCCTCGATGGCGGGCACCACGACCTTGGCGACGATGCCGGTGGTGGCGGCCGCGGCGGCGACGCCCAGGCCGACGGCGGTGGCGGCGGCCGCCGCCTTGACCGCGAGGACCCGGCCGAGCGTCCGGGCCGCCGGGTGGGACGAGGCCGCCAGCCGGGCGACGGCACGCTCGGTCGCGCCCGGCGGGCGGAGGTGGCGGGGGGCGCGGTCGCGCAGGTCGACGACCTCGGCCCCCGGCGCCGTGCCCGCCCCTGCCGGCGCCGCGGCCGCGACGGTCTCGGTCGCGGTGCGGCCCGGGGGCAGCGGGTCGAGGACGGTGGGGTCGGCAGGCTCGACGTCGTGGCCGCCGAGCGCGGTGCGGCGGACGACCGCCATGGCCCGCACGAGCGCCGCCTCGTCGGACAGCTCGTCGGGGTCGGCGGCGCCTCGGCGGCGGCCACGAGCAGGGCGAGGTCGGCGGCCCACGGTGGGTCGTCGGGCCCCGGCTGCCGTCCGGCCAGGATCCGCTCGACGACCTCGTCGGAGACCTCGGGCTCGACCGGGTCGTCGTCGTGGTCGGCGA
>Ga0079224_100003311_pt1 | contig 20247 bp, 22 predicted proteins | sample Stecom2015_FD_80414 | JGI IMG/M metagenome (GOLD analysis project Ga0079224, IMG submission 80414) | Agricultural soil microbial communities from Utah to study Nitrogen management - Steer compost 2015 | ecosystem: Environmental > Terrestrial > Soil > Agricultural land | place: USA: Utah...
TCGCCATCGTGCTGGGTGACTTCTCCGATGGTGAACCAGTATTGGCGCGCGTCCATTCAGAGTGCCTGACGGGCGATGGCCTGTTCAGCCAGCGCTGCGATTGCGGCGCACAGCTTGAGACCGCGCTGCGCAGCATTGCGGAAGAAGGCCGGGGGATGGTCCTGTATCTGCGGCAGGAGGGCAGGGGAATAGGTCTGGTGAACAAGATCCGTGCCTATCAGTTGCAGGACGCCGGTGCGGACACTGTGGAAGCGAATGAACGCCTGGGTTTTCCGGCGGACATGCGGCGTTACGACCTATGCCAGCCCATGCTGCGCTACTTTGGCGTCAAGCGGCTGCGCCTGATGACCAACAATCCGCGCAAAGTCCAGGCTTTGGAAAAGCTGGGGGTTGAGGTTACCGAACGGGTGCCCATTCAAGTGAACCGCAACCCCCATAATGAAGGCTATCTGAATACCAAGGCCGCAAAACTGGGCCATTGGCTCAAGGCAAAGATTTCAGACTGATCAGGCGGTGGCGGCTTCCGTGTCCGTCACAGCATTGATCTGTTCTGCAGCGGTGCGCAAGGCGGCCTCACGACTGTCGGCACCCATATCCGTGCCTTCGGCGCGCACGACTCGCACATCGGTCACACCGAAGAACCCGAATACGGTCTTCAAATAACTTTCCTGATGTTCCATCGCTTGGCCCGCCTCACTGGTCGAATAGATGCCGCCACGTGACAGCACGGCGATCAGCGTCTTGCCGCCGGCCAGACCTTCAGGGCCATTTTGCGTGTAGCGGAAAGTACGACCAGCCTGCGCCAACCTGTCAATCCACGCCTTGAGCTGGCTCGGGATGGAAAAGTTGTACAGAGGTGCGCCCACCACTACGACATCGGCGGAGAGGAATTGAGACACCAGTTTCTCGGCGAGATCTTTCTCGCGCTGCTCGGCCTCCGTCAGGGAGTCGCCTGCGGGGCGGCGCAGTACCAGTGAATCTGCGGAGAAATGGGGAGGCGTCTGCACGGCGAGATCCAGGTATTCAACCACGGTCTCGGGATGGTTCTCCACCCATTTTTCTACCACTTGGCGAGTGAGCCCGCGCGATACGGACGCAGCACCATTGACACTGGAATCGACATGTAAAAGCTTCATAACTTCTCCGGGTTCAGTTATCGGTTGCATGACTCTATTATCGTCGTTCCGGCAATCGCCGATAAGATGGGAATTTTTGCCTGTAATATTCCATATTTGGAACGGTTATGGCATGGGGCTTGCAAGTATGCGACATCGAATCAGCAGGAGCAAATCATGGCGTGGCAAGCACTCTTCGGCGAAAAGGCCAGTACCAAGCTTGCGGCATTCTTCGATTCGCAGGACGCGCTGGATCGTGTGTCTTCGCAACTGAGAGAGGCCGGCGGCTTGCAGAACCCGCAGTTGTGGGTGGTCAGACCTCATTCCGCCAACTATGACAAGCGGCTCGAGCCTGAAACGGAAGGGGTGGCCCGTACGGCAGTCAGATCCCACATCATTTTGGGGGGCTTGGGGCTGCTGGCCGGCCTGCTGCTATGGGGCATTCTGTACCTCATGCAGATTCCGGCGATTGTTTCCTCTCCGGTATACAGCGGTGGTGCTATCGTGGCGTTTTCGACAGTAGGCGGCCTGCTTCTGGGTGGCCTGGTCACTGCCCGGCCTGACCACCAGCGGGTGATACAGGCTGTGGACACTGCCACCAAGGAAGGGCGCTGGTCATTGGTCATTCACCCCCGCGACGAAATGCAATGCAAGACAGTCGAAGCTGTGTTGCATGATGCCGGCGTGGAAAGCGTGAGAAGTATCTGACCGAGGCTGCAGCGCCTCAAGCTCGCGCGACGCTGTCGCGCCCCTTCTGCTTGGCAGCGTACAGGGCAGCATCGGCCCGCTGCATGAGCTGTTCCAGATTTTCGTGTGCTTGAAGTTGGGCAACCCCAATGGACGCAGTTAGTTTGAAGTGCCGACCATCAGACAGTCTGATGTTTTCAGAGGCGATGGCGTGACGCAGTCGTTCAGCCACACTGGCCCCGTCGTCCAGTGTCCCTGAGACCAATACCGCGAATTCTTCTCCACCCAGCCGTCCGGCAATATCACTTCCCCGGCAGCTCTTTTGAATCAGCCTGGCGCAGTTCTTGAGTGCCAGGTCTCCGGCATTATGTCCCCAGGTATCGTTGACGTCCTTGAAAAAATCCAAATCGATCATGAGGAGTGCGAGCGGTTCGTCGCTCGCCTTTGCCGTTTGAAGGCGGGTCGAAGCGATATTGAGGAAGTGCCCACGGTTCGCCAGGTCGGTCAGGCTGTCCAGCTCGGCCCGGCTTCTCAGTTCCTTGTTTAGTGCAATGTGGGCCGACACGTCGCGCCCCACCGCAATGACGCCCGTCACCCGGTCTGCGCGTCCTGAAGCGGAACAAAGCGTCCATTCCATATAACGTGCGCCGGACTTCGTCTGGCAGACCACTTGGAGCAATTGTTCCGACGCCTTTTCGAGCGCCGAAGACAGCGCCGCCAGTGCTTTCTCCCTGTCTTCATCTGCCACCAGATCGAGAAAGCTGTTCAGCACCCGGCCTGATGGCAGGCCGTCAAACAGATTCACGAAGGCAGGGTTCGCATAGGAAAGCCGACCGGTTGGATCCAGGTGCAGCACACAGTCCGCAGTGCGTTCCACGATTACGCGGTAGTCGTGTTCACGTTCCTCGATCAGTCGCTGGTCGGCCTCGCGGTTGGCCGTGTATTCGCGCCGCCGGTTCTGGTAGAAGATCAGGCCCCAGTACGCGCTGCCTGCCAAAAGAAGGAAAAGCCCGGCTTGCGTGAAACCCAGCCGTCTCCAACTGGACATCGCTTCATCGTGTTCCCGTCCCATTATTACCAAGAGCGGTTTTTCGCCTGGTGCGGTGAGCCCCACGACTGCACTGGCAGCAATGATTTGAGCTTCCGTGCCCGCCTCGGAGACGATGGAGACCTGATTGCGCTCGGACATGCTCTGCAGCAGGACGTGAACCTCGGCCTTGGAAGGTTGGGCAAGGCCGGCTGAATCCGTGGGGCGTGGGCCGACACCGATCCCGTTGTGGGCATCCACATGCATCAATACCGCCCACATATCGGGTGTGTAGAGCGTGGACTTCATCAACATTTCTATATAGGAGGCCTCCAGCACGGCAAACACCACACCCTGGAATTCATCGAGGTCACTCATCATGGCTTTGCTGACGGCAAAGCTGAGATTGCCCATGATGTCGTGAAACGGCGCTGAAATGTACAGGCGGTGCCGCTGCCTGTCGGCCTGCGCATTCTGGAAATAGGGACGGTCGCTGAAATTCGTGCCGTGGGGGATTAGGCGTGTACCTACAAGTGGAAATCCTCGGCTGTCCAGAACCCCGATTCCCCGTATGATGGGCATGGCGTTGGCCAGGGACTGCATGCGTTCCTGCAGTTGATTCAATGTCAGAAAGCCATTCAGGGCAACGATTTCTTCCAGTATCTGGTGCGTCGTGCGAAGATGCAGCTCGAGGTTTGTGGAAACTAGCGTGGCCTGGTTGGCCAGAGTGCCCTGCTGGTCCTTGCGGTGTTCCCGAAACTCGATGAAGGAGAAAATGCCGTTGAGGGTGCCCACGAGAATGATCAACAGCAGTAAGGCAAGCCGTTGCAGTTGCTCGGTGCTACGCGTTGACAGGAATTGGGGCATGAAATGGAATTCCACTCTACCCGGAATTCGGAAGCGGAAAAGCCACGAATTTTATCAGAATTTTGTATGAGCTTATTACCGTTTGACAGGTTCAGGCGTTTATGCGGCCGCGGCGCTATTAAAGTCTCTTTCGCTGTCGGTTTTGCGCTGCAGGCCTCCGGTATTGCAATGGCCGGCACATCCCTGGACCCTCAAATCGCCGCGGCTCGGGTGGAAACTGTGGTCGAGGGCCTAGAGCATCCCTGGGCCATGGCTTTTCTTCCCGAGGACGAGGGCATCCTCATAACGGAAAGGCCCGGTCGCCTGAGAGTCTGGCGTGACGGCCGGTTGCACCCACCGGTTTCTGGGCTGCCCGAGGTTTACGCCGGTGGCCAGGGCGGCTTGCTTGATGTCGCCCTCTCACCCGACTTTCATAAGAATCGCCAAGTCTTCCTGGCCTATGCAGAGCAGGGAAATGGCGGTGCAGCGGGGACAGCCGTCGGCGTGGGTGTACTGTCGGCCGACTTCAAGGCTCTGGAGAATTTTCGGGTAATTTTCCGGCAGGAACCGAAACTGTCGTTGGGGCAGCATTTTGGTTGCCGCCTTACATTTGATGAAGACGGGCACCTGTTCATTGCGCTTGGCGAGAACAACCAGCGCCCAACGGCTCAGGACCTCGACAAGTTGCAGGGTAAGCTCGTACGGTTGAATCCAGATGGCAGTGTCCCCAAAGACAACCCCTTCGTCAATCAGCCCGGAGTTCGTCCGGAAATCTGGAGCTACGGGCACAGAAACCCCCAGGGTGCCGCGATCAATCCGTGGACAGGGAAGCTATGGGTTCACGAACACGGGCCACGGGGCGGCGATGAGATCAACATACCTGAAGCAGGGAAGAACTATGGCTGGCCGCTGGCTACCTATGGTCGCAACTATTCGGGTTTCGCCATCCCTGAGGCGCAGGGTGAGTCCGCGGCAGGAACCGAGCAGCCGCATTATGTGTGGCTGAAGTCGCCCGCGATTTCCGGTATGGCGTTCTACAACCACGACCGCTTTCCCGCGTGGCGCAACAATGTGTTCGTAGGCGCCTTGAAGGACAGGCAGTTGATCAGGCTGGAGCTGGCCGGAGATGACATCGTCCGTGAGGAGCGGCTGCTGGGTGACCTCGGAGAGCGCATCCGCGATGTTCGCGCAGGCCCAGACGGATACCTGTATGCTCTCACCGACAGTAGTAAGGGTTCTCTGCTGCGGGTGAGCCCATCCCCTTGAAATCAGGAGTTGTAATGCGAGTACTTGCCATACTGCCTGCTGCAGCCTTGCTTGCGGCGTGCCAATCATCCGTGCCCTTTGAGGCGGTGAGCGACCAATGCGGTTCCTTGCGCTACTTGTCGATGGTTGGGCTGAAAATCGAGGAAGCGAAGGAATCCAGCTTCCCCGCAGGAACCCGTTTCATTCGGCCCGGTACACCCACCACCAGGGATTACCGGGCGGACCGCCTGAACGTTCACATTAACAACCAGGGGCGAATAGAGAATATCAACTGTGGGTGAGCCACCACAGGATTTGTTACAATTATAAATAATTTGTTGTGTGAGGCTATACTTAGGGAAAACACCTAATTGGTAATCCTGCGAGGAGATTTTCCCAATCATGCGTCTCATGCGTTTCCGTTTCAATGATCTCAGTCTCACGCGTCGGGTCTGGGCAGTCATGTTGGTCAACGGGCTGGCCATGCTCGCGATCATGGCGACTTCCGGCTGGGGCCTTTATCAGGCCCGTTCCAGCCTTGAAACCGTGCATTCCCAACGTATGGCTGCAGCAGAGCAATCCAGCCAGCTCATCCAGGATTACTACAACCTGCGTCTCAATATCCTGTTGAGCTTCCAGCATGACCCCAACAGTGTCCTGTATTCATTGCACGGGCACGAGATCACTGCTCACACCGACGTGCTGCGCGCTACGGAAACCTCCTGGGGTGAACATTATCGGCGCCTTGCCGAGCGCCCCACGAACGGCGAAGAACGGGCGCTGCTGCAAGTGGTGGAACAGAAACAGGCTGCGTGGCTGGCAAAGGCGCGCGCTGCCGTTGAGCGCGTACATGCCGGCGACTTCAGCCCCGACTCCATGCAGGCCTTTCTGGTGGCAGGCCGTACTGAAGGCGATGCCCTGCTGGCTTCCCTGGTCGACCTGCAAAAGTTCCAGAGCGCCATGGCTGACCAGGCCGTGAGCGAAGCCGAGAGCCGCTACCACGAGGCAATTCTCATTTTCGTGCTGGTAGCCTTGCTGGTCATTCTTCCTGGAGTGTTGCTCATGCTCTGCACGATGAAGCGTCTTAGCAACGGCTTCAAACGGGCGGTCAGTGCCGCCCAGGCGATTGCAAGCGGCGATCTCTCCCATCGTGACAACGACTCCGCAGGTGATGAAATCGGTGTGCTCATCACGCAGATGCGTACCATGAGCAGCAGTCTGAACAGCCTGATACGTCGCATCGTACACGGGGCCGACTCCGTTTCCCAGGCGGCAGACGCGGTGGCACAAGGCACTCAGGATCTCGCTTCCCGCACCGAACAGCAGGCTGCGGCCCTGGAGGAAACCTCCGCAGGTACCGAAGAGCTCAACAGCACCGTGCAGCAAAATGCGGAAAATGCCTCCGAGGTGGACGCGATGGCTCTCACCACTTCAGAGCTTGCCGAGCGGGGTGGGGCGGTGACCAATCACGCCGTCGAAACGATGGAAGTCATCCGCCAGGCTTCGGAAAAAATTGCAGAGATCGTCAACATCATCGACGGCATTGCATTCCAGACCAATATTCTCGCCCTCAACGCCGCAGTTGAGGCCGCCCGAGCTGGCGAGTCGGGGCGCGGCTTTGCCGTAGTCGCGGGCGAAGTCCGGGCACTGGCCCAGCGCAGCGCAAGTGCTGCTCAGGAAATCAAGCAGGTGATCCACGAATCAGTGGAAGGAATCCGCAAGGGCTCTGATGAGGTTGCGGAAGTGGGCGTGGCAATGAACGAGATCGTAGAAAGCTTCAGCCGCATGAAGGCCCTCATTGGCGAAATCGCCAATGCTTCCAAGGAACAGGCGCTCGGCCTGCAGCAGATCAATCTGGCGGTCAATCACATGGATGCCACCACTCAGCGCAATGCCCTGCTGGTCGAAAGCACGTTGCGGACCTCCGAGGAACTGCAGCGCGAAGCGAACACCTTCCGTGAACTGGTGTCGGCCTTCCGCCTGGCAGACGAGGATCATCTGCGGGCAATCACCGCTTAACCTTGGAAGCCGCCCTCGTCCAGCCAGGCTTGCTCTTGCGCCGTGGTCGCCCTGCCTAGCAGGCGATTGCGGTGCGGGAAGCGGCCGAAACGTTCGATGATCTGCCGGTGGTGGGTCGACCATTTGGCGGACTGGCTGCCGGGCAGGTCCGAGAACAATTCCGTGCAGCGCTGTTGGTCCTCCAGTGATTCCGAATGCATGTAGGGCATGTAGAAGAAGCTGCGCAGATCCGGGTCAAAAGCCCGGTCATGGCCAAGCTCCACGGCGCGCCTGGAAGTGCTTAGAGCAAGGGGGTCTGTGGCGTAAGCGTGTGCGCTGCCGCGGAAGATATTTCGGGGGAATTGATCCAGCAGAAGTATCAGGGCGAGGGCGCCTTCCGGGTTGTTCACCCAATCAGCCAGTTCACCTCGCGACGCGGCCATGTGCAGGTCAAGAAAACGCTCGCGGCAGCGGGCGTCGAACGCTTCACCGCCACGGAACCATAGTTCGGGCCCGGCCTCTTTCCAGAATTCGACCACATCGCGAGGGCTTGCTGTCATATCTCTTCCTTGTGAGGTTGGTCCGGCGTCTGTTCAGGCCGGGTAGTACAGGTTTCATACCATAGGGGATTAGCTTCCCCCCGGCGAGCAAATTGCTGTGCGCTTCGCGGAGAGCGCCACACTCCACCCGCAAGCCCCAATTGTGGCTCGACCGCATACCAGAACCAGCGGCCATCAGCGTCCTGGGCCAGCCAGTTCCAACCGTCCGGGGCCTCCGACCAGGAGGGGCGTGGCTCATTCTCGTGACCCATGTTCATTCTCCACCACCATCATGATTCATCTGCGCCCCCTATGGCGCCACCAAACAGCCCTGCCCGATAATCGCTGAAAGCCTGGTGGATTTCGTGCTCGCTGTTCATGACGAACGGGCCGTACTGCACGATAGGCTCATTCAGCGGCCTGCCGGCAATCAGGAGAACGCGGCTGTCCTGTTCTGCCTTGAGAATTACGCCATCTGCTCCTGGGGTATTGGCAAGTATGGCAAGGCGTCCCGGCGGAATTTGTGTCGAACCCACGGTTACCGAGCCCTCGTAAACATGCAGGAAGGCATTGTGGCTTTCCGGAATTAGCTCTGCAAAATCGGCACCTGCCGGAAGGTGTAAATCCAGATAGATGGGCTGGGTGACGGGGCGCTCAACGGCTCCCACAACGCCATGACTACGCCCGGCAATAACGGTCACCTCCACACCGCTATCGGTGGTGAAGGAGGGCAGCTCCGCGGCGGAAAAATCCCGGTACCACGGCTGGCACATTTTGTCGGCGGCGGGCAGGTTCAACCAAAGCTGAAAACCCTTCATCAGGCCATGCTCCTGCTGCGGAATCTCGGAATGGATGACGCCTTTCCCCGCAACCATCCATTGAACCCCGCCGTGTTCCAGCAGGCCCTGGTTGCCAGTACTGTCCCGGTGGAGCATACGCCCGGCAATCATGTAAGTGATGGTCTCGAACCCTCGATGAGGGTGGTCGGGAAAGCCTGCGATGTAATCGCCCGGGCTGTCGCTTCCAAATGCGTCCATCATCAGGAAAGGATCCAGGCGGCGTTGCAGCGGCTGATTAAGAAGGCGGGTCAGTTTCACGCCGGCGCCGTCGGAAGTTTCCAAACCGCCGACCAAGTGTTCAACTTCACGTGGGCGCACAACGGGTGACACACTGGCCGTATCAGGAGAATTCATGACTCGTCTCACATGGATGAAATCTATGAAGCGACTCTAAGCCCATATGTCGGCGAGGGGAAGCCCGGGTTCTGGGCTTGATTGTCCCGCAAATGAGACAAACGCCTTGCGCTGTCGCAACCCTACCGAAATTGGGTCTGGTGGCGCGCCCCTGGAGGTCCTGCCAGACACCCAACTGACCTACAATTTCAGGAATGCGCAACCACGGCCAGCTCTTCTGGTGCCGACGTCTCATTGCCTGGCAAATTACCTTTTGCCTGGCGGTTTTCGCGTTCCTGCTCAGAGCTTCCATTCCGTTTGGCTACATGCCTGCTCCGGCAGCGCATGGGCTGCCCTTTGCCATTACCCTGTGTTCCAGTGTTGGTCCTGTACCGGGGCAGGTGCATCTTGCCGATGCAGATCACGATTCAGGGCATGACCACAGCCAGCTGTTCGAAAACTGTCCATTCGGCCTGAGCTTCGCCCACAAATTCATGTCTGGGCCGGATACCTCTATCCGGGTCACTGAACTTGTCCATTTTTTACTTCCCGCTCTGCGGGGCAGTCTGCTGCCTGACGGGAAGCCGCTGCTCGGCCCACCCCTGGGATCACGAGCCCCGCCCGCGAGCAATCTCCGTTCCGATCAGGAAAACCCAAACATTTAAATCAGGAGATTCTCATGAACACATTCATACTACGAGCGGCATTCGGCATTTCAGCCATGGTGATCGCTGTGGCCTCCCATGCCCAAGTCGTCATCGATGAACCTTGGGTACGCGCTACGGTTCCCAACCAGTCAGGTACCGGCGCATTCATGAAACTTACATCGGAAAAGGACACCAAGCTGGTTGGAGCAGCATCGCCCGTGGCCGAGCACGTGGAAGTTCACGAGATGGCCATGGAGAATAACGTGATGAAGATGCGCCAAATACCGGGACTCGAGCTTCCAGCCGGGCAAACCGTCGAACTCAAGCCGGGCGGTTACCACATCATGTTCCTCAACCTTCATCAGCAGGTCAAGGAAGGGCAGCAGGTTCCGCTGACCCTCATGTTTGAAAGCCCGGACGGCCAGCGCAGTTCCATGGAATTGCTGGCGCCTGTCAAACCTCTGTCGACACCGGCGGGTGGCCACGGCCATGGACATGGCCAACCTGCCCATGGTCATGGGCAACCCGCGCACGGCCACGGCCACGGCGCGGCCATGCAGTAGGGAGGCGCCATGTCAAAGTTGACTATCGGCCTGGTCGGGGCCGCGTTGGCGCTCGTCTCGAGTTTCGTATTTTCCCATGCAGGCCACAGCCACCAGCATGCTGGCGGGCAGGGTCATGGGCACCACGATCATTCCCAGTCGTTTCCGCCGGTGGAGTCAGCCGCTACCCCCGAGGGGGTGGCCGTGAGTGATTGCTGGATACGGGCTTTGCCCAATCGCCTGCCTGCGGCTGCCTACTTCCGCATCCAGAACTCGGGTAGCCAGGAAGCCGTTCTCGTCGGAGCAGAGGCCAAGGGCTTCGGCAGGGTTATGCTGCATGGCCACGAGGAGGCTGGCGGCATGGCCCGTATGGTGCATGTGGATTCCGTTAGCATTGCTCCCGGTGAACAATTCGAGTTTGCACCACGTGGCCACCACGTCATGTTGGAGCAAGCCGATTCGGATCTGGAAATCGGCACCCGGCGCCCTTTGACCTTATGGTTCAAGAGCGAAAAAGCCCTGACAGTGCAGTGTGAGGTCAAGGCGCCTGGCACGATGAAATAGTCTGTGTATACCCTGGCCCGCGCATTGCCTCATGCCGGGCCGGGGAAATCTGCAGTGCCTCCGGGGAGGCATGGCGCAAGGGTATGATCTGACGCCCACACTTGGGGCGCGGCCTTTCAAGTGATCCACTTAATGAGATTCAACATGCCGATTCGCAAAATTCTTGTATATGCCATTCTGATTCCGCTTTCTTTCACACTGGCCGCCTGCAAGGAGAAAGAAGGCCCTGCTGAAAAAGCGGGCAAGGAACTTGATAAGGCTGCGGCTGCGGTGGGCAAGCAGTTGGAAAATGTCGGCGAGCGCATCCAGGGTGCAGTGTCCAATAGGTGACCCCGCGGCCATTCAGCGCATCACCGAAATGAACGTGCTTGCCACGAACTGGGCGAACTCGGGGTCATTGATGTGCAATGGCACCTTGTGAATGCAGTGTTGATCAGTGACATCGAAAGCCTGCTCCAGAGCATGGAAAAGAGCCTGATCTGCCTCAGGGTCGTAAAATGGTTGCCCGGGGGCGTCCAGGGCAGACAAGCCTTTGGTGGGCAGGAATAAATGCACGACCCCTGGTGAGCGATTCAATTGTTCGGCAATACGCCCGCCAACGAGCTCCAACTCTGCCGCCGTGCTGCGCATGAGCGTCACCTGCGGGTTGTGTACGTGAAACAGGCGACCTCGGTGCTGTTCAGGAATTGTGTGCGGGGCTCCCCAATTAATCATGTCTAGCGCGCCCAGCGAACCTACCCACGGAAGCCCCAATTCTGCTGCCGCGGCCAGACGATCGGGGCCCGCGTCACACACGCCGCCGGCAAGGTGCTGCCCGACTTCAGTCGTTGTAATGTCTATGAGGGCGCTCAGCATATTGCTCTTGGCCAGGGCCTCCATGGTTCTGCCACCCGCACCATTGGCGTGAAACACCTGGCAGTCGTAACTGCCTTCAAGCATACCCACCAGGGTTTGTACGCATGGCGTGGTGACTCCGAACATGCTGAGCCCGATGGCGGGCTTGTCATCCGTAAGGGCAACGGGTGCGGCGCCTGACAGCATACCGGTCATGGCGTATGCCGCATTCGCGAGAATTCTTCGCGACAGGCGGTTCAGGCCGGCCAGATCAGTGACTGGGTTGATCACGCACAAGTCACGACTGCCGACAAATGATGATGTGTCGCCAGAAGCCAAGGTGGTGATCAGCAGTTTGGGCATACCGAATGGCAATTCCTGCATGGCAGGGGCAATCATGGACGTGCCGCCAGAGCCGCCTATGCCCAGCATGCCGAGTATCCTGCCTTCTTCGTGCCGGGCTCGGACCAGTCGCTGCAGCGCCTGCCCCATTGCGGTCACCGCCATCCCACGGTCGCCACTACCCAACACATGGTGGCGGCCTAGTTGATGATGACCCGCCACCTCGGATGCCTTGATGTCTGCCTGGGCGTGTGAGCCCCTTGTGCTGATGTCCACGGTCAACACCGACACCCCGGCCTCACGAAGGAGGGTGGCCAAATAAAGCAATTCGTCTGCTTTGGTGTCGAACGTGCCGACCACCCAGAGGCTTGGTCGGCTGTTCATTATTGGCCTCCGAAGCGCTGGTTGACGCACTCGAAGAAGACGCGGAAGGTGTCCGCGACGCGTTGACAGGCCTCCGCTTCCTGGTCGGCAGGAACATCGAAATTCGCCCACCAATGCCCGAAGCACTTGTTACCTTCAGTGACTGGCAAGAGCTGCATGGTGGCCACGTAATTGCTCCAGTCAGCATCGATATGCAAAATTTCATATGTGCAGCGATGCTCAATGTCAGAAAGTTCCAGCAATCGTTCGCGCAGATAGCCGCCCCCATCCCTGACGGTGAAGTGGCGTACACAACCGATGCGGTCAGCCGGCCAGCCGTCCTCTATGTAGGAATTTTCAAAAAAGGGGTGGTAGTTACCTAGGTCGCCAAAATCCCGCAACATGCTCCATGCTTGATCCAGCGTAGCGTTCATGACGGCGCTTACATACACGCGGGCCATTTCTTGTCTCCTCCTGTGCGATGCTGGTTCTCCGGGCGTTGATTTCCCCCGGAGACCTCATTCTTTGAAGTTCATTCCCTGGACAACGACTTGCCGAGTGTTTTGTAACGGCGTACGTGTTCCGTGATGGCGTGTTCAACCGGTAGACGTTCCATGCTGCTCGCACCATAGAAGCCGTTGCAGTGCTCACTGTGTTTAAGGACATAGGCTACATCTTCGGGCAGGGAAATGGGCCCCCCATGCGCAATGACGATGATGTCCTTGCGAACGCGCCGGGCCGCCTCGCCCCACTCGTCGATCAGGCGAACTGACTCTTCTAGGCTTTTGGATGAGGTGGCCCCGATGGTGCCCCCTACGGTTACGCCCATGTGCGGAACAATGAAATCGGCACCAGCCTTGGCCATTTCCACGGCTTCGTCAGCACTGAAGACATAGGGGGTAGTTAGAAGGTTCAGCTCATGGGCCTGGCGGATCATGTCGACCTCGGAGGAGAAATTGATGCCTGTTTCCTCCAGACTCTGCCGGAATGTGCCGTCAATGATGCCCACGGTGGGGAAGTTCTGTACCCCTGCGAAACCGAGCTCCTTGAGCTTTTTGAGAAATACCGGCATGACAATGAAGGGATCAGTGCCGTTGACGCCCGCCAGCACCGGTGTCCGTTTGCACACGGGCAACACTTCGCCGGCCATTTCCAGAACAATTTCGTTGGCATTGCCGTAGGCCAAGAGTCCAGCGGAAGAGGCGCGGCCGGCCATGCGATACCGCCCCGAGTTGTAGATGACGATCAGGTCAATGCCTGCTGCTTCCTCGCATTTGGCGGAGATGCCGGTGCCGGCACCTCCGCCAATGATGGGCTCACCTCGCGCCACCATGTCCTGGAACTTCTTCATCAACGTCTGGCGATCATGCCTGGCCATAAGGACTCCCTGATAATGATTTGATATGTCATGATGTTGTGCATGGAACCGTCAAATTTCAGTACCGAGACTGCCGGGGCCGAAGCCCATGGGGCCGGTATTCCGGCCCTTGCTTCCCTGGCTGCGAGAGATGCCCGGATTCCCCGGCCGGACATCCATACTGAAACCCATGTACTGGGTGAGGGCACCCAGGTGCTGACCGTGCGCGCCGAGCACTGTGAAGCGCTCGCGGCCCGCCATATAGCGCACGTAGCAGTCGTCGATGCGGCGGCGCCTTACACCATCGTGCGTACCCATTTGAGCGGTGCCTTCATGCAGGTCTGCCTGGGTGGGGAAGGGCAGACCCTGCTGGACGGCCGCTGGCTGGCGCACACACCTGGCTACGCAAGCTTCGCCCCCGCACACGTGCTGCATGCCTTCCATTGCCTTCCCGGCAAGCGCTGGCAGCTTTGTTGGGTGCGCTTCATGCCCAGTTCCCCCAGGTCTCTGGCCGGCGCAATGAGCCCTTCTCTGACACGCTTTGACGGGCGCCCCCTCGAGCATGCGGTTCGGGGACTGTTCCACGAAGTCTCCACGGGAGGTGACCCGGGTTCCAGCGCCATCTGGGTCGACATCATCGAACGCTATGTGGCGCGAATTGTTGACCCATGGCAGCGTGAGCCACGCCTGAACAGCATGTGGAATGCAGTGCTGGCAGACCTTGGCAGACCCTGGGTGCTCGAGGAAATGGCGAGGCTCGCGAACATCAGCCCCGAGCACCTGCGACGCCTCTGCTGGGAAAACTTCGGACGTAGCCCGGGGCGGCAGCTCACAGCAATGAGAATGGCAAGAGCCGCCCATGAGCTGGTCACCACCCAGCGCAAGATCGAAGCCATCGCGCGTGACGTTGGCTACTCCAACCCTTTCACTTTCTCCAATACCTTCAAGCGCCTGACCGGGTTTCGGCCTTCGGAGTACCGCACGAGGCCCCGCAAGTGAGCAATTCAGCAGACACATGGCCAGCCCACTCGCTTTGCGTCGTGTGCGTCTGCCACTGAACGAAGCGTGAATCACTTCTTCACGAGGTAGCAGGAGCTGGCGGACAGGGGAGCAAAAGCTTCATCGCCGGGAATGGTCTTCACCAGCTTGAAGTAGTCCCAGGGCTCTTTGGATTCCTCGGGTGACTTGACCTCCCAGAGGTACATGTCATGCACCATGCGCCCATCCTCGCGGATCTTGCCGTTCTGGGCGAAGAAATCGTTTATCGGCACTTCGCGCATCTTGACCGACACCGCGTCCGGGTCGTCCGTGCCAGCTGCTTCGACAGCCTTCAGATAGTGCATGGTGGAAGAGTAGTCTCCCGCATGTGCCATGTTGGGCATGCTTCCCACACGCTTGTAGTAACGCCGGGCGAACTCGCGGGAACCTTCGTTCATGTCCCAATACCAGGCGTTGGTCAGCAGTAGACCCTTGGCGACATCAAGGCCGAGTGCGTGAACGTCATTGATCCATAGCAGCAGGGCCGCCAACTTCTGGTTGGGTGTGAGGCCGAACTCATGAGCCGCCTTGATGGCGTTAATGGTGTCCTGCCCTGTGGAGGCCAGCCCGACAATCTTGGCCTTGGATGTTTGTGCCTGCAGGATGTATGAGGAGAAATCGGTGGTGCCCAGCGGGTGGCGGGCGGAACCCAGAACCTTGCCATTGGCGTTGCGTACAACGTTGGCGACTTGTTCTTCCAGCCCTATTCCGAAAGCGAAATCGACGGTTAGAAAGAACCAGGTATCGCCATCTGGCTGCTGAACCACCGCTTTGCCCGTGCCGTTGGCCAGAGAATAGGCATCGTATGTGTAATGGACGGTATAGGGTGAACAACGGTCATTCGTTAGACCCATGTTGGAAGGGTTGTTCACGATGATGTGCCGGCGCTTTTCCTTGGCGAGATCAGCGACGGCGAGGGCCACTGCGGAGTTCGCCAAGTCGGTGATCATGTCCACACCGTCACGGTCGAACCATTCCCGTGCGCGCGCAGCGCCCACATCGGGCTTGTTCAGGTGGTCGGCATAAACTACCTCAATCGGCTTGCCGAACATTTTGCCGCCATAATCTTCCACTGCCATGCGCACAGCTTCCACTGCGCCGCGCCCGGAAATGTCTGCATAAACCCCCGATATGTCAGTGAGAACCCCAATGCGCAGAACGTCGCCAGACAGCTGTTGACCATGAGCCAGCGACGTGCAGGCCGCGAGCGCCATTGTTACGGCCGAAACCTTCCAGAATTTTGGATGCATGATTGTCTCCTGTTATGCAGTTCGTCGTCACCGCAGCTGCAACCCTGTGTCTCCAAGGTTCAATTCATCGTAGAGTTCCCGCTGCACTGGGTCCATGCCATCAAGACACTACAAGCTATCCAAAATCCACATTTGTCGATGACGCCTCCATTAGACGCTTGGGAGCCGTCTTGCGGTGTGTGAGGTATTGTTCTGGCCACTGCCCGTAAGAACCGCAGCAGTGCTTTTGCGCTAAAATCGTCTAAATAGGTAAAAGATCGCTCATTTGTCTTTAACGTTCTTTGTACTTATAATCGTTCGTGTGTCTGATTTAAGAACGCGAAACATTATTTTCGAACTTCAGGCAATTGGCCCTGCACATCATTCCAATCGCGGAATCCCAATCCACGCAGGCCATTCTTTAAAGGGCGTCGCTGCGCCAGTTAGCTCAACTGTGGCCAGTATGCATTGCCCACATCACGCGTCCGTGTTTCACACGGCTTTCGAACCGTAGATATTCTGGCGGGCACTCCATATGGCTCGCCATGAGGGGCGACTTTAATCCGCCCTCTGGTGCTTTCCCGTGCTCTTGAAGGGTTCAGTATTCCCTGGCTCGGGATTCATTGGGTCTGGCCGAACCATCCGGTTCGGCATTCGGTATGAAAGGAGAGAAAAACATGGTCAAAATCGCCATCGTCGGTCTCGGCAATTGTGCAAGTTCGCTCATACAGGGCTTGCACTATTATCGGGATCGCTCGCCCGCCGATGTCAGCGGCCTGATGCACTGGGAAATCGGTGGCATCCGTCCGCAAGACATTCGTGTTGTAGCTGCGTTTGACGTGGATGCCCGCAAAGTTGGAAAGGACGTGGCCGAAGCCATCTTCGCCGAACCAAACTGCACGACGGTATTCCAGCGCGATATTCCGGCGACCGGGGTCAAGGTGGAAATGGGCCCAATTATGGACGGCGTTTCCGAGCATATGCTCAGTTACCCGGAACATCTACGTTTCAAACCGGCTGACCTGCCTCAGCCCGACAAGCAGAAGGTCGTCCACATTCTTCAGAAAAGCGGAGCGGAGGTCATGCTGAATTACCTGCCGGTAGGTTCCGAGCAGGCTAGTCGCTTTTATGCAGAGTGTGCGCTGGAGGCCGGTGTGGCCTTCATCAACTGCGTTCCCGTATTCATTGCCAGCGACCCTGAATGGGCGCGGCGCTTCGCTGCCAAACGCATTCCCATCATTGGCGACGACATCAAGGCGCAGCTGGGTGCGACCATCACTCACCGTGTGCTGACTGACCTGTTCGCACGACGCGGGGTCAAGTTGCACCGCACCTATCAACTGAACACGGGCGGGAATACTGACTTCCTGAACATGAAGAACCATGAGCGTCTTGCTTCCAAGCGCACCTCGAAGACAGAAGCTGTCCAGGCAGTGGCCGCCAAGCGTCTCGACGACGAGAGCATCCACGTCGGCCCGTCCGACTACATCCCATGGCAGAAGGACAACAAAGTTTGCTTCCTGCGCATGGAAGGGTCACTGTTTGGCGATGTGCCCATGAACCTGGAGCTGCGTCTTTCGGTGGAAGATTCCCCGAACTCCGCAGGTGTCGCCATTGACATGATCCGCTGCGCCAAGCTGGCCCTGCAGCGCAAGCAGGGAGGTGTCCTGGAGGCACCTTCCGCCTATTTCTGCAAGCATCCGCCGCGCCAGATGACGGATGACCAGGCTTACGATTCAGTGGAAGCCTTCATCGCACCGGTTCCGCTCAGCGTTCCAGCCTGAACCCCATGGAGGCTGTGATACTCGCAGCCGGTCGCGGCTCGCGGCTGCAGGCACTCTCGGCCTGCAAGCCGCTCACGCCGCTTCTCGGCACCACTTTGCTGGAACGTAACGTGCGCCTGGCATTGGCGGTCGGAGCACGACGCGTCATCGTTGTAATGGGCTATCGGCACGAAGATATACATCAGTGGAAAAATCGGCAGTCCCTGAGTATCCGCAAACGGGTGGAACTGGTGCACAACCCGGCATGGTCGAGTACCGAAAACGCTTACTCGCTTGCCCGGGCGGCTTCGCACCTGACGGGGCGCTTCCTCATTCTGATGGCAGACCATGTCTACAGCGTCGAACTGCTTCAGTCGCTCGTGAAGTGCCATCCCCATGACGGAGCGGTACTTGCCGTGGACCGGCGTCTGGGGAGAGAGGGAATCGACCCCCACGATGCAACCAAAGTGCGGCTGGAGTCGGGGCGGGTGACTACACTGGGCAAGGAGCTTCAGAGAGCCGATGCCTATGACACCGGTGCCTTTCTGTGCAGCCCGGCGCTACTGCCCATTCTGGAGCAGCTGCAGGAGGGTGCAGACACCCGCCTGTCAGGTGTGATGCAGAAACTGGCGGATGAAGGCAGGCTGCAGGCATGTGACGTCAGCCATGCGTATTGGCAGGATGTTGACACGCCGACTGACCTCGCGGCTGCACGGGAAGGCTTGCTGGCTACCTTGCAGGAAGGCAAGCAGGCGGATGGCCTCGTTTCGCGCTATCTGAACCGCCCGTGTTCGCGCTGGGTCAGCCGCCGCCTGGCGGATACCGGTATTACACCCAACATAGTTTCGTGGCTGGTGTTCGCAATTACTGCACTGGCGGCGTTGATCGTCGCAAGTGCACCCTGGTGGCCGCTTCATGTCCTGGCGGGCCTGATGATTCAGTTCGCTTCCGTGCTGGATGGTTGCGATGGGGAACTTGCCCGGCTGCGCGCTCAAAGCAGTGAGTACGGAGGGTGGCTGGACGCCATTCTGGACCGCTATGGCGATGCAGCTCTGATTGCTGCGCTTACCTGGCAGGCCATGCAGCTTGGCGGGTTTCACATCTTCTGGCTTGGCACTGCGGCCCTCGCAGGCAGCTTCATGGTGAGCTATTCCGCTCACAAAAGTGATCGCTTGCTGAAGGAGAAACTGAGAATCGGGAGGGATTTGCGCATGCTTGTCCTTGCTCTGGGCACTGCCTTGCAACAGCCCGCTGCGGCTCTCTGGGTGCTGGCGGTTGCCATGAATCTCACAGTATTCGTACGCCTTTACAGGATGCGCCATGTCTTCTGAACTGGATCGCGCGTACGCTCTGATACGTGCCCAGGTGGCACGATCGCAGGTGCCTGAAGACCCGGGCCATGCGGAAAACACCCTGGAATGGCTGCTGCGGTTGGAGCCGGAAGCGGACCAGGCTTTGCGCCTGGCCGCTTTGGCCCATGACATCGAGCGTTCCAGGCCGAATCGCCTGCGCCGTCAGGATTTTGAAGATTATGATCGCTTCAAGGCCATGCATGCGGCAATAGGTGCACGTATGGCGGGCAGACTTTTTCGCGAGGCCGGTGTGCCGCGCAATATCCGCTGGGAAGCCTGCAGGCTGATCCGCCTGCACGAATGCGGAGGCGATTCCCGCAGTGACCTGCTCAAGGATGCCGACAGCATTTCGTTCTTCGATCACAATCTGCCCGCTTACCTTGAGCGGGAAGGCATGGAGGAGAGTCTGCGCAGAGCGCGCTGGGGCTATGCCCGATTATCGGAAAGAGGGCGGCAGCATGTGGCCGGCATTAGTTATCGCAGTACGGCCTTGCAACGGATCCAGAAACTTATGACCGTTCAGGATATATAGCGAGCAAGGGCCATACCGAGAAAAAGACCTGTGAGCGCAAGGGCAACCGATACCACCACGTAGATAAGTGCCAGCGCTGTATGCCCCTGTTCGTAGAGCAGGGCGACGTCCAGCGAAAACGCCGAAAAAGTGGTGAAGCCCCCCAGAACTCCCGTGGTCAGAAAAAGGCGCAAGCTCGTCTGGGTTTCCCATCGTGCGGAAAAAAGCCCGAAAAGAATGCCCATGAGCAGGGAACCCACTACGTTGACGGCCAGGGTTCCGAAAGGAAAACCGGAGCCAAACAGCCTGAGTGCGAAGATATTCACCGAGTGGCGCATTGCTCCACCCAGACCGGCACCGAGGAAGACGATCAAATAATTGCGCATGCTTTGGCCTGATCATTTCAACCCAGGAGTTGTTCGCCACCATATTGCTTGAGCGCGGCATCCAGGGCTTCTTCATAATCCGGCCTGGCCAGTTCAAAGCGGGCCCGGCCCTCGGACGTGAGTACGGCATAAACCCCGCGCTTGTCATCCGGGCAGACATCACGAACGGTGTAGCCGCCGCGCTCCAGCCGTTCGACCATCCGGGACACGGAGCTCTGGTTCAGGCCGAGGTGGGCGGCAAGCTCCTGCATCCTCAACTCAGCGCTTTCCGTCTGCGCAAGAATCTCGAGCGCCCTGTATTCGGACAGACCGAGGCCATGACGCGCCTGCAGCACCTTGCCCAACTCGGCCTCGATACTGGCTACCGTCTGAATCAGCACCAGCCAAGCCTTGCTCTTTTTATTGCTCACCGCCTCTTTCCGATTCAAATGGGGATGTTTATTTTCTCATAGTCACTCCCGCCCCGATCTTCCTGCTGTCTGCCAGTTTCAACCATACAACTCCGGCGATGATGAGGGCCAGCCAAACTGCCTGGCCCGGGGAAAGTGCCTGGCCCAGAAATACGTTGCCGAATACGGCTGCACCTACCGAACCAATTCCCGCCCAGACTGCGTAAGCGATGCCGACGTCGATGTGTTTGAGTGCCACACTCAGCGCATAAAGTGTCAGCAAGAAGAAAATCACCGCAGA
>Ga0079224_100003312_pt1 | contig 20246 bp, 26 predicted proteins | sample Stecom2015_FD_80414 | JGI IMG/M metagenome (GOLD analysis project Ga0079224, IMG submission 80414) | Agricultural soil microbial communities from Utah to study Nitrogen management - Steer compost 2015 | ecosystem: Environmental > Terrestrial > Soil > Agricultural land | place: USA: Utah...
GCCGGCTTCCTTCAGATTCCACCTCACAGTGGACACCCTTGCCTTTGGCTAACACTTCCTACTGCCGAGCGTGTTCGGGACTTCCACCCTAGAGTTATCGCCCATGCCGGGCGCACAAAAGAAGCCCGCAAACACTGCGTCTGCGGGCTCAATCGTTACGGCAATACCCGTTGTATCGTGGTGGTGTCGGTTGGACTGATTGAATCGCGTATCGCAGAAGCTTGCTCATGATGCTTCCTCAATACGGGGAGTGTCTTGGAAGCAAAACCCTTCAACTCCGTATTTTGAAGATCCGATGCAGCATCTTCAAACAATGACATCACTTTGTCATGATCTTTGACCATCAGGTCGATATATTCCTTATCAAAATCTGCACCCGACTTTTCCCTTAACTTACGTTGCTTGTCCGCCTGGTCCTTACTGATCACCGGCGGCAGGGTAATATGATGCCGCGTTGCAATCGCCATTAACTCATCATTGGCTTTCTGATGGTCATTTATCATCATCTGAGCGAAATCCTTTACCCGTTGGTCGGACGCCTTTTCCTGAGCAAGCTTGCCCAACTCGACTTCGGTAAGCCCCGCGTCAGCGGCTTTTACGGCAAAATCTCCATCTTTTTCATTCACCATGGCAGTGGTATCGTTCACGTCCTGCGCTTGCTCCACGCTGTCATCAGCGTCCCGCCTGCCGGCATTGTTACATGCCATTGCGCACATCGCTGCAAGTAACATGGTCGTTAGAATCTGTTGTGCTTTCATACGCTTTTTCATTTATTTCTTTCTATTGTTGGTTTCGTCCATTACCTTCACTACACCTTCTATTAAACTCTTCCATTGAGGGTAGGAAAGACCGAGCTTGGCGCCGATACCCACGACGGCGTTCCGGGCGTTATCAATCAGCGAATCGGTGTCCGTATTCGCTACTTCGTTCCGTCCGTGATAACGGGCCACAACCTCCCGCCCTCTCCGCTCCAAAATAAGGGTCGATGTAGCCGTATCTTTAAAGAAGTGGGCTGTTCGGTTTGTTAACGTTTGTGGGCTTTTTGCCGGACGGAGCGTGATGGAGCATAATTCGCCCGGCCGTTCGATCACTTCCTCCACGGCTACCCAGTCATAGCCTTCGCCGGCCTGCGGGCCCGGACCCGGAATATCAATCCGTACCTTGTCACCAACCGCCGGCCGCGACTTTATCGCCTCACCTCCTTCCGCATCGGTTAACACAAACGTGGAAAGCGGAAGTTCGGCCACCTCATACCAATTATTTACATCCAGTAACCGGCGGCTCGCCTGCTCGAAAAAATCAAAAGCTTGCTGCTCACTCGGCAATACAGCCCGAGCTTCTAGATCGAGCTGTTTCCCTTCCTGCTGCGGGGGAATATCGGGCCCGCCGTTTGTCGTCTGATGCTTATCCATGTTATCCGGTGGTTTCCGTAGGGTCGTCTGACTGAATTTGCTTATCCCCCAATGGGTCGCGTTCGTCCACGGGAGGCAGCTCTTCCGGTTCAAGAGGACGGTTGGGGTCATCGCCAATCGGCTCGTCGTCGTCACGCCTGGGATCTTCAAACGGAGGTAGTTCAACGTCCCCGTCTTCATCCTCCGGACCACTCGCTGGATCCTCCAGGACCGGATTGTGGGCACCGCCGGCATCGTCTCTTAACGGATAACCCTCCTCATCCAGATCGTCCCGGGCGTCCTCCGGTGTTTCAGCAAGTTGTCTGTCAGATTCATCGAGCGCAGCAAGGTCGTCATCTGCTACTTCGTCGTCCAGCTCGGTGAGGTCCTGTAACGCAGCACGTTTGTCACGGTATTCGTCGGGAGTATAGGGATTCTCCTCGTCATACGTTGAATTGTCATCCTCACCCAACGGAGCAGACGTGTCATACGGATCGGGATGATCATACTCCGTATCAGCAGTGGCAGGGTCCAGTTCAAAACTACCATCCTCTTCGTTGTACCGCAGGTCCTCTCCGGTCGGCTCCCTGTTTTCATCCGCGTTCTCCACATCTAAAGGGACCATAGGTGGTTTTTTTGTGTCAGGTATCATAATTTCTCCTTTCATTTCCTGTCTAAGACTTCTATACTGCTGACAAACAAGCGTCCATTTTGATTTCGTTATTTGTAAAAACGGCTCAGTTCTGCCTGCGCGGTTCTTCTAACCATAGAACATCGGGCATCACTGTACTAAATACTGCATACCCCTGTCTATATTTCGAAAAACATTGTTTCTTAAATGAGAAAGCTGTCTCAGGGTTCTGTACTGAAAAAGCCCCAAGAGTGCAGCGTCAGACTTAAATATTGGTGCATTTACGGTATGGCACCTTCTATGCAACCTTTTTGTCAAACAAAACGAAAGGAAATACCATGACTTTACAAAATCCACAACATCAGGAAGGCAAAACCACTAAAGCGATTGAAGAACAGACCGCAAAACTTCCCTCAAAGCTTTTTCTTTGCGCTGCGCTGGGTGCAATGGCCGTGTCACTCGCGTTAAAGTGTGCGGGGCATAAGCACACCGCATTATTTGTCGGACAATGGGCCGCCCCTTTTCTACTTCTAGGCACATACAACAAAATCGTAAAGACACAGGGTCACGATCAGCACGACCGCTAGCACAGCGTGCAAAAGAGTACGTCGTATGGGAGAAGCTCAAGCTAAGGTATTACGGACAATTTTCCTTCTTCAGGGAGCCTATTTTATCATAACCGGTATATGGCCGGTCCTGGGCATGGAAAGTTTTCTGTTAGCCACAGGCCCCAAACAGGACACGTGGTTGGTGGAAATGGTGGGGCTGTTATCTGCATCCATCGGCCTTACTTATATAGTGGCCGCCCTACGGAACGGGCGGTTACCTTTTGTATTGGGCTATGCAGCAGCAGTAAGCTTTCTTTTCATGGATGTAGTCTATGTGGCAAAGGATGTCATCGCGCGTGTCTATCTTATCGATGCGTTTGTTCAACTGGCTTTCATCGCCTCGGTGAGCTTTTTTATGTTTATAAAAAAGTCGGGCCGTTAATCTAACTCGTATGTTCACATTAGGTATCAATGCCGCTTTTCATGATTCAGCCGCCTGCCTGGTTAATGACGGCCGCCTACTTGCCGCTGCTGAAGATGAGCGTTTCACGCGCATTAAACATGGAAAACGGCCCATCCCGTTTTCGACCTATGAACTGCCGTTTCATGCTATTGATTATTGCCTTCAAGTAGCCGGAATTGCGCTAAAAGATGTGGATCAGGTGGCCTACTCTTTTGATCCCTACCTCTTGATTAATGAAAAAAAAGCGACCGAACTGCATTTACCCATCCCATTTCATCTGAAAGATTGGGACCCTACGGATCCGCAGCCCTGGGAAAACTTGTTTCTTTCATCCATTATCAATGCGCCTGCGCAGCTGGCGGACGGTTACCCGCATCATCTGCAAAAACGGTTCCTGGGGACAACCCCGGCCGACTGGGAGTGGCATTTCATTGAGCACCATCTGTGCCACGCAGCAAGTGCTTTCCTACCCTCCCCTTTCGCGGACGCGGCCGTACTGGTGTTGGATGGCCGCGGGGAAACGGCCACCACTTCGTATCACATTGGCGAGCAACAAACTCTTACCCGGATCGGGCAGGTAAACCTTCCACATTCACTGGGTTTGTTGTACGAGGAAGTTACCACTTACCTCGGCTTTCTCCATTCGTCCGACGAATACAAGGTGATGGCACTTGCTTCCTATGGCAAGCCGGCTTACGTCAAAGATTTCAGAGAAATGGTGTGGATGGGAAAACAGGGTCAATACCGCATACAGCAGACACAGCTTGAGGCCAGATTCGGGCCAAGCCGGAAGCGGTATGAACCGTTTACCGGTCACCACTTCGATATCGCCCGTTCGCTTCAATACGTGTTGGAAGAAACCGTTTTGGAATTAACGCTGTGGCTTCATGAGGAAACAAAGTCGCAATCGCTCACCCTGGCAGGAGGCGTAGCCCTCAATTGTGTCCTTAATGCACGTATCCGCGACGATGGCCCCTTTAAGCAGGTGTGGGTACAACCGGCCGCCGGCGATTCGGGAACCGCTCTGGGCGCGGCGTTATGGGCAGATGCAAAACTGCGTGGCGACGGGGAAAAAAGGTACGTCATGAACCACGTCTACCTCGGCCCCGCGTATGATGATGACTTTATCGGCGACTTTCTGAGGAAAGCGAAGGTCCCACACAGCCGAATGAAGAATATCGCCGCTGAAACCGCCGAATTGCTTGCTGCCAACCGTATTGTCGGATGGTTCCAGGGCTCCATGGAATACGGTCCACGGGCGCTCGGTAGCCGATCCATTCTGGCGTCACCCTCCTTACCTGAAATGCAGGCTTGGCTCAACGAGGTAAAAGACCGGGAGGACTTCCGGCCAGTGGCACCTGTCGTCACCGAAGAGGATGCCTCCCTTTGGTTCTTGGAGGCACAGCCGTCTCCCTTTATGCTGTTTGTTAACCAGGTGTCTCCGGATAAAGCAGACCTGATACCTGCCGTTAAACATATTGATGGAACCGCCCGAATCCAGACAGTAAACAGGGAACAAAACCCGTTGTATTATGATCTGGTGAAAGCGTTTGAACAGATTACCGGCGTTCCCGTTCTAATCAACACCTCATTCAACACCGTGGGCCGGCCAATCGTATGTAGCCCCCGGGATGCGCTTGAGTGCTTCTGGACGTCACCTTTTGACGTGTCGGTCATGGGACCTTATCTAATTTCTAAAAGCCATGGAGAGAAAGATTTCCGTGTACCATCTCGGTCGTAGCCAGTCCAACAACGGGCAATCCGTATGACATGGCCTCACATACCGCTAATCCCATACTGGTATAACGGATGGGATTAAACAAAAAACGGTATCTGCCCGCAAACGCCGGCAGCTCGGGATGCAGCACTTCTGGGAGGCCGTACGGGCCCGCACCCATTCCCACCAAATCGAGCGGGACGTACTTACGTAACTCACGAAAAAGATCAAATCCCAGCATACGGCCACGCCGGGCGAGGTTGTTGATGATAACTAGCCCTCTCTCCAATTCCCCCGTATAGGTGTATCCGTTGTCGACGACCCCATGTTCGATTACCCGGGTCGGCAAATGACCATTATTCCACATCAGTTGATTAAAGTAGGTAACATGGACCAGCGTAACCTCACTCCCGCATGCCACATGCATGGTATCAGTGGGATGCCCCCATGGGGGATCGTGCTGTAGGTAAATCTTAGGTAACTCACGCTGATGGGGCGAAAGGACTTCAAACTGATCTTTTTGGTAGTTGGGGGCCGTCTGAAAAAGAATAACATCGAATTCAACACCGGAGACTTCCTTCACATCTACTTCGTGCACGTTCGGCCCGAAAGGGAATGTCTCGCCCCTCCCGTAATAGCCCTCCGTGCGTCCTTCGTTGACCGGTATATACAAATCATAATTTCCCTGTGACAAGTAATAGAGGTAGCTTCCGTGAATGTGCCAGGTAAAAATGCGTAATCGCTGATCTGTCGTTGCCATCTGATTCTTTTGAGTCCGAGAAACACTTGTATGCGAAACCTTCCGTAATCTGTACGGTATAGCCTACATGATGTTCCAAGGCTTGTACCACGGTCGTTTCTTGCCGATTATTTTTCTGGCGGCACACCTTCTGCTCAGAGAAAACATCGCTTCTGCAGCCTATTCCGCCGAAAAGAAACTCAACGGTCCATGCTCTTTCATCTGTAACTTCGGGTTGGCCGACTTTTCGAATGTTTGGTCCACCATTCTCCGGTGTACTAAAAAGCGAACTTCTTGTCGGCATAGGAAAAGTATTTAAAAAAACTAAAACCTTTATTGCTGCTGAAACGTATTCCTTACGACTGAAAAACGAGAATACAAACTTAATGATGAAGGAAGATTATGGAAGACGCAGCAAAAATCATTTGGGCTTCGCCACAGACCCTAGCCCGCGACGGCATTGTGGCATTGCTAAGCCAAGAGCCCGACTTCACTTTTGCGGAAATTGTTTCCAGACGAGAGGATATCGCGACGGCACTTTTAGGCGCTCAAGCCTGCAATTTATTGGTTATTGACCATGTTTTTCTCGGAGATGACCCCTCCTACTTATCCATGTTAAAACAAACCATGGCAAACCTTAAGGTCCTCGTTCTTTCCGGAATAGATCATAACGAAGACATCCTTCGCCTGGTTAAGTCGGGTGCCGACGGGTATATTGTAAATGAAGCCAATAAAGACGAACTCGTATTTGCTATCAAGCATATCCTATCCGGCAATACGTATATCTGCACCGCCCTCTATCTAAAGGTATTGGAATCCATTACGGCCACGGATTTCGGAAAGAACGGACAAACCGTTGAGTTCTCTCCTAGAGAGGAGCAAATTTTAAAGCTTATTGTGGAAGGGTACTCGAACCAAGAAATTGCCTACCAGCTCTTTACAAACAAACGGACCATCCTGAAATACAGGGAGAGTCTGTTGCAGAAAACAGGAGCATCCGATATCGGTACTGTGATCCGGATTGCCCTGCAGCAGGGAGTACTAAACTGATCATTATGGAAAAATCGGAAGAAACCTTTGAAATACATCTGGAGGGACGGCTGATGGATAAACCGGTCCTGGTACGCCCAGAGCAAACAACCGACGGAATTCCTATATATCATTGCTTTCTCGAAGGTACGTCCATCAGCCAGCTCAGACAGGAACCTTCTGGTGAATGGGTGCAGATATGGGGGGATTTCTCACCCGAAATGGTCTGTCAAATCGGTGGGTCGATCCTTGACCATGTGGGATAATACATGAATAGTGCGTTGGCACTCGCAAAAACCCATATTGGCACGTCGGGATGGCACTACAGCCATTGGCAGGGTGTCTTTTATCCCGATGACCTTAAAGCCGCTGACCAGCTCTCCTTCTATGCAGAACGTTTTCAGACCGTCGAAATTAACAACTCGTTTTACCGGCGCCCACGGGTGAGTACTTTCGAAAACTGGAAGGACGCTGTGCCAGCTGGTTTTCTCTTTGCCGTAAAAGCAAACCGGTTTATTACACACCTGAAAAAACTAAACGGCGTGCTGCAGAGCACGCTTGACTTTATCCATTTGGCCGGACATCTGCGGGAGAAGTTAGGTCCCATCCTGTTTCAGCTGCCTCCATCGTGGAAGGTCAACCCGGCACGGCTCGAAGAATTCACTGATGGGCTCCCGCAGGAATATCGTTTCGCTTTTGAGTTCCGGAATGCCTCCTGGTATGTACCGGAGGTATATGAAATCTTGCGGCGTAATAATTGTGCCTTTTGCATCTATGAACTCGCCGGTCATCAGTCGCCGATGGAGGAAACCGCTGACTTTGTGTATGTGCGTCTACACGGACCCCATGGTAAATATCAGGGAAAATATACCGACGAAGTTATGGCTGACTGGGCGCAACGATGCCGAAAATGGCAACAAAAGGGCAAAAGGATATGCGGCCGAAAACGCCCGCCAGCTAAACACGCTCTTGAACAAAAAGTGATGCAGAAAAACGAAAAAAAGTAGTCATAAGGAGACAGAAATACCCGAAAAAAGGACACCCTCACACCGCTGGGCAGCCGTTTGTTTACACGGATACAGATTTGCCATACCGGCATGGAAACTGATTAGTAATACTGAAACCAACTAATACAATATTATGGCAACGAACAGAAAAAACCAATCAATGCCGAACGGGCATTTACATGAACTTTTCGTAGACGAACTTCGTGATATGCTGGGTGCGGAAAAACAACTTTTGAAAGGGTTGAAGAAAATGGCTTCCAAAGCCGACCGGGAAAATCTAAAAATGGCATTTGAAGAGCACCGTACACAAACGGAAACACATGTGGAGCGATTGAAAAAAGTATTTGAGTCGATCAACCTGTCCCCCCGGGGAAAAACCTGCAAAGCCATGGAGGGTCTGTTGAGTGAGGCGGAAGAAATTATGGATGATTTCGAAGATGCGGAAGTGTTGGATGCAGCCCTGATCTCTGCAGCGCAGAAGGTTGAACACTATGAGATAGCTAGTTACGGATGCTTGGTTACTTACGCCAGCCTAATGGAACACCGGGAAGCTGCAGATTTATTGAGTCAGACGCTGGAAGAAGAGAAAGAAACCGATACAAAATTAACTGAAATCGCCATGCAGGAAGCCAACATGGTAGCATCATAATCCCCAGCCCCGTTTTCGCTAATCCCATCACTATGCACAGTACATTATCATCCTGCGAAAACCGGGGCATTTTTATTTTAACCGATCGGTAACATCCTTTAAAAAAGACTGAATGTCGAACGGCTTGCTGATAAATCCCTCAGCGTAACGTGCCCGTTCGTCGCTGCGGCTGTCTTCATATGCCGACATGACCAGCACGGGTATATCTTGTGTATCGGGATTGGTCTTCCATGCTTTGCAAATATCCAGTCCGTTCCCGTCCGGTAGCATGACATCGATAATGAGCAGTGAAGGCCGTGCTTCCTCTTGCTTCCGGAAGGATGCGATATTACCAAAAACAGCAACCTCGTACCCGCGCTCCGCAAGCAGAAAAGAAATAAGTTCACCAATGTCAGGATCATCTTCAATAACATATACATGTTTCTTCATATCGTCGATTAAATTCCGGAATTCATCTATAATTATTTATGTTGACTACGGGGAATGGCAAAGTAGAACGTTGATCCTTCCCCCAACTGGCTGGTAACCCCGATATGGCCACCGTGCCGGTCGATGATTTCTTTGCTCAGATACAACCCCAGCCCAAGCCCGGCCATTTTGGTCGTCCCTTCCACCTGGTAAAACCTGGCAAACACTTTCTCCTGTTGATCGCGTGTCATCCCTAGCCCCTCATCCCGTACCTGAACACGTAGTTCTGAGGACGATGCTTCCAGCATTACATGTACGTTGTTGGCCTCGGGAGAATATTTAATTGCGTTGGTAATTAAATTAATCATCACCTGTTCCATCCGCTGCCGGTCGGCTTCCACCTGATAATCGCCCTGTGCCTTGTTTACAAAAATCGTATGGGTTTTACTACTGAAATGGAACGTTTCCACCACATCCAGAATCATTTCACTCAAATCAAATTCCTCCATATGGAAACTCAATTTGCCTGCCTCAATCTTGGAAATATCCAACAATTCTGCAATCAACGCATTGATACGCTCCAATTGCTTCAACGCTTTGGTGAGGAATCTGCGTCCCACTTGATCAATCTCTGAGCGTTCCAGGATTTGCAGATACCCCTTTGTGGTGGTTAAGGGTGTTTTCAATTCATGGCTGGCCAGGGCGATAAACTCGTTCTTGCGCTGATTGAGGGCATTCACCTCATCAAATAGCCGTGCATTATCCAACGTTACGGCTACCAGGGCCGCAATGTTTCGCATCATCCGCTCGTCCGCGCCGTTGAACGGGTCCGATTGGTTATACCCGAAAAACATGGCTCCGATCAGCAGCTTATCCGCAGAACGGATTGGAATCGCTAAACAATGCCGGATAAACGGGGCTTCCACATATCCAGACAGCTCAAAAAGGGAAAGAACGTGCGGCACTTCCCTGATATCACTAAACCGGACGGCCTCTTCGCCTACAAATATGGTATGGATGATGCCGTCCTCCAGGTGGATTCGGTGTCCGGCAGGTGACGCAGATGATTCGCCCGCCGACACCGCTACCGACAGGTTGGCCCGTCCCTCTTCATCTGCAACACGGTAGAAACAAAGACCGGCATTGGCAGCTACCAACTGAGTGGTCGAGTTGATCACCGTTTGAATGATAGATGGTGTATCCGACTTTTCAGAGATTACCCGCCCGATGGCGTGCAGGGTTTCCAAATGCTGCTCATGAAACTGAATGGTTTGCTCTCGCTGGATCTGCTCAGAAATATCCCGTGCAATTTTCGACGCCCCGACGATCGTTCCTCTCCGGTTCCGCATGGGGGAAATGGTAAGGGATACCGGAATTTCCCTTCCGGCTTTCGTTACCCGTATCGTCTGATAATGGTCAACCTTCCGCCCCTCGCTTATTTCGCGGAGGATGGTCTCTTCCTCATTCTTCAGATAGTCCGGAATCAGTAATTTGATGGATTTCCCCACCACTTCCTCCTCGCTATAGCCGAAAATGCGTTCAGCCCCGCTGTTCCAGCTCATGATAATACCATCGAGGTTTTTACTGACAATTGCGTCATCGGCCGACTGAACAATTTCGGAAAGAATAGCTTGTTTCTCCTCATAGCTTCGATAATCCGAAATATCAACGAATGAGTTATAGCCTCCCATCAGTTCCCCCGATGGCGACCAAACGGGTTTGGCAAAAACCAGGACGTTACGGCGGGTGCCGTCGGCTCGTTCCATCACCAACTCCAGGTCGGCGGTTTCTATATTCTCCGTAAGGGCAATTGCCATAGGACTTTCCTCCGGCTCCATCAAGCGGCCATCAGGAAAGTAAAGTGCCGACGCTCCAGACCATTTGGTGCTGCCCGAATCAGGACGCCCCCCCCACAGCGTCACAGCCGCCTTGTTGTAGGCGACAATTTTCCCGGACGGATCACATATATAACTGGCTACCGGTGAAGCCAAAAATAAGTCCTTGAAAATATAGCTGTCTACCGCATCAAGTTCCTTCATTTGCTAACAGTCTGCTCCCTCTATGTAAACGTTCATTACTTCTTCCCTTTTCCCGTGAGAAAACAAAGGTACAATTAAGATGGCTGTGACAGAAACATTAAACGTACGGAGAACAGGATCAAGCAAATTGCCGCTCACGATATAACGATTTGTTCCGGTTGTAAAATGCGGATAGTTCATCCCGTTGATCAACGATAATCTCTTTAGATGGTACAGGCATTGGCTGCGCGGCGGCATAGCCGTACGCTTTGAGCACCGCCAACTCGCCCTTATTAAAAAAAACACAGGGCGGCATTCCCGCGGAGGACTCCGCAAACCATTCCCTTACCGAATCCCATGCCCGTACAATGATACCTGAGGGACTACCATGCTCCGGCAGGTCGTGAGCAAGGTCCACAAACTGTAGTTCCAATGCCTCTTGAAACCGCTGTCCCTGTTCTATCATTTGCTCGAAAACCGCGTACAGCTCCGGCTCCGGATCGGCAGCATATCCACCGCCCCCATCCAACACGGCCTCATAGTTCCATATCCGTTGGCCGTTGATCTCAATGAGGTCGTTAATGATTTCCAATGTAGTATCCAACTGATTCATGGCGTTTGTGATTCTCACATGGCAGCAGCCCACTGCTGCGGTTGAAGGGGTGGATTGCCCAACCTTTCAAAGTGAGCGATCCAGTCGCGGGCGCCGATGATTTCCCGCTTTTGCCGGTTGATAAGCTGGCGGAGCGGAGACTGCAATCCATCGGTTCCTTCGATACTGTGGTAAGCTATTAACAGAGCATTTTCGCCGGAACGGCATTTGTCCAACACATAGCCAGGCATTCTGCTGGAGAATACCGTTTTAACCACGGACCAAGCGAGCCCGAATTGGCCACTGAATTCCAGCTGCGTTTCTTCCAGGCCGTACTGCGTCCCCATTACGGCAAGTTCCATCTTCATCGTCATACTTTGGTTGATAAACGCCTCGAATAACGTAGTCAAGTGCTGTTCTTCGGCCGAGATCCGGGTCAAAAGAACTCGGTACCCGTTGATTCGTTCCATATGGAATGCCACCAGATCCTGGAGGCATTCCATTGTTGTTTTTAGGTTTTCCATACGTGATTGTGTTGATTATTTTTCGGGCGTCAGCAGCCTACAGACCTACTTTCTCCCGATCACGGAGTTGCTTGATATGGTCATGCGACGCCAATAATTGTGTCTTCTGTTCTGCAATAAGCGCCCGGGCCGCTGTAGAAATCCCTTCTGCCTTTTCTGCCTCACGATAAGCCTTCTGCGCAGCGTCCTCGCCGAATTCGCAACTCTCCAAAACTGCCCTCCGGTCATCCGTGGCAAAGGTCTGCTTGATGTCCATCCACATCCGATAAACCTTTCCCGACGTGGTTGTCTCATCCTCCACCTTTTCCTCCCATCCACTGATGTGCTGCTGCAATTCGGCTTTTAGCCGCTCGCTTTGCTCGATCAGACTGCTGAACAACGCCTTTAAATCGACATCCGCAACCGGCAGTTCGGAAATCGCCTTTTCGTAGCCGGCAATTCGATCATTGTTTATCTTAATTAAATCATTCAGCACTTCAGCCGTTTTCTTCAGATCTTCCATAATTTCTCCTTTTTAAATGGGTATGTGATACTTTCTGATTCTATGGGGTTGACAATTATGGGCCGGGGTTTGTTTGAAAAATTTATGATATCCGTAATCAAGTTCCCCGGTATTTTTCCTGCTTCATATAAAAGGTACCTAAAAAGAAAATCAAACGCAGGATTCTCAGCGCCATTCCCCGGAATATCCGGGCCATAAACGTAGTTTGGGCAGCAAAGGAATCATTACTCACGCGGACACACTGTGTATCCATCAAGGCATTCAGTCTATCAACCGTCCGTTGTACAAGATCTTTTTCGCGGACATCCAGATTCAACTCTACGCTCACCCGCGCGCTCAGTTCATTCATGTTATAGGATCCAACCGTCATCCACTCCGTATCGCAGACGGCAAGCTTACCGTGAAGCATATCCCCTGTATACTCATAGATTTCAATCCCGTGACGCAGTAACCATTCGTACAGTGATCGTTCGGCATCTTTTACCAACGGCACATCCATACGGCTACAAACGATCACCTGTATGTTCACACCCCGCTTAACCGCATTACTCATGTCACGGCGGACCGTCGCTCCCGGCAAAAAATAGCTAGACACCAAAATGATCCGCTCACGCGCGTTCCGGAACAGCTCCCGGTACGTCCGCGTTATTTCCGACTTACGGCGCACCCAGTCATTTCGCCGCATACGGACGCCCCCCTCATGCGTATGCCCGAAATCTATGGAAACGTCGGCCGGTTTGCACTGCTTGGGCATATACCGGATACGTGCGAAATTTTTCCAGGTTGTCCAGCAGAGCTCGCAAAGTTTCTGCGCAACCTCCCCCTCAACGCATACGGCAAAATCCAGCCAGGCCGGCTGCCCGGGCATGTCGTTATACCGATTCCCGATATTCGCTCCCGTTACTACGGCATACTGCGCATCTACCACGAGCAGCTTTTGATGCATCCTTCTACCAATATAAAATCGCTTACCGCGGAACAGGGGCTCGAAGATTCGAAAATGGACACCCTCCCCAATCAGCCGGGTCCTGAACGCCCGACTTAACTGCTGGGATCCATAACCATCCACCAACACGTAAACCGCTACCCCGCGTTTCGCTGCCCCCGCAAGGGCATCCGCCACACGCTGACCTGTTTCATCGTCCTCGAAAATATATACCTGTAAGTGGATGCTTTCGCGAGCGTTATCGATAAGCTGGATTACCAACGAAAACAAGGGTTCTCCGCCGTTGAGTAGCCGGAGTTTGTGATGAGGAAGAAAATCCGTTGACTGTTCGGTTGCCATACTACCTTCAACAGCGTCTCCGGTAATTTGTTGCGGTTTCTACGAAAAACTTTCCCCCGGCTAAGTTGTATTTATATCGCACGTATACCATTTAAAAACCATGGACTGGAAACGTATTTTCTTATACGACGTGGACGGCGCATTTGCACTGGAAATTATTTTCCGTACCACATTTATGTTTGCGGTCATTATAATGGTCCTTCGGTTATCGGGAAAACGCGGGGTCCGGCAACTGTCTATATTCGAACTGGCCATTATTTTAAGCCTCGGATCGGCGGCCGGTGACCCGATGTTTTATGACGATGTAGCTCTTGTACCCACCGTACTGGTCTGCGCCACGGCCATCGGCCTCTACCGCCTGATTACGTGGCTCACAACTAAAAGCGAACGTTTTGAAAAACTGTTGGAAGGAAAACCCGTCTATATCGTGGAGGACAGCGTGATGGTCGTTAAAGATGACACGAAAGACAGCCTTTCCAAGGATGAGTTTTTTGCCGAACTGCGGGATAAGGGCGTGGAACACCTGGGACAGGTACGCGCCGCCATTTTGGAAACCAACGGCAGCATGAGTGTGTTTTATTATCCGGAAAACGAAGTAAAATATGGCCTTCCGATCTTACCGAATGCCTACCGGAAACACACGGCGGTTATCAGTCATTCAGGCTTGTATGCCTGTATCTATTGCGGCACGCTGGCACAGCTGCCTCCAGGTCGTCATCGTTGCCGCCGCTGTGGCCACCATGAATGGGTACATGCGATAAATACCAAACGCATCGGGTGATCACCAGCCGCCCGTCTGTTATTTACCGGCCGCGGCCGAGGGGGGCGTTGGGGTATGTCTTTTCCGAAGCTTGAAAATTGCCCTCAACTGGTGGTTCCACGTAATAAGACTTCCAATGATAATAGCATCTTTCATATTGCTTTTAATCCTGGTCCGCATAATCCGCCTGACGACGTCTTTTTCCACTTCACCCGTCTCTTTAACCCGATCGAGCAGCTTCAGTGCACATAAAGCCAGGATAGCTCCTATCAAAAACAAAAAGTTCCAGAGGACTGTCCCATTCAAACCGTACTTCCAAACTTTTATCAGAAAAGTAATCGGCCAGTACACCACCTACCAGAGGGCCGAGGGAAGAAAAAACGGCCGTAACAATGTTTTTTACCGAGAGGTATACAATTGCATCTTCTTTTGGGGCAAGCTTCAGACCAATATTGGTTAGAGAAAGGTTGATTCCCGCGGTAGACACCCCACTGAAGATATGAATAAGAACCAGCAGTCCCAGGTTCGCATAAAGGGTGGAATAGATCCCTACAAACGACCAACCTATAATACAGACAATATATAAAGGCGCGCTGATGGCAATGATACTCTTGTTGCTGTACCGGTCAGAAAACACCCCCCACATGCGTAACGTCATGATGCTGCAAAGTTGGCTGATGATGGTCAATACGATGATGTAAGACAATGGAAGGCCCATCCCCTGTAACATGAATACGGTGAAAAAGGGCGTGGCAATTGTAAGCGCAAATACCCACGCTGAATTAAACACCAACAGTCGCCGAAAATTTTCGTTTTTCAACGGCATCCTTAACAGGTTGATTAACTTGGCTTTGGATAAATACGATTGTGGTTCAGGTGCCCGGGATAAAAGGTAAGCGCCGATCACGCCGACCACGCCGGCGATGATGAAAAAGGCGGCAAAAGTGGTCAATTCATAAGCGGGGTAGCGACTCCGGATGTAATCGAGGAGCAGCGCGAGAACGATGCTCAATACCACGTTGAGTGTTTGGGTGTACCTGCTTCTCCGGGAAAAATATTCACCCAGCATTTTCGCGGGAATCATATCCTTCATCCATGAATTCCAGCTCAATCCGGAAACGGAGCTGAAAAAAAAGTGGAAAAACAGAAAAAAGATAAGCATATTGATGGATCCGCCGTCTGAAAGAAGCACCAGTACACCAATGATGGCCAGCGGAATCCGGGCCATGGCAATGCAAAACACCGAAATTGCACGCCGGTTTTGATACTTCCGTACCAATACGATGGAAAGCAGCTGGAAAATATTGGTAATCGTCGGTAATGCGGCCAGCAAGCCGATCTGAACGTTATTGGCGCCCAACAACAATGCCATGGCAACAAGAAATGCGCCACCGGTCAACGATGTCACTACCTCAGACGCAAGCCCATCCCAAATGACCATAACCAACCCTCTGTTCAGATCGCGCTCGGTTAACTCGGCTTGTGGTTTCAGTGCCATGATTTTGCGATGATTATTCAAAAAGTTCAACAAACCGAAACAACAACTGTTGGAATTATAGTGAAAAACATTTCCGCTTATGAGAACAACAGGCTTTGTTAAACGCGGCATAACCATGCTTAAAAGTACCTTCACCATCTTTATGGATGCAAAAGGACTCAAGTTCAGCGCCTCCCTGGCCTATTACACCGTATTTTCGCTGGCTCCGTTGCTGGTGCTTACGATATCGCTGGCCGCACTTTTTTTCGGACAGGAAGCCGCGGAAGGAAAAGTATTTGAGGAAATCAACGGGTTGGTAGGTGCCAATGCAGCGGCCCAGATACAGGAAATCATAAAAAATGTTCAACTCAAAGAAGATAACACCTGGGCGCTGATTGTCGGTATCGGTACGTTGCTCCTGGGAGCTACGACAGTATTCGGCGATATGCAGCATTCCATCAACAAAATATGGGAAATCAAGCCAAAACCAAAACGTGGATGGGTGAAAATGATTAAAGATCGACTCCTGTCGTCCTCCCTTGTCTTATCTTTGGGCTTTCTGCTCATCGTTTCGTTGATCATTAATGGACTGCTCATGGTTTTCATGGATTATGTGAAACGGATGTTTTCGGATCTGGCAGCCTATGTATCAGCCGCCATTGATCTCGTGATTAACTTTGCCGTCGTCAGCACATTGTTCGGCGTAATTTTCAAATTCCTCCCCGATGTTAAAATTCAATGGAAAGACGTCAAGGCAGGGGCTTTATTTACGGCTGTCTTATTTTTGATCGGCCGCTTCCTGATCGGCTTCTACATACAGACCACAGGAACAGAATCGACGTATGGCACCGCCGCCTCCGTAATTGTATTGTTATTGTGGATCTACTACACAGCGGCTATCCTTTATATGGGCGCTTCCTTTACACGCGCCTATGCTGAATATAAAGGGGACCGTATAGCCCCTGCCGATTTTGCAGTGCACGTGGAGGAGCGTGAAACCGAACACCTTTAATTTTTTTAAAATTTTTAAAACAAAATCTGCGCCGTTTTTGTTTCCCTATTTACGAGTACAGCTATCTTGTGAAAACAAGGCTACTAATCAAAACCGTGAACAGACCGGTACGATGGTGTGTGAGCTTGAAGCCTGGCTGGCAATAACAGTATTCACGTAACATTGATTCTTAAGAGATGAATAAGATCGAATTTAACACCAAAGTCGTACAAGAAGTTAGCTCGCTGAGCAGTTACGCTTTTTATTTTACGCGTGATGAGGAAAATGCTAACGATTTGGTACAGGATACCATGTTGAAAGCATTCTCATATTACAGCAAGTTTAAAGAAGGCACCAACCTTCAAGCCTGGTTATACACCATCCTGAAAAACACGTTCATCAATTACTACCGGAGGAAGGTAAAGACCAACGCTTTCATCCTGACATCCGAGACGTTGTCTTCTTCGGACTTGTACATAAGCTCACTGCGTAACGGCGCAGAAAGCAAGTTTATCATGAAGGATATAGAAGGCGCGCTTTCAAAGTTAGCTGAGGAATATTACTATCCCTTTTCGATGTATTACGAAGGCTATAAATACCATGAAATTGCCGACTATTTCCGGATTCCAATAGGAACCGTCAAAACACGGATCCATGTGGCCCGGCAACAATTAAAAAAGAAGCTTAAGCCTTACGCAACCGGAAAATAAGATTGGCGTTTTGTATGCAGGTTAAAGTCACGGCGCAGACCGCGAATATTGTAGTTGTCGTCGGTCTCTTCATTGCCGCCGTTTATTTCGCCGCACCGTTCCTTATCCCCTTGGTACTGGCCGGGCTGTTGGCCATGCTGCTGGTCAACGTCAGCGTCCGACTGGAGAGAATGGGTATGGGCCGTGGTTGGGCCTCTTTCTTTCCCCTCATTTTATTCGTGGGTGTTGTCATCCTACTGGGATTCGTCTTATCGTGGCAAATCGGCCGCCTTGCTGAAGATTTTTCGGATACCAGGGCCCAAATTACCGCCAGACTGGAGTCGTTACGTGAATGGATTAACGATACGATCGGGATTGCCCCCGAAGAACAAAAGAAAATGCTTGAAGAACAGGAGAAAGACGCGTCATCTCGCGCGGGTTCGATGCTGTTCATGCATATCTCCTTATTTTTTACCGGTCCCATTTAAAAACATTCATCCTTTCGATTGTTCCCAAAGACAAAAGACTACACACCAGCACCATCATTTCTAAATCAGTGGCTGTAGCGATGCGTTATCTGATTGGCCTGTTTAACATGGTGGCCGTGTTATGGATTCTATACACGGTCGGCTTCAGCCTGGTCGGGTTAAAAGGGGCTCTGTTTTTTGCCATAGTTTGCGGACTGTTGGAGATCGTTCCGTTTCTCGGAAACCTAGTGGGTAACCTCATCGCTGTTCTCGCGGTGCTGGCCCAGGGAGGAGATGGCCGCATGGTACTGGGCATTCTCGGCGTATACATCGTGGTACAATTCCTGCAAACCTATATTCTCGAACCCCTTATCGTGGGCCAGCAGGTAAACATCAATCCCTTGTTCACAATTATGGCGCTTGTCGCAGGCGAACTCCTATGGGGTGTCGCCGGTATGGCACTCGCCATCCCTGTAATCGGCATCGTGAAAATCATCTGCGATCACATACCGGCACTTCAACCCTGGGGGATGGTGCTGGGACCGGCCCGGCCCCGGAAGGACCGGCGTGTGTTAATCAGGCGGTTTCAGCGCTGACATGCTTCAGAAATACAAGCAGGTGGCGTTCGGCGTTTTTTGTCCTGCCCGCGGCACGGCACCGTCGTAAGTATGGCAACAGGGTACCATCTTCATAAGCCCCCACCAGCCGGGCCGGCACGTAATACTGTTTACAAACGGTCCTCGTATTACCCAGGCGCCGGGAGACGGCATCCAGTACGGAGAGGATATTTGAATTACAGTCCTTTTTTGTGGTATAGTCCAGCCGCTCCGCGAATAACCGGAGTGCCCATACTCCGGCGTACCATGTACGGAAGTCTTTTGAAGAGAATACAGATCCGCAGTACGTCTGAAGATACGCATTGACGTCACGCGCACCCAACCGCGTCAATTCGTTGTCGCCGTTGCGATACTGAAACAAGTACGTACCGGGCTGATCAGCCAATGCAGCGAGAAGACCCGCGAGTTTCCTGCTGCGGACAGTAATTAGGTGTTTTACCCCTTTCTTGCCTTTGAACTTTAAGACCGCGGTGTTGCCAGATACCGTCAGATGTTTTTTTCTGAGGGTGGTCAAGCCATGGCTACCGTATTTTTTACGGTATTGTTCGTTGCCTACGCGGATGAGGGTTTCCTCCATCACTTTCAACGCCAAAGCAACAACTTTGGGTTTATCGAGCACCTCACGGCGCAGGTCTTTTAAAATCTGCTTACGGATTGAAGGAAGCGCCTCCCCGAATGCGCACATACGAAGCAGCTTTTTGTGTTGCTTTTCAGCAGTCCACTCAGGATGATAACGGTATTGCTTCCGGCCCTCACCATCTATCCCCGTAGCCTGCAGGTGTCCGCGTTTACTCGGACTGATCCACACATCTTTCCATGCAGGGGGAATGGCCAGCGCGCGGAACCGCCCCAGTTTCCGACGGTCCGTTACCCGCTCTCCGTTCGGGTCCAGGTAATAATAACCCCTCCCCCGCGGTATGCGCCGGTAACCGGCAACCACATCCGGAAGGTATCGAAGCTTCGTCACGCCGCCCCGATTATAGGCCTAAACGCTCGTTATCCAACGGATGTTGAAATCTACTGAAAAGCAACGCCATTTTTAGATTTTCCAGCATACGGAATCCGACGTTTTCAGTGGTCGTGTCCTCTTTGGCATGGTTTCCCTGATTGTCTCGATCGGTTTGATAAACCGGCCCCAACAGTGCCGCCTTCTGATTTACTTTCATTCTTTTCATGCGCTTCAGTTTAATGTTCAGATAACAGCTGTATACGTATTTCGTCATAATGCGGGATCGGGCTTGGGATAAAAATTGTTCACCGCATCGATGACGTCATAAATTTCAAATGGTTTTCGAATATATGCGTTGGCACCGCAATGCTGGGCGATGTCATCAATCTCGCGAACGGCCGAGATCATGATGATGGGAATGCTGGCAGTCTCTTCATTCGACCGAAGCTCCTTGCATAGGGTGCTGCCCCAGCACCAGCTTAACCCCTCATCCATCAAGATTAACCCAATATCATTGTTTTTCAAGATCTTGTACATCGATTTCCCGCTGTCGGTTATTACCTCATACTCTTCGTATTGCATGATTTCCGCAACGATGTCGGCCATATCGGGGTCGTCCTCAATGTATAAAATTTTCTTTTTCATCAAGTGTTTACAAATCCTAGGTTAATTAACGCTCAGATACCAGATAATCGACTGAATCTAAAAAAGTTTAGTCAAATTTTTAAGGATTACAATACAGTTGCTGAAATGTTTGAATTTTTTGCCATTGTCCTTAGACCAGCCGATTGCC
>Ga0079224_100003313_pt1 | contig 20245 bp, 15 predicted proteins | sample Stecom2015_FD_80414 | JGI IMG/M metagenome (GOLD analysis project Ga0079224, IMG submission 80414) | Agricultural soil microbial communities from Utah to study Nitrogen management - Steer compost 2015 | ecosystem: Environmental > Terrestrial > Soil > Agricultural land | place: USA: Utah...
ATGCCAAAACGCAGCGCCTGATCGGTCAGCACGGCCTCGCGTCCGTTCGTGCCTTCAATCAACTGCGCCAGAAAACTGCCCTTGAGCGATGCCTCGGCACTATGCACCGCTTCCTGATGCAGCATCATGAGCGCGGCGATGGTCGCGCCGCTTTCGATTGCCATGTGATCGAGGTCGTTCAGCGGGCGGTCATCGGCGATGATCCACACATAACCGTAAAGATCGCCATGCACCACAATCGGTGCGAGGATGCGCTCCATCTCCAGGCCAACATCCGGCATGGCCGGGATAAACACCGGGCGCAGCGTGCGGCGGATTTCGCCCAGCACGCCCCGGTCTTCCAGCGCGCGCACCAGCCGGGGATCGGTACGGCCTTCGCTGAGGGTGTAGCGGCGGGCTTCATCAAAGGCCGAAACGTTGGCGCTGGCAAGCGCCTCGAAACGTTCGTTTTCGATGCTGATCGACTGGCCGATCAGATCCGCCAGCGTGTGAGCAAGCTGGCGCAGGTCGCCGCCATCCAGCACAAGCTGCGATAGCACCCGATGAATGTTGAGCGCGCGCGTGACCATCGCCATATTTTCCTGGACGATGTGTTCGTTGGCGCTGCGGGCTATGTCGATAAAACGCGAGTTGTAGGGAATCTCGATGAGTGGGAAATCGTTGCGGTCAGCCACTTCGCACAGGTGCAGCGGGGCGTGATCGACCGTGTTGCCCACTGCCAGCGCCAGCGCCGCCACGCCTTTATCGACCAGCGCCTGCATGTAGGCTCGCTGTCCCGGCTGATCCGGCGGCAGATTGATGTACGTCGTCAGCACCAGTTCGCCGCCGTTGAGCCAGCGGGCGGCATCCGGCACGCCGACGACGTGTACCCAGCTTACGATATGATCGAGGCCGCCTGTGCCGGCAACCACCTGAGACCCGGCAAAGGCCGGCAGTTGAAGCGCGTTCGCAACAGTGAGCATGTTCACTACAAAAGACACATCCATCAATTAGAGCGTTATTCTATCATGTTGCGGGCGGCCATAGCAGGCCATAGCAGACCGGTTTGGCGCGGTGTCCAGGAATCCCCGAAATGCTTGTAACGCGGTATAACAGTGCGCGATGAGGCATCGCACACGCAAGGGACAATCATGCTCAATCCACAACCATTTACACGGCAGGAGGCGCTTGATCTGTGGGCGCGGCTGGTGGCCGGGTGGGCACACACGCTGGATAATACCGGCGCGCGCACGCTGATGGATGGTTACCCCAACCGCGCTGATGGCGGCGGCTCTTATGAAGGTGTCACGCGTATGATCTGGGGACTCGGCGGCTGGCTGTCACAGCCCGGACGTACCCCGCAGGTACAGTGGCGCGGCGAAACCCTCGACATCGAAGCCCTGACCCGGCGCGGTATCGTCAACGGCTGCGATCCCGCCTCGCCCGCGTTCTGGGGAATCGAGTACCAGCACGAACGCGACCACGACCAACGCACGGTGGAAACCGGGCAGGTCGCATTTGCTCTGTGGCAGACACGGGCGCGCATCTGGGACAACCTGACAGAGACGGAACGCACCCGCATCTACGACTGGCTGGAACGCTGGGGGCGGCGTCCGGCGCACTGGCGGAGCAACTGGGCGCTGTTCTGGGTGGTCAATCACGCCTGCCGCAAGGCGTTGGGGATGCCCCACGACCAGACGATCATCGACGAGGTGATGACGGATTATCTTGACGGGGTGTACTGCGGCGATGGCTGGTACGACGATGCCGCTGTCCGTGGGGCCGGCTATTTTGACGATTACAATACGTGGGTGTTTGCTTCGCACGTGCTGGCGTGGGCGCAGGTGGATGGTCATACCATGCCGCAGCGCCGCGACGAACTGCTGGAACGGGTGCGCCTGTGGATGGACAAATACCCGTACTTCTTCGCAGCCAACGGCGCGTACTGCGAATTCGGGCGCAGCCTGGCCTATAAATTCGCCCGGCTGGGGGCGCCGCTTTGGGCTTACAAACTGGGTGTCTGGCCGCATTCGGCAGGGATGCTGAAACGGCTGGTCGGGCGGCATCTGCGCTGGTATGTGGATCGGGGCGCGATCCGCGCGGATGGCACGCTGCGCCAGCCGCTGACTGCCGGCGGCAGCATCGAAATCTGCGAGTCGTATATCTCCACCGGGGCGACCTACTGGGCCATGCAGGCGTTCGGCGGTTTGTGGAGCCTGCCGGACGATGACCCGTTCTGGAGCGCCGAAGAGGAACCCCTGCCGGCGGAGGTTGATGATTACGTCCGGGTGTTTCCGCAGCCGGGCTGGGTAGTGGCCGCGACCAACGGCGATGTCCACCGGTTTAACGCCGGCAGTGTCAAAACGCGGGAGTACAGCGCGAAATATGCCAGACTGGTGTACAGCACGCTGCATCCGTTCAATGTCGGCCTGAGCGGCGGTTTTCCCGCGCCGGACAGCACCCTGAGCCTGATCGACGGTGACCAGCGCGGCGGACGCACGAAAAATCTGGCCTTTGCGGTGGGGGAACCCGGCTGGCTGCGCATCCGCTGGGAGCAGGCGCTCAACAGCCTGACGCATGTGATCGAAACGGCCATCGTCATTCGGGGCGAACAGCACCTGCGCGCCCACCGTATCACGCTGGACCCAAACACAGGCCGCCCCCTCAGGGCGGTTGAAGGTGGGCCGGCGCTGGGCTACATTCAGGGGGAAGCGCCCTATATTCTCAGCAAGGAAGGCTGGTACGCTGCCTTGATGGGGGATCGCGCCGCTGCGGTGCGCGGGCTGCAAGGCTACGACAGCGCCCATCTGTGGACAGGCGATCCCGGCATCAACAGCGTTTATCCTTTTGCCGTCGTCCCGACACTGACCGTTGACCGGGTGCAGCCGCAGCACGACCTGCTGTGCCTGATCTACGGCGGCAGCGGCATCATTGACGACGCGCTGCTGCAAACCAGCGTCACTGCCGAATGGCATGCGGACGGCAGCCTGCATGTGGTGTGGGATGGCGCAGACTATCACGTTCCGCCGCTGCCGGAGAAAGGTTCCTAATCATGCGCGCTTATATTGCCGGACCGCTGTTTAACGAGGGCGAACGCTGGTTTGATGAGCAGATCGACGCGATTGCGCGCCGCGCCGGGCTGGATACGTTTCTGCCACACCGCGATGGCAAGGAACTGCTGGGCGGTGAGTGGAGCATCCGGCGCGTCTTTGAGATCGACGTGGCCGAAATTGACCGGGCCGACCTCGTGATCGCCAACCTCAATGGTGTCACCACCGACGATGGAACCGCCTGGGAACTGGGCTATGCGTATGCGCGGGGCAAGCATCTCATCGGCGTCTATACCGATATGCGCCTGACCTTTCACGATCAGGTCGTCAATCTGATGATCGAATGTTCGCTGCACAAACTGGCCCGCTCGCTGGATGAACTGGAGGCGTACCTGCAGGCGTATCTCGCCGGGCACTGATGGGCTGTCGAGCTACCAGACCGCCCCCAACCGCGAATGCACCCTGCTAGCCTGTCCGGCAGGGATCGGAATCGTCACTCATGGCAGACACGATGCTGGCGATCTGTTTGTGAATATCGTGCCATGTGCGTTCGAGTTCGAGTTCATAAAAGCGACGCATCAGGCCGCTGGAGCGTTTCATTTTTGCCAGTGTGATGGAAATATAGACGCGGTTGGCGCGAATCTCTTCCAGCGCCGGTTGAATGCGCTGCCTGACATCGTCCGTGACAAAGCGCATTTCATGTTCGATCAGGCGGATATTATTGTCCAGTTCGCGGAGACTGTGATTGCTATCATGATCGGTCTGTACGCCCATGCGGCCACTATCCTTTCCTGCACACAAATGATCTCACGTGCAGAATAGGGCGACAGCACAAATCAGACATGGGACAGCAGGACCATTCCGACCCCGCCAATCTTCCTATTTCAGCGGGTGATTATTCGCTTTTGCCCAGCAGCGCCGCCACCCGGTCGATAATGATCTCGCTGACGGCGGTCTTGCTCATCAGTTCGAGCGGCTGCTGCCCGCCGCTGGCATCGAGAATGGTCACGCGGTTGGTATCGACAGTGAACCCGGCATCTGTCGCGCTGATGTCATTGGCGACCAGCAGGTCCATTCCCTTGCGCTTCAGTTTGTCCTGCGCGTTCGCCAGCAGATTTTCGCTTTCGGCGGCGAAACCCACCACCACACGCGGCCAGCCGGTGTGCGCGCGCTGGCGCTGCACCTCCAGCAGAATATCGGGGTTGCGCACCAGTTCGAGCGTCAGGCCGGAGTCTTCGTCCTGCTTCTTGATTTTCTGTTCAGCAGCCTGCGCCGGGCGGAAATCGGCCACGGCTGCCGCCATCAGCAGCGCATCGGCCCCCTGTATGGCTTGCCGCACGGCGTCGAGCAGTTCGTGGGCGGAACCAACGGGCACGATCCGGGCGTCTACCGGCTGGGCCAGCCCCTGCGCTGAGGTGATAAGCGTCACCTCGGCCCCGGCGTCGAGCGCGGCCTGCGCCAGCGCGTAACCCTGCTTGCCGCTGGAACGATTGGTGAGGTAGCGCACCGGGTCAATCGGTTCGACTGTGCCGCCGGCCGTGACCACCACCCGCCGCCCTGCCAGCGAACCGGTCCGCGCCAGCACCCGCCGGATATGGCCGATAAGTGTCGCCGTTTCCGGCAGTCGCCCTTTGCCCACCAGCCCGGAAGCAAAGCGTCCTTCTTCCGGTTCTACCACATCGACTCCATGCAGTTGCAGCGCGGCGAGGTTGGCCTGAGTCGCCGGGTGCTGGTACATACCGCCGTCCATCGCCGGGGCGATCAATGTGGGACAGCGAGCCGCCAGCGTCGTCACCGTCAGCAGATTATCCGCCAGCCCGTGCGCCAGCTTCGCCATCGTCTGTGCCGTGATGGGGGCGATCACGAGCAGATCAGCGCCCTCGCCCAGGCCAACGTGGGCAATATGGGTGGGCAGGCCGCCGCTGCTGTCCGCCTGCCACAGATCGGTATACACCGGGCGACCCGTGACCGACTGGAAGGCCAGCGGCGTGACGAACCGCTGTGCCGCGTCGGTCATGATGACATCGACCTGCGCCCCGGCCTGAGTCAGCTTGCTGGCGAGATCAACCGCCTTGTAAACCGCGATGCTGCCGGTCACGCCCAGGATGATGCGTTTGTTTTCGAGCAGGGTGATTTTTTCCATTTGCCCTCACCTGGTTTGATTATACCCCGGTCTGTTGGCAATTCCCGCCGCCAGCATTATGCTTGAGAAAATGCTACGCAGCGAGGAAAAACGATGTTCAAACACGTGCTGGTTCCACTCGACCAATCGCAGCTTGCCGAAACCGCGCTTGATTATGTGCCGAAACTGGTCGGTCCGGGCAGCCAGATTACCCTGCTGACGGTGATCGTCCCACCTGATCTGTCGTTCGGGACGCTCTATGGGCCAACTGAACTCATGGTGCAGACCATCCGTAATTCCGAAGTGCAGTACGAAAGCCTGGAACGGCAGACCCGCGTGCAGGCCGAAGATTACCTGCGCGGCGCCAGCAAACGGCTGGCCGCCAGATTACCGGACAACCCGATTCAGATCATCGTACAGGCCGGACAGGACGCCGAGGTCATTGTCGAGAGCGCCGAGAGTCTGGATGCCGATGTCATTGTGATGGCGACACATGGCCGTTCGGGCCTCAGCCGCTGGCTGCTGGGCAGCGTAACCCAGAAGGTACTCAGTGCCGCGCCGTGCCCGGTGCTGGTTATCCCCAACCGGACCATGCACAAGGAAGATTAGCGTTAAGAGCGTTATTTTTGAACCCCTCCCGCGCTGCGCGCCCCCTCAGCCCGAATTCGGGGAGGGTCAGGGAGGGGTTTATGAAGCAGTATAACTATTGAAAAACACGCTCTAATCGCCGCCGACGATGGTGCGCGCGCCTTCATCCGCGAACAGCGGCGTGGTCAGCGGCAGCACCCACGTTTTGTGCCAGATGTCACGCGGCTGGCTGGCGAGATCAACCTGCGGGTCGATCATCAACTGCCAGTCGCGCCCATTGAGCGAGACCCATGCGCGGGCATGAATCGAGAAGTTTTCGCGGCCCTGCGCCCGCTGCTGGCCGGCCAGATAATGCGCGAATTGCAAGATCATGTGCGGGCGGGTGGACATCTTGTCGATCTGCCGCGGTGTCAGATAATCGTGCAGGTTGACCGCCTCGGTGCTGTAGCTGTCCGGGTCGAATAGATACAGGTTCAGATTGCCGGATTTGCCGCGCAGCTTCATGTGCCACGAAAAATTGTGACCTTCTTCCGTCCAGCTCACATAACCCGGATACAACCAGTGGCGCAGCGGCATCAGCACCTGCCAGATAACAAAAACGCCGGCGAGCGCCAGTGTCCAACGCTGCGTGGATGTCAGCGGCTGTGGGGTGAATTCGGGCAGGTTATCCGGCGCGCCGCCTATACGCCACAGCCGGTGTTTCGTCAGCCAGGCTGGCGGGAACAGGATCAGCGTGGCGGCGATCATGAACCAGGGGAAGATGCCGATATTGAACAGGTATGCATTGGTCAGATGAAACATCACCGCCACCAGCAGCGCAAAGGTGCGGGTAGGCCGCCACAGCAGCGCCGGGGTCACCAGCAGATCGAAGAACAACCCCCCGTAGCTGAAAAAATAATGCATCCAGGTTTCCGTAAACAGGTGGCCGATGAGGGGAAAATCGGTGCGTGCCGACAGCCAGTAATTCATCGGCGTGGCTTGCAGCCAGTCCGGGTTGATCTTGGCGATGCCGCCGTAAAAGTAGACCACGCCGATCTGAAAGCGCAGCAGCCACAAGGTCCATGCCGGGATCGTGTCGCCGCGCAGCGACGGCTTCAGCACCGCATCCAGCGACAGCCGCCGGTTGGCTGGCAGAAAGATCATGATGAAACTGACCAGGGCGATCAGGTAAAAGTGGTTCAGATAGTTGGTGTGATCGAGCAGAAACCAGTAGGTAAAGCCGAGAAAGAACAGGGTCATGCTGGCGCGGTAATACAGCCCGACCATCACCAGCACGGCCAGCAGCGCCATGCCGTAGAAGAACAGGTACATCAGGTCGCCGGGCAGGGGCGGCAGCCAGTCGAACGGGAAGTAGGAGAAGAAAAAAGTTGGCTGGATGTAGTAGCGATAAATCCAGTTGTATTCAAAATAGCGCCATACCTCCCACAGCATGATCGCGCCGAAGGCGATGCGAAAGTACACCAGCGGCGCGCTGGCTACCGGGGCAAACAGCCGCGACCAGACTGTCGCCCGTGCCGCCGTCGTAGCTGTGGTCCGGGTCTGAAGGGATTGTTCCAGCGTTGCAGACATAACGAGACTCTAATCTAACCATTTGTCTGACGAACCGTTATGTCTATTATAGTGAAGGGGACAAAGTGTATCGTTGATAAGGTGAGAGACTCATGACGAAAGGACGTGAACGGGTCATTTTTATCGTCCTGCTGCTGTTCAGTATGCAGGTTGTGCTGGCACAGGAGATGGTAACCGTCCCCGATGTTACCGGATTGACCGTGCCGGTTGCTGCTGCCGCGCTCAATAAGGTGGGCATCGGCATCGGCCAGGAAATCAACGAGCAGTGGAGCGCGGATTCCGGTCTGCCGCAGAATGCCGTCAGCAGCCAGTCGATCCCGGCAGGAACGCAGGTCGAATACGGTACGCGGATCGACCTGACGGTGCTGCGTTCGCCCAACGCCCTGTTGATTTACGATGACAACGATCTGACTCTGGTGAATCATACCGGCGGGGCCATTGATCTGGCGGGCATCATGTTCCGGGCGCTGGATGGCAATCAGGCGTCGTTTGCAGCCAGCCGCTGGGGCGGCAGCCTGCGCGAAAGACGCTGCGGGCAAGTCTGGTCAGTCGGGCGCAACGGGCCGAAGGGTCTGGACGAATGCGAATACATCGAACACTGGCTGGTGACGACAAACAGCGGGGAACATTTCTGGACAGGCGCGGGTGGAACCACCCGGTTCGCCCTGCTTCACAATGGCATCGAGCGGGCGGTATGCCAGGTCGCCAACCCCGGACGCTGCGAATTTTACCTGCCGGCTGCTGGCTCCGCCGGCGATGTAACCGAGCATGTCTACTTCGCCTACACGCCGGATCGGCTGGCGATCATCAACAACACCGAGGACAAATGGATGCCGCTGGAAGGCTTCCGCGTGCTCAACAACTATGCGCCGCCCATTGGCGCGGGGGTCGCGGTGGCGAATCCCGATCTCTTTGGCAATAATATCAACCCGGTAGCGAATATCGGGCGGCTCGCGCCCGGCCAGTGCATTTTCTTTACCAACAGCAGCCCTGAAGCAGATTCGCCGCCGCAGCCCTGCGATGTGGTGGCACGGCTGGATATTGGCGCGTCGGTAATCTTCTGGGGCGCTGATTTCCCGGTCGAGAGTGTGACCGACAATCAGCCGCATACCTGCCCGGTGGCGACTGAAGGCCGGCTGACTCTGTGCATTATGCCGCGTTAGAGCGAGGGCTGCCATGCACCTGATACCTGTTTAGAGGGCGTTGTGCCAGTTCACACCCGCATCATAAAATGTATCCTTGCAGGGGCACGTTATATCGTGCCCTTTATGCCTGTTTTCGATACGCCAGAGGCCGTAAGCCCCTCACCTGTTCTGGGCCTTGCCTGCCTGACTCTGCTGCTCACTGCCTGTGGGGCAGCGGCTGCCCCCACCGCAACCGTCACGCCAACACCCGTTCCGTCATCTACAGCGACACCGCTGCCTACGGAGACCCCCACAGCCACCGCAACCGCCGCGCCGGATATAACCGAAGAAGCCACCCTGCCGGTAACCTTCGTCCCTCTGACCGCCGCCGGCGAAGCGCCGCCCTTCGATATTACGCTGCCGGATGGCTGGCAGTATGGTTACAACATTCTGGCAATACCGGATGTCGATGCTGAACTGCGCCCGGTGCAGTTGACCATCTATCGGGGGCCGGTGGCAGGCGGAACCGGGACGATTGTGGTGCTGTGGGGCTTCCCCAATATCATCGCCAGCAGCCCGCTGATCCTGCCCGGCACACCCACGCCAGCGCCCGATCTGTGGTCAGATGGCCTGCGCCTGTTCCGCACCGCCATTGTTGACCGGGGCTGCAACGCCGGGACTGATTTGCAGCGCAGCTACACCGTCGGCGGGCGCACCGGAGCAGGCACAAAGTTCGCCATCGTTGACTGTCCGGAGTCGCCGGATACACGCGGCTGGTTTGTCGGTGTGCAGGAAGACGGGCTGAATTTCGTCTTTTATGTCTACGCCGAGCCTATCGACGCGATGGATACTGCCGAAGCGGACCTGCAGGCGATTCTCGATTCTATTGAGTTCCATGTCAGCGAGACCTTTTCAGGCGATTAACCAACTCTCGCTTGCAAGCCCCGGCCTCAGCCTGTACCCTATACCGTCGTATGCCAATCGTTCTACGGGATAGATCATTGAAGCGCGCAGGTTTCGCCGGGTTCGTTTTCCTCGTCTGTCTGGCTGTATCGCTGTCGCTGGTCGCTGCGCAGGGCATCGAAGATACCCCCCTGCCGCCCGATGCGACTCAGTCCCCGATCATCACGCCCACGCCGCTGCCCAAGCCCGCCCCCGTCCACGTGGTCGAGCAGGATGGCACAGTGGTCGAATTATTTTTCAACAGCATTGCTCAAGGGCAGGTTGGGCTGGTACACGTGCATGGTGAGGGAATCGCCGGGGCGCGGGCGCGCCTGTTCAACAATCTGGTCGATTTTTTCCCGATTGATGGCGACGGATTCTACGGCCTGCTGTCGGCGGGGATGGAGCAAAACCCGCGCACCTATGACCTGACGATCTTCGCCTGGTACGAAGATAACCGCCGGGTGAGCATCGTTATTCCGGTGGAGGTGGTGCGGGGTAATTTCATCCGGCAGGAAATCACGATGGCCCCGGATCGGGCTTATCTGGTCGATGCCGAAATCGAACGCGGCGAACTGGCGCGGCTGGAAAGCATCTTCAGCCAGTACACCCCCGAACGCCTGTGGGATGATAAAGGCTTCCAGATGCCTATCCTCAATTCGCAGCTAACTTCGCCCTTCGGCGCGTTTCGCAATTTCAACGGCATTCTGCAAACCCGGCACACCGGCTGGGACATCCGCACGACGATGGGTGTGCCGGTGATGGCGTCGTCGGCAGGCGTGGTCGCCTACGCCGGACGGCTGGATATTCGCGGGAATCTGGTGGTGGTCGATCATGGCTTTGGCATCTATTCCACCTACAGCCACCTGTCACAGATTCATGTCACGCGCGGGCAGAGCATCGTCAAGGGGCAGATTATCGGTGTTACCGGCGATACCGGGCGCAGCAGCGGGCCGCATTTTCACTGGGAAATGGCGGTCAACGGGGACTTCGTGGACAGCGTGCAGTTTACCGAAACGTGGTTGCCCTGAGCAGTCGCCAGCCCTCAGTCAGCATCCAGAGACATCAGAGAAGGCGTTTGCATGACACAGGGTATACAGATCGACTTTGATAATGCGGAACGGACCGTCATCCGCTGGGATTTCAAAGGCCGCTGGACGTGGGATGACTGGTATGCCGGGCTGGATCGGGCGCTGGAACTGCGGGCGGCGGTCAACGATGTGCCGGTTGTTCCCGCCATCCTCGATTTCAGGCACAGCGGGCAGGTTCCGATGGGCGCGCTGGCGCACACCCGCGCAGCCATCGAAATCATGGACCCCCGCGATTACGCGATTCTCGCCAATGGCAGCGGCTATATCCGTTCACTGGTGCAGGCGTTCTGTCTGCTTAATCCGAGTGTCAGCGACAAAGTGCTTCTGGCAGACAGTCTGGCAGAGGCGCGGGACATCGTGATGCGGCGCAGCGCAAAATAGCATCTTGCCAGAGCCAGGTGTGTGTTATAATGCCTGCATCCGGGTTCGTTATGACCCGTTGTGACCTGACAGGCGGCGCTGTGCTCAAATACGAGTGTGCGCGTCACAGCCGCAGTGACCTGATACATACACCCGATAGAATACCGTACGAGAATTCACCATGTCTCTTGTGACTACCTCCAACCTTGCCAAATCGTTTGGCGCAAATGACATCTTCGACAGCGTCAATATCGAAGTGCCGCACGGTGCGCGTATCGCGCTGGTTGGCCCCAATGGCGCGGGCAAGACGACGCTGCTGAATATCCTCGTCGGGCTGGATACGCCCACTGAAGGCAGCGTAACCATCGCCAGAAACATCCGCATCGGTTTTCTGCCGCAGCGGCCTGAACTGCTGGGCGATCACAGCCTTTACGATGAGGCCCTGTCGGCTTTTGCCGAACTGCGCCAGATGGAAGCGCAGCTTGCCGAACTCGAACACGCGATGGCTGACCCGGATCAGCATGACGGGGCACTGGCGAAATATGGTTCCTTGCAGGAACGCTTTGAACTGGCCGGCGGCTACACTTACGAAACCCGCATCAGGATGGTGCTGCAAGGGCTGGGATTCGACCCGGCGGAGGACTTCGATAAATCGCTGGCGATTCTGTCCGGCGGTCAGAAAACGCGCGCGCTGCTGGCCCGGCTGCTGCTGGAGGAACCGGACCTGCTGGTAATGGACGAACCGACCAACCATCTCGATATTCAGGCGGTGGAATGGCTGGAAAGTTACCTCAAGTCCTTCCCCGGCGCGGTGCTGGCGGTCAGCCATGATCGCTACTTCATGGACAACTTCGCGCAGGTGGTGTGGGAACTGGATTACGGCACAATTGAGACCTATCGCGGCAATTACAGCCATTATGTCCGCCAGCGCGAGGAACGGCGCGAACGTCTGTGGAAAGAGTATGAAGCGCAGCGGGAATATATCGAAAAAGAGGAAGCCTACATCCGCAAGCACATGGGCAGCCGCATGACCTCACAGGCCAAGGGGCGGCTTAAGCGGCTGGAAACCATGCGCAAACGCGGCAGGATTATCGAGCGTCCGCGCCACAAAAAGCGCAGTATGCACCTGAACATGGGGCGGATCATGCGCAGCGGCGACAAAGTGCTGATGACGCGCAATCTGGCGGTCGGTTACGCCGATGACCCGGCCCCGCTGCTCGATGTGCCCGATATTACGCTTTATCGCGGGCAGGTCGCCGCGCTGATCGGCCCCAATGGCGTGGGCAAAAGCACCTTCCTGAAGACGATCATCGGCCAGCTTCCGCCGCTGCGGGGCGAGGTGCGCATCGGCGCGTCGGTGGATATCGGCTACTTCGCGCAGGCACACGAACGGCTCAACGATCACAACACCATCATCGACGAGATTATTGCGACCCGGCACATGCCGGTCAGCAAGGCGCGCAATTTTCTGGCGCAGTATCTGTTCACCGGCGACGATGTGTTCCGCCCTATCAGCACGCTGTCTGGCGGGGAACGCGGGCGCGTGGCGCTGGCGAAGCTGGCGCTTTCCGGCGCGAATTTGCTGCTGCTGGATGAGCCGACCAATCACCTCGACATCGACAGCCAGGAGGTCTTGCAGCCGGTGCTCGATGATTTCCCCGGTACGGTGCTGCTCGTCAGCCACGACCGCTACCTGATCGACGCGCTGGCGACACAAATCTGGTCGGCCATGCCCGGCAGGCTGGAGGTGTTCGAGGGAACCTATGCCGAATTTGTCGGCAAAGCGCAGTCGGACGCCGCACCCGCCCCAAAAGCTGCCAATGGCCGCTCGAAGGAGGCCAAAACCAGCCAGAAGAAACATGGCCTGAATCCTTACGAACTTGACCGGCGGGTAACCGCGCTGGAAACGCGCATCCATGAACTTGAAACGCAGATCGAACAGTTGTCGGCGGACATCGAGACAGCCAGCGCCGCCGGCCATGCTGACCGGGTTCATGCCCTCGGTATCGCCTACACCCGTGCTGAGGAAGAATTGAACGCGGTCATGGCCGAATGGAGCCGCCTGCTGGAGTGACGGCTCTGCCGGGGCTGACGGATAATTAAACAGACGTTCTTGATAAAAAACCCGGAGTCGGCTACACTGAATCCAGCGCGTAACGAACCGGAAGATCGCATCCATGCTGCAAGATCAGTTCAAACGCCCGCTGCGCGACCTGCGCATTTCGGTGACAGATCGCTGCAATTTCCGCTGCACCTATTGTATGCCTGCCGAAATTTTCGGTGAGGGTTACAAATTTCTGCCGCGCGCTGACATCCTCACTTTCGAGGAGATTACCCGGCTGACGCGCATCATTGTGCGGCTGGGGGCGGTCAAGCTGCGGCTGACCGGCGGCGAACCGCTGGTGCGGCAGGACATTGAAAAACTGGTGGCGATGCTGGCCGATATCGAGGGCGTGGATGATATGGCGCTGACGACCAACGCCTATTACCTGCCGCAGAAGGCACAGGCGCTGAAGGACGCCGGCTTGCAGCGCGTGACCATCAGCCTCGATTCGCTGGATGAAGCGGTGTTCCAGCGTATGAACGGGGGGCGTTCCAGCGTGCAAAAGGTGCTGGAAGGCATCGCCGCTGCCGAAGCCGCCGGGCTGGGGCCGATCAAAATCAACACCGTTGTGCAGCGCGGAGTCAACGAGCACACACTGGTCGATCTGGCTCGCTATTGCAAGGAACGCGGCTACATCGTGCGTTTTATCGAGTATATGGATGTGGGCACAGTCAACGGCTGGCGCATGGACGATGTGGTTCCCGCCGACGAGATTGTGGCGCGCATCGACGCCGAACTGCCGCTGGAACCCATCGGCAGGAATTATCACGGCGAAGTTGCCCGGCGCTACCGCTACCGCGATGGCAGCGGCGAAATCGGACTGATTACCTCCGTCACCAGGCCATTTTGCGGCACATGCACCCGGATGCGCCTCTCGCCTGAAGGTCAGATATTCACCTGCCTGTTCGCTGCGCACGGAACCGACCTGCGCACGCCCCTGCGCAGCGGTGCATCCGATGAAGAAATTGAGCAGATTATCCGCCAGACGTGGGGACAGCGTACTGATCGCTACTCCGAAGAACGTTTTGAATTAACCGAACCTCGCACCCAGAAAGTGCAGATGTACCACATCGGGGGATAACTGCCGGATGCCGGCAGCCAGGGGCCTGAACTGAACCCCTGGCTGAAAGCCCGCCTGTGACCGGCGAGCAGACTCGTCCTACAGCACCTTCGTGATCGACAGGCGGTTGTCGAGTTCCGGGTTGGCCTTCTGGATGGCGTCGGCGGAACCAAGCACCACGATCTGCCCGTGCTGTCTTACTGCGTCCAGCGCGTCGGCGAACTGGCGGAAGTGGGCAGCCGTTGTGCTCAGCACTTCATCACGGATGCGCTGGCGCTCTTCATCGGTTGTACCGGACAGCCAGCGCACCATCGAGGTAAAACCTTTCGCATCCGGCAGTTGATAGGCGTCGATGCTGCCAATCGTGCCGATGATACTCTTGGTCAATTCGTCCGGGTGCAGATCGAGCCGGCGCAGATAGTCGGCGGCGGCGTCGTAATTCTTCAGCGTGCCGGTCAGGTTGGGGTCGCGGTAGCTGAGGAAGGTGAACACACCGGTATGGCGGTCAAAGGTGGAGAACCCACCGTAAGCGCCGCCCTGCACCCGCACCTTTTCCCACAGATAGGCCGTGTTCAGAAAACTGCGGATAACCAGCACCGAGCCGTGCATGGTGTAGCCATGATCGTAGAGGCGCGTGCCTTTGGCGACATAATTGACCTGCGCCGGAATCGTCAGACCTTCGTTGGCCGGGCCGCGCTGCGGTTTCCAGACCGCCAGATCGCCGGCGGCGGCGGGCAGCGATTCAAAAAAGGCCGTAAACTGCGGCTGGAACAGCGCCCAGTTGTCTGCGTCGAGTGTGACGTTAGCGATCATCGTGCTGCGGTTGACCAGCAGGCGGCGCATATCCTCCAGCACGGCCAGCACGGAAGGCCAGTCGGTTTCGATCTTTTTAGCCAGATCGCGCAGGAAAAACAGGTAGCTGACGCCGCCCATCTGTTCCGATAACCAGTCGGATTCTGTAAAGTGTGCTTTGAGGCGCGAATTGGCGACGGCGTGGCCGCCGGGCACGAGGCCGGATTCCTTGCCTGCCTTGGCTTCCAGTACGATCTGCAGGAAGCGTTCCGGGTTATCGAAGTTGACCGTCAGCAGAATATCGCGCAGGATGTCGAGTAAATCCTGCGTCTGGCTCATGGTTCCCTTGCCGCGCAGGAAAAGCCAGGCGGTGGTGGTGTCCTGGTCATCAATCGTCGTGGTGAACGAGGTGGGCCGGATGCCGCCAGTCTTGCGCCCGATGCGCTGCGACAATTTAACGTAATCCTCGGTCTGCGTGCCCATTTCCAGCAGACCCCGGCTGAACAGGCTGATATACGGAATGTACTGCTGCGGCAGCACCTTCAGGTTCATGCCGATATCGAGGTAGGCGATGCCGTTGGTGAACAGATCGTGATACAGCAGGGGGCTGCCGTGAATCTCGCTGACATCGATGGGGATGGTCTGGCTCTTTTTGTCGAGGTCCTCCAGCCGCAGCATCGGGATTTTCGCCAGGTCTTCCGGCGTATCGGGTGTTTCCTGCATGAGGCGCAGTTTTTTGGTATTTTCGATGACCGCCTGCACATCGTCGTCCTGCATGGCGGCGCGGGCTGCTTCCAGCCGGGCGCGTTCTTCCGCCTCGTCCTGCTCGCGCACAGCCGGGTCAGGTTCCAGAATGACCGTCGTGCGGTGCAGGTTATCCAGCAGGTACTGTTCGATCAGTTGCTCGAAGTAGCGTTCGCCCTTTGCCAGACGCGCCTTGATAGCGTTCAGCGGCGCTTCAAAGGCCAGCGGAGCCAGCGGGTCGTGGCCGTAAATCCACGTCGTCAGCGCGCTGAGCATCATCGCCAGCCCGCGCGGAAAGCCGCCGGTATTGTATTCGCGCAGGCTGAATTCGACGGTATTGACCGACGCCTCGATCATTTCCGGGTCGATACCTTCTTCAGCCAGCTTTTGCAGCGTATCGAAGATGACAGTTTCGACTTTTGGCGCATCTGCCGGATCAATGCCTTTCATCCCGGCGGAGAAGTACATTTCGCGCACCTGCTCGTCAAGGCCGCCGGTCACGTCTTCGCCCAGGCCGGAGTCGATCAGGGCCTTGCGCAGCGGCGAGGCGGGCGTATCGAGCAGGATATGTTCGAGTATGTTGAGGCCGAGGGTCAGTTCCGGGTCGGTGTTTTCCGTCAGCAGCCAGTTGACGGTCATCAGGCCCCGGTTGGAGTCGCCATCTTCATCGCTGGCGAAGCTCTTGCGCAGCGTGCGCGGCTGATCGAACCGGGGCTGCAAAGGCATCTCCGGCTTCACATCCAGCCGGTCAAAATCGGCGATAAACTCGTTGATGATGCGCAGGCGCTCATCCGGGTCGTCGTCGCCATAGAACCAGATTTTGGCATTCGACGGGTGATAGTAGGTTTCGTGGAACTGCTTGAACTGCTCGTAGGTCAGGTCTGGGATGTGCTTCGGATCGCCGCCGGATTCGACGCCGTAAACTGTATCTGGGAACAGCGACTGCTGCGACCAGCGCGACAGCACGCCATCCGGCGACGAAAACGCCCCCTTCATCTCGTTGAACACCACACCCTTATAAGTCAGCGGCTGGTCAGGTTGTTCCAGTTCGTAATGCCAGCCTTCCTGCTGCAAGATTTCCGGGGTGATGCGCGGGTAAAACACCGCGTCCAGATACACATCAATCAGGTTGTAGAAGTCCTGCAGGTTCTGGCTGGCGACGGGATAGCAGGTTTTGTCGGAAAATGTAAAGGCGTTGAGGAAGGTATTCAGCGAACCTTTCGCCAGTTGAATGAACGGGTCCTTGACCGGGTACTTGCGCGAACCGCACAGCACCGAATGTTCGAGGATATGCGGCAGGCCGGTGGAATCAGTCGGCGGTGTGGCGAAGGTGATGCCGAAAACCTTATTGGTGTCGTCATTCTCCATCGAGATCAACTCCGCGCCGGTGCGCACGTGGCGGAAGATGCGGGCGCGGGTGTTGATTTCGGGGATGTCCTGTTCGCGGATTAACTCGAAACCGTGAATGATCGTCATATAGTTTTTTTCCTCTGGTTATGACCCTGCTCAAAACGTGCTGTCAAAATTTGTCAGACAGTAGTCCCTGTGCCGCCGATTCCGGCAGCCTGACTATTAGATTATGCTCAAAGATGAGTTCGCCCTACAACAGCATCGACTTGTCGATGGCCTCGTAATTGCAGGCCCGTTCGCGCCAGGCGCGGCCCAACCGCTTGAAACCTTCCTCGATTTCCGCCGGGCCGTGCGTGCCGTAGTTCAGCCGGATGCGGAAACTGCCGCAGCCATTGGTGTAGAACACGTTGCCAATCGCATAAGCCACGCCCATGTGGACGGCGGTGATGTACAGTTCCGCCGCGTTGGGGCCGGTTTTGGGAAGCTGCACCCACAGGTACATGCCGCCTTCCGGCATATTCCAGCGCGAACCGGGCGGCAGGTAGCGTTCGGCGGCCCTCAGGGCGGCATCGCGGCGGCGGCGCAGCTCGCGATTGTTACGCTCAAGCTGCTGGGCCAGCACCCCCCGTTCGAGCAGCATGTGAATGGCCCGCTGATTAAGGCCGGGGGTGGCAATATCTGCCGCCTGTTTGACCCGCACCAGCCTTTCGTAGTGGCGCGAGTCGGTGATAATGTAGCCGATACGCAGGCCGGGCAGCATCATCTTGGTAAAGGCGCTGACGTGCAGCACAATGCCGGTATCATCCAGCGCCTTCAGCGGCGGCTGGCTTTCACCCTCGAAGCGAAATTCATGATAAACGCCATCTTCCAGCACCGGGATTTTGTAGTCATTTGCCAGATTTAGCAGTTGGCGGCGGCGGTGCAGCGGCATGACTGTGCCGGTTGGATTATGGAACGTTGGCATCACGTAGATCAGGCGAGGGTTATTGTCGATGATGAAGTTTTCCAGATGATCGAGCCGTATCCCGTCCTCATCCATGTCGATGCCGTGCAACTGCACGCGGCGGGTGCGGGCGATGTCAATGATACCGATGTAGGTCGGGTTTTCGGTGACAATGACCTCGCCTTCGGAAAGCAGTGCCTGAATGATGAGATCAATAGCCTGCTGCGCTCCGCCGGTAATCAGCACCTGATCGCTGCTGCATCGTATCCCCAGCGCGCTGACGTAATCGCGCACAGCACCCCGCAGCGGCCCGTACCCTTCTGGCGGCTCGTAGCCGAGCGCCTTGGCGCCGTCGCGGTCAAGCACCGTATTAATGGCGTCGCGCAGATGATGCACCGGAAAAAACTCAGATGACAGAGAACCATGACTGAAACTGATGACGCCCGGTTTGCGACCCAACCGCATCATCTCGCGGATGGAGCGATCGGGCGTGGTTGGGGTTTCTTCGGTATGGGCCGGCTCATACCCGTTGACTGGGGGCGTGCTGTTGGGGGTATCCCCGGCAACAAAGGTCCCGCGCCCTGCGTGCGCGCTGAGAAAACCCTGCGAGCGCAGTTCAGCATAGGCATTTACCACGCTGATACGGCTGATGTTAAGCTGGCGGGCCAGGTCACGGCTGGCCGGGAGACGCGCCCCGGCGGGGAGATTGCCGCTTTCGATCTGCATCCGAATATGCCGGATCAACTGACGATAGATCGGCTCTTCGCCATCGCGATCCAAGGGAATATTCAAATTGACCTGGTTCATGGTAGACTACTGGCTCCTAGCAGGCTTTGGCGTATAATGCCAACGGGCTGTTGTTACATTATACCATATAGTACCAATCTGACTTTCAGAGTTTACCCCCGGATTCCAATCCAAAACCTGACTTTTGTCCGATGCCAAGTTGACATATAGTTATTGAAAGGCTCGTGAACAAAAAGTGTGGGGCGAACTGCCCTGTACACTTTGCCGGACATGAGTCTGAAGTTGAGGACGGCCCTATCGTTTCCCGGAGCAGGATGCATGTCTGATCTCGACGCCTTTATGGTCAAAGTACAGCAGAACATCAAACTGCTGTCATCGCCGAATGCGAACGTCCGACGCAAGGCTGCTGCCTGGCTGGGCGAATCGGGTGATCCGAGTGCGATCACCCGCCTGAGGCAGGTCTACGAAGAAGACCCAGACGCGGGGGTGCGCCGGGCCGCCGCTTATTCGCTGGGGATGTTCCGGGCGCTGGAACAGGCTATGAACAGCGAAGACCGCGATCTGGCGTATGAGCGGCTGGAAGATATTGCCCTGCGCGGCAAAATGGGCCGGCGCGTGCCCATTCGGCTTGGCTGCCTGACACGGCTGCTGGTGGCTCTGCTGGTGTCGCTGGCCATTCTGCTGGCGTTCAACTTTGTCGTCTGGCCGCAGTATCAGGATCAGATTCTGGATATACTCGGCCTCGAACCCCTGACCGACCCTGCCAAAACCGCCGTCGGTGATCTGCTGCTGGCGATCCGGGAAGACACGACGCTGCTGCACGATCAATACAGCGATCCAGCGGCGCTGGAATGTGGGCTGAGTTTCAACAACCCGATTGTCTATATGGTCGAGAACGCGGACAATCAGCCGGAACTGGCCGGAATCGCCAATCGCCTGAACGAACAGCTTGCGCTGCTTGCTGCGGCCCGCGCACCCTATCTACAGGCGTGCAGCCCGGATGGCTCCCCCCTGACTGAGGCGGCGGCGGCTGCACCGCTGGCGAGTCTTGAATCTATTCAGGCTGAACTCGACGCGATTGAGGCTGATCTGGCGGCTGTGCGAGGCTAAAGCAATGAAGGCGCGTTACGCTGTGCCCATACGCCAGACGAACAACGCCATACAGGAGGAGTGCGACTTTGGACCTTAACCAACTGATCTGGATTCTGCCCGGTTTTCTGGGTGTTGTCACCGGTTTTCTGGTGCTGTACTGGCTGTGGCTGATGGTCGCGCCGGGGCCGAGGCCCCAGCAGCCGGCGAGCGCGCCGCCGCCACCGCCACCGTCGAGGCCAGCGCCCGTACTCGAAAGCGACGATACGATCATTGATCGCGTGCCGGCTGCGGCCACGACGATGGGCAGCATGACGGTGGAAAGCGGCCTGCCGGGTGTCACGACGATTGAATTTCCCGCTGCGGAATTTCGTGTCGGGCGCTTCCGTGATGAGGCGCAGAATGTGCTGGTGGCGCTGGATGAAAAAAGCGTCTCCCGCAGCCATGCCCTGCTGCGCGGCAATCCGCAGACCGGCGAGTATTATTTGCAGGATATCGGCAGCCGCTTCGGCACATTTATCGTCACGCCGCAGGGAACCGTTGAACAGCTTCATCAGGGCGAAACACGCCAGGTGTATAATGGAACGGTGG
>Ga0079224_100003314_pt1 | contig 20243 bp, 15 predicted proteins | sample Stecom2015_FD_80414 | JGI IMG/M metagenome (GOLD analysis project Ga0079224, IMG submission 80414) | Agricultural soil microbial communities from Utah to study Nitrogen management - Steer compost 2015 | ecosystem: Environmental > Terrestrial > Soil > Agricultural land | place: USA: Utah...
AACAGCACGATGCCGCGCTTCTGGGCGATGCCCGAGATGAAGTTCATCGCGTCGTTGAACAGCGGAACCGTCTTCTCGAGGTTGATGATGTGGATCTTGCCGCGGGCGCCGAAGATGTACGGGCCCATCTTGGGGTTCCAGTAGCGCGTCTGGTGGCCGAAATGGACGCCGGCTTCCAGCATCTGGCGCATGGTGATCTGGGGCATTGCTTGACTCCAGGCATTGGAACCGGCCGCCAGTGACGGGGTGGGGCGGCTGCCACCGGCGGGCGGTGGCGATGGTTCCGGGGTTGGGCCTCCCTGCTGCCTCCGTGGCCGAACCCCTTTCGAGGGGCACCCCGGCACGGGCTGATGCAGCAGGTGTGTATTCACCGGTGACGCCCGGCGTAGGCGGCGCGCAGATGCGCAACCCGAGGATTCTAGGCTCCCGCGCCACCTGGTGCAAGCGTGGCGCCAGCGGGCGCCCGCCGGTCCCGCAGCCGGCCCCGGCCACGCGGTTTCCGGGATCGGCGATAATGCGCGGATGGCCATTTCCCTCAAGACCCCCGAAGAGATCGAGAAGATGCGCGTCGCCGGCCGCCTGGCCGCCGAGGTGCTCCAGGTCGTTGCCCCGCACGTGAAGCCGGGCGTGACCACCGAGGAGCTGGACCGCATCTGCCACGACCACATCGTGAACGTGCAGGGCGCGGTCCCGGCCAACGTCGGCTATCGCGGCTTCCCCAAGACGGTGTGCACCTCGGTCAACAACGTCATCTGCCACGGCATACCCAGCCACGCCAAGGTCCTGAAGGACGGCGACATCGTCAACATCGACGTCACCGTGATCAAGGACGGCTGGCACGGCGATACCAGCCGCATGTACTACGTCGGCGAGCCCTCGGTGCTGGCCCGGCGCCTGGTCGAGGTCACCCGCGAGGCGATGTTCCGCGGTATCCGGGTGGTCAGGCCCGGCGCCACCCTGGGCGACGTGGGCCACGCGATCCAGACCTTCGCCGAAGCGGAGCGCTTCAGCGTGGTCCGCGAGTACTGTGGGCACGGCATCGGCAAGGTCTACCACGACGAGCCGCAGGTGCTGCATTACGGCCGGCCGGGCGAAGGCGTGGTGCTGCAGGAAGGCATGACCTTCACCATTGAGCCGATGATCAATGCCGGCAAGCGCCACACGCGGGTATTGCCGGATGGCTGGACGGTGGTCACCAAGGACCGCTCGCTCTCGGCACAGTGGGAGCACACCGTGGTGGTCACTGCCGACGGGGTCGAGATCCTCACCCGCACTCCGGGCGACGACAACGATCTATGACCTCGCGGGACCCGGCCAGCACGGGGGGTGACCACACCGGGGAGGACTCCACCGGCGCCGGGCACGCGAGGCGCGCCCGACAGGAGCAGGACGCCGACTGGGCCGCGGCCGCGCGGGCCCAGCTCGCCGCGGCCGACGCGGCATTCGCCACCCGCTTCGACCAGGGCGAGGGCATCGATCGCCTGCTGGCCGAGCGTGCCGCCGAGGTCGACCTGCTGGTGCAGGGCGCCTGGCAGCGGGCGATCCCCGACGATGCCGACCTGGCCCTGGTGGCGGTTGGCGGCTACGGCCGCGGCGAGCTGTATCCGTTTTCCGACATCGACCTGCTGGTGCTCGCCGAGCCGGAGCCTTCGCGCCGGCATGCCGACGCGCTGGCCCGGTTCTTCGCGCTGCTCTGGGATTCCGGGCTGCCGGTCGGGCATGCGGTGCGTTCGCTGGAGCAGTGCACCGAGTCCGCCGCCGCCGACCTGACCGTGCTGACCGCGCTGCTCGAGGCGCGGCCACTGGCCGCCAACGAGCATGAGCGGCGCGAGCTCCAGGCCGCCATCTCGCCGCGGCTGGCCTGGGCGCCGCGGGAATTCTTCCATGCCAAGCGCCAGGAACTGCTGGAACGCCACGCGCGTTTCGACGACACCGCCGACAACCTCGAGCCGAACCTGAAGGAAGGGCCGGGCGGCCTGCGTGACGTGCAGACCATCAACTGGATGAGCCTGCGCACCATCGGTACCGCCGACCTGGAGTCCCTGGTCGCCTTCGGCCAGCTTGGCGCCGACGAGATGGAAACGCTGGAGCGCGAACGCCGCGCCCTGGCCAGGCTCCGCTACGGCCTGCACCTGGTCGCCGGACGCCGGGAGGAGCGCTTGCGCTTCGACTACCAGAAGCGTCTGGCGGCGCGGCTGGGTTTCCAGGACCAGGGCGGCACCCTGGCGGTCGAGCAGATGATGCAGGGCTTCTACCGCAATGCATCGCTGGTCCAGCGCATCGGCGAACGCCTGCTGCAGCGCTTCGAGGAGCAGCTCGAGGGCGAGGCCGAGCCGGAGCCGCTGGACGCACTGTTCGAACTGCGTCGCGACTATCTTGCCGCCCGCGACCCGCAATGGCCGCGTTCGCCGGAAGAGGTCCTGGCACTGTTCTCGACCTGGGCCGCCCGCGGCGAGCTCAAGGGCCTGCACTCCCATACCGCGCGGGCGTTGGCCGAAGCGCTGCCGCAGGTACCGGATTACGCGAACGCCAGCAGCGAGCTGAAACAGCGCTTCATGGAGCTGATGCGCGGTCCGCAGCCGGTCCGGAGCCTCACCCGGATGGCGCGGCTCGGTGTGCTGGGTCGCTGGATCCCGGCCTTCCAGCGGGTTTCGGGGCGGATGCAGTTCGACCTGTTCCATGTCTACACCGTCGACCAGCACACGCTGGCGGTGTTGCGCAACATCGCCTCGTTCGGGCGTGCGGAGCCGGACCCCCGCTTCGCCATGGCACACCAGGTCTGGCCACGCCTGCGCCGACCGGACCTCCTCCTGCTGGCAGCGCTGTTCCATGACATCGCCAAGGGCCGCGGGGGCGACCATTCCGAGCTTGGCGCCGTCGAGGCACGCACGTTCTGCACCGCCATGGGCCTGGGGGAGGCCGACACTTCACTGGTGGAGTGGCTGGTGCTGCGCCACCTGCTGATGTCGATGACAGCGCAGAAGCAGGACATCGCCGATCCGGTGGTGATCCACCGCTTCGCCACCGAGGTGGCCGATCGTGAACGGCTCGACCACCTCTACCTGCTGACCTGTGCTGACATCGCGGGGACCTCGCCGAAGCTGTGGAACGCGTGGAAGGACCGGCTGCTGGCCGACCTTTACACGGCAACGCGGCTGGCCTTGCGGCGCGGGCTGGAGAATCCGATCGCTGCCGAGGAGCGCGCAGGCGAGACCCGCCAGGCTGTCCATGCGTTGTTGCGCGAGCGCGGGCTGGCGGACGAAGAGATCGACCCGTTGCTGGCGCGGACCCCGCAGGTGGGCTTCCAGCGCGGGCGCCCCGACCAGCTGGCCTGGCAGGCCGCCTCGCTGCAGGGCCTTCCGGAAGGCGCGACCCGGGTCGCGGTGCGCCAGGTATCGGCGCAGCCCGGGGCAATGGAAGTGTTCGTGCACGGGCCGGACCGCGACGGATTGTTCGCGGCGATCGTCGCCACTCTCGACCGTTGCGGCCTGGCGATCCAACAGGCACGCGTGCTCGACGGGCCGGCGGGGACGGTATTCGACAGTTTCGAGGTCGTGCCCAACGACCCCGGACGCCCCCCGCCGCAGCCGGGGCAGGTCGAGGCGAAGCTGTCCGCGGCCCTCGAAGGACCGCTCGACTGCGTGCGCCCCGCGCGTCGCGCGTTGCCGCGGCACCTCCGGCATTTCCGCATTGTCCCCCGGATCGGCTTCGATGACGCCGCAGCCGGGCGCACCCTGCTGAGCCTGGTTGCCACCGATCGCCCCGGGCTGCTGGCCGAAGTCGCCGATGTCCTGCGCCGCCAGGGCCTGCGGGTGCACGATGCACGCATCGCCCCCTTCGGCGAGCGCGCCGAAGACGTGTTCCAGATCACCGCCACCGACGACCAGGGCCACGACCGGCCGCTGGACGAGCAACGACGACAGGCGCTCAGCGAGGCACTGCTGGCCTGTCTTGAAGGAGAAGACCGATGAGTTCCCCCACCCACGCCGAGCCGGAGCAGGTCGACGAACTGCAGCTGGTGATCGAAGGCGCCTTCGAGCGCCGCGCCAGCCTTACCGTCGACGAGATCGAGCACTCCACCCGTCCGGCGGTCGAGCGCGTGATCGAAGGCCTGGAATCCGGCGTCCTGCGCATCGCCGAGCCCGACGGCAACGACGGCTGGAAGGTCAACGAGTGGCTGAAGAAGGCCGTGCTGCTGTACTTCCGCACGCAGGACATGGAACTGGTGGAGGCCGATCCGGCGCCGTACTGGGACAAGGTCCCGGCACGTTTCGCCGATTTCGACGAAGGCGCGTTCCGTGAGCTCGGTGCCCGCGTGGTGCCCGGCGCGATCGTCCGCCGCGGTGCCTGCATCAGCCGTGACGTGGTGCTGATGCCCAGTTTCACCAACATCGGCGCCTACGTCGGCGAGGGCACCATGGTCGACACCTGGGCGACGGTCGGCTCCTGCGCCCAGGTCGGCGCGCATTGCCACATCTCCGGCGGCGCCGGCATCGGCGGCGTGCTGGAGCCGCTGCAGGCGAGCCCGACGATCATCGAGGACCACTGCTTCATCGGCGCCCGCTCGGAGGTGGTCGAGGGCGTGGTCGTCGGCCACCACAGCGTGATCGGCATGGGGGTGTTCCTCGGCCAGAGCACGCGCATCTACGATCGCACCACGGGCGAGGTCAGCTACGGCTACGTGCCGCCCTACAGCGTGGTCGTGTCGGGCCAGCTGCCGGCGGCCGACGGTTCGCACTCGCTCTACTGCCCCGTGATCGTCAAGCGGGTGGATGCGCGCACGCGGGAGAAGACGTCGGTCAACGACCTGCTGCGGGGACTGGCGTCATGACCGACACCACCGTGTATGGCCTGAAGAACTGCGACACCTGCCGCAAGGCGCGCAAGTGGCTTGAGCGCTTCGACGTCGCACACGAGTTCGTCGACTACCGCGAGAACCCGCGCAGCCCGGAGGAGCTTGCCGGCTGGAAGGACAAGCTCGGCGGCTGGGAGGCGATGGTCAACAAGTCCTCGACCACCTGGCGGCAGCTGCCGGCCCACCGCAAGGCGCCCGGCTCGGACGCGGAATGGAAGTTGCTGCTGCGCGAATACCCGCAGCTGGTCCGCCGGCCGGTGGTGGTGACCGCGGATGGCGAGGTCACGCAGGGCTTCAGCGACAACGGGTTCAAGAAGCGGTTCGGCAAGTCCTGATGCCGGGCGTCCTTGAGCTTGCCAGCGAGTTGATCCGTCGGCCTTCGGTGACGCCGGACGACGCCGGTTGCCAGGACCTGATCGCGGCGCGCCTGCAGCGGGCGGGCTTCGCCTGCGAGCCGATGCGCTTCGGTGCCGTTGACAACCTGTACGCCACCCGCGGCGACCCGGCGGGCCCGACCCTGCTGCTGCTGGGCCATACCGACGTGGTGCCGCCGGGACCACGCAGCGACTGGGCCAGTGATCCGTTCGTGCCGGAGATACGCGACGGCGTGTTGTACGGACGCGGCGCGGCGGACATGAAGGGCAGCGTGGCCGCGTTCGTGGTGGCTGCCGAGCGCTTCGCCGCCGAATACCCCGGGCATTCCGGGCGCCTGGCGCTGCTGCTGACCTCCGACGAGGAGGGTGACGCGATCGACGGGGTGCGCCGCGTCGCGCGCGAGTTCCGCGCCCGTGGCGAACGGATCGACTGGTGCATCACCGGCGAGCCTTCCTCGACCTCCCGGCTGGGTGACCTGCTGCGGGTCGGCCGTCGCGGCAGCCTGACCGGCACCCTGCGCGTGCTCGGGGTACAGGGCCACGTGGCCTACCCGCAGCTGGCGCGGAACCCGGTCCACCAGGCGCTTGCACCCTTGCAGGCACTGGCAACGCGGCGATGGGACGACGGCTACGACAGCTTCCCGCCCACCAGCTTCCAGATCAGCAACATCGGAGCCGGCACCGGGGCAAGCAACGTGATCCCCGGCGAACTGCGGCTGGTGTTCAACCTGCGCTACAACCCGCACTGGGATGCCGACCGTCTGGTAGCGGCCTGCGAGCAGGTGCTGCACGAACATGGCCTAGAGTTCGAACTGGACTGGCACCGCAGCGGCGAGCCGTACTACACCCCCGAAGGCGCCCTCCGGGCGATCGCACGTGATGTGCTGGCCGCCCACACGGGCGTGTTGCCGGAAGAGAGCACCGGCGGCGGCACCTCGGATGCGCGCTTCATTGCACCGCTGGGCGCCCAGTGCATCGAAATCGGGCCGGTCAACGACAGCATCCACAAGGTCGACGAACACGTCCGGGTGGACGAGCTGGAGCAGTTGCCCGGGTTGTACCTGGAACTGATCAGGCGCTTGCTGGTCCCGGACGCCGCGGACGTGCCCGTCTAGGGAGCGGGGCGGGGCAGGGCATCGCCCCGCAGCTCGAGCCGCGCCAATGCCAAGGTGGTGTCGCCGTTCCCGACCGGCACGCCGATCGCATCGCGCGCGCGTACCAGCGGATCGAACGCCGAAGGCAGTCCATTGGACCGGTCGAAGGCATGCAGCGTCACGGGTCCCGGGGGCAGCTCGAGCTCGAATGTCACCCCACCTGCGGGTGCACCCGCGACCGTGAGCTGTCGCCACTGCGCCGCGTCGGCGTGCCAGCGGGAGGGTGCCAAGGGCTGGCCGTCGATGCGGACCGTGTCCAGCGCGACGCTCCCGGGGACCACCAGGCCAAGCTCCCGCGCGCCGCGGCGCGAGGCCACGCGCACCACGACACGCTGGGCGCCGTCGCCAGCTTCATGCGAGGCAAGCTCGAGCGCCGGCGTCGGGACCCTGGGCCCTTCCGGGCCCGGTATGCCGGTGCTGCCCCAGGGCAGCATGGGCGCACGCTCGCCGGCCAGCCCGGCATCGCGCCGGAAGTCGATCGGCAGCACTGCACGCGGCAGCACGAACACCCGGGCCGTTCTGCCGTCGTCGACGTGCGCCAGGTTCACCTGCCGCGGCACCGAGTGGTCGAACGCCGGCCGGGCCAGTGCGGCCATCGCCAGCGCCACCAGCAGGAGGACCGCGACCAGCGTGAGCGGGATCGGCAGGCGCGGCCGCTGCAGCAATACCGGAAGCAACGGCAGCAGTGCGATGCCCCCCAGCACGGACGCCGCAACCAGTCCCTCGTGCCCGATCGCGTCGTACGCGCCCGCCGCATAGGGGATGTAGAGCAGCACCGCCAGCGCGGCCGCAAGAGCAGGCCATAGCGCGGTCCGTGCGGGAGCAAGGTGGGCCGGCAGCACGGCGGCCAGCAAGGGCAGCAAGCCCATGTACACCGCGCCCGGCATCCACGCGGTTGCAGCGCCGGCGGCCAGCAGGAAGGGGAGCAGCGTGGCGAGCGCAAGGGCCGCCTCGCCGCACACCCGCCGGATGGCGGCACCGGCCGGCAGCAGCACGGAAGGTGCCAGGGCAAGGAAGCAGGCGGTGAGCATGCCGCCCTGGGCGGTCCAGGTCGCGGGCATGGCGCCCATGTGGCGCAGGATGGCATGCAGCGCCAGCGCCAGCACCACCAGGGCAGCCAGCGCCAGGCTGGTGAGCACGCACGCCCCCGCCGCACGTGCCGCGGGGAGCTGCCCGTTCCGCCACAACCGCCACGCCCACCCGAGCCAGGCCACGGCCGCCACCAGCAGCAGCGCCGGGTTCCAGGCGGTGGGCCATCCCGCCATGACCCCTCCCGGGAGGGTCAGGAAGACCGCGTCGCGGCCGGCGTGCGGATCCGCAGCCTCGGCGGCGAACGCCCGCGCCATCGACAGCACGTGGGTGCCATGGTGCTGCATCGAACGCGGATCCAGGTGCGCCAGGTCATCGAGCGGCGTGTGGTAGCGCGCGGCACCTTCGGCCCAGGCGAAGTTGGCTCCCGCAAGGCCTTCGCGGCGATACACGGTGAAGTCGGTGTCGTTCGGCAGGGTGCGGTAGATTTCGTACTCGAGCGACGATGCGGCGGGGTGGGGGAGCGCGCGTCGGACCAGGGCGGCCACGGCGGCGTTGCCGGCCTGGGTTTCGATGAGCAGGCTGGGGCCCGTGGTCCCGCGTGCCTCCAGGTTGACCACGCGGTCGATGCGGGCGAATTCAGGCTCGCGGGTGAAGGCTTCGGCGCCGACCAGTCCCAGCTCTTCGCCGTCGTTGATCAGCACCCAGGTGTCGCGGGCCAGTGGCGGACCGGACCGCAGGGCGCGTACCGCCTCGATGATCGCCGCCACGCCGGCGACGTCGTCGGACGCGCCCGGACTGGCGGGCACCGAGTCGTAGTGCGCCGACAGCAGCAGCGCGCCCCCGGAGTGGCGCCCGGTACCGGGCAGATGGGCGAGGATGTTTTCCACCGTCGCGCAGGTGAAGCCACCACAGGCGAAGCGGGAGCGTACCTCCGGCTCCAGGCCGATCCCTTGCAGCTCGGCCACGATGCGATCGCGGACCGCGGCATTCGCGGCGGTAGCGGTGGGGTGCGGTGCCCCGTCGCCGAGGATCCGTTCCAGTACCCGCATGGCGCGGGCGGAGGAGAATGTCCCGGGGGCCGCGTCCGCCCCGGCAGCCGGCGGCGGCCGGGTAACCGCTAGCCCCGTCCCGGCGGCGACCAGGAACAGCACGACCAGGAACAACATGGCACGGCCTTGGCCGCCGGTTGGTGCCGTGGAGTGGTCCGGTGTCCGCATTCGCGTTCCCTGCCTGCTGCTGGCCCCGCCCGATGATAGCCGGCATGGCCGCTCCGGCGGTGCCGTGGCGTTGCTCCGTCATAAGGCGGCGTGGCGCGCGATCCACACCCGCTCATCGTTTCTCCACGGCCTGCACGCGACAAGGTGCAGGCCTTTTTGTTCGTGCCCGCGTGAATCCCACCGGAGTCCATCGCAATGTGCTCGATCCTCGCAATCTTCGGGCTGCAACCCGGCGACGACGTCGCCGACCTGCGCCGGCACGCCCTCGAGCTTTCGCGGCGGCAGCGCCACCGTGGCCCTGACTGGAGCGGGGTGCACAGCGATGACGGGGCAATTCTGGTCCACGAGCGGCTGGCGATCGTGGACCCCGCCGGTGGCGCCCAGCCGCTGTGCTCGGCCGATGGCAGCCTGGTACTGGCCGTCAACGGCGAGATCTACAACCACCGGTCATTGCGCGATGGCCTGGACATGCCCTGGGAGTTCCTGACCGGGTCGGACTGCGAGGTGATCAACGCCCTGTACGCCCAGGGCGCTGACCCGCGTGACTGGCTGCGGCGCCTCAACGGGATCTTCGCCTTCGCACTGTGGGATCGCCCCCGCCGCCGCTGGCTGGTCGCCCGCGACCCGGTGGGCGTGGTTCCGCTTTACCGGGGCCGTGACGAGAGCGGGCGGATGTGCGTGGCCTCGGAGATGAAGGCGCTGGTGGGCAGTTGCCACGACATCACCCAGTTCCCGCCCGGCCACTACTACGACAGCGAGGGCGACCGGCTGGTCCGCTACTGGGAGCGCCCGTGGCGTGAACACGCCGCGACCGTGGGGGTGGAAGTCACGCCGATGGAACTGCGGGAGGCGTTCGAGGCCGCCGTGCACCGCCAGCTGATGAGCGACGTGCCCTACGGCGTGCTGCTGTCCGGCGGGCTGGACTCGTCCCTGGTGGCCGCGTGCGCCGCCCGCTTCGCCCGCCGGCGGGTGGAGGAGGACGGCCGCTCCGAGGCGTGGTGGCCACGGCTGCACTCCTTCGCCATCGGGCTGGAGGGCTCGCCCGACCTTGCCGCCGCGCAGGTCGCGGCCGACGCGCTCCGAACCGTCCACCACGGTTTCACCTACACCTTGCAGGAAGGCCTGGATGCCCTGCCGGAGGTGATCCGGCACATCGAAAGCCATGACGTGACGACCGTCCGGGCTTCGACCCCGATGTACCTGCTGGCCCGCCGGATCCGTGCCATGGGGGTGAAGATGGTGCTTTCGGGGGAAGGGGCCGACGAGATCTTCGGCGGCTACCTGTACTTCTACAAGGCGCCCGATCCCCGCCAGTTCCACGACGAACTGGTGCGCAAGCTCGACGCGCTGCACCAGTACGACTGCCTGCGCGCCAACAAGTCGATGATGGCCTGGGCCGTGGAGGCGCGGGTGCCGTTCCTGGACCTGGAGTTCCTGGAGGTGGCGATGCGCATGGACGCCGCCGCCAAGATGGTGCGACCCCCGCCGGCGGACGTGCAGCTTGGGAACGCCCCGGGACGCGAGCGGCGCCCGATCGAAAAAGCCGTACTGCGCGAGGCCTTCACCGGCTACCTTCCGCAGTCCATCCTCTGGCGCCAGAAGGAGCAGTTCAGCGACGGGGTGGGTTACGCATGGATCGACGGGCTGAAGGCCCACGCCGAAACCCAGGTGGGAGGCCGCGAGTTCGCCTTCGCCGCCAGCCGCTTCCCGGTCAACCCGCCGCTGACGAAGGAGGCCTACCTGTACCGGCACATCTTCGAGCGCCACTTCCCCGGCGAGTCCTGTGCCCGGACGGTGCCCGGCGGCAAGTCGATCGCCTGCTCCTCGCCGGCGGCGATCGCCTGGGACGCCGCGTTCGAGGCAGCGGCCGACCCCTCGGGGCGGGCGGTGGCGGGGGTGCACGTGGGCTCGTGACGTCGTGCCGGACGCCGGTTCGCCCGCCGCGGCGTGGTAGGTTTGTTGCGGGGCGGCGGGAGGGCACTGGCATGTGGATTGGTGAGTACCGCTTCGGGCGGGCAATGGCCGTCCTCGTACTGGGTGCGGCGCTTGCGTCGTGTGCTTCGTCCCGTCCTCTTCATCGCCAGGGCGGGGAGGAGGGTGCGCAGCCTGCCGTTGCCTGGTGGTACGACCTCGAGTTGCCGCCTCGTGGTGGCCAGGCCCGGGGAATACCCGCCGAGGACTTCGATCCCACCTGGGCAGGGGCAGCGATGCTTACGGAGGAGGTGTTCGTCGGCACGTACGAGACGCGGAGTGGCGACCGCGGCCGCTTCCTCGCCGTGTCCAGCGCGGGCCGCTTGGTGCGGCACTTCGCGCATGCCGGGAGCGCGGGTTTCAGCGCGCTGCTGCCCATGCAGGACGGCGTGCGCTGGTACAAGTGCCTCGAGTGTGGCGAGTACGAACTGCTCCGCTGGAGCAGCGGAGCGTACGTTCTCGAGTGACCGTCTTCAGGTGGCCACCAGTCCCTCGACCTTCTGCCAGCCGCGCGGCAACAGGCCGCCGCGGCTGGCGCGTGCGCCCAGGTAGTTGTCCAGGTCCTTCCACGTCAGCGTCATGGTGCGCGCGCCCGACTTCACCTGCAGGCTGCCGCCCTCGCGGACCACGGCCACGGCCGCCACGCGCTCGGTACCCAGCTTGGCCTTGGGGATGTTGATGAGCTTGTTGCCCTTGCCCTTGTCGAGCTCCGGAAGCTCCCCGACCGGGAAGGCCAGCAGGTGGCCGACAGTCGTGACGACCACGATGCGGTCGCTTTCCAGCGAGGCCACCGGGGCCGGTTGCAGGACCCCGGCGCCGGGCGTCAGCGACAGCATCGCCTTGCCGGCCTTGTTGCGGCTGGTGAGGTTGGCGAAGCGGGTGACGAAACCGTAGCCGTGGGTGGACGCCAGCACGAAACGGTCCTCGTCGGTGCCGCTGGCCAGGGTCTCGAATGAAGCCCCGGCAGCCGGCGAGAAGCGTCCGGTCGACGGCTCGCCGTTGCCGCGCGCCGAGGGCAGGCTGTGGACGATGGTCGAGTAGCTGCGGCCGGTGGAGTCGAGGAACGCGACCTGCTGGTTGCTGCGCGCCGGCGCGGACGCCAGCAGGGCATCACCCTCGCGGTAGTTGAGCGCGCCGGCATCGACGTCCAGGCCCTTGGCCGCGCGCACCCAGCCCTTGCGGCTGAGCACCACGGTCATCGGTTCGCTGGGCGCCAGATCGGTCTCGGACAGTGCCTGGGCGGCTTCGCGCGCCACCAGCGGGGACCGGCGCGCGTCGCCGAACTTCTTCGCGTCCGCCAGCAGCTCTTCCTTGATCAGCCGCTTGAGCTTCGCCTGGCTGCCCAGGGTGGCGACCAGGGATTCGCGCTCGGCTTCCAGTTCCGCCTGCTCACCGCGGATCTTCATTTCCTCCAGCCGTGCGAGCTGCCGCAGGCGGGTCTCGAGGATGTAGTCGGCCTGCTCGCCGGTCAGCGAGAAGCGCTCCATCAGCACCGGGCGCGGCTCGTCCTCGGTGCGGATGATGCGGATCACCTCGTCCAGGTTGAGGAAGGCGACCAGCAGGCCCTCCAGCAGGTGCAGGCGGCGCTCGACCTTCTCCAGCCGGTGCGTGAGTCGCCGGGTGACCGTGTCCGAGCGGAACTGCAGCCACTCGCCCAGCAGCGCCCTCAGCCCCTTGACCTGCGGACGACCGTCCAGGCCGATCACGTTGAGGTTGACCCGGTAGCTGCGCTCCAGGTCCGTGGTGGCGAGCAGGTGGCCCATCAGCTGCTCGGCATCCACCCGGTTGGAGCGTGGCACCAGCACGATCCGGGTCGGGTTGGCGTGGTCGGACTCGTCGCGGACGTCCTCCAGCCAGGGCAGCTTCTTGGCCCGCATCTGGGCCGCGATCTGCTCGATCACCTTGCCCGGCGAGACCTGGTGGGGCAGGGCGTTGACCACGATGTTCTGCCCGTCGCGCTGCCAGGTCGCGCGGACGCGGACGCTGCCATTCCCGGTCTCGTACATCCGGACCAGGTCGGTCGCCGGGGTGATGATCTCCGCTTCGGTCGGGTAGTCCGGGCCGCGCACGTGCTCGCACAGGTCGGCGGTGGTGGCGTCCGGATCCTCGAGCAGCCGCACGCAGGCGCTCACGACCTCGGACAGGTTGTGCGGCGGGATGTCGGTGGCCATGCCCACGGCGATCCCGGTGGTGCCGTTGAGCAGCAGGTGGGGCAGCCGCGCCGGCATCCACGCGGGCTCCTCCAGGGTGCCGTCGAAGTTCGGCGCCCAGTCGACCGTGCCGTGTGCCAGTTCGCCCAGCAGGACCTCGGAGATCGGCGCCAGGCGCGACTCGGTGTAACGCATCGCGGCGAACGACTTGGGGTCGTCGGAAGAGCCGAAGTTGCCCTGGCCTTCGATCAGCGGATAACGGTACGAGAACGGCTGCGCCATCAGCACCATCGCCTCGTAGCAGGCGCTGTCGCCATGCGGGTGGTACTTGCCGATCACGTCGCCGATGGTGCGGGCGGACTTCTTGGGCTTCGCCCCGGCATTCAGCCCGAGCTCGCTCATCGAGTAGATGATCCGGCGCTGCACCGGCTTGAGTCCGTCACCGATGAAGGGCAACGCGCGGTCGAGCACCACGTACATCGAGTAGTCGAGGTAGGCGCGCTCGGCGTACTCGCGCAGCGGGATCTGCTCGAAGCCGTGGAATTCGGTACGTACTGACTCGGTCATGCGGAAACGGTCATCCGGAAAGTGGTCATTTGATGGAAAGCACGCGGAGCGTCAGCCGGCGGCCGCCGGGTGCGGGCCATTCGATGCGGTCGCCCACGTGCAGGCCGAGCAACGCGCTGCCGACCGGCGCCAGGATCGAGACCTTGCCAGCGCTGCCATCGGTCTCATGCGGGTACACCAGGGTGATCTCGTGCTCGGCGCCGCTGGCTTCGTCGACGAAGCGCGCCGTGGAGTTCATGGTGATCACGTCGCCGGGCATGTCGCCGGGCTCGAGCACCTCGGCCCGGGCCAGCTCGTCGCGCAGCGCCTCGGCGTCCACCCCGGGCGGCAGGGGCTTGTCCAGCAAGGCCTCCAGGCGATTGCAGTCGATGCGGGAGATCAGCAGTGCGGGGCGTGGCGAAGCGTTCATGCATGCGGCTCCGGCCGCGGACTGGGCGGCCACGAAGGCTGGCAACGACGCGGGCGACGCATGTGCACGTCGCCCGCTAAAAAGGAAGTCATCGGCGAAGTTAGCGGGCAAACCGGTGCCCGGCAATACAGATGGTAGTGGTGCCGTGGCTTTGCAATGGGCAGCGCGCCACTGCCGAGATGGACGGAACCTGTTGACAACCCCGGCCTCGACGCCGCATCATGCGCGGCCTCGCACCGCTGCATGCAGTGGTTGCAGGGCCCAGGTGGCGGAATTGGTAGACGCACTAGTTTCAGGTACTAGCGGGTAAAACCGTGGAGGTTCGAGTCCTCTCCTGGGCACCAACTCAATACAGACTGCGGCGCCAGCGCCGCTCTCGCAGGAACCCGCCCACCGGCGGGTTTTTTGTTGTCCGGGCGGCGGGCAAGCCGGCCACGGAGCTTTGACGGATGCCCTGTACCATCCCGGCATGACAAAGACCAAGAGCAAGCGCGCAACGGATGCCGGCAGGTCCGGGAAGGCGACCCACGGCAAGGCAGCCAGGCCGGGCAAAGCGGGACAGTCGGCCACGCCGGCGAAGTCCACGAAGCCGAGGCAGGGGGCCCGCGCCATTGCCGGCGACCCGCACGCGGCCCGCGAAGCGGCGCGCTACGAGAACCCGATCGCCAGCCGCGAGCTGATCCTCCAGACCCTGGCGGATTCGGACGGCCCCATGGACCCGGCGGCCCTGGCGGCCGAGCTGGGCCTGGAGGAAAGCGAGCGGTTCAACGCGCTCAACGCGCGCCTCCGGGCGATGTTGCGCGACGGCCAGCTGCACCAGAACCGGCGCGGCGGGCTGGTGCCGGCGCGCCGGGTGGACCTGATTTCCGGCAGCGTGATCGCAAACCCCGACGGCTTCGGTTTCATGCGCCCGGACGAGGGCACCGGTGACGACCTGTTCCTGCCGCCGTTCGAGATGCGCAAGGTCATGCACGGTGACCGGGTGCTGGCCCACGTCACCGGGGTCGATCGCCGCGGCCGCCGCGAAGGCGCGATCGTCGAGGTGCTCGAGCGGCGCCTGAGCCGGATGATCGGCCGTTTCGTGCTCGAGGACGGAGTCAGCTACGTCGAACCCGACGATGCCCGCATCCAGCGCAACATCCTGATTCCGCCCGAGCACCGTGGCGAGGCGCAGGACGGCCAGCTGGTGGTGTGCGAGATCACCCGGGCACCCGAGCCGCGCCGCGCGCCGCTGGGCCGGATCCTGACCGTGCTGGGGGACCGCCTGACCGCCTCGCTGGCGGTACAGGCCGCCATCCACGGCCACGACATCCCGCACGAGTTCCCGCAGCAGGTGGTCGACGAGGCCACCGCGCTGCCGCACAAGGTCGACGATGCCGAGCTGGCAGGGCGGGTCGACCTCCGCAAACTGCCGCTGGTCACCATCGACGGCGAGGACGCGAAGGACTTCGACGACGCCGTCTACTGCGAGGAGAACCGCGACGGGTTCCGCCTGGTCGTGGCGATCGCCGACGTGTCCCATTACGTGCGCCCGGGCCATCCGCTGGACGAGGAGGCCCAGAAGCGCGCCACCTCGGTCTACTTCCCGGGCTTCGTGGTGCCGATGCTGCCGGAAACCCTGTCCAACGGCATCTGCTCGCTCAAACCCGGGGTCGACCGGCTTTGCTTCGTCTGCGACATGCAGGTCGACCGCCAGGGCCGCGTGACCGGCTCGAAGTTCTACGAGGCGGTGATGCACTCGCACGCCCGCCTGACCTACACCCAGGTGTGGAACGCCGTCGGCGACGACGTGACCGATGCGCAGCGCGACGAGGCGCTGGAGATGATCGGCCCGGTGCTGCCGCAGGTCGAGCGCCTGCACCAGCTGTACCAGATACTGCGCAAGGCACGCGAGAAGCGCGGCGCGATCGAGTTCGAGTCCAGTGAGGTGCGCTTCGTGCTTGGCGCCAGGGGCGAGGTGACCCAGGCCGGGATGATCGTGCGCAACGATGCCCACAAGCTGATCGAGGAGTGCATGATTGCCGCCAACGTCGAGGCGGCCAGGTACCTGATCGAGAAGGAAGTGCCGGCGCCATTCCGCATCCACGACCGTCCACCGGAGCAGAAGTACGCGGACCTGCTGGAGTTCCTCAAGGAGTTCAAGCTGCGCATGCCGACCTGGGCCAAGGTGCAGCCGCGCGATTACACCCAGTTGCTGCGGCAGATCCGCGAGCGTGCCGATTCCACCCTGATCGAGTCGGTGATGCTCCGCAGCCAGTCGCTGGCGGTCTACCAGCCGGAGAACGTCGGCCACTTCGGCCTGGCACTGGAAGCCTATGCGCACTTCACCTCGCCGATCCGGCGCTATGCCGACCTGCTGGTGCACCGGGCCATCAAGCACGCGCTCACCGGCGAGCGCCCGGAGAAGTTCCGCTATTCGCCGAGCGACATGGCGCAGCTGGCGCTGCAGTGTTCCGAGCGCGCCCGCCGTGCCGAGGATGCCGAGCGGGAGGTCGACGAGCGCTACCGGGCGGCCTGGATGGAGCAGCACGTCGGCGGCGAGTTCGGCGGGGTGATCAGCGGGGTGACCAGCTTCGGACTGTTCGTCGAGCTGGAGGAGTCCAAGGTCAACGGCCTGGTCCATGTCACCCAGCTGCCGCATGACTACTACTCGTTCGATCCGATCCGCAAGACGCTCAGTGGCGAGCGGCATGGGCGCGAGTACCGGCTGGGCGACACGGTGCGGATCATCGTCCTGAAGGCCAGCGTGGAGGAGCGCAAGATCGATTTCCGCCTGGTACGCGAGGAGGGCGAATCGGCCAGGGCGCCGAAGCAGCCGCCACCCCGTGGCACCCCGGCGCGCCGCAGCAAGAAGAAGTATTGAGGCAGGGCGCGATGCCTGCGGCGGCGCTTGCGCCCTACAATGCGCGGTCCATACGCAGCAGCCCCGCCCAATGAGCACGAAACAATGGATCGCCGGCATCAATGCCGTCGCCGCCGCGGTCGAGCATGACGCCGCCAACGTACGCGAGGTGCTGCTCGAGGCCGGGGCGAAGAACCCGCGCCTGGCGGAGATCGAGGCCCAGGCGCTGCGCCGGGACATCGGTGTCCGGCGGGTCGCCAGGCAAGCCATCGAGGGCGTGGCCGGCAACCTCCGCCACCAGGGCGTCGTGGCCCGTTACGCCGCGGCTCCGACTTGGAGCGAGAACGAGCTGGCCGGCCTGGTCGAGGGCGCGGAGGGGCGCGCGCTGCTGGTGCTGCTCGACGGCGTCCAGGACCCGCACAACCTCGGTGCCTGCCTGCGCAGCGCCGCGGCCGCCGGCGTGACCGCGGTGGTGATCCCCAAGGACAAGTCGGTCCAGGTCAATGCCACCGTGCGCAAGACCTCCGCGGGCGCCGCCGACCGCATCCCGGTCGTGCCCGTGACCAACCTGTCACGCACCATGCGCGACCTGCAGAAAATGGGCGTGTGGCTGCATGGCCTGGCAGGCGAGGCCGAGACCTCGTTCTATGCCCTGGACCTGCGCGGGAACGTCGGCCTGGTCCTGGGTGGCGAAGGCGAAGGGCTGCGGCGGCTGACCCGTGAGAACTGTGACAGCCTGGCCGCGGTGCCCATGCCCGGCGCAGGCAAGGGCGCGGTGGAGAGCCTGAACGTCTCGGTTGCCGCCGGCGTGGTCCTGTTCGAAGCCGTCCGCCAGCGTCTCCAGGGTTGACCGGTGACGCTCACCGGCAGGCTGCCCTGGCACCGGTTCCGCGTTCGTGGGCTCAGCCTGCGGTGGCGGCCGGCGCCGGCCAGGCGTTGACGATCTTGCAGAACAGCTCGGCGGTGCGCTCGGTGTCGTAGACCGCCGAATGGGCCTCGTTGGCATCCCACTCCAGGCCGGCCGCCTGCACCGCACGCGCCAGCACCGTCTGCCCATAGGCCACGCCGGCCAGGGTCACGGTGTCGAACACGCTGAACGGATGGAACGGACTGCGCTTGTGCCCGGTCCGGGCAATCGCCGCATTGAGGAAGTTCAGGTCGAAGTGCGCGTTGTGGCCGACCAGGATCGCCCGCTGGCAGCCGTGCTTGCGGCATGCCGCGCGGACCGGCGCGAACACGTGGTCGAGCGCGGCTTTCTCCGGCTTGGCGAAGCGGAACGGGTGATCGAGGATGATCCCGGTGATCTCGAGCGACTTCGGATCGATCTCCAGTCCCGGCGCCGGCTCCAGGTGCGCGCTGGCGGTTTCGCCCGGAACCAGCCGCCCCTGCGCATCCAGGTCGAGCGGCAGCACGGCGATCTCGAGCAGCGCGTGGCGGTTCCAGTCAAAGCCTCCCGTCTCCACGTCCACGACCACCGGCAGGTAGCCACGGAAGCGGGTCGCCAAAGGGGAGGTTGTGGCCGCAGGTTCCTGCGGGCCCGGGGGAGTGGAGGCGGGTGGTTCCATGCGGGCGCAAGCCTAGCAGAGGGCGCGGGGTCGGGAGAGGCCGGATGGCACCCCCCGCAACCGCCAGCGCCCCGCGAACGATCCCGCGGGCGTGGCGATGGCCTACGGCGCCAGGGAAGGGCTGTCGTCCCGCTTCTCGCGCGGCGGCAGCTGGTCCTCGCCGCTGACCAGGTACATCACGTTCTCGGCCACGTTGGTGGCGTGGTCGCCGATGCGCTCGATGTTCTTGGCCATGAACATCAGGTGCGTCGCCGAGGTGGCGATCCGCGGATCGTGCTCGATGGCCTCCACCAGCTCCCGGTACAGCGTGCTGTAGGCGGCATCGATGCGGGCGTCGGCTTCACGCACCCGCCGGGCGGCATCGACATCGGCGTCGCGGTAGGCCGCGATCGCGGCGCGGGTCAATGCCGCCGCGTCGGTGCCGAGTGCGCGGAGGGCCCCGACCTGCGGCAGTGGCGGCGCCAGGGCAAGGGCCGCCGAGCGCTTCGCGATGTTGGCTGCGTAGTCGCCGATGCGCTCGACCGCGGCGGCGATCCGCAGCGCGGCCAGGATCACGCGCAGGTCGCGCGCCAGCGGGCCGCGCAGGGCCAGCCGCACCACGTCCTGGCTGACCTCCTGCTCGAGCGCGTCGATGGCGTCGTCGTTGGCCACCACGCGCGCGGCCGTGCGGTCGTCGCGGCGCTCGACCACGTCCAGGGCGGCCTCCAGCTGCGCGGCGGCCATCTCGCCCATGCGCACGATCTCGGCGGTGAGCCGGCGCTGTTCCTCGTCGAAGCCGGTGACGATGTGGTCGTGCGGAGTAGTCATCAGCCGAATCTCCCGGTGATGTAGTCCTCGGTCTGCTGTACCGAGGGATTGGAGAAGATGGTTTCGGTGACCCCGTGCTCGATCAGGTCGCCCAGGTACATGAACGCGGTGTAGTCCGAAACCCGGGCCGCCTGCTGCATGTTGTGGGTGACGATCACGATCGTGTAATCGTCCTTGAGCTGGGCCACCAGTTGTTCGATGCGGCTGGTGGAAATGGGGTCGAGCGCGGAGGTCGGCTCGTCCAGCAGCAGCACCTGCGGGCGGAGTGCCACGGCGCGGGCGATGCACAGCCTTTGCTGCTGGCCGCCCGAGAGCCCCAGCGCGCTTTGGCCGAGCTTGTCCTTGACCTCGTCCCACAGCGCGCCCTGGCGCAGCGCGTGCTCGACACGGTCGTTCATTTCCGACTTCGACAGCCGTTCGTGGTGCCGGATCGCGTAGGCGATGTTCTCGTAGATGGTCATCGGGAACGGCACCGGTTTCTGGAACACCATCCCGACCTTGCTGCGCAGGCGGTTGAGGGCGTAGCCCGGGTCGAGGATGTCCTCGCCGTCCAGCAAGACCTTGCCGCTGGCCTTCAGCCCCGGATACAGCGCGTAGATGCGGTTGAACACGCGCAGCAGGGTGGACTTGCCGCAGCCCGAGGGACCGATCAGGGCCGTGACGCGCTTCTCGGGGACCTCGAGGTCGATGCCCTTGAGCGCGTGGAAGTCGCCGTAGTGGAAGTCCAGCCCGCGCGCGGCGATCTTGGCCGGCAGCGTGGCGAAATCGGGGGCATTGTTCATGGCGATTGCCTGGGAGGCAGGGTGGGGGGCGTCAGTCATGGCTGACCCGGCGGCGGTTGATGATGAAGCGGGCCGACAGGCTGGTCAGCAGGACGAAGAGCGTCAGCACCAGGGCACCGCCCCAGGCCAGGTCCTGCCAGGTCGTGTAGGGGCTGCCGGCGTACTGGTACATGACCACGGGGACGCTGGCCATCGGACCGGTGACATCGGTGCTCCAGTACTGGTTGCCGAAGGCGGTGAACAGCAGTGGCGCGGTCTCGCCACTGATCCGGGCGAGCGCCAGCAGGATGCCGGTGAGGATGCCCGGCAACGCGGAGCGATAGAGCACCTGCACCGTCACCTTCCACTGCGGCACGCCCAGCGACAGCGCCGCCTCGCGCATCTGCGCCGGCACTAGCCGCAGCATCTCGTCGGTGGTGCGCAACACCACCGGCAGCACGATGAAGGCGAGCGAGACGGCACCTGCAACGGCGGAGAAACTGCCGCCGGCCTGCATCACGATCAGCGTGTAGACGAAC
>Ga0079224_100003315_pt1 | contig 20238 bp, 18 predicted proteins | sample Stecom2015_FD_80414 | JGI IMG/M metagenome (GOLD analysis project Ga0079224, IMG submission 80414) | Agricultural soil microbial communities from Utah to study Nitrogen management - Steer compost 2015 | ecosystem: Environmental > Terrestrial > Soil > Agricultural land | place: USA: Utah...
AACCTTGAGCAGGAGCGCTGTTGCCAACAACCGCGAGCTCTGCCGCTGGCCCTGTCTGGCAAGGGCTGGCTGCGGCGCTAAACAACCGCAAACCGGCAGTGCCGTCCTGTCCACCCCGGCGCGCATCACAAAGCTGGAATGCACCCCGCTCACCCCCTCGATGCGGGTGATCTTGTCCAGCAGCAGGTGCTGGTAGGCGTCCATATCCTTGACGATCACCTTGAGCTGGTAGTCGGCGGCCTGGCCGGTGATCAACAGGCACTCCAGCACCTCGGGCAGCGCCGCCACTTTGTCCTCGAAGTTGGCGAAGCGCTCCGGGGTGTGGCGATCCATGGAGATATGCACCAGGGCGGTGAGGGTAAGGCCCAGCTTGCGGGCATCCACCAGGGCGCGGTAGCCGGTGATGATGCCCCCGTCCTCCAGTGCCCGCACCCGGCGCAGGCAGGGTGATGGGGAGAGGCCGATGCGGTCCGCCAGATCCTGGTTGGTGAGGCGGCCGTCCTGTTGCAGCAGCTCGAGGATGCGCTGGTCGTAGCGGTCGAGGTTCACATGAGTCTCCGGATTGGGGTGGTTTGTCCAATTATTTCACATGACTGAAATATTGTGGCAGATAATTGCGCAAAGTGCCCAAATCACCGAAAATTCGCAACCATCTGCCCGGGGGTCGGGGGTACTCTATGACTGTTCGTAAAGCGCGGACAGCGTCGCCGCCAACCCGTCGTCAGCGGCAACCCAAAACCCACCAGGTAGCGGGCAGCGACCACTCCCACCGCGAGGGGTCGAGAGTCTCGGTTCTCAACAGGAACAGGACAGGACGGGCTACACCCAAGCATTCAGCGACAGCAGGAGCAGCACCGTGACCAGCACCCAGGCGTTTGACCACAGCCCCAGTTTTGACCACAAAAAGTACCGCCCCACCCAGGCCCTGGCCATGGCCAACCGCCAGTGGCCCAACAACGCCCTTGTCAAGGCGCCCATCTGGGCCAGCGTCGACCTGCGGGACGGCAATCAGGCGCTGCTGGAGCCGATGACCGTGGTGCAAAAGCAGCGGCTGTGGGATCTGCTGGTGAAAGTGGGCTTCAAGGAGATCGAAGTGGGCTTTCCCTCCGCCAGCCAGCCGGACTACGACTTTGTGCGCTGGTTGATCGACAACCACAAGATTCCCGCCGATGTCACCGTGCAGGTGTTGGTGCAGGCCAGGGAGGACTTGATCACCCGCACCTTCGAGTCCCTCAAGGGGGCGCGCCGGGCGGTGGTTCACGTCTACAACTCCACCTCCACCGTGCAGCGGGAGCGGGTCTTCCGCGACGACCGCGAGGCCATCAAGGCCATCGCCGTGCGCGGCGCCGAATTGGTCGCGCGGGAGGCGGCAAAACACCCCGATACCGAGTGGGTGTTCCAGTACTCGCCGGAGAGCTTTTCCAACACCGAGTGGGACTATGCGGTGGAGGTGTGCAATGCCGTGATCCAGGTCTGGCAGCCCACCCCCGAGCGGCCCTGTATCATCAATTTACCCGCCACCGTGGAGAGCAGCACCCCCAATGTGTTTGCCGACCAGGTGGAGTACTTTTGCACCCACGTCGCCCGGCGGGACAGCATCATCGTCTCCCTGCACACCCACAACGACCGGGGCTGCGCGGTGGCGGCGGCGGAATTAGGGGTGCTGGCGGGCGCCGACCGGGTGGAGGGCACCCTGCTCGGCAACGGCGAGCGCACCGGCAATATGGATGTGGTGACCATGGCCATGAACCTCTACAGCCAGGGGGTGGATCCGCAGTTGGACCTGTCCCGCCCCGACGAGATCATCGCCACCTACACCAGCTGTACCGGTCTGCCGGTACACCCCCGCCACCCCTGGGTGGGTGAGCTGGTGTACACCGCGTTTTCCGGCAGCCACCAGGACGCCATCCGCAAGTGTCTCCAGGTACAGCAGGCGGACGAACCCTGGCAGGTGGCCTACCTGCCCATTGATCCCAGGGATCTGGGCCGGGACTACCAGGCGGTGATCCGGGTCAACAGCCAGTCCGGCAAAGGCGGCGTGGCCTTTGTCCTGGAGCGGGACTACGGCCTGAGCCTGCCCCGCTGGATGCAGGTGGAGCTGGCCCAGTTGGTGCAAAAGGCCAGCGAGGAGCAGTCCGGGGAGGTGGACAGCGCCACCATCCACCGCATTTTCGCCGCCAATTTCATCGCCGACGGCGGTCCGCACACCCTCAATGGCTACCGCATTGACCGCACTGGCGGCCGCGACCAGATCGAGGTGCGCATGGCCTCGGGCAATGTGGAGCAGGTCATTCACGGCGACGGAGAAGGTGCCATCTCGGCCTTTGTCGACGCCTGGAGCAAACACAGTGGCCAGCAGATCAATGTCCTGGACTACAGCGAGCACGCCATTGGTGCCGGCACCAATGCCGAGGCCGCCGCCTATGTGCAGCTCAATGTGGACGGCCGCCGGGTGGGTGGCGCCGCCATGGACCACGACACCGTCAGCGCCTCCCTGGGGGCAGTGCTGGCGGCCCTCAATCGGGTTGCCGCCAGCACTAATCGCGCAGCCTGAGGCGGGATAATCCAGCCAGGCCCTCGCAATTGGGGGCCTGTAATCTCGGCGACACGAATCACTGCTAAGCTGGCGGCAAACCGCCACTGCTGAGAATCGACCATGATCAAAACCACCCTGGCGCTGCTGACGGCCGCCGCCCTGCCCCTGGCCGCCGGCGCCGAGCCCGCAGCGCGGGAAACCGCCGATTACTGGCGCCTGCAGGGGCAACAGGCCCTGCAGGCCGCTCTCGCCAGTCAGCCCAATACCAACCGGGCGAAGCATGTCATTCTCTTTGTGGGGGACGGCAACGGGGTCGCCACGGTCACCGCCACCCGCATCTTCGACGGCCAGGCCAAAGGCATGAAGGGGGAGGAAAATCAGCTCAGTTACGAGCGCTTTCCCCATCTGGCGCTGGCCAAAACCTACAATACCAACCAGCAGACCCCGGACTCCGCAGGCACCATGACCGCCATGGTCACCGGGGTGAAGACCAGTGCCGGGGTCATTTCCGTGGGTCCGGAAGTGACCCCCGGGGACTGCCGGAACCTGGCCGGCAGCGAGTTGCCCACCCTGCTTCAGCAAGCCCGCGCCCGGGGCCTGGCCACCGGCATTGTCTCCACCACCAGAATCACCCACGCCACCCCCGCCGCCACCTATGCCCACAGCCCCCAGCGCAATTGGGAGGCGGACACGGACATTCCCGCCCCGATGCGGGACTGTGGCCGGGACATCGCCCGCCAGCTGGTGGAAAACGGCCCTCTGGATGTGGTGCTGGGGGGCGGCCGCAGCCAGTTTATGCCGGCCGCCAGCAAGGACCCCGAGTACCCGGACATCTCCGGCAAGCGCGGCGACGGCCGCGACCTGATCGCCGAGTGGCTGGCCGCCAACCCCGAGGGTCACTATGTGTGGAATCAGGGGCAGTTCAAGGCCCTGGCGGGCACCACTGGCGGCCCCCTGCTGGGGTTGTTCGAGCCCTCCCATATGCTCTACGAGGCGGACCGCCGCATGGGCAAGGGGGACGAGCCCAGTCTCGCCGAAATGACCGCCGCGGCCATTGCCCGCTTGCAGGCCAGGGACAAGGGCTTTTTCCTGATGGTGGAGGGCGGGCGCATCGACCACGCCCACCACGCCGGCAATGCCCACCGGGCCCTGGTGGACGGCCAGGCCCTGGCGGAGGCGGTCCAGGTGGCGGTGGACAGCACCAGTGCCGAGGACACCCTGATCATAGTCACCGCCGATCACAGCCATGTGCTGACCATGGCGGGTTACGCCACCCGGGGCAACCCCATCCTGGGTACCGTGGTGACCAACGACGAACACGGCCACTCCTCCGGCGAGCCCTACCTGGCCGCCGACGGCAGGCCCTTTACCACCCTGGGCTACACCAACGGCCCGGGTTACGGCCAGGTGGACAGCCCCGAGGCCCGCTATTTGCAAAAGCCCAGGGCGGGCCGTTTCCTGGCCCCGGGGGAGGACACCACAGGGGTGAACTTCCACCAGGAGAGCCTGGTGCCCCTGGCGGCGGAAACCCACGGCGGCGAGGATGTGGCCATCTACGCCAGCGGGCCCTGGGCCCACCTGGTGCACGGCGTTCAGGAGCAGAGTTACATCTACCAGGTGATGAGGCATGCCCTGGGGTTGTGATATTGGGTCTGACGTCGGATGCTGGACGTCGGACGCTTTTTTGTTGCCACTTTAGGTTTGATACTACTCGTCCAGTTACCGAGGTACTACAGTGCTGCGGGCTTTGATTTGCCGCCGGCTCGAGCGTCCGACGTCCAGCATCCGACGTCAGACTCAACCCTGGCTATTTACTGAACAGCCCTGGTGCGGGACAATACCGGCCCTTTTCAATCCCGCCGCCCTTTAGCGCCAATCCCAGGAGCCACACCCGCATGCCCAGCCGTCGCGATCTCGCCAACGCCATCCGCGCCCTCAGCATGGACGCTGTCCAGCAAGCCAACAGCGGCCACCCCGGGGCCCCCATGGGTATGGCGGATATCGCCGAAGTGCTGTGGAACGATTTTCTGGTCCACAATCCGGCCAACCCCCAATGGGCCAACCGGGACCGCTTCGTGCTGTCCAACGGCCACGGCTCCATGCTGATCTACTCCCTGCTCCACTTGAGTGGCTACGACCTGCCTGTGGAGGAGTTGAAGAACTTCCGCCAGCTGCACTCCAAAACCGCAGGCCACCCCGAATACGGCGAGGCTCCCGGGGTTGAAACCACCACCGGCCCCCTCGGCCAGGGCATCACCAATGCGGTGGGCATGGCCATTGCCGAAAAGGTTCTGGCGGCCCAGTTCAACAGGCCAGGTCACGGAGTGATCGACCACCACACCTATACCTTCGTCGGCGACGGCTGCCTGATGGAAGGCATTTCCCACGAGGCCTGCTCCCTGGCGGGCACCCTGGGCCTAGGCAAGCTGATCGCTTTCTACGATGACAACGGGATTTCCATCGACGGTGAAGTGGCGGGCAGCGACCACGCCCCCGCCTGGTTCACCGACGACACCCCCAAGCGCTTTGCAGCCTACGGCTGGCAGGTGATTCCCGCCGTCGACGGCCACGATGCCGGTGCCGTCAAGGCCGCCATCGAACAGGCCAGGGCCGAAACCGACAAGCCCACCCTGATCTGCTGCAAGACAGTGATTGGCTTCGGCGCCCCCAACAAGCAGGGCAAGGAGGAGTGCCACGGCGCCCCCCTGGGGGCGGCGGAAATCGAGGCCGCCCGCGGGGCCCTGGGCTGGAAACAGGGTCCCTTCGAGATTCCCGACGAGATCCGCGCCGGGTGGTGTGCCCGGGAGCGGGGCAAGGCCGCTGAGCAGTCCTGGTGGCAAAAGTTTGACGCCTATCGCGCAGCCTTTCCCCGCGAGGCGGTGGAGCTGGAGCGCCGTCTGGGGGGGGAGCTGCCCGCCAGCTTTGCCGAGGACGCCGCCGCCTATATCCGCCGCTGCCAGGAGGCCGGCGAGACCATCGCCAGCCGCAAGGCCTCCCAGAACTGCCTCAATGCGTTCGGCCCCCTGTTGCCGGAGCTGCTGGGGGGCTCCGCCGACCTGGCGGGTTCCAACCTCACCATCTGGAAGGGCTCCAAGAGTGTTTCCGCCACCGATGCCAGCGGCAACTACCTGCACTACGGGGTCCGTGAGTTTGCCATGGCGGCAATCATGAACGGCATCGCCCTCCACGGGGGCTTTATCAACTACGGTGCCACCTTTCTGGTGTTTATGGACTACTGTCGCAATGCGGTGCGCATGGCGGCGCTGATGAAGGTGCAGAGCATCTTCGTTTTCACCCACGACTCCATCGGCCTCGGCGAGGACGGCCCCACCCACCAGCCGGTGGAGCACCTCACCAGCCTGCGCACCACCCCCAATATCCACACCTGGCGACCCTGCGACACCGTGGAGTCCGCGGTGTGCTGGAAAGCGGCCATCGAGCGCCGGGACGGCCCCGCGGCACTGGTGTTCTCCCGCCAGAACCTGGCTCACCAGGCCCGCAGCGACCAGCAGGTCGCCGCCATCGCCAGGGGCGGCTATGTCCTCCGGGATTGTGACGGCACCCCGGAGGCGCTGGTGATCGCCACCGGCTCGGAGGTGGCCCTGGCGGTGGGCGCCGCGGAAAAGCTTGCCGCCGCGGGCAAAAAAGTGCGGGTGGTGTCCATGCCCTGCACCGAGGTCTTCGACGCCCAGGACAAGGCCTACCGGGACACTGTGCTGCCCCCGGCAGTGCGCGCCCGGGTGGCGGTTGAGGCCGGCCATGTGGACTTCTGGCAAAAGTATGTGGGTCTCGACGGCGCCGTGGTGGGCATGACCGGCTTTGGCGCTTCCGCTCCCGCCGGCGATCTGTACAAGTACTTCGGCATCACCGAGGACAAGGTGGTGGCGGCCCTGGAGACAGTGCTGAATTGCGCCTGAAACTTGCCATCAATGGCTTTGGTCGGGTGGGGCGCTCGGTGTTCCGGGCGCTCCACGAGCGGGGCCTGAGTCGGGAGCTGCAGGTGGTGGCCATCAACGAGCTGGCGGACCTGGACACCATTCGCTACCTCACCCGCTACGACTCCACCCACGGCCATTTTCCCGGCACCGTGACCACCACCGGGGAGAGCCTGGTGGTGGACGGCCGCGCCATCGCCGTCAGCCATGTGGAGAGCCTGGATGACCTGAGCTGGCCCGGCGTGGATGTGGTGCTGGAGTGCTCCGGCACCTTCGACGCCCGGGAGCTGGCGGAAAAGCACCTGACCGCCGGGGCGGGTCGGGTGCTGTTCTCCCAGCCGGCGCTCCCGGATGTGGATGCCACCATTGTGTGCGGCATCAACCACCGGGAGTTGCGGGCCGAACACCGCATCGTCTCCGCCGCCTCCTGCACCACCAACTGCGTGGTGCCGGTGCTGGCGGTGCTGCAGCGGGAGCTGGGGGTGGAGGCCGGTGTGATCACCACCATCCACTCGGTGATGAACGACCAGCCCCTGCTGGATTCCTATCACCACACCGACCTGCGCAAGACCCGCGCCGCCATCCAGTCCATGATCCCGGTGGATACCCTGCTGGCCAGGGGCATCGACCGCCTGCTGCCGGAGCTGGCGGGCAGGATCGAGGCCCAGGCGATGCGGGTGCCCACCCAGAATGTCTCCGCCATCGACCTGTCGGTGGTGCTCGGCCGGGGGGTCGATGCCAACACCGTGAACCAGCTCCTGAAACAGGTGTCGGATGGGGAACTGGCGGGCATTCTGGGCTACACTGAGGAGCCTCTGGCGTCCTGTGATTTCAACCACGACCCCCACTCAGGTATCGTCGATGCCAGCCAGACCCGGGTGGCCGGCCAGCACCTGGTGAAGCTGCTGATCTGGTTCGACAACGAGTGGGGCTATGCCAATCGCATGATCGACGTATTGCTGCACTGGCGGGACACAATCCGCGCCAGCGGCCACTGACCGGGCTGCTGGCGCCGTCAGCTATGGTATTTTTCCGCCAACAAGGATTTGAGGAACTGATATGCCGCTGCATGTGAAAAAGATGACCGACCTGGAGCTGGCGGGCCAGCGAGTGCTGATCCGCGAGGATCTGAATGTGCCCATCAAGGACGGTGCGGTTGCCAGCGACGCCCGCATCCGCGCCGCCCTCCCCACCCTCAGGCTGGCCCTCGACAAGGGCGCCAGGGTGGTGGTGATGTCCCACCTCGGCCGCCCGGTGGAGGGCCAGTTCGACCCCGAGCTGTCGTTGCAGCCAGTGGCCGAGCACCTGGCCAAACTGCTGGGGGTGGAGGTGAAGCTCGTCAGCGACTGGCGCCAGGGGGTCGACGTCAACAGCGGCGAGATCGTCCTGCTGGAGAATGTCCGCTTCAACGCCGGGGAAAAGAAGGACAGCGATGAGCTGGCCCAGGCCTATGCCGGGCTGTGCGATATCTTTGTCATGGACGCCTTCGGCACCGCCCACCGCGCCGAGGCCTCCACCCACGGCGTGGCCAAATTTGCCCCGGTGGCCTGCGCCGGCCCCCTGTTGAGCGCCGAGCTGGAGGCGCTGAGCAAGGCGTTGGCCACCCCCCATCTGCCCCTGGTGGCCATTGTCGCCGGGTCCAAGGTGTCCACCAAGCTGACGGTGCTCGACAACCTGTCCGACAAGGTGGACCAGCTGATCGTCGGCGGCGGCATCGCCAATACCTTCCTCGCCGCCGCGGGCAAGCCGGTGGGCAAGTCCCTGTGCGAGCACGATCTGATTCCCGAAGCCCAGCGGTTGATGGCCAAGACCCGCATCCCCCTGCCGGTGGATGTGGTGGTGGCCAGCGAGCTTTCCGAAGCGGCGACCGCCACCATCAAGAGTGTGGACGAGGTGGCGGAGGATGACATGATCCTCGATATCGGCCCCAAAAGTGCCCAGCATCTGGCGGCCATTCTCAAGGCCGCGGGCACCATTGTCTGGAATGGCCCGGTGGGGGTTTTCGAATTCGATCAGTTTGGTGAGGGTACGAAAACCGTTGCCCAGGCCATCGCCAGCAGTGCGGCCTTCTCCATCGCCGGCGGCGGCGACACCCTGGCGGCAGTGGACAAATACGGGATCGCCGCCAAGGTGTCCTACATTTCCACCGGCGGCGGCGCCTTCCTCGAGTTTGTCGAAGGCAAGGTGCTGCCCGCGGTGGCCATTCTCGAAGAGCGGGCGAAGGGCTGATGAGCTACAGGGTTTTTATAGACGGCCGCCACGGCACCACCGGGCTCAAGATCGACGAGCGCCTGGCGCTGCGGGATGACGTGGAGATCCTCGCCATCGCCGAGGATCAGCGCAAGGATCCCGCCGCCAAGGCGCGCCTTATCAACAGCGCGGATGTGGTCTTTCTGTGCCTGCCGGACGCCGCCTCCCGGGAGTCCGTGGCCCTGCTCGAGCCCGGCAACACCACTACCCGCTTTCTCGACGCCAGCACCGCCCACCGCACCGACCCGGCCTGGGTCTACGGCCTGCCGGAACTGAGCGCCGCCCACCGGGAGCGCATTTGCCGCGCCCGCAAGGTGGCGGTGCCCGGCTGCCACGCCAGCGGCTTCCTGCTGTTGCTACAGCCCCTGGTGGCGGCGGGCCTGGTGCCCGCAGACTATCCGCTGACCACCTACTCGGTGACCGGCTACAGCGGCGGCGGCAAGGAGATGATCGCCAGCTACGAGGCCACTGCCACCCTGCCGGAGGGCATGAAAAGCCCGCGCCTCTACGCCCTGGGCCTGGCCCACAAGCACCTTCCGGAAATGCAGGCGGTTGCCGGGCTGGCCCACAAGCCCTTGTTCACCCCCATCGTGGGCAATTTTGCCCAGGGCATGGTGGTGGCGGTACCCCTGTTGCCCAGGTTGCTGCCCGGGGCGCCGACGCCGGCGGATCTTCAGGCATTCTTTGCCCGGCACTACGCCGGGCAGACCTTCGTCAAGGTGATGCCCCTGGACGCCGAATCCCTGCTGGACAACGGCTTTCTGCCCGCCACCCCCTGCAACGGCACCAACAGGGCGGAGATCTTCGTCTTCGGTCACGGCGAGCAGATCCTGCTCGCCAGCCGCCTGGACAACCTGGGCAAGGGGGCTTCGGGGGCGGCGATCCAGTGTATGAATATTATGCTCGGGGTGGATGAGGCGACGGGCCTGACGGCCTAGAAGCTGCGCTTCTTGGTCTGATGTTGGACGCTGGACGTCTGACGCTTTAAGGGCGCTTCGCCGCTTGAATTTAGTTCAGCTCGCCACTGTGCCGAGACATTGGCAAGCACGGATTTTTTCGCGTCAGACGTCCAGCGTCAGACGTCAGACCTCTTGGCAAGAACTGAGATGCCCCCAGTGGGCACCAACCAGCAAAGGAACTACGACCATGGCCCTGATCTCACTGCGACAACTGCTGGACCACGCCGCCGAACACGCTTACGGCGTGCCCGCCTTCAATGTCAACAATCTGGAGCAGATGCGCGCCATCATGGAGGCGGCGGACGAAACCGACTCGCCGGTGATCGTCCAGGCCTCCGCCGGCGCCCGCAAGTATGCCGGCGCCCCTTTCCTGCGCCACCTGATTCTCGCCGCCATCGAGGAATTCCCCCATATCCCGGTGGTGATGCACCAGGACCACGGCACCAGCCCCGCCATCTGCCAGCGCTCCATCCAGTTGGGCTTTTCCTCGGTGATGATGGACGGCTCCCTGAAGGAAGATGGCAAGACCCCCGCCGACTACGACTACAACGTGGCGGTCACCCGCCAGGCGGTGGCCATGGCCCACGCCTGCGGGGTTTCCGTCGAGGGGGAGTTGGGCTGCCTGGGCTCACTGGAAACCGGCCAGGCCGGTGAAGAGGACGGCGTCGGCGCCCACGGTACCCTCGACCACAGCCAGTTGCTCACCGACCCGGATGAGGCCGCGGATTTCGTCAAGGCCACCAGCGTGGACGCCCTGGCCATCGCCATCGGCACCAGCCACGGCGCCTACAAGTTCAGCCGCCCGCCCACCGGGGATATTCTCGCCATCGAGCGCATCAAGAACATCCACGCCCGCATCCCCAACACCCACCTGGTGATGCACGGCTCCTCCTCGGTGCCCCAGGAGTGGCTGCAGGTGATCAACGAGTTTGGCGGTGACATTCCCGAGACCTACGGGGTGCCGGTGGAGGAAATCGTCGAGGGCATCAAGCACGGGGTGCGCAAGGTCAATATCGACACCGACCTGCGCCTGGCCAGCACCGGCGCCATCCGCCGCTTCCTGGCCCAGAACCCGGCGGAGTTCGATCCCCGCAAGTACCTGGCCGCCTCCACCAGGGCGATGAAGGACATCTGCCTGGCCCGCTACGAAGCCTTCGGCACCGCAGGCCAGGCCAGCAAGATCAAGCCCCTCAGCCTGGAGGCGATGTTCAAGCGCTATGAGAAGGGTGAGCTGGACCCGAAGGTCAACTGATTGCGGCGTCAGCCGCTGGCTGGAAGCCGGCGCGAGCCCCTTAAAACCAAGGAATTTCATAAATTTCGCAGGTTTTAAGGGGCGACAATCAAATAGTGAATGGATTCATCTAGTTGATTGCCAGATTACACATAAGTCAGATTCAAGGGCTACACGGCGGTGGTGGCCGAGGGCAGAGTGTTCCAGCACCGGCACCAGTACATCCCTGTCGCCGACGCTGCTGGAAACCTCTACCCTCGGCCCCAAAGTGTCGCCCTAATTTTCGACTTGTGAGTAATAACAGTCGCCTTACTGCTCCGCAAACAACCCGGTGACGGCTATCTTGTACTGCCGGTACATCTCGTCCGGGTTGGCGACGGTCATTTCCAGGTCCCTGAGCAGGCCGTCCGAGAGACCGTAGATCCAGCCGTGGACGGAGAGTTGCTGGCCCCGGGCCCAGGCGTCCTGTACCACGGTGGTCTGGCACACGCTGAGGGCCTGTTCCACCACATTGACCTCGCACACCTTGTCGCACAGCACCTGCTCGTCCTCGATGGTCTCCAGCAGCTTGTGGTGCTTGCCCTGGGCGTCCTGGACGTGGCGCAGCCAGTTGTCGATCAGTCCCAGCTTGTCGTTGCGCACCGCGGCGCGGACGCCCCCGCAGCCGTAGTGGCCGACCACAAAAATATGCTTGACCTTCAGGTAGTCGACGGCGAATTGCAGCACCGACAGGCAGTTGAGGTCGGAGTGGACAACCACATTGGCCACATTGCGGTGGACGAAGAGTTCGCCGGGCATCATGCCCAGGATTTCGTTGGCGGGCACCCGGCTGTCGGCACAGCCGATCCACAGGTACTCGGGGTTCTGCTGGCGGGAGAGCTTTTCGAAGAAGTCGGGGATTTTCTCCGTCACCGAGTTGACCCATTCGCGGTTTTTGTCGAAAAGCTCTTTCATGGCTGCTCCTGTTGCAAGCGAGGTTAAATTCATTCAGCCGGGAAGAGTAAAAGCCTTTTCCCGCAATAGCAATCGGCTCTCTCGGCAAAGGCGCGCGGGGTCTTCGCGCTGTCCCGGATTTCTGATTCCCGTCACCCGCCCCTATAATGGCCCGCTGAACAATAACCACCGGGCCATTCGCCATGGGACAGATCCTCCAGTCCGTGCACCGTCTCTGCCGGGGCATCGACGCCTTTACCGAAGCCAGCGGCACCCTGGTGTCCTGGCTGAGTCTGCTGCTGATCATCAACACCTGCGCGGTGGTGATCATGCGCTACTTTCTGGGAACCGGCTCCATCGCCTTTCAGGAGTCCATCACCTATATCCACGCCGCGCTCTTTATGCTGGCCATGGCCTACACCCTCAAGCGGGGCGGCCATGTGCGGGTCGATGTGTTCTACCGCAACTTCAGCCCCCGCACCCAGGCCCTGGTGGATGTGCTGGGCACCCTGCTGTTGCTGATGCCCGTCAGTGTGCTGATCCTGGTTATGTCCTGGGACTATGTGGCCAACAGCTGGGCCATCAGGGAGACCTCCACCGAGGGTGCCGGCCTGCCCTTTGTCTACGCCCTCAAGACCCTGATGCTGGCGCTGCCGGTGACCCTGGTTCTTCAGGGGCTCGCCGAGCTGCTGAAGAACCTGTTGTTTGTCCTCGGCCTGGGTGGCTCCCATACCCCTGACAAAGTGGAGCCGCTGTGATGCTGGAGTTGATTCCCCTGCTGATGTTTCTGGTGGTCTGCCTGCTGCTGCTGGCGGGCTATCCGGTGGCCTTTACCCTGAGCGGGGTGGCGCTGCTGTTTGCCGCCGTGGGTGCCGCCAGCGGCCACTTCGATATGGCCTTTCTCCACGCCCTGCCCAACCGCCTCTACGGCACCATGGTCAACACCACCCTGATTGCAGTGCCCCTGTTTGTGTTTATGGGGGTGATGCTGGAAAAGTCCCGCCTCGCCGAGGATCTGCTGGACAATATGAGCAAGCTGTGCGGCACCATGCGCGGCGGGTTGGGGATTTCCGTGGTGCTGGTGGGCATGCTGCTGGCCGCCAGCACCGGCATCGTCGGCGCCACCGTGGTGACCATGGGCCTGATGTCCCTGCCGAGCATGATCAAAAAGGGCTATTCTCCGGCCCTGGCCACCGGCACCATCTGTGCCACGGGCACCCTGGGGCAGATCATTCCGCCGTCCATTGTCCTGGTATTGCTGGGGGATATTCTCTCCACCGCCTACCAGCAGGCCCAGCTGCGGATGGGCAACTATGCGCCGGACACGGTATCCATCGGCGACCTGTTTATCGGCGCCATCATCCCTGGGCTGGTGCTGGTGCTGCTGTACATGGCCTATGTTTACGGCTACGCCATTTTGTTTCCCGCCAAGGCGCCGGCGGAAAAGGCGGGAGAGCGCCCCCCACTGCTCAAGCTACTGGCTCCCCTGCTGCCCCCGATCCTGTTGATTGTGGCGGTGCTGGGCTCCATCATCACCGGCGCCGCCACCCCCACGGAGGCCGCCGGCGTGGGCGCCCTGGGGGCCACCCTGCTGGCCCTGGCCAAGGGTCAGCTCCGGCTGTCCAGATTGCGGGAGGTGATGGCGTCCACCACCGAGATCACCGCCATGGTGTTTATGATCCTCATTGGCGCGGCGGTGTTTTCCCTGGTCTTCCGCGGTTTTGGCGGCGAGGAGTTGGTGAGCGACCTGTTGTCGCGAATTCCCGGCGGGGTCTTTGGCGCCACCCTGGCGGTGATGGCGATGATCTTCGTGTTGGGCTTTATCCTCGATTTTATCGAGATCACCTTTGTGGTGGTGCCCATCGTCGCCCCCGCGCTGCTGGCCATGGGGGTGGACCCGGTGTGGCTGGGCATCATGATCGCCATCAACCTGCAGACCTCGTTCCTGACCCCGCCCTTTGGTTTTGCCCTGTTCTATCTCCGTGGCGTGGCACCGCCCTCGGTAAAGACCACGGATATCTATCGCGGGGTTATTCCCTTTATCCTGATTCAGGTGTCATTATTGGCGCTGCTCGCCCTGTGGCCCCAGCTGGTAACCTGGTTGCCACAACAACTTTTGAACTAAAGGAAATACCGTGACTTCAATCAATACACCCGCCACCCCCAACGGCGACCTGGCACTGCGGGTCAGCGCCATGCCCAGGGATACCAACTGCGACGGGGATATCTACGGCGGCTGGCTGCTGTCGCAAATGGACCTGGCGGGCATGGTGCTGGCCCGCAAAGTCTCGGCGGGCCGGGTGGCGACCGTCGGCATCGGCAGCATGGGTTTTATCCGCCCGGTGCCGGTGGGCGCCGTGGTCAGCTGTTACACCTGTCTGGTGGAAACCGGCCGCACGTCGATGAAGATCGCTGTGGAGGTGTGGATCGAGACCACTGAACTCAGCGAGCCCGCCAAGGTGTGTGAAGGGGAGTTTTGGTATGTGGCCATCTCCAGCGAGGGCAAGACCCGGCCAATTCCCTGATTCCGCGGGTCGTCAGGCGACCGCCAAGTCCTTCAGATAGGGCACCAGGTCGGTGTAGCCGCCGATGTACCTGTCGCCGTGGAGGATTTGCGGCACGCTGCGCACCGGCTGGCCAATGCGGGTGGCCAGTTCGGCGGGGGAGATGCCCTCGGCGTACATGTCCACATAGGTGCAGGGCAGGTTTTTTGACTTGAGCAGCTGCACCGCCGCCACACAATAGCCGCACCCTGGGCGGCCGTAAACGGTAAAGTCTGTCACTCGGGGCTCCTTGGTGGTCTGAGAGGTGAACTGGCTGGCAGGTTAACCCCTTCCGGGCAATAGTCCCAGCAGATAATTTATATTCCTGCGATAGCCTATCTCAATATGCTGCCCGGAACGCCGGTCAGCAGCGGGTAAACAGTCCCAGCAGCTCCACATGGGGGGTGTGGGGAAACAGGTCCAGGGGTTGCACTTGGCTACAGTGAAAGCCGGTGTCCAGCAGTACCCGTGTGTCCCGGGCAAAGGTGGCGAGATCGCAGGATATGTAGGCGACGTGCTTCAGCTCCCGGCATTCGGCCAGCAAGGCTGGCAGCAGGCTGAAGCCGTCCCGGGGTGGGTCCAGCACCAGCAGCCCGCTGTCCCGGCACTCCCTGGCCAGAACATCCACCGCCCGGGCACTGAACAGGTCGCCGGTGGTTGCCCGCACCCCGGGCAGCTGTGCCAGCGTCGACACCGCCTCGGCGGCGCCCTCCACCGCCACGATCCGGGTGAACCCCGCGGCGGCCAGCACCTGGGTAAAGTTGCCGGAACCGGCAAAGAGTTCGAGTACCGGAAGCTGTTTGTCCAGCCCCTGAACCGCGCCGTCGAGCCAGGATTTCATGCGCTCGTTTTGCCCGCTGTTGGCCTGGCGAAAAGGGCGCCGCCGGTTGGGCTCCACCTCACTGGCGCCGATGTCCTCGTCGATATCCAGGGTGGTCCACTGCGCCTTGCGGGCCGGCCGCCAGGCATTGTTGGGCAGGGTGGCCAGCAGCTCCTTCAGGGTGTGGCGGTTGTGGTCGCTGAGGATGGGGCAATCCGCCACCGGCGCGAGCTGTCGCGACCCCGCCGCCACATAGCCCAGCACCTTGCCATCGCTTTTGAATTGCGCCCGGTTGCGATAGCCCAGGGTCCGGGCCGAGCCCCAGATGGGCCGCACCGCCTCTTCCAGCCCCAGGCGACCCAGGGTCTGGCGGACGCGGAGCTCCTTGGCGCTCAGCTGGGCGGAATAGCTGACGAACTGCCAGGGACAGCCGCCGCAGCTGTGTTTACCCAGGCCGTGGTGGGGGCAGGGTGCGTCAAGGCGGTGGGGGGAGGCCGCCACCAGGCGCACCAGTTCGCCAAAGCCCAGGCGCTTCCTGAAGCCGGTAACCCGAATCTCCGCCACCTCCCCAAGCCACAGCCCGGGGACAAAAAATACCTGGCCGCAGGGGTGCTCCACCACGGCGGAGCCATCGCCAACCAGGTCCCGGACCGCGGCGGTAAAGATCTCGTTGATATCAGGCATAGAACCCCGGTGAGCGGTGGCTATTCGTGGTCAGAAGAACAGGCGGATGCCCGCGGAAACATTGTTTATTCTCGCCACATCGAGGTCGATGGTCAGGTACTCGGCGGTAATATCCAGATTTTGCGTGAGGGCCAGGGACAGGCCCACGGCGGCGCTGTAGTCGGTGCCGTCGTCGCTGTCCAGTCGGCCATAACCCGCCTCTTCCAGCTCGGCCTCCCAGATAAAGGCCCCGACCTTGGCGAACGCCGCCAGTTGCGTGGTGATGGGCAGCCTGCCCACCAGGGCGGCGTTGTAGCCGTCGGCGGAGACCGTCCACCTGGGGAACAGGTCGTCATCGGCGTCCCCCAGGTCGATGTAGGACGCCTCGATGGCAAAGTACCGGCTGATGTCAAAGCCCGCGGTAATGGCGTAGGAGGTGGCTTCGTCATAGCCGTCCAGGTCGACGTCGGTCTGGCCGACACTGCCGCCCACATAGAGCCCGGCACTGGCGGCGGTGGAGATCAGGGTAAGGGCGGCAACAGCCGCGGCTTTGAAATATGGGTTCATGGGTGAGCATCCTGTTCGGTGGGTGTCATTGGCGGATAGGGTGAAGCCCGCGCAGTTTAGCATTTCGAGTGCCGGTTGCAGATTGCAGGTATACGGGTTTTACTTTGGATGGGCCCACCCTTATTCCATGGGGCTATATGTATTGCACAAGATCGATGGTTGAGTGTGCTGAATTAATCCCCGTAACAGACTAAAATGCCCGCTGTCGTGGACCTTTCAGCCGGCCCGGACCATCGCCAGCCCGGCGCAAACTTTTCCATACTCGCCAGCGACTGCGGCGCAACCAGGGGGCGGCAGGTGATTGCTGTCCGCCACCGTCACGGCCACTTTTTTGACCACTGGGGATTTGATTTTGGTACAGCAGAACATCGTCGAACTGATCGGCAATACCCCGTTGATCCGACTCAGAGGGGTTTCGGAGCTGACTGGCTGCGAGATTTACGGCAAGGCGGAATTCCTCAACCCCGGTGGCTCGGTGAAGGACCGCACGGCGCTGGGCATTATCCGCGACGCGGAACAGCGCGGCGAGCTGCAACCCGGAGGCCTGATCGTGGAGGGCACCGCGGGCAACACCGGCATCGGCCTCACCATGATCGCCAAGGCCCTGGGCTACCGCACCCTGGTGGTGATGCCCCAGACCCAGAGCCGGGAAAAGATCGAGATGCTGGATCTCTACGGCGCCGATCTGATGCTGGTGCCCAAGGCCAGCTACGACGACCCCAACCACTATATCCACACCGCCAGGCGGCGGGCGGAAGAGCTGGCGGCAAGCGAGGCCAACGGGGTGATCTGGGCCCGCCAATTCGACAACCCGGCCAACACCAGGATCCACTACGAGACCACAGGTGCGGAAATCTGGGCCCAGACCGGGGGCGTGGTAGACGGTTTTGTCTGCGCCGTGGGCACCGGCGGCACGCTGGCGGGGGTCAGCACCTATCTCAAGGAGCGCAATCCGGCGGTGCGCATCGCCGTGGCGGACCCGGAGGGCTCGGCCCTCTACAACCACCACAACCACGGCAGGCTGGAGGCCGAGGGCAGCTCCATGATCGAGGGCATTGGCATCAGCATTCTCACCGACAATTACCGCCAGGCCCGGGTGGATACCGCCTACTGTATCGGCGATGGCCAGGCCCTGCCCTATGTCTTCGACCTGCTGGAAAAGGAAGGCCTGTGTCTGGGGGGATCCAGTGGTGTGAACGTGGCCGGCGCGGTGGAGCTGGCCCGGGAGCTGGGTCCCGGCCACACCATAGTCACCATTCTCTTCGACTACGGACACCGCTACAAAAGCACCCTGTTCAATCCCGCCCTACTGGCGCGCAAGGGGCTGCCCATCCCCGCCTGGATCAGGGAGTAACCGACCGTCAAACGCGCCCCACACCTGGGGTTTACCGGAAAAGTGAATGTTTCAAGAAGCCGAGCTCAAGGACATCAACAACCTGCTGCGCAATAAGACCCCGGAGGAGATCATTCAATGGTCCCTGGGGCTGGGGCGCCGGGTGTTTGCGTCCACCAGTTTTTCACCCAACTCCGCAGGGCTGCTGCACATCATCAAGCAGATCGCCCCGGAGCTGCCCGTGGTCTGGGTGGACAGCGGCTATCATCTGGCCGACACCTACCGCGCCGCGGAAAAGATCATGGCCCAGCTCCAGCTCAATATGCACATCTATATTCCCGAGATGACCGCGGAGCGGCGCAACGCACTGATGGGCGGCATTCCCCACCCGGACGACGACGAAGAGCTGCACAAGGAGTTCACCCGCCAGGTGAAGCTGGAGCCCTTCCAGCGGGCGCTGGACGATTTGCGCGGGGAGGTCTGGCTCACCGGTATCCGCAAGCAGGAGACGGAGTTTCGCCAATCCCTGGATATCGTCACCCTGGACAGCCGGGGAGTGTTGCGGGTGGCCCCCATTTTCCACTGGACTGCCCAGCAGCTGGAGGACTATGTCACCCGCCACGAGCTGCCCAGCTGCCGCCACTATTTCGACCCCACCAAGGTGATCGACGGCCGGGAGTGCGGGCTGCACACCTCGGCCTGATACCGAGGGCCGCGGGGTTGCCGGAGAGCGGTGGGAACCCGTTGCGAGGCGACTGGCAAGCAGCGGGTTGTCACCGCGGCAAAGCCCCCCCACCGACGCCATCACGACAAGAGCAGCCAACCAGGCCATGCGCATTACACGAATTTTTATCGACAAACCCCTCGCCGCCAACAGCGAGCTGGCGCTGGACAGGGACGCCGCCCGCCACCTGGTCACCGTGCTGCGCCTGAAGGCCGGCGATTCCCTTTGCCTGTTCAATGGCCAGGGCGGGGAGTACCCCGCCGAGATCATCGCCGCGGGCGCCAAGGCGGTGTCCGTGCGCACCGCGGACTACAACTCAACGGATCGGGAATCGCCACTGCGCACCCTGCTGGGTATCGCCATCTCCCGGGGCGAGCGCTTTGAGTGGGTGCTGCAAAAAGCCACCGAGTTGGGGGTGAGCGAAATTTTTCCCCTCTACAGCGAGCGCACCGAGGTAAAACTCAAAGGGGATCGGGAAGAAAAAAAACACGGCCGCTGGCAGCAGGTGCTGATCAGCGCCTGCGAGCAGTGCGGCCGCAACCGTCTGCCGGTGCTCCACAACCCCCAATCCCTGGAGGACTGGCTGGCGGTGGCGGCGGCTGTGAAACTGGTGCTCCACCACCGCTCAACCCAGACCCTGCAGGCCCTCGCCGCGCAAGCCCCGGATTCGGCCGCCCTGCTGGTGGGCCCGGAGGGCGGGCTGTCCGCCGCCGAGATCCGCCAGGCACAAGACTGCGGCTTCCAGGCCCTGACCCTGGGGCCAAGGGTGTTGCGCACCGAGACCGCCCCCATCGCCGCACTGGGAATTCTCCAGGGGCTGTGGGGGGACTTCCGCTAGCCGATTACCAAGGATCTCCACCGTGAATAGATTGCTGAAAATTGCCGCCCTGGCGGCGGTCGTATTGCTCGGTGCCTGTACCGGCGTCCCCGAGGGGCTCACCCCGGTGAAGGATTTCGACGGCGAGCGCTACCTGGGCACCTGGTACGAGATCGCCCGTCTGGACCACAGTTTCGAGCGCGGGCTGAGCAAGGTGTCAGCCACCTACAGCCGCCGCGAAGACGGGGGAATTCGGGTGCTCAACCGGGGTTTTAACAGCGCGGAGGGGGAGTGGTCAGAGGCGGAGGGCCGGGCCTATTTCACCCAGGGGCCTGAGGTGGGTGCCCTCAAGGTGTCGTTCTTTGGCCCATTTTACGGCGCCTACAATATCCTTGCCCTGGATGCAGACAATTATCAGTGGGCGCTGGTGTGTGGCTACAACCGCGACTACCTGTGGGTTCTGGCGCGCTCGCCGGTGTTGCCGGATGACCAGCTGCAGCCCCTCCTCGACCAGGCCCGGGAGCTGGGCTTTGCCACCGACCAGCTGATCTTTGTCGAGCACTGAGCGGCACCTGTTCTGCCGGCGACACCCCGGCCCATATTCCCGGGTTTTTCGCCACATAGACACCACTATGCCCCTCAAAAACCAGAAAACCTGGTCTCGGTTTCCCACTCGCCTCGCTGCGATCGCCTACGCCCGACAGGTGGCTGGTACACCTTCAATTTGATACTGCCTTATGTTCCGCTTCTATTGTAGGAGCCCGGCCGTCCGGGCGAATGGTGGTGATTCGAAGCGACTAGGGCGACATTCCCACCTCCGGTCGCGCGGAGGCGAGCCTCCCCCGCGAGCGGACCGAGAGCCCTGGGTGCCGGGCTCCTACACAAATCAGATCTAGCCAAAATCAACTTGAAACAGCAATAAACGCA
>Ga0079224_100003316_pt1 | contig 20237 bp, 17 predicted proteins | sample Stecom2015_FD_80414 | JGI IMG/M metagenome (GOLD analysis project Ga0079224, IMG submission 80414) | Agricultural soil microbial communities from Utah to study Nitrogen management - Steer compost 2015 | ecosystem: Environmental > Terrestrial > Soil > Agricultural land | place: USA: Utah...
ACCTGGTCGACAAGGCCATCGAATTCATTTCGACCCATGAGTCCGTGGATCCCGAGAAGCCGTGGCTCTGCTTTCTGGCGTTCGGCGCGTGCCACGCACCGCACCACGTGTGGCCGGAGTGGATCGAGAAGTACCGTGGCAAGTTCGACATGGGGTGGGACCGCTACCGGGAGATCGTGCTCGAGCGCCAGAAGGCGCTGGGCGTCGTCCCCGAGCACACGGAGCTCGCCCCCATGCTCGAGGGCGTGCAGAAGTGGGATGACCTCTCCGACGACGAGAAGCGCCTCTTCGCCCGGATGGCCGAGGTTTTCGCGGGATTCCTGGCGCACACCGATGCCCAGATCGGACGCTTCGTCGATTTCCTGGAGCGGACCGGAGACCTCGACAACACGCTCCTTTTCGTTTTCATCGGCGACAACGGCTCGTCGGGCGAGGGCACGCTGAACGGGCTGTTCAACGAGATGGCGCTCGTCACCACCGACCCGACCCAGGTGGAGAGCGTCGAGACGAACCTGAAGCGGATGGACCAGCTCGGCCAGCCGGGCTCCTACAACCACTACCCGGTCGGCTGGGCCCTGGCCGGCAACACGCCCTTCAAGCTGTGCAAGCAGTACACGCACTTCGGCGGCACGCGGAATCCCCTGGTCGTGCACTGGCGGAAGGGGATACCGGCAAGGGGCGAGATCCGCACCCAGTTCCACCACGTCATCGACATCGTCCCGACGATCCTGGAGGCGATCGGCGTGGAGGCCCCGGCGGTCATCAACTCCGTGGCGCAGGATCCCATCGAAGGGGTGCCGATGAACTACTCCTTCGCGGACCCGGATGCCCCGACCAACCACCCCACGCAGTATTTCGAGATGCTCGGCAACCGGGCGATCATCGACGGCAGATGGAAGGCGGTCACCTATCACGGCCGCAAGCCGTGGGAGAACAAGGCGGCGTGGACCTTCGACGAGGATCACTGGGAGCTCTACGACCTCGAGGCCGATCCGTCCGAGTGCCACGACCTGATGGCGGAGAAGAGCCTGGCGAACCTCGAGGACCCGACGGTGAAACGTCTGATCCACCTCATCGGCCTGTGGTGGGCGGAGGCCGGTCGATTCAACGTGCTGCCGCTCGACGACCGCCTCCAGGAACGGCTCCTCGGGCGTGCGGGACTCGCCGCCGAGCGGACGAAGTTCACCTTCTATCCGGGCACGGCGCGCATCCCCGAAATGGCCGCTCCGGATACGAAGAACCGATCCTGGGCGCTGACGGCCGAGGTCGAGATTCCGGAGGATGGCGCGGCCCGGGGGCCGATCGCCGCGATCGGAGGCGACACGGGCGGATGGTCGCTCTATCTCGATGAAGGGAAACCGACCTTCTGCTACAACTTCGCCGCCGCGCAGATGACGTACATCCGTGACGACAAGGCGATTCCGTCGGGTCGGCACACGGTCCGTTTCGAGTTCGAGAAGGCGGATGGCGAGCAGTACGGCGCCGGGGGCACCGGCCGCATCTTCGTCGACGGCGCCAAGGTGGCCGAGGGCGAGATCCCCATGACCATGGCCTTTGGTTACAGCCTGGACTAGACCTTCGACATCGGCTGCGACAAGGGCGCCCCCGTGACCGACGAATACAAGCCGCTCGCCGAATTCACCGGCAGGATCGTCCAGGTGGACGTGGACCTCCACCCCGACTTCACCTACGACCCGGATCGGCACTCCAGCGCACAGCTGACTCACGCGCTGGTGAGGCAATAGGTTCGGGCGCCGGGGCTGGCCACTCCTCGGAGAGGAGCGGATGACCAGGACTGCAACCCGGAGATGACCATCGTCGGAGAGGTGCGGAACGATCCCTGTCCATGCGGGGGCGCATGATCACGAGCGGAACGTGCGTGGTGGCCAGGTCGATGGCGGGGCCGTATTGTATCGAGCCAGCAATGGGTGCGCGATCGGCCACCGACGGCTACGATCATCGTCCACGCCCCATCCCACCGGCACTGGCTGTACTGGCCTCCTTTGTGATCGCCACGCAGGCGGCGGCCCAGGTGGCTGGTGAAGGCGTGCGCCGGTCGGACCGGAACTCCGCAACCAACGCACCGGCGGCCGTCCGGCAAGCCGAAGGGTGGGAGGTCTTCTTGACCCCGTATCTTTGGGCGTCCGGGCTCCAGGGGGAGGTGGGGAGCCGAGGCCGAAGCACCGAGGTCGACCTCGGCTTCAGCGACATCGTCAAGAATCTCGATGGCGCTCTCATGCTGCCGATCGAACTCCGCAAGGGCCGCTGGGGGGTCCTTTCCGAACTGATCCTGATCAAGCTCTCCGACCAATCCGGAACCCCGGGGCCGCTCTTCGGCAGCGTGGAGGTGGGCGTCGATGAGACGCTCGTGCAGCTCCTCCCGCTCTACCGGATCATACCACAGGAACCCATCACGTTGGACGTGCTGGCGGGAGGGCGGCTCTGGCATATCAGCGCCGAGCTCAATTTCACACCCGGCGTCGTTCCCGGCGTCATCGTCGATGCCACCGACCGCTGGATCGATCCCATCATCGGCGTGCGCGCCATCGCCGACATCGGAGAGCGGTGGCGGGTCCGCGGGTACGGCGATATTGGCGGCTTCGGCATCAGCTCCGACCTCACCTGGCAGCTTCTCGGCACGATCGCCTACCAGATCGGCACGGGCACCGTGCTTCGGTTCGGCTACCGCCACCTCGACGTGGACTTCGAGAACGACGAGAACGGATTCATCTTCGACACCGGCACCGGCGGCTGGGTCCTGGGTGTGACGATCCGGCTCTGATCGCTACAGACACCCGTGCAGGTAACGATCTGGAGCTGGCGCGTACTCAAGCGAGTCGCCGCATTCAGCGCTGAGGCCCTGTCCGGGCCCGAGCTCGTTGGCGGTCCACCTCATGCACCGGCAGCCGTCCCCGGGCCATGACCCACTCGATATCCGCGAGGCAGGACAGATCCTCCCTCGGGTCGCAGTAGAGTACGAGCAGGTCCGCCCGCCTACCCGGGGCGACGACGCCGGAGTCATCGAGTCCACCGAGAAGTCTCGCTCCTCCGACCGTCGCTGCCTCCAGGGCCTCCATAGGTGTGAAGCCTGCCTCGCGGAGCCGCCGGACCATCAAGCGGCGGTTTCTGGCCCCCTCCGCCCGGAGCTCGCGATCCCGCCAAGGAGCCAGCGCCTGGGTGGTCGGGAGGTTCCGATCGAACCCTACGATCGTCGGCACGTTCCAGACGCCTGCTTCCACCGTTCGTCGGACGACGTCGTCCAGCTTGCTGCAGGTCGAGCGTTCCGGCATGGAAGACTGTCCGCAAGTCCGTTTCTGCCCGGTCACGCTCCGCGTCCGCCAGGCTTTCGTCCGGGTACTCCGTGAGGTGCTCGATCGAACGGAGACCGCTGGCGAAGACCTCGGCTCCGACCTCGACGGGGACATGTCCCGCGACGGGGATACCGAGACGTCGAGCCTCTTCCATGATCCCCTCGAACGCAGCCGCAGGCAGGAAGGAGTACACCTTGATCCAGTCGTAACCGGCATCGTAGAACCGACGGACGGCCGCCCGTTCATGTCCCGTACCGTCGTGACGCCCGCCCTGAGATAACGGATCAAGGCTTCATCCGTGGACTCACGGAGATGGACATGGACGTCCACCAGACCCGGCATGACGCAGCGCCCTCTCCCGTCGATCTCCGTCACCTCATCCGGGTCGTACGTGACGGAATCCACCGGGCCCAAGGCAATGATCCGGCCGCCACGGATCAGGATCGTCTGGTTTTCGAGAAACGCCGGACTGGTCATCGTGATGACGTCCGCTCCCACGATGGCGAACGCCGGCTCTCCTGCCGCCGTCTACGCCCGAGCTGGCGACGCCAGCAGCAGGAGGACCAACGTGGTGACTGAACAAACCATCAGGATCATGCGTTCTCCAAGGGACGCATGACCCATGTCATCCTGTTTCGACACTTCGAGATCTCGTACGGTTGTAAGCGGGACGCCCGTCTACCCATGGAGCCATTGCCCTCCTCAGCCGAACAGCCGTAGTCACCGACCGCGTCTGGTTCCGCGAGGTCGCCACGGGCGGGCGGCTCCCATCGCTCCGGCTTGACTTCGAGCCGGTTCAGGGTCTTAGCTTCCGATGGCCTGCACGACCGTCGTGGTTCTCACGCTGCACGTCGACGGTGCGCGTCCATCCGCCCGGCGGCGAGCGGGAGCCAGCGTGCGACCCGCTCGACAGGCCCCCGCGCCTCGCGTACCGCGGCGCCGTAGCCGCGCCTCCAACGTACCCGTTTCGTGAGGGATCGCCGATGTCATCCAGCAATGGGGTCACGCCACCGAACGCCGGGGAAGTCACCCGGTGTGCGCCGCCGTGTCGTTTCTCCCGGCACGCGCTGCGTCGCGCCCCCCGACACGCGTCGCATCACCCCTCCTGTCACGCGCCGCGTCGTCCTCGTCGACACGCTCCATCTCGCCCGACTGCACTCCGGCGTCGGCTCCCCTTCCCCGCCGTCGTCGCCCTCGTGTTCGTGATCGGCGACTGCGGCGAGCCGGCGCCGTCGACGGAACGTGCGCCCGCCCAGGCGGAGCAGCCCGCCGCGCCCCGGCTGATCGAGCAGCTGAGCGGCACCAGCCACCGGCTCCAGGCGCTGAGCGTCGTGAGCGCGGACGTCGTCTGGGCATCCGGGGTCGGCGGGACCTGGGTCCGTACGCTGGACGGCGGACGGAGCTGGGAGTCCGGCGTGGTGCCGGGTGCGGACTCGCTCGAGTTCCGGGACGTGCACGCGTTCGATGCAGACCGCGCGCTCCTCCTCAGCGCCGGGAGCGGCTCGCGCTCGCGCATCTACCGCACGCGCGATGGTGGCAGGAGCTGGGAGCTGGTGTTCGTGAACGAGGAGCCCGACGGCTTCTACGACTGCATGGATTTCTGGGACGACGACCGGGGCGCGGTCTACGGCGACGCCGTGGGCGACGAGCTCCGCGTGCTCGTCACCTCCGACGGCGGCGACACCTGGACCCTCGTGCCATCCGACCGGCTGCCGGCCGCGCTCCCGGGCGAGGGCGGGTTCGCGGCGAGCGGGACGTGCGTGGTCGCGGGCGCGGGCGAGGTCGGCTGGATTGGCACGGGGAACGCCTCGCCGGCGCGCGTGCTCCGCACCGAGGACCGCGGCGCGAGCTGGACCGCGCACGAGACGCCGCTCGTGGCGGGCGCGGGCGCGGGCGTCTTCTCGGTCGTGTTCCGCGACGCGTTGCACGGGATCGTGGTCGGCGGCGACCTCGGCCGCCGTGGCGAGCGGACCGTGAACGTAGCGGTCACGGACGACGGTGGGCGGAGCTGGCGCGCGGCCGGCACGCTCCGCTTCCCCGGCCCCGCCTACGGCGCGGCGTGGGCCCCCGGCCCGGACTCGGCGACGGTCGTGGCGGTCGGGCCGGGCGGCGCGGACCTCTCGCGCGACTGGGGCGAGACCTGGTCCGCGCTCTTGGACCAGGAGTTCTGGGCCGTCGCGTTCCACTCGCGCGATACGGGGTGGATGGTCGGGCCGCAGGGCTGCATCGTCCGCGTCGAGCTGCGGTGATGCCGCGGCCCCGTCTCCCGGGAGGCACGCCGCCGGGTCCGCGTGCGGCGCCATCTGCGGCGCCATCTACGGATACGCGCACGAGCCGCTCCCGCGCGTGCTGGTGCACCGGGCAGGGCGTCAGCGCGGCACGGGCGCGATGCGAGCCTCGATCGGCCCGCGCCTCAGGGCAAGGCCTCGGGCGACACGCCGGCGCCCGGTTCGACGCCGCCGGCGGAGGCGAGGCGCTCGTCGCCCTCCACGGCCGGCGCCAGCGCCGGGTCGTCCATCGGTCCGGACCCGAGGATGACGGCGAGCCAGCGTAGGTCCTCGGTGTGCTCGATCGCGATCTTCACGGCGACGGTGAGCGGGACCGAGAGGAGCATCCCGACCGGTCCCCAGAGCCAGCCCCAGAAGATGAGGGTGACGACGACGACGAGGGTCGAGAGCCCGAAGCCTCGCCCCATGACGTGCGGCTCGATGATGGTCCCGAGCAGGAGGTTCACGGCCAGATACGCAGTCGCGGCGAGCGCCGCGCCGCCGGGGCCGAGTTGGAGGAGCGCGAAGAGGATGCCCGGTACGGCCGCGACGATCGAGCCCACGTTCGGGATGAAGTTGAGCAGGAACGCGACCAGCCCCCAGAAGAGCGGGAAATCGACGCCGATCGCCCAGAGCGAGACCCCGATCAGGAGGCCCGTGGCGAGGCTGATGACGGTCTTGATCGCGAGGTAGCGCTGGATGTCGCGGACCATCCTCGTGAGCCGGCCGAGGTCGGCGTCCCTGCGTCCGATCGCGGCACGCAGCTTCCTGGGGAAGCCGGCCGCCTCGGCGAGCATGAAGATGACGTAGAGGACGACGACGAACGCGGCCGACACGATCGCGGCGGCCTCGATCAGCACGCCGCTCACGAACCCGACGAGGCGTTCGGGCGCGGCGAAGTCGGCGTAGAGTCCCTCGGGCACCTCGATCCCCCGTGCCGCGAGTGCGGCGATCAGGGAGTACTCGACCTCCTGCAGCCGCCTCACGTACATGGGCAGCGACTCGCGGATGTCACTCAGCGAGGCCGCGCCGATCCAGACGAGCCCGCCGAGCACCGCGATCGTGAGGAGGAGGACGAGCAGGACGGCGAGCGGCGCGGGCACGCGGAGACGCCGCAACCACCCCAGGACGGGGAGGTTCACGATCGTCAGGGAGAGCGCGAGGGTGAGCGGCACGAGGAACGGTGCCGCGGCCCGCATTCCGGCCAGCACGACGACGACGCTCGCGGCCGCGAGCAGGAACTGTGTACCGGTCGATCTGGATCCCTGGAGATTCGGCGTCAAGTCGTCACCCCTGCCATCGCCCGTCTATCGCTCCGTCATGCTACACCGGACCGGGCCGTTCCGGTTCACGCCCTCCGTCGACGATCTGCGGTCACGCCGATCTGCGGTCAGCCCCCGTCGTTCGGCTCTCCCCGAGCCGCCGTCTCCCGCCGGACGACCGGCGCGACTTCGGTCCCGAGCAGTTCGATCGCGCGCATGACCTTCGCGTGCGGCATCGGGCCGACGGTGAGCTGGATCAGGATGCGCCGGAAGCCGAAGATGTCGTGCTGGTACAGGATCTTGTCGATGACCTCCTGCGGGCTGCCGACGAAGAGCGCGCCGCGAGGCGAGCACTCCGCGTCGAACTGGCCGCGCGTGTAGGGCGGCCACCCCCGCTCCCGTCCGATCCGCGTCATCGTCTCCGCGAAGGGCGGGAACGCGTCCTCGGCGGCCTGCCTCGCGTCGTCGGCGAGGAAGCCGTGCACGTTCAGGCTGAACGGCAGCTCGTCGGGGTCGTGCCCGGCCCGGGCCGCGGCCTCACGGTAGAGGTCGACGGCCGGCCGGAACCGCTCTGGCGCGCCTCCGATGATCGCGAGCGCCATCGGCAGCCCGAGCGTCCCGGCTCGGACGACGGACTGCGGCGTGCCGCCGACCGCGATCCAGACCGGGATCGGGTCCTGGACCGGGCGCGGGTAGACGCCGCGGTCGTCGATCGACGGGCGGTGCCGGCCTCTCCACGTGATCCGCTCGTGCTCCCGCAGCTTCAGCAGCAGGTCGAGTTTCTCGGTGAAGAGCTCGTCGTAGTCCGCCAGGTCGTACCCGAAGAGCGGGAACGACTCGATGAACGAGCCCCGGCCGGCCATGATCTCGGCTCGGCCGTTCGAGATCAGGTCGATCGTCGCGAAGTCCTGGAAGACCCGGACCGGGTCGTCCGAGCTGAGCACCGTGACCGCGCTGGTCAGCCGGATCCGCTTCGTCCTGGCCGCGGCCGCGGCGAGGACGATCGCGGGCGAGGAGACCGCGTAGTCCGGTCGGTGGTGCTCGCCGACGCCGTAGACGTCGAGCCCGACCTGGTCGGCGAGCTCGATCTCCTCGAGCAGGTTCCGGATCCGCTCGCCGGCCTGGAGCTGGCGGCCCGTGGCAGGATCCACGGGCGTCTCCCCGAAGGTATAGATACCGATTTCCATGACCGAGAAAGTATAGTGATCCGCCGCTCCGCGCACGTCGGCCGGCCCGGGCGACGCGCCGGGCGCCGTCACTGCGCACCGGGACGTGGTCCGACGCGGCAGGGACCGTGCCCGGCGCGGCGCCTTTCGATCAGCCGGACAGGATCGCTGGTTCGGTAGCGGAGGTCCGCGTTCAGGAAGTCTTCCAGCGTGCTGGCGTCCGCGATGGCTGCTCGGAAGCGTTGGGCTACCCGGGGAAAAAATCGTTGACCTATCACGTACTCCGGATCATCTTGGCCTACAGGTAGTCCAGTCGTTCCGCCTCGATCACGATCACGGTACATCGCGTGTGGTCGCCAAAACCCTCGCGGCTTCTCCGCCATCATCCACTACCCCATCGGATTTCCGAACGTCCTGCCGGAAATCCGACGAGGCCCCGATGCGCGATGCCGGCTGCAAGAAGCACTCGCTGCCGGCAGATGCGCAGAGATGCTCCGGTTACATGTTGTCATGGGACATTGACCTTCTGGAACGCATTCGGACCAGGATGGTGTGATGAGACGATTCCGACCGCAGGCCGTGGCAGCCTTGCTCCTCCTGGTGGTCACATCCGAGGGCGCCGCTCAGCGGATTGTCGGCTCTGGAGATTCCTCCAGACCTGTAGGGTTTCGGGTGGAGGCGGAATTGAGTGGGAATGCCGCTCGGTTGGACCGTGAGGCAAAGGCCATATATTCCAGTATCGGGTCGCCTTCGTTCGGACTCGGCTACGGGCTTCGACTGGGTTATGACGGGGAGCGGGTGGGGATCGGTCTAGGTCTAGAGCTCGGCGCCGTGGCGCTGAATGTCGCCGAGCGTGAGGGCATGGCCCTGCTCTCGTTCGTCGTCCTCGGGCGCTGGCGACTTGCTCCGTCGTGGGGACCGTTGCGTTCCCCCGAACTTAGCGTGGGCTTTGTGCGTCAGGGCACCGGGAGTGTAGCGGTTCCCATCGCAGACCTGCCTCCTGATGCAACACCTCCGCCGAGCCTGGGGAACCGTGTAGAAACATCGCTGCTGGGCAACGGCTTGCGCCTTGGATTCGGTGCAGGTCGCGAACTGGGTGAGACGATCATGCTCACCGGCAATGTTTCGGCGGACCTGATCCGCTATAACACGATCTCCGTGGCAGGGTATGGCGATTTGTCGCGATCGGAACCAGGTCTAAGCTTCATGCCAAAGCTAGCTGTTGGGTTTGCATGGTGGCCATTCTGATCGATGGGCACCTACGGGTAGACCTGGCTCAGACAGCGGCCAACGTCACATGACATCGTATTGCCGCTGAGCCCGGGAGGTTCTGCGTCGATGGGATGCGATTCGAATCGACCGGGCATTGGATGCCATCGGCGCCCCATCGGAGCCACGGCTCGGAGCAGCGCAGGTGGAACTGAGGATTTCCCGCCTGCTGACGAACTTGCAGAAGATGCACGAGGCAGTGATCGGCCACGATGCTGCGGCGTGGATGTGTCCGCACTGTGGCTATCCGCTCCGTCCGCTCAAGGGGAGTTGGTCGCTGCTCGCATGGCACCATGGACTGCGGCACGCTGTGAAGGCGTTCGTCGTCTTCCCGCTCATTTACCTCGCCGTCTACTTCCTTGCCTCTCCGCTGGGCACGCTCTCCGGGATCGTGAAGCTCGGCGCCATTCCGTGCGTGCTCAACGTTGCGATGTTCGGCGGAGCGGTCGCGGGGCTTGCCGTGCTCGTGGCGGCAGGGATCCGACGAGTGCGCGTTCGAGACAGCGAACGGGTCGATCGCTGGAAGTGGTCAAGGGGAACCGTGAGGGCTGCGACGTTGGCCTACGCGCTCGTGGTGTTCTGGAACGTGATCCTCAGCCGGGTGTGACGGCTTGGTTTCGAGGTGGGGTGCGGCCGGAACGCACGGCCGTTCCGTCGATTCATGCGCGCACATCTCGAGCGCGAGGCGCAGGCTTCGCGGAAGCGCACCGACCTGGTCCCAATCCATCCTGCGACTCGAACCGATCCCCCTGTCGCGGCCCCCGTCACACCTCCCTGGCACATGCGTTGCCCCCTCTACATGCGAAACCCGGGGGCGTACCGGATCGTCCGCCGCCCGGTCGCGTTCGAGCCCCTGCGACCCGGAGGTCGACCGCCATGACCACCACGCCGACCGCCGCCGAGCGCTTCGCGACACGACCGGAAGCCGCGAACGTCGACGAATACAACTTCGATCACTTCAAGCTCAAGCACTTCCTCGAGGACGTGCGCCGCACCGTCCGGAACCGGGGGATCGAGCCCGGCGAACTCGCGCCCGACTTCGAGCTCGTCCGCGCGGGTGGCGGCAGGGTCCGGCTGAGCGAGCTGCGCGGCACGCCGGTCCTCCTCCACTTCGGCAGCTTCACCTGACCGATCACCGCCGGCTCGGTCGAGCCGCTGAAGAAGCTGCACGCCCGGTGGGGCGACGAAGTGCGCTTCATCGACGTCGTGATCCGCCAGGCACACCCGGGCCCCGAGGTGCCCGCCTACGACACGTTCGAGCAGAAGCTCCACGACGCCGAGCGTTACCGACGCGAGGAGGCGATCCCCTGGCCCGTCCTGGTCGATGACCTCGAGGGCACCGTGCACCAGGCCTACGGCGGGTTGGCCGACCCGACCTACCTGATCGACCGGGACGGCCGCGTCGCGTACTACAACATGTGGACGCACGCGCCGACGCTGCATCGGGCCCTCACGGCCCTGATGCGCCAGGGCGGCCGGGGCGTGGTCATGGACGGGATCGACCACGTGCCGCACATGCTCGCGGCCATGACGGACGGTTGGAAGGGGATCCGACGGGGCCTGCCCCAGAGCCTCGTGGAGCTCGAGCTCGCCTCGCCCGGGATGGGAATCGGCCTCTGGCTCGGCCACAGGCTCCGCCCGGTCCTGGCGCCGCTGACGCTGAGGGCACGGCCACTCCCGACGTCGGCCCGGGTCGGACTCGCCGCCGCCGCGGTCCTCGCCGTGACGCTGGCCATCCGGCGGGCCCGGCGAGGCTGACCGTACTCTCTGCCCTGTCGGCTCGAACAGGCAACTTTTTCCTTGCGGAGCGGACGGCCAGATATAGAATTTGGGCGAGGACGCCGTTCTCATTGTCACGGTAGAGGATGCGGGGCAGTGCCATGACTCGAGACGTGCTACGGCTGGAGTACTTCGCGCGCCACGCGGAGATCGGCGCGTTCCTCCTGCGCCTCTTCATCGCCTTCGTGCTGATCTACGGCACGATGGACAACGTATTCAGCTGGGACCGGATGCTCGAGTTCCGGGACTTCCTGGCCGCGAACGGGTTCCCCTATCCCCTCCTGTCGGCGCACGTATCGGCGTACGCCCAGTTCTGCTGCGGGCTGTTGATCCTGGTCGGGCTCTACACGCGTCTCGCGGCGCTGGTGATGGTGATCAACTTCCTGGTCGCGCTGGGCATGATCCACGTCGGCCTCCCGTTCAACGCGAACATCGCCCCGCTGGCCATGCTCTTCGGATCGATCTTCCTCCTGTTCCACGGCCCCGGACCGTACGCCCTGGACACCCGACTGGCAGGTCGCCGCGAAGTCGCGCGCCGCGCCGTCGGAGCACACCCCCAGGTGCATTGAGGACGGGCGGCCACAAGGGCTCCTTAGGTGAGCTCCTTAGGGGAGCATGGAGGTCCCGCTCGAGGCCGCTTGGAGACGCACAAGGATTACAGAACGGGGATCCGTCACCGGTCGCGTCTCGTGGAGGCCGTCGGCCTCACGCTGCGCTACCGGGGCTAGCGCGCTCGGGCCCGCCCGCGTTCGCTCCTGAGCACCTCGCTCGCTCCGGAGTGCGCTACTCGCTCCTGAGCACCTCCACCGGATCCGAGACCGACGCCCGGTATGCCGGCAGGTAGCTCGCCGCGACGCCGACCACGCCGAGGACGAGGGCCGCGGCCGTCAGCGTCACCGGATCCCACGGCGAGACCTCGAACAGCATCGCCCGCATGAGCCGCGTCGCCGCGGCGGCGACGACGAGCCCGAGCGCGATCCCGGACCCGACGGCCGCGAGGCTCTGCCGGACCACGAGCGCCCGGACCTGGCCGGGCAACGCGCCGAGCGCGACGCGGATCCCGAGTTCCCTGGCCTGGTCGGCGACGATGTGGCTCACGACGCCGTAGAGCCCGACCGCGCCGAGGAGGAGCGCGACGAGCGCGCCGCCACCGAGGAGGAGCATGACGAAGGACGTCCTGGCCGTGGACGCGGCGAGGAGCTGCGCCATCGTGCGGGCCGTCGTGAGCGGCGCGTGCGATGCGACGCCGGCCACGACGCGGCGGACCGCGGGGACGAGCGCTGCGGGGTCGCCCGCCGTGTGGACGGCCAGGTACATCAGGCCCAGCTCGAGCCCCGTCGTGGGCGACGTCATCGGCAGGTAGATCATGGGGTGGACGTCCTCGTCCGGGCCGTGCATTCGGACGTCGCCCACGACGCCGACGATCTCGAGCCAGGCCGTGTCGCGCTGGAAGCGGAGCCACTCGCCGAGCGCGCTCCCGCCCAGGAACTCATCCGCGAAGCGCCGGTTCACCCACGCGACGCGCCGGGCCTCCTCGTGGTCCTCCCGGCCGACCTGCCGGCCCTCGAGGAGCGGGATCCCGGCGGCCTCGAAGAAGCCGGGCGTCACGGCGAGTTACATCGCGATCGGCGGGGCCTCGTCCTCCGCCCGCGGGCGGGAGCGGAGGAAGAAGGAGCTGCCGTTCAGGTCGTCGACCAGAGTGGGCAGGCTGCTGCTCGCGCCGGCCGCGGTGACGCCGGGGATCGCGGCGACCTCGTCAAGGATCCGCTGGTAGAGCGACGCGGCGACCGCGGCCGAATCCGGCTCGCCGAGGCTGACCCCGACGGTGAGCACGCCCTCGGTCCGCACGCCGGGCTCGACGGCGCGGAGCCGCTGGAAGCTCCGGACCATGAGCCCGGACCCCGTGAGGAGGACGAGCGCCGCCGCGACCTGTGCGGCGACGAGCGCCTTCCGTGCCCGGTGCCGCTCCGGCGAGCCCGTCGTGCTCCTCGCCCCTCGCAGCGCCCCGTCGATCGGCTTCCGTGACTGGCGCACGACCGCGAGCGCGCCGACCGTGAGGCCCACGACCGCGCTCGTCAGGACCGCGACGAGGAGGACGGTGCCGTCGATCCGGACCTCGTGGATCCGGGGCAGCTCGGCCGGCGCGAAGGCGGTGAGCGCCCGCGTCGCGAGGGCCGCGGCCCCAAGCCCGACCAGCCCGCCCGCGATGGAGAGGATCACGCTCTCGGCGAAGAAACTGCCGAAGATCCGCCCGCTCCCCGCGCCGAGCGCTGCCCGGACCGCCATCTCCCGGCCCCGGCCCTCGACCCGGACGAGGTAGAGGCTCGCGACGTTCGCGAGCGCGACCAGGAAGATGACGACGACGGCGCCGAAGACGACCCAGAGCACCGTCTCGACGTCGCGGACGACGCGGTCGCGGAGCGGCGTCACGCTCGCGCGCCACCCCGCGTTCCGGAGCCACTCGGCCGTCATGTGCGGGAACATCTCCGGGATCCGCTCCTGGATGGCCGCGACCTCGCGGCGCGCGTCGTCGAGCGTCACGCCCGGCGCGAGGCGGGCGATCCCGCGGAGCCCGAAGGTGCCGAACGAGCCGTACGGGTCGACGCGGCGCGGCATGAGGAGGACCGCGTTCGGGTCGTCGACGTAGAAGCCCCGCGGCATGATGCCGATGATCCGGGTCCGGCGCCCGTCGATCTCGACGTCGCGGCCGACGACGCCCGGGTCCGCGCCGAAGTGCGCGCGCCAGCCCGCGTCGGTCAGGATCGGGACGGGCTCGGCGCCAGGGGCGACGTCGTCCTCCGTGAACCGCGTCCCGACGGCCGGGCCGGTGCGGACGACATCGAAGAACTCCGGCGAGACGTCGACCACGCTGACCCGCGCCGGACGGTCGCTGCCCGTCAAGTTCCGGTCAAGGCGGTAGTAGACGGCGAGCGGGTCGAGCGACCGCGCCCACGTCCGGTAGAGCCGGACCGCGCCCTCGGAGAGCTCGAGCTCCGGGACGTTCAGCCCCGGCGCGTGGTGCTGGATCGTGACGATCCGCTCGGAGTCCGGGTACGGGAGCGGGCGGAGCAGGACCGCGTTCACGACGGCGAACGCGGCGACGATCGCGCCGAGCCCGAGGCCAAGGGTGAGGACGACGGCCGCGGTGAACGCGGGCAGGTGCGCGAGACGGCGGGCCGCCTGACGGAGCTCGAGGAGCCAGGAGTCCATGGCGTACGTAGAGGCCGGGTGATCGGGTGGACCCGCGAACGGCGCCGAGGCCCTCGTCGCCGCGGGGGCCGGTCGCCTGTGGGGTGTGATGGACCGTCGGAGAGGTCGGGAGCCGACCCACGGGGGCGGGTCTGGTCCAGAATAGGCGCGGGCAGGGGGCGGGTCAATGATCATGTTGGCCGCTGCTCGACTTGGTCCACCTACTTTCCCTATGAATCGCGCAAGCCTAATTCTCAAGTCACTCGGACTCCATGGAGACAATCGCTGAGTCCGTGTGCAGTCGGCCCCGCTCGCGCGGGGACGACCTGGGCGCCCGGGTGAACCTCGCGCTCGCCGCGGGCCCACCCCCGCTCGCGCGGGGACGACGAATCCGCACACGGCTCGGAGACGACCGGGTGAGGGTCGAACTGGACTTCGAGGTCCCGTGCTTCTATGCGGATCCGGAACGGACGGCTCCGGTGAGGCACGTCGACCTCCCGTTCCGAGTCGTAGGTACGCTGACGGAGGAAGAATCTGCGCACCGGGTGTCCGGACTGAGCGTGACCAGCGAGGGCGTGGAGTTCCATATCAATGGGAGAGGCCCGATCCGCTACGATCCGGACGGCTGGCATTGGCCCTGAGGCGCCGGCTGCGAGTGTGTGTTGCGCGCTCCCCGAAAACCACGCAACCTTCGGTGTATACCGAGGCGCCCCGCACGATGCGGTCCGGCGGGCCGGTTCCCGGAACGCCACGCCGGACCCCGACGGCGCCGCGATTCACCTGACGAGGTTCGACGGACGATGATGCCGATGCTCCCACACCTCCTGACCGCGCTCGCGCTGGTGCAGGCGCCGGCCGAGCCGGCCGCCGCGCAGCAGCCGTACTTCCAGCAGGACGTCGCGTACCGGATCGAGGCCCGCCTCGACGACGAGGCCGAGGTCCTGCACGGGCGCGCGCGGATGCGGTACACGAACCGCTCGCCGGACACGCTCGACACGCTCTACTTCCACCTCCACCTGAACGCGTTCCGCCCGAACAGCGCGTGGGCCCGGCGGGAGCTGGAGTTCGGCGAGCGCCGGTTCCAGGACCTCGGCCCGGACGACCACGCGTTCCAGCGGATCCGGTCGGTCACGGTCGAGGGTCGGCCGGCGACGCCGCTCTACCCCGGCGCGCCGGACTCGACGGTCGTCGCCATCCCGCTCGCCGCGCCGCTCGCGCCCGGCGAGAGCGTGACGGTCGACTTCGACTGGGACGCCCGCCCGTCGACCCTCCCGCGCCGGCAGGGACGCCGCGGACGGCACTACGACTTCGCGCACTGGTTCCCGATCGTCGCCGTCTACGACCGCTCGGGGTGGGCCGTGCGGCCTCACCTGCCCCAGGGCGAGTTCTACGGCGAGTTCATGGACTTCGACGTGACGCTCGACGTCGCCGCGGACCAGGTCATCGGCGCGACCGGCGTCCCCGTCGAAGGTGACCCGGGGTGGGCCGCGGCCGCGGCGCCGGGGTGGGCCGACTCGATCGACTACAGACGCGACGTGTACGGCACGCCGGGAGCCGCCGAGCGCCTCGGGCTCCTCGAGGCGACGCCGGGCACGGGCCGGAAACAGGTACGCTGGCTCGCCAGGGACGTGCACAACTTCGCGTGGAGCACGTCGCCCGACTACATCTACGAGGGCGGCCGCTGGCGCGACCTCGCCATCCACGTCCTCTACAAGCCCGGCGACGACGACTGGGCGAACGGCCAGGCGCTGAACCGCACCCGCACCGCCCTCGCCTGGCTCGACTCGATCTTCGGCCCGTTCGCCTGGCCGCAGATCACGAACGTGCACCGGATCGAGGGCGGCGGAACCGAGTTCCCGATGCTGGTCATGAACGGGAGCGCGTCGCTCGGGCTGATCCTGCACGAGGTCGGGCACAACTACGTGATGGGGATCCTCGCCAACAACGAGTGGAAGGAGGGCTTCCTCGACGAGGGGCTCACGACCTTCCAGACGAACTGGTACCATCAGACGCACGGCCAGCCGGACATCTGGGACCGGAGCTTCCAGGCGATGGCCGCGTGGGAGCGTGCGGGCCGGTCCCAGCCGCTCGTCACGCATTCGGCGGATTTCCGGGACTTCCAGACGTACAACCAGATGACGTACACGAAGCCGGCCGTCGTCTACCGGATGCTCCAGGCCTACCTCGGCGATGAGCGATTCGGCGCGGGTCTGCGGCGCTACTACGAGCAGAACAAGCTCCGGCACGTCACCCTCGCCGATTTCCAGCGCGCGATGGAGGAGGCGAGCGGCGAGGACCTCGACTGGTTCTTCGACCAGTGGTTCCGGACGACGGCGACGCTCGACTACGCGGTCCGGAGCGCGACGACGGAGCGGCAGGACGACGGGACGTGGACGACGACGGTCGTCGTGGAGCGGACCGGCGAGGCGTGGATGCCGGTGACGCTCGAGGTCGACGGCGTCCGGCAGCGGCTGACCTCGCGGGACCGGGTCCAGACGGTCGAGGTCGTGACGCCGGAGCGTCCGTCGGAGGCGGTGCTCGACCCGGAGACGGTCGTGCTCGATACGGACCGGGAGAACAACCGCCGCCCGATCGATTGACGCGGGCGGGTTCGGCGTAACCCCGCCGGGCAAGGGCTTCGCCGGCCCGGCCTTCATGCTGGAATTCAAGCGGCAGATCGTTCAGGAAGGCGCTCCCGAGGCCGAGCGCGGCTCGGGGGCGCCGCATCTCGGGCGGAACTCATTGGCGCATCTCGGGACGGAACGCGTCGGAGTGAACGTATGGACCTGGGCGCATTCTCGATCAGCCTGGTGGTCAAGGACCTCGAAGCCTCGAGGAGCTTCTACGAGAAGTTCGGCGTCAAGGCCGTCGGTGGCGATCCTTCGCAGAACTGGCTGATCATGAGGAACGGCGATCACGTGAACGGAAACCCGATCTTCATCGACCAGCACGTCTGAATCGACGACGACAAGCTGGACGGGCCGGGCCGCTCACCCCCGCGGCCGCAGCAGTTCCTGGAACTCCGGATCGTCCCGGAGCGGGACGAGCGCCGGGGTCGTGTGGAGGTGCAGGCCGAAGGGCATCCCCTCCGCGAGCGCCAGGCGAATGAGGGCGAGCGCCCCCTCGACGTCTTCGGATTGGGCCGCGAGCTGCGCTCGTGCGAAGGCCGGCCGTCCGTGTTCGTACGGCGTGCGCAGCGTGCGGAGCCGTTCGGCGAACCGCTGTGCATCGCCGGTCCTGCCCTGGCGGATGGCGATGAGCCCGCGGCCGGCCAGGATGCGCCAGTCGCCGGGCCGCTCGGCCTCGAGCCGCGCCAGGATCGAGTCCGCGGCGGCGTCCTCGCCGAGGCGATAGAGGGTCTGGGCGCGTTCGTAGAGCGCCGCGCGGCCTCGCCCGCCGCCTTCGCCCTGCGCCCGCTGCCAGCGGTCGGCGCGCAGCAGGACTGCACGGGCGGAGGATGTGTGCCCGTGCGCCTCGAGCTCGTCGGCCAGTTCGATGAGGAGCCTCGAATGGGTCCATCCGGCCGGGGTCGGCTGCAGTCCCTCGAACTCCGTGACCCTCCTCTCGACCTCACCTGCCCTGCCGAGCGCGGCGAGTGCGCGGAGCTCGAACCAGACGAACTCGCGGATCCCGGGGTGGAGTCCGCGTGCCTCGCGGGCGGCCCGGAGCTCCTCGTGGTGCTCGTCGAGTGCGTGCCAGGCGGAGGTCACCACCATCCAGTAGTTCGCGCTCGACCACGGCTTGTCGAACCGGCCCGCCCGGCTGGAGATCTTCGACGCGGCCTCCAGCGCCTCGCGCGGGCGGTTGACGCTGAGCGCGGCGAACGCCTTCAGGTAGTACGGGAGGTAGTCGCCGGGCACGGCATCGATCATCGCGTCGGCGCCGGCGAGCACGGCCCTGAGGTCGCCGGCGATCTGTCCACGCTGGTACTCGAGCATCGCGCGTTCGAACGGACTTAGCCCCTCGCGCCGCGTCAGGAGCGCGGAGAGGGAGTCCGCCTCCGCCCAGCGCCCCAGGTTCATGTACGCGAAAACCATATGGAGCAGGGGCTGCACGAACGTGGAGTCGAGCGCGGCGGCCCGGTCCCAGTACGGGAGCGCCTCCGCCCAGCGCCCCGCCGAGAAGAGGTCGAGCCCGGCGACGAGCTGTTCGTACGCCTCGAAGGTGGGTGGTGAAGCCCCGGCCGCCCACCGCTCGATCCGTGGGTCGTGCGTGACGGCGAGGGCGGCCATCACGCGCTGACGCAGCGGCTCCAGCAGGGCCTGCGGCGCCGCGCGGGCCGCGGCGACGGGCGCGATCGGGCGCACGAGCGTCCAGTCGGCGACGTTCGTGATCCGTGGCTGGAGCCGCACGGAATCGCCGTCCAGGTAGTACGCCCCGGAGACGACGGTCCCTGCGCCGCTCCGCCGGGCCGCGGCCCGCAACGCGCGGTCGCCGCCCGCGCCGGGCGGGACGACCTCCGGGCTGACGTCGACGGCGCCCGTCTGTGCGATCCCCTGTGCGACCCAGTCCGCGGCCATCCGGCCGAGCGCCGCGAGCGTGGGATCGCCTGTCGCGTTCTCGAACGGCACGACCAGGACGCGACGTGCGGAGAGCGACGACGCGGCGTGCCTCGTGCGCAGCGCCCACCCCGTCGCCCCGGCCAGGGCGAGGACGCCGGCCGCCGCCAGCGCGACGAGGGCCGCCCTCCGTCGCCTCGCCGCGAACCGGACCGGCCCACCCGTCGTCCCGATCTCCGGCAACCCGGCCGGCCGGCCGATCGCGTCCAGCTCGCGCAGCACCTCCTCCGCGTACTGGACGCGCTCCTCGGGCCGCTCGGCGAGGAGCCTCGCGATGAGCGGGGCCAGCTCCGCGGGGAGATCGGGGTGGAGACGGACCGTACGCGGCCGCGGCGCCGGGTCGCCCGCCACGGGCGCGGCCCCGGACACGTGCCCGGCGGAGGGCGGCCGGCCGCAGAGGATCTCGTGCGCGATCACGCCGAGGGCGTAGAGGTCGACGCGGTGGTCGATCGCGGCGCCGGGTATACGCTGCTCCGGCGCCATGTACATCGGGGTGCCGAGCCCGGCGAGGGTGAGGACGGTCGCCGTCGTGGCCGCGTGGACGCCCGTGACGCGCTCGATCGCACGCGCGATCCCGAAATCGCCGAGCAGCGCGCCGCCGACGTCGAGGAGCACGTTGTCCGGCTTCACGTCCCGGTGCACCACGCCGCGCTCGTGCGCGTAGGCGAGTGCGGCCGCGATCTCGCGGAGGACGCGCACCGCGTCGTCGAGCGGGAGCACCCCGTCGCGTTCGAGCCGATCCCGGAGCGTGCCGCCCTCCATGTAGGGCATCACGTACCACGGCCGACCGAGGGCGATGCCGGAGTCGAAGAGGGGGAGGATGTGCGGGTGGCGGAGCCGTGCGGTCAGGCGGATCTCGGCCAGGAACCGCGCCGCGTTCGCGGTGCCCGCCAGCTCCGGCGCGAGCACCTTGATCGCCACCTCACGGCCGTGCCTCAGGTCCCTCGCGAGGTATACGGTGCCCATCCCGCCCGACCCGAGGACGCGCTGGATGGCGTACTTCGCCGCGAGCTCCGCCCGCAGCCCGGCCAGCTCGTGCCGCTCGTCGAGGAGCGAGGCGAAGCGCTCGGCCGCGGGCAGGTCCAGGCCCACGTCGTCGCGGGCACACTCGTCGAGCATCGCCGCGAGCTCCGCCCGCAGCGCCGCATCGTCGCCGCAAGCCTCGTCCAGAAACGCGTCGCGGTCCTCCGGGCGCAGCTCGAGCGCGGCATCGAGGATCGGCTCCAGCGCGCGCCACCGCTCGGGATCGAGGATCGGTGTCGTCGCCGTCGGAGGCGCGCTCGGCGGTCGGTCCACGTCGCTACCCTCCGTCCGGAGCGGGCGACGACGCCTCGCCCGGCGCACCCCCCGGTGGCCAGCCCGGCGCCTTACCCGGCGCCTTACTCGACGCGCGGCCCGGCATGCCCTCCGGAGTCTCGTCCGGAGTCTCGTCCGG
>Ga0079224_100003317_pt1 | contig 20237 bp, 21 predicted proteins | sample Stecom2015_FD_80414 | JGI IMG/M metagenome (GOLD analysis project Ga0079224, IMG submission 80414) | Agricultural soil microbial communities from Utah to study Nitrogen management - Steer compost 2015 | ecosystem: Environmental > Terrestrial > Soil > Agricultural land | place: USA: Utah...
CATGATGCGCATCGTAACGCAAAGGTACGTTATTTCACGTTCACGAGCACTTTGATTTTGCCTACCCCGTCGCTGTTATATTCTTGCAGCGCTTTGCCGATCACCTGGCCGACCTTCACTTGGTCGGGGTCGGCTCTCATCGCCACGCCCGGCCGTGAAGAGGTTACCAGGAGGTCCCCCCTTTTGATCGCACCGCCCTCAAGGCATACCTTGGTGGGAATAACGCCGACCACACCCATCGGCACCTTGTCCGAAATATCCGCGTCGATCGTTTCTTCGGTGAGCAGTACGCCCGGTTTAGTAGCATACACGCCGACAACCAGCGTTGAGTACGGCTCGCTCGATTTTTCCACGGTGCGGTCTTCATCGGTAGCGATAACCAATACATCGCCCGGTTCGTACGCGTCCAAACCGCCCATCACGTCAAAGGCTTCGGCGACGTCGGCCCCGCTTGTTTGGGTGCCGCCATTGAAGAAACCCCGTCCCGCTTTGTTGATCCGCGCCACGTTGGCGGTGGCGCTTTGGAATACCGCGATGTTGCCGGAAGCCCCCTGATGATTTAACAATAACGCGCTGCCGGTCCCGTTTGTGGTGATATGGACCGTCGGCAAGCTGTTGGCATTATTAAAGTTGGCAAACCTACCAGCTCTCCCGGTTCCGAAATTAGGAGTAAAACCCGAAACCGCATTTCCGCCCCCGTCTGCCGAGGCCTCGATTCCATCTCCGTTACCGCCCGCACTCGCGGTTATAGCGTTTCCATCGCCTTCGGTGAGGGCGAGTACCGCCGGGCCATTTCCTCCCGGATTGGATGAGTAAAATAATCCTGCATAACCCCCCGTTCCTGACGAAAGGCCGTACACTCCTGCTGTACCAAAATTGGCAAAAACAGAGTTCACTTCACCCTTAATCGCGGGGGAGGTGCCGGTCGGCCGATCTACTTTAAAGTTACCAGCGATACCGTTACCCACATTGGTCACGGTAATTACATCGTTCACATTGTTCTCATTGAAATTATTGAAACGGCCGGCCCGGCCGGTGCTATATGTGGGCACCCACGCATAGAGTGCGTTGCCGTTACCATCGATATTGGTTTCTACACCATTCCCGTCTTTGCCCGCATTCGCTGTAATCGCGTTGCCGTTGCCGTCGGTAATCGCTATCAATGCTTGCCCGTTGCCATTTGGGTTGGATGCGTAAAACAGACCGGCGCGGCCACCTGTACCCGAAGAAACGCCGAATATGCCTGCCGCGCCGAAGTTTCCAAAAATGGTCTTCACCTCGCCGCGTACCGCTGCGCCTACGCTGTTTGTGTTGTCTACCAGAAAAGAGGATGCGTTACCTTGGGTATTATCCGGGATATTCCCATTACTATTGGTTTCGACCTCCAACGTATTGCCTGTGGTGTTGGTCTGGTTGAAATTTTCAAACCGACCTGCGCGGCCGGTACTGCTGTTCAGGCCCACCTGACCCAACACACCGACGCCTGTCCCCGAGGTGTTCGTTGCAACAAAGCCCCGCACCCCATAGCCGCCACCGTCGTTCCGGCCTACGACCGCTCCAGCGATATCGCTGGTTGTGCGGCCCACCACGGCCTCTCCGCCACCGTTATTGTCGCCAACGATGCCCGCTGATGTTTGGGCAGAAGTTATCCCGTGTACGCCAAAGCCCGAAAGAGTCGATGAACGCACGCCTGTACCGTTCCCGGTCGTCGAGACGTTAATCACCGTTCCATTGCCGACCGTGTTGGCAACGATCACATTGTTGTTATTGAAGTTATTGAAAATCGAAAAATTTGCCGGAATCCCGTTGTTGCTGGTGGCGCTCAAGCCCGTACCTGTGTTGCTGTTAGCGTACACTCCGGACCCATTGCCCGTGGCGTTGCCGTACACACCCAAACCGTTGGGGGTAGAGCCGTATACCCCCCAGCCCGATCCGTCTTGTGAGCCCCACACCCCAACCCCCAATCCTCCGGTTCCGTTGTTGATGCCGCGGACACCCGCTGAAAATCCTCCCGGTGAAGTTGAGCTCACCACCCCCCGCACGGCGGAGATATTCGATGTTGTAGTGTTATTAATCCCTTCAATGGAGATACCATCCCCGTCATTCCCAATGGAAAACAGCGTGGTCGCGCTGTTTTCAACCGCGATATAAGGAAGCTCAAATCCTCCGCCTCCCGATGCTGTGGGGGCCCAGTTCGCTCCATCGAAACGCAGCCATTGACCTGCCGCTGGCGCTGTATTGCTTATCGGTGTTCCCTGTAACCGGGAGACCGTAGGGGCGGGATATGTCCCTGAAAGGTCTCCCCCTGCCAACACGCCGTCTATCGTCGCGTCGCTGCCCGCGGGCCCCGGGGGACCTTCCGGGCCGGGGGGGCCAGCGGGACCGGCTGGACCCACATCGCCCGGGTCTCCTTTGGCTCCCTGGGGACCGGCAGGACCTTCAGGACCGGCTGGGCCGGCTGGACCAGCAGGACCCGCATCGCCCGGGTCTCCTTTGGCTCCCTGGGGACCGGCAGGACCTTCAGGACCAGCTGGGCCGGCTGGACCAGCAGGACCCGCATCGCCCGGGTCTCCTTTGGCGCCCTGGGGACCGGCAGGACCTTCAGGACCGGCTGGGCCGGCAGGACCCACATCGCCCGGGTCTCCTTTGGCGCCCTGGAGACCGGCTGGGCCAGCAGGACCGGCTGGGCCGGGATTACCTCCTGCAGCATATAAAGCAAAAGGCACACTCATCAGTTGTGTGGTCCCCAGTTCGGTGAAACTGCCCCTATCCACCGCCAACTCGACTTTCACAAATTGGTTGGCGTCGCTCCAAGGGACATCATTGAAGGTTCCGGATGATGCCTCCCCTTTACCGATCTGCAATGTGAAAAGTCCCAGCGCATTGGTACGCACGTGGTGTTCCTCCCGGTACTGCACCGCGCCATTGGGTGAGCCTCCAATGATGGATATACGCACATCAATAGGCCTATCAGCCAGTACGGTCCCATCGAGGTTGCGGGCGACCGCCTGATAGCTGATCCCCGTCAGTCCGGGTTGTTGCTCCTGTGCCTGCGCCAGGGCGCAGAATACCATGAGGAACGCTCCCGCACAAATAGTAAAATGCCGTTTCATAGTTTATTGGGTAAGTTTACGTAGACCGTTATTGTTCCTCTTCCTTGACACCGCCCTGTGTGGGCACTTGGACGGAAGGCAGGTCAGGTTTAGACGTGTCAACCGCTTCTGCTTCCGAATCCGACGGCAGTTTCTCGGCGCTAGCCTTCTTGAGCTGTTGAGGGGCTGCCGCTCGGCGCAAAGCGGGGCCGTCTGCCGCCGGCGGCGTGTAATTTTCGAAAATCAGCCCGCGTAATTCGTTTCGGGAGCTTACGGACCTTTCCCGCTGCGGATCGACGGACGGAGGCTGGGCCCGATTAACCGGCGCAAATCGTATAGCCGGGTTTTCTTTGCCCTCCTTAGAGAGAAGTCTTCGGATCTTCTTTTCCGGAACGGTAACTTCTCCCGTTTGGGCATGAGCGTGTGCCGATAGGATCACCGCACATCCAGCGGTTAGCATGGAGTAGATAGCCTGTCTTTTCATAGTTTTATTTCAATAATTATGCGTTTATGGTTTATCCATCAGTTGGGAGGGGTGTATGCTAAGTGTAAATTTCAATTCATTACGTACCGTGTAACGCCCCCCTATCGGAGCGAGGTACCCCACGTCGATCTGGAGCGATCGGACACGGAACCCTACGCCTGCAGCGAAATGTTGGCGGTTGCCTTTTTCCGGATGCTCATAAAAGTAGCCGGAGCGAATAAAAAACTGCCTGTAATAACAAAATTCAAATCCGCCGGACACCACGATCTCCGAGAGCTCTTCGGAAAAGCCGCCCGGGGCATCAAAAAAAGACGTAATCAACGCAGAGGGGACGCTCCTGTCCGGATCCCGGCCCTTTTCGATTTCGCCGGTCAGTTTTCCCTGCTCATCTATCCGATACCTCGGCCGCGAGGGAACCAGTAACTTGGTAACATCCAACAATAGGGTCAGCCTATTATCCGGATCATTATTCAATCCGTACCCCGCGCCCAATCGCAGATTCATCGGCAGGAAACTTTCCTTGGCATTGGTATAGTTGAGTTTCGTTCCGATGTTACTCAGGTTGATTCCCCAGGCAAACCGCTTGCTGAACTGGTTGGAATTGATATAACTTTTTTCCGAATACACACCAATGTCGACAGCAAAAGCGTTGGCCCGGTCCATGTCCAGTCCATTAAAGGTGCCCGAGCCCAGGTTGCTGTGGATAAAGCGGGCACTAAGCGCCATGGCAAAGTGATCCCCCAAAAGACGGGAATAACTGGCATCGATGGAAACCTCTCCCGCGTTATAGCGCTGCGAAAGGTTTCCTACCTCGTCCCTGAAACTGATTTCTCCCAAATCCAGATACTTGAACGAAAGACCCAGGACTTCGCGCCAGCTAACTCGGTGAAAGGCCGCCAAATAGCCCAGGTGCTCGTCCTTTACCAGCTGCCGCATCCAGGGTGTGTACGAAAAGCTGACCCCTTTATCGCCCGCAAAACTCAGCTTGGCCGCATTGGTAAAAACGGAATTAACGTCCGGCAAGAGCCCGGTACTGGCTTCTGCCACCCCCGAGGTACGGGCATCGGGGCTCAGCAACAGGAACGACGCCCCGGTTGTGACCGTCCGGTTTCCTAGTTGCGCCGCTGTAAACAAGGGCATAGCCGTGGGTATAACTACCATCGCGATGTGGGCGAAGTGCAGTAACCGGATCTTCATAGGCAGTTGAATTTGGTTATTGAATAATCAGCTTTTCGGTGTAGGAGCGATAGCCGGTGCGAACGACGACATAATATATTCCCGACGCATAGGAGCCCAGGGGCAGCGTATAGGTTAATCGCCCTGCTAACATCTGGGAGGTCTGTGAAAACACAATCTGCCCTGCATTATTTATGAGCATGAAAACAACAGCCCCATCCTGCAACAAATCAAATTCCAAGTTCACCCGATCGGAAGCCGGGTTGGGATATACAATGAAATCAGAAATAAAGGGGCTTTCGGGAGGCCTTATCGGTCCGGCAACCTCGGGTTGCTGAAATCCCTGCGTGAGTAAAACCGCGGAACCTTCTAATGTGGTCGTTAACGGTTCGCCGATGGTGTACTGGAAAACCGTATAGCCTACTGCTGCTGCATGACCTGCGGAAGCCGTGACCTGCCGCGTAACTTCCTGTGAAATACCCTGACAGACAGCGAACTGAAATATCGCATAGGTCAGCAGCTTGCGTTTCATAATTTGGTGTGGCTAATTTTTTCACAAAAGAAAATGTTTTTTATGATAGTTTTATCATTTTAATAAAAAATATTTTCTATTCGGTCAAAAAGCCTTAACCAGATAGCCAGAAACTTGCTGTTTAAGCGCCAAAAATGCGGTCAGAAGATATAAATCAGGTAAATGATCGCTAAAATGATCACCGCCAAAATCACCGCCAGCCAAATGGTGCTGCTGGCAGGCCGGTCGTTAGGCTCCTTTATAGCCTCCGGTGAAGGAGCCGGATCTTCCTGGTGCGCTGCATAATTGTTTTCGGGCTGCACGTTGCCGTCTCTATCGGTTCGATGACTGTTCGTTTCCATAAAAATAAAGCCGTTGTTCCATATTGAGTAACAATGCCCGGCCCTTTTTTGTTTCCGTTCAAAACGCAATCTCATTTTCCGAATACAAATCTTTTCCTTATCATTGCACGGAAGATTATTCAGCCATGAGATTCATTGTTTCTACATCCATACTGTTAAAACAATTGCAGGCCATTAGCGGGGCCTCAAGCAGCAGCACGGTGCTTCCGATTTTGGAGAACTTTCTCTTTGAAATCAAAGATAACATATTGACGATTTCCGCCACCGATCTGCAAACCAGCATGGTTACTTCGCTTCCCATCGAAGCCAAGGAAGAAGGCCGCGTGGCCATGCCTTCCAAGATATTGATTGAAACCCTTAAAACCTTACCCGACCAGCCCGTGGCCTTTTCGGTCGATACAGCTACCCTCGCGGTAGAAATCAGTGCGGGCGACGGTAAATATAAACTGAGCGGTGAAAACGCCGACGACTTCCCGAAGATTCCCGTGGTAGACAATGCCTCCTCGGTGATGATTCCGGCGTCCGTGCTGGCCGAAGCAATAAATAAAACGATTTTTGCGGTGAGCAATGACGAGCTGAGGCCCGCCATGTCAGGCGTATTGGTCCAGCTTGCGGAACAATCCACCACCTTTGTGGCTACCGATGCTCACAAACTGGTACGCTACCGCCGGAAAGACATCGGCAGTCAGAAACCGACTTCCCTGATCCTGCCGAAAAAAGCCCTTTCGCTGCTGAAGTCGTCCCTGCCATCGGAAGACATTTCCGTTGCGGTGGAATACAACAGCACCAATGCATTCTTCAAATTCGGCAACATTCATTTGATTTGCCGGCTAATCGATGAACGGTATCCCGACTACGAAGCTGTCATTCCGCAGGTAAATCCCAACCGGTTGACACTTGACCGCCACACGTTCCTGAATTCGTTGCGCCGGGTGGTCATCTTCGCCAACAAAACCACCCACCAGGTCCGCCTGAAGATCACCGGGAGCGAGTTGAACATATCGGCAGAAGACCTCGACTTCTCCAACGAGGCCCACGAACGGCTGAGCTGCCAGTTTGAGGGTGACGACATGGAGATCGGATTCAATGCCAAGTTCCTCGTGGAAATGCTCACCAACCTGGATAGCGAAGAGGTAGTTCTTGAAATGAGCACTCCCAACCGTGCCGGCCTGTTGTTGCCGGCTAGCGCCGAAGAAAACGAAGATATCCTGATGCTGGTAATGCCGGTGATGTTAAATAACATGGGCTAACGTATTGGAGCTGATCTCGTCCCTGATTGATTTTATCCTTCATATCGACCAGCACTTGGTTGAGATCGTCAACGATTACCAAACATGGACGTATCTCATCCTTTTTCTGATCATATTTGTCGAGACCGGCGTAGTGATTATGCCGTTCCTGCCCGGTGACTCGCTGCTTTTCGCTGCCGGCATGCTGGCTGCGCAGCCCAACGACCTGAATATCTTCCTGATGATCATCATTCTGTTGATCGCGGCCATCACCGGCGATTCGCTCAACTACGCCATCGGTAAGCGGTTCGGCATGCGCGTTACGCGTTTCAAGCTGTTTGGAAAACAGGTTGTAAAAGATGAACAGATCGAAAAGACACACGCTTTTTACGCGAAATACGGCAGCAAAACCATCGTCATTGCCCGTTTTGTCCCCATCGTCCGAACGCTGGCTCCCTTTGTGGGCGGAATAGGCCGCATGAACTATGGGACGTTCTTGACCTACAACGTCATCGGGGCCCTCCTTTGGGTGGTAGGCATTACATTGGCGGGATATTTTCTCGGCAATATCCCTGTCATTAGGGATAATTTTTCCAAGGTGGTGTTGCTCATCATCGTCGTCTCCATCCTCCCTATCGTCTTCGAAACGGCACGGGAAAAATTCAGAAAAGGGAAAGCAAACCGGTAATTCCGTCGTCTTCGAAGCAATTTTGTCGCATTTAAAAAGGAATTTGTCTAAGTTTGCACATGATCAAATCAATGACCGGCTTTGGCATCGGCGCCAGGGACAACCACAAAGTAAAATACACGGTTGAAATAAAGTCGCTGAACTCTAAATTTTTGGAGCTTGCGCTACGCTTACCCAAAGCGTTTTCCGACAAAGAATTAACGCTCCGCAGTGAATGCTCCCGTCTGATCGAAAGGGGCAAAGTAAATATAACCGTCACGGTGGAGTACGTAGACCAGACCGCGGCCGCTGCTACCATCAACACGGCATTGCTCAAAAACTATTTCCGCCAGCTGGAGGCTGTTGCCAATGAGTTGGGAACCGACCGTGGCAACCTCTTTGAGTTGGCGCTGAACATGCCGGAGGTGATCAGCCACAACGAAGACGAGGCCGACGAAGAAGAAGCGGCCCTGCTCCTGGGAGCCTTTCAGGATGCCGTAGCCGGGCTGGATCGGTTCCGAATGGACGAGGGGGCCGTTCTGAAGCAGGATCTGTCGACCCGCACCCAAGGCATTTTAACCCTTTTGGCAGAGGTCGAATCCGTCGAAACCGACCGCATACCGCTCATCCGTGACCGCATCAGCCAGTACCTGGATGAAACCGTCGGGAAAGAAAACGTAGACATGAACCGGTTTGAACAGGAACTCATTTTTTATATCGATAAGCTCGACATTACCGAAGAAAAAGTGCGTCTGCGCAGCCACTGCAACTACTTCCTCCAGGCACTCGATGCGGCAGACGCCAACGGCAAGAAATTGGCGTTCATTTCCCAGGAGATGGGCAGGGAAATCAACACACTGGGTTCCAAGGCCAACCATGCCGGAATCCAACAGATCGTTATCCGCATGAAGGAAGAGCTCGAAAAAATTAAGGAACAACTGTTAAACGTGCTGTAACCCATGGAAGGCAAACTCATCATATTCTCTGCTCCTTCCGGCGCCGGCAAAACCACCATTGTCAGGCGCCTGCTGTCGGAACATCCGGATAAGATTTCCTTTTCCATCTCGGCGAGCACGCGTACGCCGCGCGAGGGGGAAGTGGATGGTCGGGATTACTATTTTATCTCCAAAGAGGAATTTCTGCACCGGGTCGCAAAGAAAGAATTCATCGAATTCGAAGAAGTCTATTCCGGCACATTTTACGGAACCCTCCGCGCGGAGGTAGACCGGATATGGGGCCTCGGCAAACACGTTATCTTTGACATCGACGTTGAGGGCGGCCTTCACCTAAAACGCAAATTCGAAGACCGCGCGCTGGCCATCTTTGTTCAGCCCCCTTCGCTGGAGGTCCTCATCCAGCGCCTGCGCGGACGGGGCACAGATACCGAAGAAAAGCTGCGGGAGCGGATCGTGAAAGCAGAAAAGGAACTCACCTACGCGGATAAGTTTGATGTGATTCTCAAAAATGACGATCTGGAAGTCGCCTGCGAAGACGCCGAGCGCATCATGCTCGACTTTCTTTCCGGGAAATAACGAACAGTCATGCGGAAAATAGGATTGTTTTTCGGGTCATTCAATCCCATCCATACCGGCCACCTGATCATTGCTAATTACATGGCCCATTATACCGGCCTTGACGAGGTCTGGTTGGTGGTATCTCCACACAATCCGCTGAAGAAGAAAGACACGTTGATTAACATGTATGACCGGCTGGAGATGGTCAACCTAGCCTTGGATGGAGCAGATGGTTTACGCAGCAGTACCATTGAGTTCGCTCTCCCCCAGCCGTCTTATACGATTGACACACTGACCCATCTGGGCGAAAAGTACCCGACCACCCATTTTGTCCTCATTATGGGATCGGACAATCTTGGGTCACTGAAAAAATGGAAGAACTACGAGCTTATTCTCCGCGACTACCACATTCTGGTCTATCCCCGTCCGGATTCTCCCGTCGCCCTGGAATGGAAAGACCACCCCTCCATCACTGTTACCGACACCCCTTTAATGGAGCTTTCCTCCACGTTCATCCGTAACTCGGTGAAAAACGGCAAAAGCATCCGATATTTTGTTCCAGACAGCGTTATGGAATTCATCGAAAGCAAAAACCTCTATCGCTAATCACCTACCTTCCCATCCATCCGCCATCAACGGTAAGAATGGCTCCGTGTACATAGTTAGCGGCGTCCGATGCCAGAAATACGGCTGGGCCTTTGAAATCGTCCGGTTCACCCCACCGGCCCGCGGGAATCCGCTCCAGGATCGAACGGCTCCGGTCCGGATCCGCCCGCAATGCCTCGGTGTTGTCGGTTGAAATATAGCCTGGCGCAATGGCGTTTACGTTGACGCCCTTCGAAGCCCACTCGTTGGCAAACGCTTTGGTCAGCTGGCCCACCGCTCCTTTGGAGGCGGCATAACCCGGCACGTTGATGCCTCCCTGGAAGGTAAGCAGCGATGCTGTGAAGATGATTTTTCCGCTTCCTCTGGCCACCATATCCTTACCAAGCTCCCGGGTGAGGATAAATTGTGCGTTTTGATTGATCTCTATGACTGCATCCCAGTAGTCATCGGGGTGGTCCGCCGCCGGCTTCCGCAGGATGGTTCCTGCATTGTTGAACAAAATATCGATCCGCGGGTGCTCGCGGCGTACCTGGGAGATAAAGGCGTACAGCGCCGAACGGTTGCTGAAATCGGCCTGATAGGCATAAAACCGGCGGCCATGCCGCTCAACAGCGGCCGCCACGTCACTCCCCTCCCGTTCCAGGGAGGCCGAAACACCGATAACATGGGCGCCGGCCTGAGCCAATGCTTCGGCGATGGCCTTACCAATGCCCCGTTTGCAGCCCGTCACCAGGGCGGTTTTTCCCGTCAGGTCAAATAATTGTGTGATTCCCATTTTTTTAGTTTAGTTCCACGACCAAGGGGGCCGATACCCGTTCCTTAAACGTACGTAAGTAGTCAAACCACGCGTCGGCCGACGTATATTTCCCCGCTTTGTTCCATGCCCCGCCCACGTAATAGGTGAACGGTTCCCCACTGGAAACTTCCGTAAATGCCAAGTATTGGTTGGACAATTCACCGAAGCCTGAAAAGTGCTTGCCTCCCACAACGGCGCCGACACCGGTAATTCCGTGATCACCGATTTCCGGCTCCCAATATCCGAAAATGCCCTGTTGTCCTTCCTGCAAAAGCAGGCCCCCGTTGTTGTTCCGCCGCGCTATACCGATGACTATGGGCAACTTGCCATCCTCATCAAATGAATAGGTCACCTCCACCCGGTTCAGCTGAGACCCGGCATCCAGGGTAAATTGCTTAACCACTGACACCATCCGCCCGCCTACCTGCCAGGGATCGTAAGAAAGCCTGAAGGTGGTGCGCAGGGGGCCATTGTCCAGGATTTCATAGGTGCGGTAATGTTTCGAAAAAACCACCGTATCATCGGCAAACGGGGCGATGTCGCCTGCCCCCAACGTCATGCCCACGGAATAGTAATCCAAACCCTCCCCATGGTCCCTATGATAATCTCCCGCTGCGTACCATTTATCAACCACCAGGCGGGAGGTCCGTTTTGACCATATATCCAGGCCATGGGCATCGTCCGGCCGGCCTTCCAGCCCCTTTCCATACATACGGAATGCGACCCGGTCGTTCTCCCACGCAAAATCATCGAAGCGCTCCGGTACATAACGTGCATACGTGCGCGCAGGGACCGCCGCCGGGACCGATTTTTTGACGGTCAGCGCCACGCTCCCCGAAGCCGGTACTGCCACCTGTAGCAAAATGTTCTGCGTTTGCTGCATTCCTTTCTTTTCCCGTTGGTAGGGCACTTCCTCCCCGCTGGATGCATACGCAACTTTAAAAAGGCTGTCCGCACCGAACGCCTCCTCCCAGCGCTCATACGGTATGCTCACCAGTTCGTGGCGTTCCTGATCCGTCGGGTTATGGATGACGATTCGCCGCATATCCGGATGCGACGCGCTTATCATCAAAAGGGCGCAGCCGAAAACTAATCCGGTCAGGGTTCTTCGTGTAGCCATTATTTCAGTTCATTGATAGCACATTTGTCCATATCGTCATAGTCGAGGTTTTCGCCGGCCATGCCCCAGATAAAAGTATAGTTGCTGGTCCCTGCGCCCGCATGGACGGACCATGGCGGAGAGATTACGGCCTGCTCGCCTTGCATCCATAGGTGGCGGGTTTCTTCCGGCTGCCCCATAAAATGGCATACTGCCTGCCCCTCCGGCACTTCAAAATAAAAATAAACTTCCATGCGGCGGTCATGCGTATGTGGGGGCATGGTGTTCCAGACACTGCCCGTCTTCAACTCCGTCATACCCATTTGCAGCTGGCAGGTTTCGATGACGCTGTTCACCAACAGCTTGTTAATGGTCCGATGATTTGCGGTCTCCAAACTGCCCAATACAGCAACCTCAGCGTCCGCCTTGGTGACCTTGCGCGTCGGGTAGGCGTGATGGGCCGGAGCTGAATTCAGATAAAATTTGGCCGGGGCTGCTGCATCGTCGCTGGAAAATACCACCTTCTGGTTTCCTTTACCTATATACAGTGCATCCTTGAAATCCAGTTGGTATACCTGGCCGTCAACCAACACCTTTCCCGGGCCGCCGACGTTAATGATACCCAATTCCCTCCGCTCGAGAAAATAGGCAGCTTTCAAGTCCTCGACCGTATCGAGAGGCAGCGCCTTGCTAACCGGCATTGCCCCGCCGGCTATATAGCGATCATAATGTGTATATGCCAGCTGGATGGTGTCATCCACGAACACTTTTTCGATTAAAAAATGTTTCCGCAGGCCGTCCGTATCTAATGCCCGGGTTTCCGTGGGGCCTATCGCGTACCGCGATTCGTACTGAATGCTCATTTTCCCTGTATTTGTTGTAATTGATTCGGCGCTAAGATAACCACAATCTCGGAAGTATGCAAACGTTTACGCGCCGGCCTGATTGATTCCTTTCGAGATTATCCCGGCAAACACCTGGTGTTCTACCGGCAAGGCCCGCTGCCAAAAATCAAGCAGTGCGCCGAGAAATCCCTCGACCAATGGCCCAGTCGATTTTTCGGCCCACATTTTGTATATTTGCATCGTATTTGACAACATGGATGGTTGGAAACGGCGAAATATTAACTATACATCGGTCAAAACCACCCGGAATATCTACATCGGGGCTTTCTGTAATCACCTGGTTTTCTTGCATTTTCAAAGGATTTTACCAAATTGTTGAAAACTTGTGTTGACTAAATTTTCCATAAACCCTATTTTGTTATCATCAAATGACGGCGTGTCGGGTGATATCGGGAAGGGGAGAAAGCCCTGGGGTAGTTCTTAAAATTAGGAGTATAGATGGAAGACGATTTCGAATATGGGCCTGCCGAAGATCCCAAATTTTCGGTAGCACGATACGAAGAAATGATCCGCAACAAGGATCAATATTTTTTTGACACACAGGCTTTTGAAGGGATTATTGACTACTATATGGAGAAAAACGATCCCATCAAAGCCCTGCAAGTGGTGGACTATGCGGTGAGTCAGCACCCGTTTGCTGCAATTTTCTATATCAAGCAGGCTCAGTTGTTTGCCGTCACCAGCCAGTTTGCGCGAGCCCTTGAAGCGCTCGATAAGGCAGAAACATTGGAGCCTTCCGAGGGCGATATTTACCTGATCAAAGGCGGTATTTTAGGTAACCTGGAACGCTACCCTGAAGCCTTTGAAAGCCTGAATAAGGCGCTGTCATTAGCCGAAAACCCGGACGATATCTATCTGCAGATTGCCCTTCTTTATCAGAATAAGGGGGATTACGAAAAAGCCATCCAGTACCTCAAGCGCAGCCTGGAGCTGAATATGGAAAACCAGGATGCGCTGTATGAGCTGGCTTTCTGTTACGATGTGCTTGACCGCCAGGAAGAAAGCATCGGTTTTTACAAACAATATATCGATAACGATCCGTATTCCTACGCGGGCTGGTATAACTTGGGAAACGCTTTCCATAAGCTCAACCGCTATGAAGAAGCCATCGATGCATACGACTATGCGATCCTGATTAAAGATAATTTTGCATCGGCATACTTTAACAAAGGCAATGCCCTGGTTAACCTTGAAAAATACAGCGACGCCATCGAGGTCTACAAACAAACGTTCGAATATGAACCTCCGGGCGCAGAAACGTACTGCGCCATCGGCGAGTGCTATGAAAAGCTCGAGCGGATGGATGAAGCGAGGTCTTACTACAAAAAAGCCGTTAAACTGGATGCCAACCTCGCGGATGCCTGGTTCGGGATCGGCGTGACACTGGACTACGAAGATCGATACTTCGAATCGCTTCACTTCTACAAAAAAGCCCTGGACATAGAGCCCGAAAACCCGGATTATTGGTTTGCTATCGCCGATGCCCGCTATAAACTGAAGCAGCTGGATGAGGCGGAAGCGGCTTATGAAAAGGTCGTTGAGCTCAACCCCGTTGATTTGGAGGCTTGGCTCGACTATTCCTCGGTTTTATACGAACGCCATAAACTGGACAAAGCCATTGAAACCATGGCGGAAGCCATCAAAAACAATCCGGATGGTGCCGAGTTATACTACCGGATGGTTGCCTACCTCATCGCCGCAGGCCGGTATAATGAAGCACTTAACTACCTGGAATTGGGGCTCGCCGCCGATCCGCAGAAACATGTAGTGCTTTTCGAGTATCTTCCTCAATTGCGTGACAACAAAGCAATTTCAGAAGTCATCAGGAAGTATATGTCTTGATCGCGGTCCATATTTTCAGGATTTTTTCAGGATTATTCCGCTCCTTTGTGCACCAGACACCGTTTGTAGCCGTTAGTAAGTAGTATGTACATGAATTTTAATCTGAATAATATCCCCCAACGAACGGAAAAACCAAGAGAAAATGGATTGACCATGGTCATGGATAAGGGATTAAGCGTCCGTGAGGCCGCCGATTTGATGGAAGTAGGCGCACCCTTTACCGACTTCGTGAAACTGGGCTGGACGACGGCCTTCATCATTCCCAAGCTGGAAGAAAAGCTCGCCATTTATCGGGATGCAGGGATACACCCTTATTTCGGCGGCACCCTATTTGAAGCCTTCCTGATACGTAACCAGTTCGATGATTTTCTCAGGGTAATCGAGAAATACAAACTCGCGTATGCAGAAATATCGGACGGATCCATCTCGCTACCACACGACGAGAAATGTGAATACATCGCCAAAGTGGCACAGTATGTCACGGTAATTTCTGAAGTGGGCTCCAAAGATAACACGAAGATCATGGCCCCCTATAAGTGGATCTCTCTGATGAAAGCAGAGCTCGAAGCCGGCTCCTGGCGGCTGATAGCCGAGTCGAGGGAAGCTGGAAATGTAGGCCTCTACCGGGAGTCGGGAGAAGTACGACAGGGCCTGGTGGATGAGATTCTCAACGAAATTCCCAACGAAAAAATTATCTGGGAGGCACCGCAGAAATCACAACAGGTGTACTTCATCCAGCTGATCGGCGCGAACGTCAACCTGGGCAACATCAGTCCTACTGAAATCATAGCCCTGGAAACCACCCGTATGGGTCTTCGGGGAGATACCTTTCATTATTTTCTTTAAAATGAAAAAACTTGGATTGATCGGCTATCCGCTGACGCACTCTTTTTCCAAGAAGTATTACGACGCCAAGATGGAGCGGGAGCATATTTCCGGTATCGACTACCAACTCTACGCCTTGCCGAACATCGAGGCGTTTGCCGAATTGCTGAAAAACGAGCCCTTGCTCGCAGGGGTCAATGTCACCATCCCCTACAAGGTGGCGGTGTTGCCTTTTGTCCACCACCTTTCACCGGAAGCGGCAGCCATTGGCGCAGTTAACTGTATCCGTATCGAGCGATCCGCCGACAAGGACCCGGTGCTTACCGGATACAATACCGATGTCTTCGGCTTCCGTGAATCCCTGAAGCCGCTGCTCCATCCCCGCCAACGGCGGGCCTTGGTGCTGGGTAGCGGCGGCGCCGCAAAAGCGGTTACGTATGCGCTGGGCCAGTTGGGAGTAGACTATACCCTGGTGTCACGGAACGCTTCCCCCGGCCGGCTGTCCTACGAACAGGTGGACGCCGCGGTGCTAGCCGATCACCCGGTAATTATCAATACCACCCCGTTAGGTACCTATCCCGCCGTCGACAGCTGTCCTCCCCTTCCATACACACGCTTGGGGGCGCAGCATCTACTGTATGATCTGGTGTATAATCCTCCGGAGACCGAGTTCCTCCGTCGGGGAAAGTTACAGGGAGCGGCCACCAAAAATGGTTTAGAAATGCTTGAGCTGCAGGCGGAACGGAATTGGGAAATATGGACCCATGGGGCATGACGGCAAACCTCATCTCACGCTTATGTGCCGTAGGGCTCCTTGCCGTCGCTTTTACGGCGTGCACGCAACACTACTCGCCCAAACCTCGCGGATATTTCCGCATCGATTTTCCGGATAAGGCTTATCAGGCGTTTGATCCGGAATGCCCCTTCTCTGCCCGGATTCCCGTTTATGCGACCGTCGAGCCCGATCGGTCCGCTGATGCGCAACCCTGTTGGATGGACATTCATTTCCCCCAGTTCAATGCCCGTATCCACCTCAGTTATATGCGGGTAACCGGTGAAGACAATTTCAATGAATTGGTGGAAGACGCCCGAACCTTTGCGTTCAATCACACCGTTAAGGCAACGGCCATCGATCAGCAGCGCATCCGCCGTCCGGAAGCCCGCGTCTATGGGTTGAAATACGAGATAAAAGGAAATACAGCTTCCGGCATCCAGTTCTTCGTTACCGACAGCACGCAAAACTATCTCCGCGGCGCGTTGTATTTCCATGAGAAGCCCCGGTTGGATTCCATACAGCCTGTATTGGACTTCATCAAAGCCGACATCGATACGCTTATTCAGTCGGTGCGATGGAAATGACTACCTCAGGGTAAGCTCCTTGAATTCCCGCGTAAGTTCCTCCAGGGAACGCTCTACACCCATGCGTTCCAGCGACGAAGCGCCCACAAACCCCTGAGCATCCGTTCGGTCTAGAATCTCCCGTACGTCCGCCGGCCCCATGATCGGTCCGCCGTGAGCCAAGAAAAAAATGGACGGGTTGACTTCCCGGCCCGCCTCGATGATTTCCTGGGTACGCGCCGCCGCCTCATCCATGCTGCAGGTAGCCCCCTTTACGCCGATGGACCCCCCAACGGTCGTCCCTACGTGCGAAATGATGGCGTCTGCCCCCGCATGGGCCATCTGGCGGGCCTCCTCCGCCGTCGCCACATATACAATGGAAAACAAATCCATCTTCGTGGCCAACTCTACCATCTCCACCTCCTTGTGGAATCCCATGCCCGTCTCTTCCAACACCCGCCTGAAATGTCCATCAATGATGCTGTGGGTGGGAAAATTATTAACCCCCGAAAACCCCATGTCTTTCACCTTTAGCAAGTGATGCCACATTCTTCGGCGCGGGTCTGACCCATGTACGCCGCAGATCACAGGAATTTCGTCGACCACCGGAAGCACCTCGTATTCACCGATGTCCAAGGCTTCGGCGTTCGCATCGCCATAGGCCATCATCCCGGCCGTAGAGCCGTGACCCGCCATCCGGAAACGGCCCGAATTGTAAATAATGATCAGATCAGCACCTCCCCGTTCAATAAACTTTGCACTGATGCCTGTTCCGGCACCCGCAGCAATGATCGCTTTCCGTTCGTCAACCGTCTTTTTCAACCGGTCGCGTACTTCCTGTTTGGTGTATGGGTTTCCCCTTCCTGTCCATTTGTTTGCCATTGTTTATTCTGTCTCTTTCGTTTTATCGTATTTGAGCAACTCCACCAGCGTATCCACCGCAACCGCGGCAAAAGCCGGATCGTTGATGTGCCGAGGCGACTCCAGCAGTTGCACATGCCGGGGAAGGCCCCACCGCAGTGCGTCAAACAACGCCTTATCTGCCTCGGGTACATAAAAAGGTCCTCCCGGGGCATCCAACTGCGACAGCCCACCCAAGGGAAGCAAAACCACCGTGGTTCCGCTTGGTGCAGCAGACACCTTCTCTGCCAGCAAGCGCCCAAGTATACGATTTTCTTCCAAATTCGTCCGCATCAAGGTTACCATGGGCGACCAGCTATACAGTTGCCGGTCCCGATACGTTACCGGCACGCGGTCCACCGCGTCAAAATTAACCATATCCAGACAGCCCGGAACGACCACCTGCGGAATACCCTGTTGTGCCGCAGCTGTCAGTCGCTCCGGCCCGGCACTGCACACACCGCCGCAAAGATCGTCGGCGAGCTCGGTGGTGGTGATGTCTAACACCCCGTCAAAGTATCCCTCAGCGATGAGCGATTCCATCGTGCGGCCGCCGGTGCCATTTGCGTGAAAAGGGATAGCCTCAAATCCGCGTTCCTTCAACAGTTCGCAACAGACATCCACGCAGGCCGTTGTATTACCAAACATGCTGATCGCCACGCGCCTGCGTGGCGTCACCGAAGCGACGGCTTTCTGCCTGACACGCCACGCCGCCATCCCGGCAATAGCCGATGCGCCGTACCCGATGGTGATCCTACTGATGCTGTTCGGGCCGGCAATGTCCACCACTGAAGGGACCAGGACAATGTCGGCGCTGCCCACCTGCATCGAAAGATCCTGCGTGGCCAACGTACTGACGCACACCTTCGGAATACCGAAAGGCAGGCGCCGCATGGCGGTGAGAACCATGTGCGTTCCGCCACCACCTCCCATGCCGATCACGCCCGCGACGTCCCCTCCCTGTACAAGCTCCGCCAGTATCGCCGCAGCTCCCTGCCCCATCCTGGCTACCGCCATCCCGCGGTCGCCCCTCTCCCTCAGCATTTCCAGCGTAACGCCGGCAGCTGCCGCTACCTGACCGGCCTCCACATCCACCGGAAACCGGTCCGTAGAACCTCTAATGCCGGTATTGACGGCTAAAACCCGGAAACCCTCGTTTATGAGAAGATCCCACAGATAGGAAAAATCATCCCCTTTGGTGTCAAAGCAGCCCAGCATGACAATGGCGCCCGCAGTGGCTGCCGATGTTTGTGTACTCATACTTCCGTAAATTTAACACATTTTTCGTTTCCCTTGCGTTCCATGAAAACCATTACCTTTGCCTTATGATCCACATCAAGTCTTTCGTGTGCAACCCCTATCAGGAAAACACCTATGTTTTATATGACGACGAAGGTGCCGCAGCGATCATTGATCCCGGAATGTACGGACCATCGGAAGAAGATGCCGTAACCGCCTTTATCACGGACGAACGACTTTCCCCTCAGTTGCTTCTCAACACGCACTGCCATGTCGATCACGTACTGGGAAACCGGTACATTTATGAACAGTATGGACTCCTCCCCCATTTTCATGAGGGAGAACTTCCCCTGCTGATGGAGGTCCAAAACTACGCCCCGCAGATGGGCATCCGCTACGAACTTTCGCCGATAGGCGAAACATTCCTGCCCGCAACGGGTACCGTGCGCTTCGGCAACAATGAACTGGCACTGATCTTTGCTCCGGGACACTCCCCCGCACACCTGTGTTTTTACAGCGCTTCGGATGGTTTTCTCATCGGTGGCGATGTCCTCTTCCGGAACAGCATCGGCCGCACCGATCTCCCCGGAGGCAACCACCAGCAGCTGCTTACCAGTATACGCCAGCAGCTTTATACGTTGCCTGACCAAACGGTGGTGTATCCCGGCCATGGGCCGGAAACGTCTATTGGATACGAAAAACAAACCAACCCATTTGTACGGGGATAGCTCATGAATGTCGCGCTGTACTTTGCCAAACGCTACCTGCTGTCCAAAAAGACGACCAACGCAGTAAACGTTATTTCTGCGATCAGCGTCGTGGGTGTACTGGTCAGCAGCGCCTCCCTTATTGTTATTCTTTCCTTTTACAACGGACTGGAAAAACTTATTTTTTCCATGCACAGTGCATTCACTCCCGAGCTTCGCATAGAGCCCAGGCAAGGCAAAGGGTTCACGGTTGATTCGGCGACGGTAAGTCGTCTCCATCAACACCCGGAAGTTACCGGCATCCGCGAAGTACTGACTGAGCGGGTGCTGTTGCGGTATGGCGATGCGCAGTTCATCGCCACACTCAAGGGAACCACGGAAGACCGCCTGGTGCATTCCATGGACTCGCTCCTTCAAAGCGGCCGGTTTGTACTCCATCAGGGTGGGGAAGATTTCGCTGTCATGGGCGCCCGGGTACAGGGAACCCTGGGTATATCACTACAGGATGAGTCACGGCAGATCGAGGTTTTCTCACCCCGCAAGGGCGTGAAGCCCGGTATCAATCCGGCCGATGAATTTACCATGCGTACCATCCGGCCGTCCGGCGTATTGAATTACCAACAGGAATTTGATGATCTACTTATCGTCCCGCTATCGTTCGCGCGTGACATGCTGGGTGAATTTACACAGCTCTCAGCCATTGAGATTAACACCGGTGCCGGAACCGATATTGACGCCGTTCAACGCGGGATCACCGGATGGTTAGGCCCGGAATTCGTCGTCAAGAACCGCGAACAGCAAAACCCGACGCTCTATAAAATTGTCCGCACCGAAAAATGGGCCGTTTTCCTGATCATCGCCTTCACCGGCATCATCGCTATCTTTAACATCGTAGGCTCCCTTACCATGTTGGTTTTTGATAAAAAGAAAGATATCGCCGTGCTC
>Ga0079224_100003318_pt1 | contig 20236 bp, 16 predicted proteins | sample Stecom2015_FD_80414 | JGI IMG/M metagenome (GOLD analysis project Ga0079224, IMG submission 80414) | Agricultural soil microbial communities from Utah to study Nitrogen management - Steer compost 2015 | ecosystem: Environmental > Terrestrial > Soil > Agricultural land | place: USA: Utah...
CATCCTCGTAGGTGACTCGTTTATTATCATCGCAGCTTCAGGGCTGGACCCCGCGTTCAATCCAGCGGAGGCTGTGTTTGAAAGTGTGGAGACCCCCGACGGGTTGAGGTGGAAGGTCGTCGAAGTACGCACGCACAGTGCGGGTGAAGTACCCTGTGCTTATGAATTTCAACTGAGGCGGTAATGGCTTTCAACTGGGACAACCCGGAATGGGCTAGGCGGTTCCAGCGAACTCGCTTCTACACTACCGACCAGCTTGACAAGTTTGAGCGTGAGCTAAACCAGATCTGCTCGACTATGACCTTTGAAGATGTGGTCATGGTGCAGAAGAAGATCACGTTTGAGGCCTTCATTCGGTTGGTCATGAAGACCCCCGTCGATTACGGCTTTGCTCGCGGTGGCTGGCATATTACCGTTGGGGTGGAGTCTAACAGTGAGCCCAGTGGTGAGGGTTCGTACGATATCGGCCGAGGCTTGTCCCCCGATGCGGTGTTTAGCGAAGAGCTAACCAAGCTGACCCACCTTGACAGGTTGAAAAACTTTCAGGTGGTTTACATCTCCAATAATGTGCCGTACATACTCGTACTTGACCAAGGCCTATTTGATCCGCCTAACCCAGGCCCCAGTCGTGATCGTCGACCTCACCGACAAGGTCGAGTATTGGTCAGGGACGGGTTTTCAGTTCAGTCCCCTCAGGGTATGGTGGATATTACCATACACGAGATTATCACGGGAGGCATCATATGAGCCTATTTGAAATCTCTCGGGTTTGCCGTGACCGGTTCAACACGGTCATCACAACCGGCCAAGCCGATAGCTCCGACCCCCTACGGCCTATCGGCGAGGCCGACCCCGTGATTACGCAGTTCCCGAACATGCCGTTTCACCGTCCTGAGGACCAGCCGTGGGTGTCAATGCACGTACTCTTTGGCGACAAGGGCCAGCGGTCGTTTGGGCGACCCGGTAATAACCGCTATCGTCAAGTAGGTAACTTGGTCGCAATGGTTATGGTTCCTATTGCTCGAGGTGAGACGCTGCCCGAGCAGATTGCAAACCGTATCATTCAGTGTTTTCAGACCCGGCAAGCCACCGGGTCTGAGGGCACGAGGGTGAAATTCCTCGTCCCCAAGCCCTCTACTCCCGGACAGTCCGGTGGGTGGTGGCAGATCAATGTGACCTGTCCCTTTTACGCGGACACCTTCGAGTAAAGGAGCATCGAGATGGAAGCCGAAGCCAATCGGGTAGCACTTCGATACGTTGCCGAGTCTACGTTCGGTGAGGTCCCGTCGGGCCCTCCGAAGTTCAAGGACCTGCGGTATACCGGTGAATCGCTTCACCTGGAGCAGACGTTCGTCCGCTCGAACGAGATCCGGTCGGACCGCCAGACGCCCAGCGTGACCCGGGTCAATTTGAATGCGGCGGGTGACATCAGCGGTGAATTTAGCTACGGCACTTATGATGACTTCCTCGCCGCAGTTTTGTTCGCTGCGGCTTGGGGATCGTCGCAAGCCGGCACGACAGCCACCGCGTTCGATATGGCGGGGACGATCACTGTGGCTGACGCTACCAACCTATCCGTTGGTATGTGGGTCAAGATCGAGGACGCTGAGGACGCCGAGAATAACGGGTATTACAAGATCACAGCGATCGATACTAACGAGCTAACCGTGACCCCCGCTCCCGCGGCTACAAACGCAGCCGACGGGACGGCACAGTGCAAAAAGGGTACTCAGCAGATCGTCAACGGCACGACGGCCACCTCGTTTGCCTTTGAGAAAGAGTTTACTGATCTGACCAACGTGTTCAGCTTACTCACCGGCATTATGTACGAGTCGATGACGATGACCGTCAATACCGACGGCATCATTACGGTGAGCTTCACCACCCTCGGCAAAACGGAGACGGGCCAAACCGCTACGTCGGGTGATGGCGCCCCGACTGCGGCCAACTCCAACCCGGTTATGAACGCGGTGGATAATGTAATCCTCATCCTTGAAGGTACGGAACCCACTGACCTGACCGAGTTCTCGTTTACCATCAACAATAACCTGCGTGGCCGACGGGTTATCGGTACCCTTGGCCTGCGGAGCATCGGCGCTGGGAGTATTACCCCGACGGGCACAGCTAACGCCTACTTCGAGTCAAACGCTACCATGGCAAAATTCCGGGGTAACCAAGCCACGAACTTCGCCCTCGGCTTTGAGGATGATGCCGGCAATGGCTACATCATCGAGTTCCCCGAGGTCAAGCTCACGGCGGGCCAGACGGTGGCTGGTGGCATCAACACCGATGTTATGCAAGAGCTCACATTTGAGCCCTACCGTGACGCGACTGAGAACGTCACCGTCCGTATCGTCCGCTTCCCGGCGGCATAACCCACGCGTAGAATCGCGCTGCGTCCCCTGCGTCAGTAACCACGAAAGGAAATCGTTATGGCACTACTCAAGGTAATCGCAACCGACCTCCAGAAGGAAGAGCGGGGTGTCTGGACGACATACCCCGGCACCGACCTGGAACTGCTGGTGGCACGCATCGGCAATCCGCAGTGGGAGTCGATGTCCCGTAAGCTGCTCCGGCAGGTTCGCAAGGAGCGTCGCAAGGGTGAGCTGTCTGAGCGAGAAGCTAAGCAGCTATTAGCACCTGCGGTAGCCCGGTGCATCTTGCTCGATTGGAAGAACCTCGAAGACGAGGGACCTGACGGTAACCCTGTCCCCATCCCGTACAGTGAAGCAAAGGCTCTTGAGCTGCTGCGTGATCCACGGTTCAAGGACCTTTATGAGTTTGTGTTCTCGTTCGCCAACGACGGACAGGCTTATACCGTCGACTTGGAGGATGACTCCAAGGGAAACTCGTAAGCGTTCTCGAGTGGACGCTAACTTGGGGACGGGACCCTAAGATCGCCCGACTGCTCGAGAAGCGGAAGAAACGAGGTCGAAGAGTACCCGCACTTGACAACCGACCCGAACTGTTCGATGACCTTGAGCTAGTTTGGCAAGCGTTTCAGGAGCTGTGTCACTTTCGACCTTCGGGCTGGAGCTACCAGGCCATCCCACTCGAAGCCATTGTGGCTTGGATGGACCTACATGAGATTTACGACCTCGACGAGAGGTTATTTGTGTACCGCATGATCCTGTGCCTCGACTCAAAGTGGGTGAACCACATGCGGCAACGGACCGAGGCAGAGCGAGAAGCGGGTAAGAAGGGACGACGCAATGGCCCTGCTTCAAAGGCTAGTCAGCATCGGCATCAACGCCCAAGGCGCAACCGCGGGCGCGAAGCAAGCTAGTGCGGCGTTCTCCCAGGCCGGCTCAGCGGCAAAGACTTCTGGGCAACAGGTCGGGTTTTGGCGACGGCAGTCCGATGAGGCCGCAGTTTCCGCCGCGGGCTTGAGAAGAGCCCTCGGCGGCTTGGTTGCAGGCTACCTTAGCTTTAGGACCGCACAAGCTACCGCCAAGGGGCTAATCGACTTCGAGCAAGGCTTAGCCGCAGTCGGTAAGACGTCTGATCTTGCGGTGGCCGAGCTGAATCGGTTCGGCCACGATATCATCAACCTTTCGACCCGGATGCCTATCGCCACCAAGGAACTCCTTGAATTGGCAGAAGCCGCCGGTCAGCTGGGCGTCCGGGGCCGTGACAACCTGCTCAAGTTCGCTGAGACTGTAGCCAAGATGGGCACCGCTACAAATCTTCGGGGCGCTGAGGCTTCGATGGTCCTCGCCCGCATCCTGAACATCACGGATACTCCCATCGACCAGGTTGATCGGTTGGCCTCAGTCTTCGTGGAATTGGGTAACAACTTCGCTGCCACCGAGTCGGAGATCGCTCACGTTACCTCGAAGCTAGCGTCAAGCTTGAGTACGTTCAAGCCGGCCGTCGCCGAGGTGACCGCACTCGCCACCGCACTCGCCGCCATGGATGTCCGCCCCGAACTCGCTTCATCCGCAGTCGGTCGGACGATGCGGTCGATCGAGCAACAGCTAGCTCAGCGGGGTAAAGCCTTTCAGATGATCGGTAAGCTGGTTCAAATGCCGGCCGAAGAGTTTGCGAAGGCTTGGGATAAGAACGCCATCGAAGGCTTCTCCATCTTTCTGGCTTCGCTTGATAAGTTCATCGACCAGGGGGGTAACGCGGCGATTGTGCTTGATCAAATTGGGGTGGGCGGTGAAGAAGTACTTCGTACGATCCCCACCTTGGCTAATCGAGTGGATATTGTCAACCACGCCCTCAGACTAGGTCGCAAGGAGTGGGAAGCTAATGTCGCCCTCAACAAGGAGTTCGATCGAGCAGCGACTACTCTCGGTGGTCGGCTGCGGACACTGGGCAATATCATCAAGGCCCTGACACTTAGGTGGTTTGAGTCGAACAATGCCCTGGCCGACTTTACATACGACTTGGGTGTGGGTATCAAGTACCTGTCCGGGATGTCGCTTGAGGGTGAGAAGGTCACTGAGCGTGCCTTGATGCTGGCTGAGTCGATTGATCTCCTTGGTAAAGTACTCGGCACTTTGTTGGCACTCAAGGTGGGGTCTATGCTCTACGGCTGGGGAGCGGGCGCCTTGTTCCTTGCCACCAGCTTTACTGGTAAAGCCATTCCCGCAGTCATCGGCTTGACTAGTGCGCTGGGTATGGTGGCTGCTGCCTCGGGGTTGGCTCTGGCGGGATTCTCGATCGGTGAGACTATCTACGAGCAGAGCATCGAGGTTCAGAGGACGATGGCCTGGCTGATCAAAAAGTTCCAGGAGGCTTGGGTACTGGCCAAGGGCGGGGCGGAGATAGCAGGGGAGGCCATCAAGTCTATCTGGTTTGCGGTCTTTGATAACATCAGTAAGTTCATCGGGGACTGGATGATCAAGACGGCCGATGGGCTGGGCGTTCTTGAGGACCTTGTAGCCAAGCTACCCGAGAAGTTTCAATTCACCCTGGGTGGGGAATCCCTGCGAGAATTTGGCCAGAGTCTCAAACTACCACCGCCCGAGCGTGAGGATTTCTTGACGGCACTAGAACGCATCGGGCGAAAGGAGCAAGAGCAACTCAAAGAGATCGAGGCTGCTTACCAGCATACACTACAGCAGATCAACCTAGACTGGGAGGTAGCCCAGCGTAAGCGTGAAGCGAGTGGTAAGGAGGAGCAGAACTTCTGGGACGCGGTCTTCGATAACCTGGGTGAGAACGGTACCTCTGCTATCGATCGCGTCGGTGCTATTGTCGATGACGCGACACGACAATTTCAGGGACTGTCAGGCGCAGCCGAGGAGGCGTCCCAAAATGTTTCCAACGTTGGGGAAGGGGGAACGTCAGACAAGATCGAGGAAATCACGGGGGACCTTTCAGCGCTCCGCGACGAACTGAATGAGTTCAACGACCTCAGCCGGCAGATGGACGAGATGTTCAAGGCCATCGAGTTTGAGATTGAGGCCCTCGAGAAGTTTGAAGACGCGGGTGAACGGGCTCATGCCCAGCTTCGCTTTATGAGGTTGGCCAACCAGCGGTTCGGTGAGGGGACCGATGAGGCCGCTGCCGCGGTCAACAAGTTTGTCGAAGCCCTCGACCGACTCGACGCGGCTAAAGCCCGTGCTCAGCTTCGTACTCTCGACAAGGAGCTCGAGAATGAGATGAGGCTGGTTGGTATTATTGATGATGAGATCCGTGAGCGGTCTGAGAAGCTAACCCGCTATCAGGAACTTCTTGCCCGATCTATCGGAATTTCCATCGATGAGTTTGAACGGTTCCGTGACCAAGTCAAGCTCGGAGAGGTAGTCGAAGAGCAAGTTCCCGGTATTACCAAGGCCATCGAGGCGCTTGATCAGTACGAGGCTAAGATCAAGCGTATTGCTCAGCTTGAGGAGGCTCAGGAGTTCGCTCGCGAAATGGGTGATGCCTTTGGGGACGCGGCGGTGCGAGTCGCCGAGTCCTTCGACGACATCGGTAGTGCTCTTGAGGACCTTTTGCTCGACATTCGACGCATGGTGCTTCAGCAGACTATCGCTAAGCCTATTTCTGACTTCATCACAAGCAACTTGTTCCAGGGTATCCAGCAGGGTGGATTCTTGGGGATGTTCGGTGACGGAGCTGCCATCAGTTCGGGTCGGGTTATTCCGTTCGCCTCGGGTACCGTGGTTGACGGGGCAACTCCATTCCCCATGGCCAATGGTGACTTCGGCATAATGGGTGAGCGTAAGCCGGGCGAAGCGATCATGCCCCTGCATCGGATCGGCGGACAGCTGGGTGTCAAGGCCCAGATTGACACCCCCACCCGCCCGTCGGTGGTCAACATGAAGGTGGTAACCCCCGATGCTAACTCGTTCAGCCGATCCTCTCACCAGGTGATGGGTCGGGTCAAGCGGCTCATGAGGAAGTAAAAATGGCCTTCCATAACGTTCGATTCCCCGATGACATCAGCTACGGGTCCCAGGGTGGACCCAGCTTCAAGGTGCATATCCACAGCCTGGAGTCGGGCCACGAGAAACGGGTTGCAAGACGGAGCCAGAGCCGCGGTTATTACGACGTGGCGTATGGTATCAAGGCACTGAAGGATCTCTACCGAGTCCTCGACTTCTTTCAAGCACGAACAGGTGCTCTTCACTCGTTCCGGTATAAAGACTTTATGGACTGCACGACGGGGTGGGGTGCTGACAGTCTTCGTGACGGTCGCGCCACCGAGGTGGGTGGACCCGGGCCCGCGTTTGATGACGAAGACCTCGTCCAGCTAAGTAACACGCAGTTTCAGCTAGTGAAGCGGTACGGGGACGACACGCATGTCCAGGTGAGGAAAATTACCAAACCTGTGTCGGGCACAGTAAAGATTGGGGTCAACGGGGTCGAGTCTGTTTCGGGCTGGACAGTCAATACCGAAACGGGTATCGTCACATTCACTTCATCTCAAGCCGGTAATGACATTACCGGTGGTTGCGAGTTTGACGTACCTTGCCGGTTCGATGCCAGCGTGGATGAAGCGGGGCTGAAGGCCAGCATTGATGCCTGGGACAACGGTGAGATACCCTCGATCATCGTAGTTGAGACGCTCGACGAGAATGCCTCACCCGATGATTTCAATTTTGGGGGGAGCTTAGCTCTCTGCATAGAGGCCAGCTACACATTATCGTTGGCCGCTCGACATTACCGGATCAAAGCTAATACGTCCGGCCTAACCGTGTTCTTACCCGATCCTACTAACCTCCCTAGTGGTGGCCCGTACTTCTTTGTCGAGAACGACGGCCCCAACTCATTTACCCTCAGTGGCTCGGGCTTGAGTCAATCTATTACCGCAGGCAGCGGTGCGGTCCTCGTCCTGAGCGCCAGCAAAGTGTGGAGGATGATGTAGTTATGATCACACTTGACCGGTTCATGGGTGGGGCTGTTGAGTCGACTGATGCTAACCCGTTTCAGTTGCTGCGGAAGTTTCGGATGTGGGAGTTTGCGGTCAACCCAGGTTACGTGTCACTCCCTGATGCTAACAAGCTTCCGGCGGGCGGTCCGCATTACATCCTTTTCGCAGATTCGGGTGACCTGGGTGTCAAGACAGCTTTCGGTGAGGAGCAGCCCACTACCTTCACGCTGTCGTCTGGTAATGTTGGGTTACTCTTTGTGACGTTCGACTGTGAGACCTTACAGCGAACCTGGAGTATGCTCCAGCGAACGGCAGACATAACTCGGCTTGTCTTGAAGGGCACGGGCGATGAGACCATCGACTGCGACACCATCGTAGACCCGGGTGTGGCGTGTGGTGTGACATGCTATAAACTTACTTCGAGTGACCCCAGTTCGCCCAAGTGGAGTCGGTCAGCCTGGTTATCAACCAAAGTTGGTAAGACAGTGCAGATTCAGGGTTACCCTGGTGTAGACTGGTCGGTCACTAGATCAAGTGAGGAGGAATGCTGCACGGCCTATGAGGATGTAGTCCTCCCGACTGATGATGGCGGCGATCCGCCAATCGTCGTCGGACCTCCGCCCACGTTCCCGCCGACACCGCTGACACCCATGTTTAGGCTTGACCCGTGCAAGCCGGATGTTGAACCACCGCCACCCCCACCTCCGGGGCCAGACCTGATGTTCTGCCAGGGACAGATCGGGACCACCGACGGTCCGCCTGCGGTACCGGAGTACGGTGGAGATCCTGTCACCGACACAGGACATGTCCTGCCGGGTGTTATTCACATCGATGCTTGGGAAGTGGACCTCGGGCCGGGCAACAACGTCAACGGCGACCTGGACCCGAACGACGCCGAGGGCCCCGGGACCACCCCGACGCTCATCTTCCACTACCAGGGTGGCAGGGGCCATTACTGGAGCCTCCAGAACGGGTACATCTTCGACCAGATCGAAGACCGCTGGGGTCAGTCGGTGGACTTCGGGTGGGTGGGGTACGTCGCGTGCCGGGATCGGGAATACTACGGGTACCCCTCCCCCGAGGAGACGGGGGGCGACGTCCAAGTCATCCACGAGCACGTGTGGCCGTTCTACGACAAGTACGAAGAGTACATCTTCAACCAGACCATGCTCGAAGAGCCGGCCCTGGAGCGGGGGGTGTGGGAGAATACCTACCTCAAAGACCGGGTCCACTACTTCCCGGTGAAGATGACCCCGGACGGGATGTACCAGGACTTCGCACACCGGATCGGGGAACGCCCCGACCGGTTCTGGTGGTTCCAGTACCGGGGCCACTACCCCGGATCCGTCTCCGGCCTGTTCGACCGGTGGTACTACTTTGTCAAGCTGTACGGGGATGATTCGGACATCGGCAACAACACCCCGATCGGCACGTACCAACTGGCGGCGGTCACTAAATTCGATTACTTCGGGACCGAGGTGTTTGATTACACCACGTACCCGATGTTCCCCAAGACCATCACTCTTATTGACCCGAGTGCGTAATAATGGCTACTCTATACACAACTGAAGCCCTATCGCCTGGTGTAAATGAGGTTCCCGTTTTATTGCGCCACAGTGATGGTGTTTGCTACCAGGTTACCAAGACCTACGCTCAAAATAGCCACCCTACCATAGCGATCGGGGATTTTACACCAGGTGAAGCATGTAACTCTTGCTCAGGTGAACTCACCTGTGAGGGGTTGGGGCAACTATCCCCCGTGGTTACTGGGCCTTCTACCACTACATGGGGGTGGTTTCCAGCGGGTACTTATCGCGTAGTGTACGCGGGCGGGGCCATGCAGTACGGGAATGAGCCGCTGGGTGGTTACCGTGTCCGGGAGGAGTCAAAACCTCACTTCACGGTGCAGTTCAACGGGGGTGAGGTGGAAGCACCAGGCAGCTGGGATGAGTATCCTACTGTTGCTGAGGTTGAAGCGGCTAATGCGGGAGACTTCGTCTCGTTCGACCACGGCGGGGGCGACATCACCCTGACCTTTGAGGACGACCCCTACGAGGACAACGGGGGTCCTGGCGTACGGTTCGAGCTTCAGATCTGCACCCCCTCTGAAGACGAGGGTCCGCCCAGTGTGTTCCCGGGCGTCCCCCCGCTGGCTACAACCTATACGATCGACCTCTTGACTATCGGGGAGTCGACCTCATTCAACACGACGGTCGATGGGGCTACGGTTCCCTACGAAATAACTTGGGACGGGTCAGCGTACGCTCGGGCCGACGCATACCAAATTGACGGTAACGGATATACGTTCGGCGGGGGTGTGCTAGAACTGATTGACAAGTCTACCATCACCGAAAGCGCGATGTGGTGGCACCGGTCATTCTCTGATCTACCCGACCACTTCTGGGCCATCGCGGCTGAGCCGCACGCTTCGGGGGGAACAACCGCATTTGGTGGTAAGATCTACTGGGTTCGCACGTACGAGAATCCGGTGGGCCTATTCTTGTTGTGGTATGCTGACCAAGCCGTCAAGGATGAACTGACGACCACGCCCGCTGCGTTTGTCAGACTATCGCAGGGATCAGTGAGTGAACCCGACGACACGCCGTACCCTCCGGCTTCGCCTGCGGATTTGACTTTGCCCGCTTGGGCGACGACGGAGGTCCCCTTCGACTTGAACAAGACTATTCTGGAACAGTATGAAGCTCTTCAGCCAGGTGAGTGGCTAAACGTGCACGAGGGGACCTGGCAGATGGGCAGCAACAGTGCTACTGCCAAGAAAAACCAGATTGCTATCAAGGGGGCGGGGAGTGGCCTGACCGTCATCGAATGTTCTACGGGGGGCTTCAGGGTGGCTGACGGGTCGACCCGAAATGACCTTTGGTTCGGGGGGTTTACGTTGACCTGCCCACCTCGGACCTACGGGGACAGCCGCTTTAGCATGCACGAGGCCCGCAACGGGGGCGACGCTTTCAACTTCAGAGGGGCGGGCAGCAACTGGACTTTCATCGACATCAATTTGAGCCGGTTCAAGAATGGGTTAGTGCTTGATTCAGTAGACGGGGCCTCAAACATACTGATCTCACACTGCCACTCGCACCACAATTACCACGTGGCGTGGTCCTATTCTGGGCAGGGCATGTACTTCTGGAACCTGACACAAGTTGTCGTCCAGTACTGCGAGATGTCGTACAACGGGGTGTCTGAGATCCCAGGTTGGACCAACGGCCAGACGTTCAACCATGGAGCCTACGTCAAGTCCAACAACGAGGGCGTCCTGTTCTTTAGATGCCATATCCACCACAACGACGCAGACGGCATCCAGCTACGGTCGGGGGGTGGTACTCTGATCTTCAATGCCGTGTCGAGGACGGGAGGGATTGAGGGCTGCATCATCGAGGACCAACCAACCGGTATCTGGACGTCTCGTCGGTCGACGGTGTTCCGGGATAACATCGTCCGTCGGTGTGGTTGGGGTATCCACATCGGTACGCAGGATGGGGTCACGCTGATGACGCTGGATAACAATGTGGTCTATGACGCTGACTCGTCAGTGCGAGGCCCTGAGGGCATAGCCAGTAAGGGCGGGGGTAGTGTCATCGAGGCAACCGATAACCTGGTCGAAACGGGCTCAGGCGGAATCAGCTGGGACGGGGGCGACACTGTATCGGTCGACACCGGGAATGATGATAGCGCCGACCAAGCAACAATCGACGCAGTTGTGGCTGCGATTATTGCGGAGCATTGGACCTGATGTACGCGATTACCGCTTCAGCTAAGGCTTTGCTGTCGAGTGAGATCACTCGGCTGGCTACGTGCTGGGAGATTACTCGGCTCGATGGTGAGGTTATCCGATTGACCGACCATAACGGACTGCTCGTGATCCCCGATGAGGACATGGTTTCACAGACATTCTACGCAGCGGGGGGCTTGAACGCGACCGCTAAGGAGCGAGAGGCAGGTTACACAGCCCCTAACAATCTTGACCTCAACGGGATTACCAGTGACTTGATTACCCATGAGGACCTCCGCGGGGGTCGGTACGACAGCGCCAAGGTTGAGGAGTTCCAAGTTGACTGGAGGTATCCGTGGGCGGGCAAGTTCAACTCGAGCGTTTACTACTTGAAGGATACTCACTTCAATCGTGATACGTGGCGAGCTGACGCCCGGGGCCTCTCAATCCACCTCAGTGTTAGAGTGGGCGATCTGATGAACCCCACTTGTCGCTATGACTTAGGTGAAGCTTTTGGCGACCCGACTCGATCGGGGTGCAAAGTCGACCTGGCCTCGCTGGCTCAATCCCTCACGGTGACCAACATTGTTATTCAGCGGTCACGGATATACACGGACCGGACCTCGGCCGAAGATAACTACTTCGCTCATGGTCACGTTGAGTGGTTGACCGGGAGTAATGCTGGTCTTACTACTCCGATCAAACGTTCGACCGCCTCTAACGGTATGATTCAATTTGAGCTAAAGACACCGTATGATATTGAGGTGGGTGACACCGGTACAGTGAAGCCGGGATGTGATCACACCTGGCAAACTTGTAACGACAAGTTCGGGAATCTAAAGAACTACGGGGGTACACAATATGCGCCGGGCGCCCATCGAGCCTTTGAAGGACCACGGGCATGAAGCGTTGTGGCATTATCGCGGCGGCCAGGAAATACTTGGGTGTACCTTATCATCACCAGGGTAGGGTTAGGCCAGACCCCTCAACTGGTAATAAGGGAGGGTTAGACTGCTTAGGCTTGGTCCTGGTGGTGGGCTGGGATACGGGCCATAAGTTCCCCGACTTCACAGACTACGAGCTGCAGGTCGAAGACGGTCGGCTCGAGCGGGGGTTGAACCAGCACCTAGCTCGAGTCCACAAGCCGAACCTCGGTTGTGTCATGCTTATGCGACTAATGAAGTCAGCGCAGCATGTGGCGATCAGGACCGACCGAGGTATCATCCACTCAGTGATGAGGGGCGACCGGACGGGTGAGGTGGTTGAGACCACCTTTGATGACCGGTGGAAATCGAGAGTAGTAGCATACTACGACTTCCCCGCTGTCAGAGAGTACGAGATGTTAGGTGATTTCGACCCCGAGGCGGCTAAGGCGGCAGTGACCCAGGGTGGCTGTGGTTGCGCCGACGGCCATAAGTTCTTGAGGTAATCCATGGCTACGCTAGCACTAGCAGCGGCTGGTACGGCAATCGGAGGTGGTGGGGGTACGCTCGGCGGTATCCTCTTGGGTGGGGGTCTATCCATTGTCGGGTCCTACCTAGATCAAGCCTATTTGATCCCTCTGTTCGGTGGTAGGTCACAGTCGCCCCAACACCAAATCCCCGACGTAATGCCGAGCACTACGACTGACGGGGCGCCTGCTAATATGTGCTTCGGCCACGCGGTCCGTGTACCCGGGCATCTGATCTGGGTACCAAAGGATCCTGACACGGGTAAGATGTACCTCGAGAAGTCGAGTGAAAGTTCGGATGTCGGCGGTGGCTCGGGAGGCGGCTCTACCGTGTCGACTACCAAGTATTCGACACACGTAGCCATCGCGTGGTGTGCGACTGAACATACGGGCGCCATGCAAGCGGTTCGACGGGTGTGGGGTGATAGCAAAGGTATCTTCAACGAGAGCGGTAGAGCATTCAAGTGCCGAGCCATTCGTCACTACTTGGGTACTCCCGATCAAGAACCTGACCCGCTCATCGAAGAGTTTGAGGGCATCGGTAACGTCTCGGCCTACCGTGGTTGGTGCTACACCGTAATTGAAGGGCTCGAGCTGGGCCACTTCGGGAATCGGTTACCTAGCTTCAATGCCCTGATTGAGGCTCAGGTGAGGGGCGACCTCGCCGACATTATTGCAGTCTTGTGTGAGCGAGCCGGCCTGACATCAGAGCAGTACGATGTGAGTCGTGTAGTTGGGCTAGTCCACGGCTACAACGTGCCCGGGCAACAGGACACAGCAAGGGCTCTCCAACCCTTGATGGCAACGTTTGACTTGGGCTATCGGGAGTCGGGCGGCCGAGCTATCTTCTACCATCGGGGCCAAGAAGAAGTAATCAGCATCCCCGATGACCACGTGGGCTGCTTTGAGGAGTTCACAACCGAGGGTGAGCCGGTTGAGTTTCACGACGTACGGGATCGAGAGTTACCGACCTCGCTTACGGTCAAGTATTATAGTAATGGGCAGAAGTGGCTCGCTGCCGCTAAGAGCTACGTCATGCCGGGAGCGCCCCAGAGCCATGATGAGGAGATCGACATACCCTTGGTAATGCCAGACACGCTAGCCTATAGACTAGCACGACGGTTACTATACCAAGCTCGGTCAGAACGTCGGTCAGTTACCGTAACCCTCCCGCCTGATTATCAATACCTAGAAGAAGGTGACGTACTCAACCTCAACCATGAGGGCGAAGGGTATACCATCTGGGTTGAGCGAATTACGAGGGGTGTCAACGGGGCCATCGAGATTGAGGGGGTGGTGTACGATTCGGCCACTGCCGACACCGATTCGGCTGGTGATGACAGCGAGGACCCACCCACAGAAGGGGGCAGTCTGACCAGCCCCCTCAAATCGGTGGTACTGGACATACCAGCCATACTTGATACTCATACCGATGAGGCTGGCTTCTATTGGGCTGCCTGTAACGAAGAGCCGGATGAGCCGTACACCGGTGCCTCACTATACATCAGTTGGGACAACGTTAGCTGGGAGCTGTGGGGGCAAACATCAGCCGAGGCGGTGTTGGGTGAAGCCAACTCAGTGCTCCCCGACGCCACGACCGTGTCGACCTGGGACACGAGCTCGTCAGTTCAAGTCACCATCCTCAACGGGACATTACAGACGAGAAACATAAACAGCGTCCTCGGCGGTAACAATTGGGCCCTGTTGGGGAATGAGGTAATCGGCTTCCGCACAGCGGCCTTGACCAGTGTCAATGCAGATGGTAGCCTCACCTACCAACTTAGTAACCTGGCGCGGGGGTTGAGAGGCACTGAATGGGCGACTGATACTCACGCTTCGGGTGAGGTGTTTGTACTGTTCGACAATGCCGTTCAATGGCGACATATTGGGTTCGGGGGTCTGTTCGTCCCGAGGTATGCTAAGATTGTACCGTTTGGTGCCAATCCCGACAATTATCCGAGCATAGGTTTTCAGCCCCACGGTGGTACGCTAGAGCCGTTCGGCCCACGTAACGTTCAAGGTAGTCGGGATGTTGACAACAACCTTACCATCACCTGGGAGCCGTACAGCCGAATCGTCGCCCGCCCGTTTAGTTGGCCCCAGGAGCCTTTGCTGACTCTCGATAGGTTTGAGATTGACGTCTACGATAACGCAGAGACTGGCGTGTTACGAACGATCAAGACTCAAGCAGACGGTAATACCGCTTTCTACACGGCAGACATGCAGGCCGACGATGGGTTTACCCCCGGCGACCCGATCAAGGTAGTCGTCTACCAGGTATCGGGGTATGTTGGGCGGGGGTGGCCGTCTGCGCTGACATCCATATAAGAAGGGAGCATTTTATGACTATGTCTACTAAGACTGTATACCTTGACGTCCACGACCCGTCCACCAATACGGTCCGTCGGGTACCTTTCAATTATGATGAAATTGTGGGGATCCGTCTACTTGACCAAGCCAATCAACCGGGCGGTCCCGCTGTGTTGGACGAAGAGGGGGAACTCCCCAACTTCCGCAAGGTCGTGGTCAGTGAAACGGACCCGACGACGGACACCGGGCACCCCGTGGGCACTCGCCACATCAACACGGAGACCGGGGCCGTATTCTATTTGGTGGACGCTGGGTCGGGTGAGTCCCCGGAGGTGTGGGCGGAGCTGGTCGCCGCCCGGGACGGGGTGGCCGGGCCGTTGCGGATCAAGCCCACGGTCGTCGCCCCCGAGAACGCCCACACACAGAAGGGGTACGAGGGGGAGCCGTTCTGGTACGACAACAAGGTCGGGTTCTTCAACGGTCTGGAGGGGGACCCGGCCAGCCTCCGCACCATCGACAAGTTGGCGGGCGGTTCCCCGGCCGGGTCGTGGGGCAACGTATACGCCGCTTACGTCCGCGACCAGGGCAGCTCGTCCGCCAACCGCGATGCCATCCAAGCGGAGCTGGACGCGGCCCGGATCGCGGGGGCGACCCTGGTTCACATCTACCTTGCGCCGGGGATGGTGGTGGACTGCTCCACCCCCCTCCAGGTTCTGTGGGGCGCGTCGGGCAAGGGGTTGGCCCTGTTCATCGGGACGTCGGTCCCGACCTACCCGCGGGTGCAGTTGCCGGGTCTCGCCGCCCTGGAGGTGGACTCCACCGGCGCGGTGATCTTCACCGGCACCCCCAACGAGCAGGCTGCCATTCAGATCGGGCGGGCGGACGACGAGGACACCGAGACGAGCCTCCGGCTGTTCATGATGGTCCGAGGCATCCAGCACGACGCCGAGTTCGCCAGCTCCCGGGGCCTGGTGGGGGAGGACCGGTCGCGGATGACCGACCTGGGGGTGTTCTGCGCTGCCAAGGTCATCTTCGACCGGTGCCACCTTGGCGGCCTGGAGCCCGTGTTCGAGCTGGCCAGCGAGGGGAGCTCGAACGTGACCTGGCGGCAGACCCTCACGCGGTGCTCCAACGCAGAAATCCGGCCCGGCACCCGGGGCATCGGCTCCGCCACGTTCCGGGACACCTACAGCGCGACGGTTCGCATCAACGCCAACGTGCGGTTCGACTTCTCGGCACACAACTCCTACGTGGCGCTCGACACCGGGTCCAACGGGCGGGTGACGTTCTTCGCCCGCAACTCCCGGATCGGCGGGCTGGACAGCGACACCTCGGTGCGGGTGTCCCACAACGAGGGCGTCTGCCGGATGATCAACTGCGTGACCTCGGCAGGGTTCTTCGCCGCCGGCGCTGTCACGGTCTACTTCCACAACGTGATCGGGAACCGCAACCTGGGGACGAACGTCACCAACGCGGACGGGTTCAGCTACATCAACAACTCCACCTTCGCCATCGACTTCGGTGGCGAGCCGTTCTGGGAAGACGTGGACTACTAGCGGCAAACGGAGAAACCATGACCACCCTACAAGGCGGTGCCACAGGTCCCCTGCTCCGGGGCCCCACCCCGGACGATGTCAATTTTGGGTTGCAGGTTGTTACCCGGGAAACGGTGGTAGAGAGCGCCTCCCAAGAACGGACCACGGACCGGGACGCCATCGTCGATATCCATACGTCGGCCACGGTGCTGCGGGAGGCCGACGTAATCATCCGCAACGCCAGTTCCGCCAACGTGTTTTCCCTGCTGGCGTGGTACGTTCAGGACGAAGGCATCCTCACCATCGACGCAGACGGCCGCTGCTCGTGGGTGGCCAACGGCACCACTGGGGTGACGGCGCATACGAAGTGGCTGTCCCTGGCCACTCGGGTGTCGGTGGAGCGGGTGGAGGGGGTGGCCGCCACTTCATTCGTTGATTGGGAGGAGGGTTCGGCCGCTAAGTGGAGTGCGGACCAGTTGCGGGCGGCCGTGGCGGGCTTGAACCCGGACGTGGCCAAGCCCCTGCTGACCGACCTGATCCTCAACACGGCCGGCACCTGGAATCCCCAGAACTGGCTCCTGCGGGCCGGCGTCCGAATGGACTGCATGTCCCTCAACCGGCCCAACGGCACCCTCGTAGCCCCCGACCTGGTGATTACCGCCGAGCACTACGACCGGAACAATTTCCTGTTCCGGTCCCTGGTGACCGGGGACTACTACTACCGGCCGTCGCTGGGCAAGGTGGGCATCGGTCCCCCCAACTCCCAGGACTGGTTCGATACGGACGTGGTAGTCCACCGCATCGAACCCATCCCTGCGGCGGCGATCAAGCCCTGCTTGGTGGCCCCCGACGATATCGAAGATTACTTCCCCTCGATTGGGTCTTACTGGCTGCCCGGGTTCGGGGGCGACCAGGAGAAGAAGGGCTTGGTGGGGCTCCTCCAAAGCCTGGGGGGCATCGCGTGGTGGGCCATCCCCACCGACCCGGAGCTAAAAGCGTTTTACGAACAGGCCATCGGGGGCGACTCCGGTGGCAAGCGGGCCCTGTGGCCCCTACCGGGTGACGACCGGCCTGTGGTAACCAACCTGCTCACCTACGGCGGGCCCGGGGGCGGCCCGGAACTGGGGGACCTGTCTGGACTGCTGGATGACGCCGCCACCGAGCTTGAATCCAACTATGGGTTCTCGTACGCCGATTACGGCGCCCACTTCGAAAATTACGCCTAGGGCTCCCGACCCCTACACCCTCCGTGCTTTCACCAACTTCGGGCTCTAGTTACGGGAATCGAGCGTAAGAGCAGCGGTTGTTGCGATGTACGATTACACGTTCTAATACCCCGAAACGCGTCACGATCGACGCAGGGCGCCAGCAGATTCGCCCCCGCGTCGTCCGATGCGTGCGTGACGCGTGTCTCGTCCGCTCTTTAGGAATCGTTGTGGGACGACCCCAGCGTCTAGAAAAGCGCCCTCGTGTGCGCTGCGTGTCAACGCGACCGAGGGCGCTTCGGTGTAGCCTAGTCCGTACTTGATCAAGCGGCCCGCGTCCCCCCGTGGTGACCCACCTTACGGAGGGCGGCCCGTAGCTTTTTAGCGTACGAGACCTCATCGGGTGTACGGTCTTTTGACGGCTTCGCTTGGATCGCCTTCAACTGATCGATAAGCTCTTTAGCATTACCCGTCGGGTCAGGGACCCCCGTCCTCTTCGGTCGACCGGGTTTGGCAATAACCACCTTACCCGGGGTAACGATGACCCCCGAGTTCTCGATCATCTCTGCGGGTGGCTCGGGCGCCGGGGGGATTCTGACCTCGCCCTCAATCGCTCGCCTAACTTGACCAGTTAGGTTGCAGGTGAACAAGACGGGTACTGACTCAGGTGTATCCCCTTTGATCTCGCAGGTGCGATACCCACCAGAACGAAGCGATTTATTATAGAGGTCAGTGAGCTGCAGGATGCAGCTACGAATGGCGTCGAACGACTCGAAGGCGATGACAGGGTGGTTAGCCCGATTCCTCAGGTCATCAATCGTCTGCACATTACCCGACAGGTGGAAATGAAGGAACTTGTTGATGGCCATGCAGATGTCACCGTTCAGGTCCCTCATCCCCGCGTATCGAGTTGTACTCGCTTCACCACCCTCTGTCATCTCTTCAGACTCGGCCGGTATGCGGGGGTCACGGTCATAGTAGACAAGCGGAGACATCGTGTAGGGTTGACCATTGTAGTTAGCGTAGATGTCGATACACCACGCCGTAGCACCGTCTGATGTTCGGGTAATCCGCCACTGACCGTAGAACTTGACCCCGTCAGCCTGCGCTCTGAACCTAATAGCCCGTTCCGGTGGATCGTTGTGGGGCTTACCGAAGACCAGCTTCTCACCCTGGGCGTCAACCCATTCGATGGCGTATTGATTGAACCCGGGTTGATCGGCATGAACAGGGGTTGACGCTTCGATGGAATAGTCTTCGGACGGGTCACTGAGGTCGTCAAGGTGGCAGGTGATCTCATCACCGTGGTCAAACTCGACCGCAACCTCGCCTCCCTCACCGATCATGGTTACTCGACCGATGAGCTTAGTCCCGTTGAAGTCACGTTCAACCCGGTCACCTACTTGACGAGTGGTCGGTAGCTTGGGCTTAGCCTTCTTGATTGCCTTCCGTGCTTTGCTTTTATTGCTCATTGCGTCTCATCCTTTGCGTGTGTGCTTGTTGGGCATCTTCGCCGCGGCCCGAATTACTAAATCGGGCTGCCGCTGAAACCTGAGTGGGGGTGCGTCTTCACAGCACGAGCAAACGTCGTGTCGTGTAGGTTTACGAGTTAGGCATCTCTCCTGTTCGCAGATGTCGCAGGTCGCCGCCCAGAACTGCATCATGCGGTTGATGCGTCGTCGGTCCGCCGAAATGTGCGGGTTAGCCCCGACTCGTCGGCACATGGTTTGCCACACAGGTCCATGCCCGGCGTCGTAGCCGGCAAGGGCGTGTGCGATCTCGTGTAAGATAGTGTCGGTCACATCGACTTCACTGTTCAAGTCGATATACCAACCCGTGATGTAGATAATACCCCGGTCGAAGTCACACAACCCAAGGTAGTCTACGGTACGCTCTTCGATGGCGAACCGCCACCCGTACCTCGGATCAAGCCATTTATCCATGGCCTGAAGCGCTACTTTGATAGCTTGCCTGCGATCCATCGCACTACTCCTTACGATGCAGACTTAGCCCCGCCCTTATGACCGAGCGCCCTCAACTGGGCACGCAGCTTCCGCTTCTCACCTTTGTCGGTTGCCGCCATGAGCAGCTTGAGGATATCCTCAACTGACCCCTCGATCGGTTTTGATGATCTTGTCGGCGACGAAGTGCGAGTGGGTGAGTCAGAACCGATCTTCATGCCCCAAGGTTTGACGCCGGGGGCGCGACGACCCGCGGGGTACTGCGGGGGTTTCAGGACAAGGCCAGGTATAACCTCGAGGATGCCCTCAGGGTTTAGAAAGGCATAGAACCGACCGATGGGGTAATGCCATTTACCGTTATACGTGACCTTGACGCGCTTGCCTATCTGGTCAGCCGTGAGGATCGCGTCGTTATACTCGACAACGATGAGCTCACCCTCGGTGAGCGTTACTTTCTTAGGCTCGGTGGTGGCTTGCGTGTCCTTAGCCCGAGCTCGTCTCCCTCGTCGCGCCATGATGCCTCCATCTTGCGTGTGTGCTACTCATCCATGAACCCCTGACCTTCATCCGATTCCCGAGGAGGTTATCATACGTTCGCGTGTCGCCTCATCGGGGGAAAGATGATCGAGTCATCAGGGGAAATTGTAAACGATCATCATACGTTGTCAACGTGGGGTCCATCAAGTATCGATATGTTCTGGTGCCATCTGTTGACTCC
>Ga0079224_100003319_pt1 | contig 20232 bp, 19 predicted proteins | sample Stecom2015_FD_80414 | JGI IMG/M metagenome (GOLD analysis project Ga0079224, IMG submission 80414) | Agricultural soil microbial communities from Utah to study Nitrogen management - Steer compost 2015 | ecosystem: Environmental > Terrestrial > Soil > Agricultural land | place: USA: Utah...
GAAGCCGCGCTCGAACGCGCGGCGCGCCTGCCCGAAACCGTACGCCCGTCTGAAATCAAGGGGCGGGTCGATCTGCGCGATGTCCCCTTCGTCACCATCGACGGCGAAGACGCGCGCGATTTCGACGACGCCGTCTTCTGCATGCCCGTGAATCTGGGCACCGAGAAACGGCGCCGGCCCGGCTGGCGGCTGCTGGTGGCCATTGCCGATGTCAGTCATTACGTGCGCCCGGGCGATCCCATCGACGTCGATGCCCTCGAACGTGGCACCAGCGTGTACTTCCCGCGTCGGGTCATTCCCATGCTGCCCGAAGCGCTTTCGAACGGCATCTGTTCACTCAACCCCGACGTCGATCGCCTGGTTCTGGTGTGCGACATGGTCATTGCCGGCAGCGGCCAGAAGGCCGGCCAGATCACTGCCTATCAGTTTTACGACGCCGTCATTCATTCGCATGCGCGCTGCACCTATACCCAGGTGTGGGAAGCCCTGCAGCAGCCCCACGGCCCGGCCGCCGCTTCGCTGGGTACGCTCATGCCGCACATACGCCACCTGCACGAGCTTTACCAGTTGTTTGCGGCGGCTCGCGTCAAACGTGGTGCCATCGATTTCGATACGGTCGAGACGCGTATCGTATGTACCGACCTCGGTCGCATCGAGCGCATCGAGGCCATGGTACGCAACGATGCCCACAAGCTCATCGAAGAATGCATGCTGGCGGCCAACACCTGTGCCGCCGAGTTCATGACACGCAACAAGCGCCACGGTCTGTATCGGGTACACGAGGGGCCTACGCCCGAAAAGCTCGAAACGCTGCGTGCCTACCTTGCAACCGTCGGCCTGTCGCTGGGTGGGGGCGACGACCCGGGCACCGACGATTACGCCAAGCTCGTCCAGCAGGCGCGTGGCAGACCCGACTACGAGATCATCCAGACCATGTGTCTGCGTTCGCTGCAGCAGGCCATCTACAGCCCCGAGCAGGCCGGGCACTTTGGTCTTTCCTACGACCACTACGCCCATTTCACGTCGCCCATCCGGCGCTACCCCGACCTGCTCACGCATCGGGTCATCAAGGGAGTTCTGGCCGGCAAGCGCTACGTGCCAAAGGTGGCCGATGTTGCTGCAACCGTCGCGCTCCCGGCCGACGACTCCGAGCAGGCGGCCTGGGAAAAGCTCGGTCTCGTGCTGTCGGCAGCAGAGCGGCGCGCCGACGACGCCTCGCGCGATGTCGAGGCCTGGCTCAAATGCTGGTTCATCAAGGAACACGTGGGCGAAATCTTCAGTGGCCGGGTCACGGGCGTGGCGCCATTCGGTCTGTTTGTCACCCTTGAAACGCTCTTCGTCGAAGGGCTCGTGCACGTATCGGAACTGGGTTCCGACTACTTTCAATACAACGAGGCCTCGCACGAGTTGCGGGGCGAGCGCACGGGCATCCGTTACCGGCTCACCGATCCGGTTCAGGTGCAGGTGGCGCGGGTCGATCTCGAAGCCCGTCGCATTGAATTCCGGTTGGTGAAGGGCACCAGCTTCAAGACGCTTACCGCCGCCGAAAAAGCCGACGCGCCGCGCAAGGTGAAGCGGGCGGCGCCGGCAAAGCCCCAGGCACTGAAGGGCACCACGGCCAGCCAGCGTCGTGCCGAAGCGAAGCGCAGTGCACGCAAGGCTGCAGCAGCGGAACGCAAGAAGGGCGGTACTCGCAGCTGATGTCGCAGGCAGCGTTAAAATGATGCGCACGCCTTAATTCGAGGAACCCATGTCGTCACACGTATTGGCCGGCTTTCATGCCGTTACCGCCCGTTTGCGTCACGCGCCGGCCACCATCAAAGAACTGTATTTCGACGCGTCGCGACGCGACAAGCGCATGCAGGCGCTGGTGCAGCAGGCCGCGGCGGCAGGGGTGAAACACCATGGGGTGGCTGCAGCACGTCTCGACGGCCTTGCAGGGCGTCTTCGCCACCAGGGCGTCGTGGCGCTTGCCGAAGCCGCTGCTCTGGCCGTTGATATCGACGAAGTGCTCGACGAACTCGAAGACCGCAAGCAACCCGCGTTGCTCCTGCTGCTCGATGGCGTGACCGACCCCCATAATCTGGGCGCCTGCCTGCGTACGGCGGATGCGGCAGGCGTACATGCAGTGATTGCTCCGCGCGACCGCGCCGTGGGGTTGAATGCCACGGTGCGTCGCGTGGCCTGTGGTGCGGCCGAAACCGTGCCCTACATCATGGTTACGAATCTTGCCCGCACCATGCGGGCGCTCAAGGAACGTGATGTCTGGCTGGTGGGCACCGATGATCAGGCCGAAGCAGGGCTGCATCAGGTGGATGCCCGTCGCAGCACGGGCTGGGTCATGGGGGCCGAAGGCGAGGGCATGCGCCGCCTGACACGTGAAACCTGTGACGAACTGGTGAAGATTCCCATGCTGGGCTCGGTCGAAAGCCTGAACGTCAGTGTGGCCAGTGCCGTGTGCCTGTATGAATCCGTCAGGCAACGGCTCGCCTCAAGCGCCTGATTCACCGGCGCCAACGAATTTCCGGCCGGCGAAATCCCTGCGGGCCGTTCTTTCCGCCTTTGCGGAACCGACACATTCCGGTATCTATATTATGTCTACCAACGGCTTCTCCACCACCACGCTCCATTCCGACCGGCGCCTCGGTACCGAATGTGGGGCCGTACACAAACCCATCCATCCATCGGCGCAGTATGCTTTCGAGAAGGCGGAAGACCTGATCGCGGTATTCCAGGGTCGCCCCGGGTTTTCGTATGCGCGACAAGGAACGCCGACCACGGCGGCGCTCGAAGCCCAGATCACCCAGATGGAAAACGGGCTCAACACCGTAACCTTTGCCACCGGCATGGCGGCACTGGCTGCGGTGTTTCTCACTTTGCTGCGCAAGGGCGACCACGTCATCAGCAGTCAGTACATCTTTGGCAATACCAACAGCCTGCTGGGCACGTTGCAGAACTTCGGTGTCGAGGTCACGCTGGTCGACGCCACCGACGTGACTGCGGTGCAGGCCGCACGGCGGCCCGAAACGCGCATGGTGTTCGTGGAAAGCCTGGCGAACCCCGGTACACATGTGGCCGATCTCAAGGGCATTGGCGACTGGTGCGCGGCCGAGGGGCTGCTGTATGTGCTCGACAACACCCTGACCACCCCCTGGCTATGCACGGGCAAGTCGGTGGGTGCGTCGCTGGTGGTGAATTCACTGTCGAAGCACATCGGTGGGCATGCCAATGCCTTGGGTGGCGCCGTAACCGACACGGGGCTGTTCGACTGGTCGTCGTACCCGAATATCGCGGAACCCTATCGCAGCGGCAACAGTGCCGGATGGGGCCTCACGCAGATCAAGAAGAAGGGCCTGCGTGACATGGGTGCAACACTGTCGTCCGACGCGGCGCATCGCATCGCGGCGGGGGCCGAAACGTTGCCGCTGCGCATGGGCAAGGCCTGCGCCAATGCGCTGGCTCTGGCGCAGGCGCTCGCGGCGCACCCCAGGGTGGCACGGGTTACGTATCCCGGTCTGCCCGACCACCCGCAGCACGCGCGGGCCACCTCATTGTTCAAGGGCCGCTACGGCGCGCTGCTGGCCGTGCAGCTGCACGATTCCGTTGATCTTCTGGCGTTTCTGAACCGCCTGCGCGTGGTGGTGCTGGCAACTCACCTGGGCGACAACCGCAGCCTCGTGCTGCCGGTCGCGCACACCATCTATTACGAGATGGGGCCGGCGTTGCGCAAGCAGATGGGTATCGCCGACAATCAGTTGCGGCTTTCCGTCGGCATTGAAGACATTGATGATCTGATTGATGATTTCAATCAAGCCTTGGCCTGAAAGGGGGTAACCTGAACGCTACGCTGCACGGGCTTTACAGGTGCTTCCTGCTTGACAGTGCGCGTCGATCAAAGGCTTAATACGCGGTAGCCGACTGGCACGCCGGCCGCACCTTACGGGTCCTGATGGTAAGGCGCCGAAGTCTTTTCCAGGTTGTTCCACCCAGGAATCGCTTGATGAAAATAAACTTTTAGGGGTAATCCTTAATGAACAAAACAGAGCTCATCGAACACATTTCCACGAAGGCTGACCTTTCCAAGGCCGACGCGGCTCGTGCGCTGGAAGCCTTCATCGGCGCGGTGACCACGACTCTCAAAAAGAAGGGCAGTGTCACCCTCGTTGGGTTCGGTACGTTTTCGGTCTCCGAGCGCGCCGCGCGTACCGGTCGCAACCCCCGTACCGGCGAGGCCATCAAAATCAAGAAGGCACGTGTACCCAAGTTCCGCCCCGGCAAGGCACTGAAAGACGCGGTGAATTAAGCTTGCGTCACACTTGCATCTGTGTGCTACGCAAGATATAATTCTTTTTTTCGTAGCACACCAGAATCTAGTGGTACCCGAACGGGTGCTTAGCTCAGCTGGTAGAGCGGCGCCCTTACAAGGCGTAGGTCGGCGGTTCGAACCCGTCAGCACCCACCACACGGTCTGCAAGGCAAACAGGCACTTAGGTACAATCTAAGTGCCTTTTTTGTGCGCGATCGCTTCGTTGTTCCGTGCGTGCCGAGTCGATCCGCCGTATTGTCCGGAATGATCCGCCGCATTCTCCGGGGTGATCCGCCGCCGGACATAACTTGCGCTTTTTCTGATCCATCTCAATTGCGAATAGTTCGCATTATTGTTAATATGCCGTTTTCCTGGCAGGCGCTGGCGGCGTCTTGCTGCTACGCCTCGCACTCGTTGGATCATGCCGCGTACGTCATCCCATCGCACTCTTCGCCCGGCGACTGTCCGCTTCATCGGCGTGACCGTCGCCGTTGCTCTGCACGCGGCAATTCTGGCGGCCATTGTTTCGGTGCCACCGGGCAAGATCGAAATTGATCTTCCTGAAACGGTGGAAGTGCGTTTCGTCGAGATTTCCGACGAGGTGCAGGACGCTGCTCCCAACGAGAACCCCACCGATGAGCGGGCTGTTGCTGAGGCCACCGCAGAGCCGGTTCCGGAACCGGATTCGCAAGCGCAGCCGGTGGCTGAACCGGAACCTGTGTCTGAGCCGCAGTCCGAACCCGTTCCCGAGCCCGAACCCACTCCCATTCCCGAGCCCGAGGCCATTCCCCAGCCAGACCCCGAGCCCACTCCTGAGCGAGAGCCGGAAGCTGTTACCGAGCCTGAACCCGAGTTCATTCCCGAACCTGAACCGGAACCCGATCCAGAGGCGATTACGGAGCCACCCGCGCCCGAGCCCGAACCCGAGCCGAAGCCGGAACCGAAGCCGGAACCCAAACCGGAACCCAAGCCGGAACCCAAACCGGAACCCAAACCGGAACCCAAACCGGAACCCAAACCGGAACCCAAACCGGAACCCAAACCGGAGCCCAAGCCCAGGCCCAGGCCTCAACCGAAGCCGGCGCCGAAACCTGCGCCGAAACCTTCTCCCGCATCGGCCGACGTCACAGCTGCCGGCCCTTCCGGCAAAGGGTCTGCACCGGTGGCGCGCGCCCCGGACGTTGCCGTCGATCCGGATCGCCCGCGCATGATCGGCAAGGTCGATTATCTGGGCAAGCGCCCCGTGCCCGAGTATCCGCGCATTTCGCAGCGGCGTGGCGAGCAGGGGCGTGTGGTGGTGCGCGTACTGATTTCCCCGGAAGGGCGAGTGGTGCAGGCGTCGGTGCGCAGTTCATCAGGCCATGAGCGCCTGGATGCCGCCGCCCTCAAGGCCGTGCGCAGTGCACGCTTCAAGCCCTACACCGAGAACGGCCGGCCCTATCAGGCCATGGCGGACATCCCTTTCGACTTCGTTCTATAGGACACATTCAATATGCTCGAATTCATCGACCTTGCCCTTCAGTCGCTTGCGCAGGTGACGGATGCAGCAGCGCCCGCGGCAAGCAACGCGGTCGGTGCGGCAATGTCCACGACCCCGGATCTGGCCGGTGCGGCATCGGCAGCCGGGGCGCCGGCCGCTGCGGCCGACCTTGCAGCACACGGTGTCAGCGCGCCGGCCCTCGTGTCGATGCCGGGCATGGCCGCCCCGGTCGAACCCCCCGCTACGGGATTCCTGCATTTCATTTCTCAAAGCGACATCGTGGGCAAGTCGCTCTTCGGCATACTGATCCTGATGTCGCTGATCAGCTGGTATCTGATCGTGGTGAAGCTCATCATGCATTTGCGCCTCAAGCGTCGTTCGAGCCAGTTTCTAAGGGAATTCTGGGCCGCCAGTTCACTTGAACAGGTTGAAAACGAAATCGCCACGCATGGTGCCAACGAGCCGTTCGCGCATCTTGCCAGCCATGCCATACACGCGCGCAACCACCACGTGAAGTACGGGGCCATGCGGCTGGAGGAAAAGGGGTCGACCGGTGCCTTCGTGACTCGCACGATTCGCAAGGTGATCGACGAGGAAACGGCCAAGCTCGAAAACGGTCTCACCATGCTCGCTTCGATCGGCTCCACCGCGCCGTTTGTCGGCCTGTTCGGTACCGTATGGGGCGTATATCATGCGCTGGTGGGCATCGGCCTGTCTGACGGCGTCACCATCAATCGCATTGCCGGCCCGGTGGGGGAAGCGCTGATCATGACGGGGCTGGGCCTGGCCGTGGCAATTCCGGCAGTTCTGGCCTACAACGGTTTCGTGCGCAGCAACCGGGTCTACCTCGCGAGCCTCGATGCCTTCGCCCACGATCTCTTCACCTTCCTCAGCACCGGGCAGCAGGTCAGTGAAGGCCAGGCCAATGGCAGCGGCAACAAGCTGCGCCGGGTCTCCGTTGCCACTTCGAAGGGGGAATGATGGCGTTCGGCAGTTTCGACAACAAAAGTAGCAGCCACGCGGTATCGGAAATCAACATGGTGCCGCTGATCGACGTCATGCTGGTGCTGTTGGTGATCTTCATCATCACGGCGCCGCTGCTGAGTCATTCCATCAAGATCAATGTGCCGCAGGCCAGTTCCGAACCGGTTCAGCAAGACCCGAAGGTCATTGATTTCGCGGTGGACGCCGAGGGGCAGCTGTTCTGGAATGAACAACCCGTCACCCTGGATCAGCTTCCCGTGCTGATGGCGGCCGAGGCGGGCACGGATCCGCAGCCGGAGCTGCGGATCCGTGCAGACGTCGACACGCGCTACGAGGTGCTTGCCCAGGTCATGAGTGCCGCGCGGCGCTCCGGCCTCAAACGCATCGGGTTCGTGACACGCCCGGCCCCCAGTGAAAGCCGTTCGCCCGCGGCGGCGGGGGTCGACTAGAATCACGGGTATGCGAATACTCGTGATCGAAGACGACGCCACGCTGGGCCATGCCCTGCAGGAGTTCCTGAGCCGGCAGGGGTATGCGGTTGATTGGCTGCAAGACGGCACCTGTGCCATCGATACGCTGGCCGGCCAGCCGTATGACCTGCTGCTGCTCGATCTGAACCTGCCCGGCAAAAGCGGGCTTGACGTGTTGCGCGATCTGCGCGCGGCGTCACACTCGCTGCCCGTACTCATCCTTACCGCGCGCGACGGCGTCGACGATCGCGTGGCCGGCCTCGACAGCGGTGCCGACGATTACGTGACCAAGCCGTTCGAACTCGCGGAACTGGCCGCGCGGGTGCGGGCATTGGGCCGGCGCCGGTCCGGCCAGGTCCATTCCGTCATTGAAGCCGGGCCGCTGCAGTTCGATACGGTAGGGCGTGAAGTGCGCGTGCGCGGCGAACGGCTCAATCTTTCGGTGCGCGAGCTCTCCGTTCTGGAGATGCTGATGGCACGCGCGGGCCGGGTCGTCACCAAGCGGCAGATCGTCAATTCGTTGTCTGCGTGGGATGCCGATTTCAGTGAGAACGCCGTCGAGGTTTACATATACCGGCTGCGGCGGCGGCTTGAAGGCACCGGAGCCGGCATCCAGACGGTGCGCGGTTTTGGTTACCTTCTCGACGTGGATGAAGCTGGCTAGCCGCCTTGCGCGCCTGATTCCGCGGGGTTCGCTGGCCCGGCATCTGGTGCTGCGGCTGATGCCCGCAGTGGTGGTCCTCATCATCATGGATGTGATCGCCACCTGGTACTTCACCGGCACCATGAGTCTGGAAGAGTGGCTGGAACGCGATCTTTTCTGGGCAATGCTGCTCAGCCAGCTGGTGTTGCTGGCGGTCTTCGGATGGGTGCTCATCAGCGGCATTCGCTCCGGCCTCGACAGCGTGAGTCGCCTGTCGATGGAAATCAGCCAGCGCTCAATCGACGACCTGCAGCCGCTCGACACCCATACGCTGTCGAGCGAAATCGCGCCCCTGGTCGACCACATCAACGATCTGCTGCACAGGCTTGATGCGGCGGTGCAGGCGCAGCGGCGGTTCGTCGGCCATGCCGCACATCAGCTGCGTACGCCGCTTGCCGGGCTCAAGCTTGAATGTGAACTCATGCTCGCGGGAGATCTGCCCGACGATATCCGGGAGCGTGCTGAACGCATCAAGTCCGCGGCCGACCGCATGATTCGCCTTGGGCAGCAGCTACTGGTACTGGCTCGCGCAGATTCATCGACGCGCCCGCAAGATAGCTTCGTGCGCACCGACTTGGGCGAGTGGGCGCGTACCACTGCTGCCGAATGGATTGCGCGCGTGCGCGCCGCAGGCATGGTTCTGGAAATGCAGGCGCCCGACGATCCGGTGTGGGTCGATATTGACCCCATACTTCTTGAAGAACTTTTGTCGAACTTGCTCGACAACGCCTTGCGATATGGCCAGGGCGCCAGCGTCGTCCGGGTACAGGTGGGCATGAATCCGCCCACGCTCACTGTGGAAGATGACGGGCCCGGTATGGCGCCCCAGGAAGCCGAGCGCGTATTCGAAGCCTTTTACCGTGGGCCCGCCAGTCTGCCCGGCGGCTCAGGACTGGGGCTGGCAATCGTGCGTGAGATCGCCGGCGCACATGGCGCCTGGTGGAATGTATTGAGCCGCCCGGCCTTTGCGGGTACCCGGGTCACTGTTGTGTTCCCGGGCCCCCGCAAGGGTGCGAGGTTGCGGCGGCTCGATGACGCCTAGACCCGATCAGCGCGCGGGTTGCGTGCCGTAGGTGCTGGGTGCAGGGCTGGGCTGGGCACCGTAGCTGCCGGGAGCCGGTGCGGGCTGGGTACCATAGCCGCTGGGCGCGGGCATGGTCGAAGGCGCAGCAGAAGGCGTGCTGCTGCCGTAGGTGCTGCCAGAGGTCGTGGCTCCAGGCGTGCCCGCGGGTACCGTGATGGTCAGTTCACGCAGCACACCGCCACCACTTACACTGCCATGCTGTACGGCGCTGCTGTCTGTCATAAGGCGTTCGCAGTCTGCGCGTTGATCTGCCGGCAGGCGTTGACAACGTGCGGCTGCATTGGCAGCGGTGTCTGCCTGGGGTGTTGCCAGACGGTTGCGGCGCGCTTCCTGCAGCGCGGCTCCCGCCTCACGACGACATGTGCGCTTGGCCTCCGGGTCGGTGAGGCTTTCGCAGCGTTGCAGATCCTGCTTGTATTGCGCCTGGAGATCTGCCATGGAAGTTGACTGTGCATTGGCCGCAAGCGGAGCGAAGCCGGCGGCGGCAATGGCAAGCACGAACGTTGCGGGTCGAATCAATCGTTTCTTAGCCTTCATGGAACCTCCAATCAATGTGACGGTTACAAGGCCAGTATACTCAGGGTAAACCCTCTTGCGAATACGTTCTTTCTGGCCCCAGCCCTTATTTAAGGGCTTTGTTCTTTTCTTCCAGCTCGTGCCGTAATTGCCGCTTGATGGCGGCCCGCATCAATAACATTGCGGTGACGGGCGACGTGATGATCAGAAAGAAACTAACCAGCAAGGAATGTGCCACGAAACGGTGCTGCTCGAACGAGGCCGCCACCAGAATGGCTACCACCAGGCAAAACGCGGCCAAGGTGTTGGCAAGCGTCGGCGCATGAATGCGGCTATAGAAGTCGGGCAGGCGCAGCAGGCCCAATGAGCCGGTTAGCGCGAAGAAACCGGCAACGATCAACAGGAAGGCGATGACCGCAGCGGCCCAAACGGGTAGATCGGGCATCATGGTTCAATGACCTCGCCACGTAGAAGAAACTTGGCCATGGCCACCGAGCCCACGAAGCCGAAGATGCAGATCAGTAGCGCGATATCGAAGTACAGCGCCGAATTGAAGCGCAGGCCCAGCGTGAGCAGAATCAGCATGCCATTGATGTACATGGTATCCAGGGCCAGCACCCGGTCGGCCATCGCCGGCCCCGTGCACAGCCTGTACACGGCCAGCACCATTCCGGTCACGAAGCAGCCCAGGGCGAAGTTCGCGGCCATTAACAGTATCTGATTCATTCGAAAATCTCCTTCAGCGGGCGCTCGTAATCGTATTGAATCTTGTGAATCCAGTACGCCTCGTCCTGCAGGTCAAGGACGTGCAGTGTGAGCAGCCCTTCTTCCTCGGCAAATTCCGCCCATACCGTGCCGGGGGTGTAGGTCACGATGCACGACAGGGCAGCCAGCCCGTGCGGATCGCGCATCGTGATGGGAATCTTGATGAACCCCGGCGCAATCTTCTTGCGGTCGATCCAGATGATGCGCGCGACGTCGAGATTCGAATTGAAGACATCGACGGCGACACGCCAGATCAGCTTGAGCGCCGTGATCGGCTTGCGTGGCCGCGCGCGCAATGGGCGCAGCGCCTGCGATGCCCAGCCGAAGAACAGGGCCAGCACACCGCCCAGCGCGATATTGCCCGGCGAGAGGCTGTCGTTCAGCAGCAGCCACAGGCCAAGCAGCATGGTGGGCAGGTACAGCCAGCTCAGAATTCGTTTCATGGACGCACCTCCAGGGTTTCTATGGGGGCGACATCCCGGCCGGGATTCTGCGTAAGTACCGCGTTGATGTACTGGCTGGGGGTACCCAGATAATCGGCTGTCTGGTCAAGGTAATGCATGACCGGCCCGGCCCAGACCGACATGGCAATGGTGACCATGATCAGCAGACTTACAGGGCCGGCTTCGCTCAGGCGCAGCCGAGGCACCACGGTGTCTTCGACGCTCCAGAACAGGCGAATGCCTGTTCGGCCCAGGGCAATGATGCAGGCTAGCCCGGAAAAGATCACGAAGCCCAGAAGCAGCCAGGTTCCCATGCCCGGGCCGCTGTCTGTAGTTTGCAGGGCGGCCGACAGTAGCGTGAACTTGGCGACGAAACCCGACATGGGCGGCAGGCCCGCAATCAACAGGGCGCAGGCCACGAACGACAGCCCCAGAAAGGCCATCGCCGCAGGAATGGCGACGCCCACGACGTCGTCGCTGGAATCGGGCGACTCCGGGTCTTCCAGATCGAACGCTTCCAGGCTGACCGCCAGCAGATCGGCACCGAAAGCCTGCGTACGTTCGATCATTTCGAGCAGCAGGAAGAAAGCGCCCAGTGCAAGCACCGATGTGACCAGGTAGAACAGGGCCGGGCCCGTGAGGCTGACCCCCGGCATGCCCAGCGCCGCGAACAGCGTGCCGGATGACATGATCGCGCAGTAGCTCGCCTGCCGTTCGGGTTGCGGCGCCGCAATCAGGCCCACGATACCAAAGCCCAGTGTGGCGATGCCGAGGGGGAACATCCATTCGCCGCCGAATGCTGCAGGCGCGCCGGTGGGCAGCAGCAGTGAACCGATGCGCAGCATGGCGTACACGCCCACCTTGGTCATGATCATGAATACCGCTGCTACGGGCGCGCACGCGTTGGAGTAGGTGGCGGGCAGCCAAAAGTTGAGCGGCCAGGCCGCGGCCTTGATCAGGAAGGCGATGCCCAGAATGGCAGCGCCGGCTTCGAACAGGCGACGGTCGGGCCCGCCGAGCTCGCCCGCGCGTGCGGCCAGATCGGCCATGTTGAGCGAGCCCGTGACGCCGTAAATCATGGCCATGGCAATGAGCAGCAGGAACGACGCGACCAGGTTTACCGCAACGTAATGCAAGCCGGCAGTGACGCGTGCGCGGCCCGAGCCGTGCATGGCAAGCCCGTAGGAAGCCGCCAGCAGCACTTCGAAGAATACGAACAGGTTGAACAGGTCGCCGGTGAGAAAGGCGCCGTTCAGGCCCATGAGCAAGAACTGGAACAGTGGGTGAAAGTGCACGCCGGCGCGGTCCCAGCGTGCGGTGGCGTAGATCCACGCCGAAAGCCCCAGTATTGCGGTCAGCACCAGCATCACGACGGCCAGTCGGTCGACCACGGCCACGATCCCGAAAGGTGCCGGCCAGTCGCCCAGCAGGTAGACGCCCACTCCGTCGGGCCATTCATTGGGCAGGTAACCCGCCGAAAGGCACAGCAGCGTGATGGCGACAGCCAGTTGCGCCAAAATCGACACAAAGCCCAGCGTAAGCCGGCCGCGGCGGTTGCTGTCGCGCACCACCAGCATCAGCGCACCGCATATCAGCGGAATGACGACCGGCAGAATGGGCAGATGCTGCATCCAGTTCGTCACTTCTGCGCCTCCCGCCCGTCGACGTGGTCGGTGCCGCTAAAGCCACGCGAGGCAAGCAGAATCACCAGAAAGAGTGCCGTTGTGGCGAAGGCGATCACGATCGCGGTGAGCACGAGCGCCTGCGGCAGCGGGTCGGCGTACAGAGTCGGGTCGGCCATGTCAGGGTCGATGACCGGCGGTACGCCCAGTACGACGCGACCCATCGAGAAGATGAACAGGTTGACCGCATACGAGATCATCGACAGGCCGATGATCACCTGAAAGGTTCTCGGACGCAGCAGCAGCCACACGCCGGAGCCGGCCAGTACGCCAATTGCCAGTGAAAGCACCAGTTCCATGTCAGCTCTGCTCCTGAATGGGTGGGCCGGCATCCTGAGGCTCTACGGCCGCGGGCTTGCGATACAGGCGCAGTGATTGGTGGGCGAGTGCGACGAGCATCAGCACGGTCGCACCAATGACCAGGGTGTAAACGCCAATGTCAAACAACAATACGGTAGACAAGTGAATGTGTCCGATCAGAGGAACATGAAATTCGGCGGCAACCGACGACAGAAACGGCTTTGCCGCCCACCACACGGCCATTGCCGCGGTACCTGCAGCCAGCAGGCCGAAGGCGATCCAGTACTGCGGGTGCAGCCTCTGGCGCGCTTCGACCCAGATTACGCCGCCGACCATGTACTGAATGATGATGGCGGTGGCCATGATGAGCCCGCCCACGAACCCGCCTCCCGGCAGATTGTGGCCGCGAACCAGGAAGTAGACCGACACCATGGCGGCAAGCGGCAGCAGCAGCCGCACCAGCACGGTGGGAACTTTCATCACGCCCTGCGGCAGCAAGGCCTTGGGATCGGGATCGCTGAAGCGGTCGAGCAGCTTGTCTTCATACGCGGTGAACTGTCGTGCATTGGGCAGCTGCATGGTCTCGGGTGGCGGACGGAAGCGGCGCAGCAGCGCGTAGACCGATAGCGCAACAATGCCCAGAACCGTGATTTCACCCAGGGTATCGAAGCCGCGGAAGTCGACCAGGATCACGTTCACTACGTTGGCCCCGCCGCCCAGCGGCACGGATTTCTCGACGAAAAAGCTGGAAACGCCTTCCGGGTGCGGCCGCGTCATGATTGCATAGGCGATGGCGGTGAAGCCCGCGCCGGCCACAATGGCGATGATGAAGTCACGTGAGCGCCGCAGCCCGGCAAAGATTGCGCTGCGGATGGGGAATTCGTCTTCACCTTCACCCTGCACGCGGGGTGGCAGCCAGCGCAGGCCCAACAGAATCAGTACCATGGTCACGACCTCGACCGTGAGCTGGGTGAGCGCCAGGTCGGGGGCCGAAAGCCAGGCGAAGGTAATGACCGTGCACAGGCCCGCCCCGCCCGAAAGCATCAGTGCGGCCGGCCGATGGAACTTGGCGCTGGCCGCGGCACCGATGGCGCAGATGGCGCCTGTTACCCACAGCAAGACGAATGCGGGGTCGAACCCGGTGAAGACTTCGGGTTGCATCCACGGCCCGGTGAGCAGCGGCAGCGTGGTGACTACCAGCGTGACCAGCACCACCAGGAAGAGCTGCGGCTGCAGGCGGGGCGAGCGAGTGAGTTCAAGTATGAAGCCCGCAACGACATCCAGCGCCTCGAGCAGACTCTCGAAGGTACGCCGGCCGTCAAACCGATAAATGAATGGCGTATGGCCGGGCCGCGCGTGTTGGCGGCGCACCAGCAGCAACTGCAGCACGATGCCACCGGCCAGGGCCACAAAACTCATGACCAGCGGCAGGTTCACGCCGTGCCAGATCGACAGGCTGTAGCGGGGTGTGTCGTCGCCCAGCAGGGCTTGCACGGCAGTATGCAGAAAGGGGCCCGGCAGCAGCCCGGGCAACATGCCCACCACCAGGCAGCTGACCACCAGCACGGCGCTGGGAATCAGCATCATCAGCGGGGGCTCGTGGGGCGCCCGCGGCAGGTCGGTGGCCGGTGGCGGCCCGAAGAATACTTCGCGAATGAAACGCAGCGAATACGCCACGCTGAACGCACTCGCCACTACGGCCAGCAGCGGCAGGCCGATGCGTGTGAAATCGTTGGCGCTGACATAAACCGTTTCCGCAAAGAACATCTCTTTCGAGATGAAGCCGTTCAGCAGCGGCACACCCGCCATGGCTGCGGCGGCCACCACTGCAAGCGTGGCCGTGATGGGCATGCTGCGATACAGGCCCGAAAGCCGGGTCAGGTCGCGCGTGCCGGTTTCGTGATCGACGATGCCCGCCGCCATGAACAGCGAGGCCTTGAACGTGGCGTGATTGATGATGTGGAAGACGGCCGCGACCAGGGCAAGCCGGCTTTCCATGCCCAGCAGCAGGGTGATGAGCCCCAGATGGCTGATCGTGGAATACGCAAGTACCCCCTTCATGTCGGTCTGGAAGGTGGCGGCATAGGCGCCCAGCAGCAGGCTGATGGCTCCGGCACCCCCGATGATCCATGTCCATTCGGGCGTGCCGGCCATGACGGGCCAGAGTCGGGCCAGCAGGAACACGCCTGCTTTCACCATGGTGGCCGAATGCAGATAGGCCGACACGGGTGTGGGGGCGGCCATGGCGTTGGGCAGCCAGACGTGGAAGGGGAACTGCGCGCTCTTGGTGAGCGCGCCCAGCGCCACCAGCACTAGCATGATGGTGTACCACGGATGATTGCGTATGGTGTCGCCGGCCTGCAGCACGATATCCAGGTCGTAGCTGCCGACCACATGACCAATCATGAGCACGCCTGCCAGCAGGCACAGCCCGCCCGCACCGGTGATCGTGAGCGACATGCGCGCACCACGCCGGGCGTCGAGCCGGTGATGCCAGTAGGCGATCAGCATGAACGACGAGAGACTGGTGAGTTCCCAGAAGATGACCAGCTGGATCAGGTTGCCCGACATCACCACGCCCAGCATTGAGCCCATGAAGGCGAGGAAGAACGAAAAGTACCGGGGTACCGGGTCTTCCGGCGACATGTAGTAGCGCGCGTACAGGGCAATGAGCGCCCCCATGACAGTGACGATCATGGCGAACAGCCACGCGAAGCCGTCCATGCGCAGGCTGAGGTTTACGCCGTGTTCGGGTAGCCAGGGCAGGGTGGTGCGTACCACTTCGCCATCGACGATGGCTGGAAAGTGCGACATGGTGAGCCCGGCACAGATCAGTGCCAGCAGCCCCGCCAGCCAGGCCTCGACGTTGCGTGCGTTCGAAGGCATGAAGGCAGCGATGATGCTGCCAATGAAGGGCAAGGCGAGTATGAGGACTAGCGACATCAGGCGGGCTGGATAGGGAAAACTACAGATTCGAAGCTATTAATAATACGATATGTAGCGGGCATGTTCGGCGTAAGTAGCGGTATTTTTGTGATTTTTCTGGAAATTGCAGCTTGCCGGCGCTTAACTGGAATCAAGCGCTCTGCTTGACATGCATCAAAGTCGGGTTGCGGCGCTACACTCACAATGTCATGGTCTTGCAGACCGTCTGCCGCCCGGGGCGAGCCCGTTTGCGGCGCAATGGTCGTGTTCCGGAGTATGCCCCATGGTCGTTGCGACCAACCTGCCTGATGCCCGCTTTCCTGAAATCGAAATTTCCGAAGAACTGGTGCGCCGTTTCGATACGAGCGGGCCGCGTTATACCTCGTATCCCACGGCCGACCGCTTCGATTACGGCTTCAAACAGGAACGTTTTCTGCCGTATCTGCAGCAACGGGCTCAGTCCGATTCCAACCCTCCGCTGTCGGTCTATTTTCACCTGCCGTTCTGCCGTTCGCTCTGTTACTTCTGCGCGTGCAACAAGATCATCACGCAAGACTACGGGCGCTCGGCCGAATACATCCGCTACGTATGCAAAGAAATGGATTTGCTGGCGCCCCATCTGGGGCGCGATCGCCGAACCGTTCAGCTGCATCTGGGCGGGGGTACGCCCACCTTCATGAGCCACGACGAGCTGGCGCAGCTCATGGATGCCACACGCAGGCATTTCGAGTTCACGCCCGACGCCGAGCTTGGCGTGGAAATCGACCCGCGCACGGTGAATGAAGACACGTTGGCGTTCCTGGCCGCGCTCGGGTTCAATCGATGCAGTTTCGGGGTGCAGGATTTCGACCCCGCCGTGCAGGCGGCGGTCAATCGCATACAACCTGTCGAAATGGTGGAACGCGCCGTGCAGGCCAGTCGCGACACGGGTTATGAGTCGGTGAATGCCGATCTCATCTATGGTCTGCCGCGGCAAACGCTCGACAGCTTTGCCCGCACCATCGATGAGGTCATCCGGATCTCGCCCGATCGCATTGCGCTTTACAACTACGCCCATCTGCCCTCGCGTTTCAAGGCCCAGCGCATGGTCAAGCCGCAAGAGCTGCCTTCAGCCGAAACCCGGCTGCAGATCTTCCTGCTTTCCACCCGGCGTCTGCTCGAAGCCGGTTACGTGTATATCGGCCTCGATCATTTCGCCAAACCCGACGACGAACTCAGTCGTGCGCGCCAGAACAAATCGCTGCATCGCAACTTCCAGGGCTACACCACGCGGGCCGAATGCGACCTGGTCGGGTTCGGCGTCTCGGCCATCGGAAAGGTGGGGCGCTCGTACAGCGGCAACGTGCGTACGGTGAATGCGTACTACGAATCGCTCGATCAGGGGCGCCTGCCCGTCGAGCGCGGCTATGACCTGTCCACCGACGACGTCCTGCGCCGCGAGATCATCATGATTCTGATGTGCAGCATGCCGCTGCGCTTTGGCGAAATCAACGAAAAACACGGTATCGACTTCCAGCAATACTTCGCAGCCGAACTCGAGCGCCTGCGTCAGTACGAAGAAGTCGGACTCATGAAAAACGAAAACGGAGAGATCACGGTCACGCCCAAGGGCAGGCTGTTCGTTCGGGCTCTGGGCATGGTGTTCGACAGTTATCTGGGCCAGCCCACGGTATCGAGTTATTCCCGCCTGATTTGATCGAGCGGGGGCTCGGCTGAGGGGTCGAGCGTACGAATGCGAAACAGGTAAATGGTGACAGCGATGCCGGGCACCGGCATCATGACGCGCGCCCAGAAGTAGGGCACGAACCACATCGACAGCGTGATGGAGGTCCACATGACAGCCAGCGCCATGATCTTGGCACGTAGCGGAATGCCGCGGCCCGACTGAATATTGCGCAGGTACGGCCCCAGGTGGCGCTGATTCATGAGCCAGTGGTGCATGCGCGCTGAACCACGCATGTAGCAGGCCGAAGCCAGCAGCAGGAAGGGAGTGGTGGGGAGCACCGGCAGAAAGATGCCCAGTATGCCCAGCAGCAGTGCCACCGTTCCCGCAATGTTGTAGAGCGTTTTCTTCACGCGGATTTCCGGGCCAGAACCTCAGAGGAATTCTATCAATATGTCCACCGATAAAGACAAAGTCCAGAATCTGCTCTCGCGCGTGGCCCTGTTCGATCAGCTCGATCGTGTGGAGCTTGCCAAGGTGGCGGCGGGAACCACCGAGCAGCATATCCGTCGCGGCGATGTGATCTTTCACCGGGGGCAGCCCTGCAACGGCTTTCATATTGTGGTGTACGGTCAGGTGAAGCTGGTTGCCGTTTCGCCGGCCGGCGCCGAAAAAGTGGTGCGCCTGCTGGGCCCCGGTGAAACCTTCGGCGAGGCGCTCATGTTCCTCGAGCAACCGTACATTCTGTCGGCCATGGCGCTGGCCGATACCATGCTGCTTACGGTCGACAAGACGGTGCTTTTCGACGAACTCGCCCGTCAGCCGCAACTCGCGCGCAAAATGCTTGCCGGCCTCAGCAAGCGACTGCATGCATTTGTGTCTGACGTCAAGGCGTATTCCCTGCATTCGGGCACGCAGCGCGTGATCGGTTATCTCATGCAAATGCAAGACGCTGCGGGCGGTGCCGAGGTGCGTCTCGAGGTCGGCAAGAATGTCATTGCGTCGCGTCTGAACCTGACCCCGGAGCATTTTTCGCGCATTTTGCACGATCTCAGCAAGAAGGGGCTCATTCAGGTGAACGGCCGCAACATCACGATCGTCGACGAGGAAGGCTTCAGGGCGCACGGAGACTGAACTGCACGCCGGGCATCTGGCTTGGCGGGCGTTCTGCCTACGGTAAACTCTCCATCATGGCAATCAACACACCGTCTGACCGGGCGCCTCACGATAACCAGGGCGCCCATCCCGACACGTCTGCCGGGCGCATCGTGCTCGATTTCGACGGCCCGATCGCCTTCGTTACGCTTTCGCACCCCGGGCGTCTGAATGCCATTACCGTTGCAATGTGGCAAGAACTCGCGCGCGTGTTCACCGAATTGTCGGCCAACGATGCCCTGCGCTGCGTGATCATTCGCGGCGAGGGCGGCAATTTTGCCGCCGGCGCCGATATTCGCGAGTTTCCGCGCTACCGGGCCGACCACGCCTCGGTCGTGCACTACCACACCAGAATTCTTGCGCCGGCGCTCACGGCCATTGCGGCGTGCGTGCACCCTGTCGTTGCCGAGATTCAGGGGGTGTGTGTGGGCGGTGGCCTCGAGATCGCCAGTCAGTGCGATTTGCGCATTGCCGCGGCCGACGCGCGCTTTGGCGTACCCATCAACCGATTGGGCTTTCCCATGGCACCCGATGAAATGCGCGGCCTGCTGGCGCTGGCGGGGCGGGCGGTAACGCTCGAGATCCTGCTTGAAGGGCGGGTCTTCGGCGCAGCCGAGGCGATGGCCAAGGGGCTGCTCACACGCGTCGTGCCGGTCGCCGACCTGCACGACGACGTCATGCGCACGGCGCGGCGCCTGGCGCGCGGCGCGCCGCTGGCGGCCCGCATCAACAAGCAGACGGTGGCGCGCCTTGCCGGGTCTTCGCAACCCCTTACCGACGCCGAGCTGCACGACCTGTTTCGTTATGCTGAAAGCCGCGATCACCGCGAGGGTGTTCGCGCATTCTTGGCCGGCGACGAGCCGGCATTTACGGGAGACTGAGTTGGAAGGCAATGCCAATCTGTACGCGGTGCTGGCGGGCGGGTTCCCGCAAGACCGCAGCCAGGTCGCAATCGAGACCCCTGATCAAACCTATACGTGGAATGATATCGACGCCTTGAGCGGCAAGTTTGCGTCGCTGCTGCACTCGCTGCAGCTGCCGCAGGGCGCCCGCGTGGCCGTGCAGGTCGAAAAATCGCCCATGGCGCTGATGCTGTATCTGGCCACGGTGCGCGCCGGGTACGTGTATCTGCCCCTGAATACGGCGTATAAGGCCACTGAGGTCGCGTATTTTTTTGGCGACGCCGAACCCTCGGTCATCGTGTGCGACAGCGCAAACCTGGGCTGGATCAGCGAGCTGGCGGCCAAGATCGGTACCGAGCATGTCTTCACGCTCGATCACGATGGCAGCGGCACACTGGCCATGGCGGCGGCCGATGCGCACGCCGACTTCCACACCGTGCACAGCGGGCCGGACGACCTGGCCGCCATTCTGTATACCTCGGGCACGACGGGTCGCAGCAAGGGCGCCATGCTCTCGCATCGCAATCTGGCTTCGAACGCGCAGGTCTTGAACGAGTTTTGGGGCTGGAGCAGCGACGACGTGCTGCTGCACATGCTGCCCATCTTTCATGTGCATGGGCTGTTCGTGGCCTCGCACGGGGCGCTGCTGGCCGGCGCGAAAATGATCTGGCTGCCCAAGCTCGATATCGACCAGGCGCTGAACTATCTGCCCCGGTGCACGGTAATGATGGGCGTGCCCACCTACTACGTGCGCCTGCTGGCCGATGACCGCTTCACGCGCGAAGTGTGCCGCAACATGCGGCTGTTCATTTCGGGTTCGGCTCCGCTGCTTATGGAAACCTTCGACGAGTTCC
>Ga0079224_100003320_pt1 | contig 20232 bp, 17 predicted proteins | sample Stecom2015_FD_80414 | JGI IMG/M metagenome (GOLD analysis project Ga0079224, IMG submission 80414) | Agricultural soil microbial communities from Utah to study Nitrogen management - Steer compost 2015 | ecosystem: Environmental > Terrestrial > Soil > Agricultural land | place: USA: Utah...
AGCAGCCGTGATCACCCGCGAGGTCGCCGCGACCGAGTGGGCCGCGCAGGTGCAGTCCGCACACTCCGAGGGCTACGACTACTTCGACTGGCTGTCCGCTGTCGACCAGACCGACGCCGAGGAGGAGCCCGGCTTCGATGTCCTCTGCCACGTCATCCGGGCCGACCCGTGGGACCGGATGCTGCTGCGCACCCGGGTGCCGGACGGCGGCTCCCTGCCCAGTGTCACCGGGGTCTACCGCGGAGCCGCCTGGCACGAGCGGGAGACGCACGAGATGTTCGGCATCGACTTCACCGGCTTCGACGACGGCACCGACCTCGGGATGCGACCGTTGCTGCTCCCGCAGGGGTTCGAGGGCACACCGCTGCGCAAGTCCTTCCACCTCGCGGCCCGCGCCTCCAAGCCGTGGCCGGGGGCGAAGGAGCCCGGTGAGGGCGGGGGCGACGGCGAGGACCGCGCCAGCGAGCCGGCAGCGGCACGCAAGCGCCCGCGCCGCCGGCTGCTGCCGCCGGGAGTGCCCGATGAGTCCTGGGGGCCCCGGTGAGCGACCTGCCGCTGACCGTCGAGGTCGCCCTCAAGGCCGTGGTCGTGCTGGCGGCCTTCCTCTCCCTGCCGCTGGCGATCGGGCAGACCGAGCACAAGGTGATGGCTCACATGCAGGGGCGGCTCGGTCCGATGGAGGCCGGTCCGCACGGCATCGCCCAGCTCGTCGCCGACGGCATCAAGTTCGTCCAGAAGGAGGACGTCACCCCGGCGGCGGCCGACCGGTGGGTCTTCCGGCTGGCTCCGGCCGTCGCGCTGATCCCCTACCTGGTCGCCCTGGCCGTGATCCCCTGGTCCGCGGCCTGGGTCGCGGCCGATGTGCCGGCGAGCCTGCTGTTCGTGCTGGCGATCACCTCGGTCGGCATCTTCGGCACGCTGATGGCCGGCTGGGGCAGCGGCAACAAGTACTCCCTGGTGGGCGGCATGAGGGCCGGTGCCCAGCTGGTCAGCTACGAGCTCCCCATGGTCCTGGCGGCTGCGTCCGTGGCGATGGCCGCTGGCACGCTGTCCCTGACAGGTATCGCCGAGGCCTGGTCCTGGTGGTGGCTGGTCTGGCAGCTGCCCGGCGCGCTGGTCTTCCTGATCGCCGCGGTGGCCGAGCTCCAGCGGGTGCCGTTCGACGCACCCATCGCGGACTCCGAGGTGGTCTTCGGCCCCTACACGGAGTACTCCGGCCTCGGCTTCGCCTTCTTCCTGCTCGCGGAGTATGCCGGGATCGTCGTGATGTCCCTGCTCTTCACCGTCCTCTTCCTGGGCGGGTGGTCCGGACCCTGGTCCGACACGCTCGGTCCGCTGTGGACCCTGCTCAAGGCGACGGCGGTCGCCATACTCATCCTGTGGTTGAGAGTCGCCTGGCCGCGTGTGCGGGAGGACCAGCTGCAGCGCCTGGCGTGGACGGTGCTGGTGCCGCTGGCGCTGGTCCAGCTGGGCCTGACCGGCATCGGAGTGGTGATCTGGACATGACGACACACCGCGAACCCGGGGCGATGGACCTGCTGCGGGGGCTGGGCAAGGGACTGGCCACCACGGCCAAGACCCTCGCCCGCCCTGCGCACACCCGGCAGTACCCGCACCAGGAGCCCGACCTGCCGGAGCGCTCGCACGGCGTCGTCGCCCTGCTCGAGGAGAACTGCACCTCGTGCATGCTGTGCGCCCGCGAGTGCCCGTCCTGGTGCATCTACATCGACTCGCACAAGGAGACGATCGAGCCAGGTCCCGAGGGTGGCCGGGCCCGGCAGCACAACGTGCTGGACCGCTTCGACATCGACTTCTCGCTGTGCATGTACTGCGGCATCTGCATCGAGGTGTGCCCGTTCGACGCGCTGTTCTGGGCCCCCGACTTCGCCTACTCCGAGGGAGACATCCGCAACCTGCTGCACGACAAGCCCAAGCTCGGGACCTGGATGACCAACGTGCCTGACTCCACCCTGCCGGACGGCTACGTGCGTCCCGGCCAGGAGGCGGCCCGACCGGTGGCCGATGCGGCACAGCACGACGAGACGCAGGACGGGACAGAGCAGGCAGGGGAACCCGACGGGTGACAAGTCGTGATGTGCTCTTCGCGGCAGTGGGTCTGATCACCGCTGCCGCTGCTGTGTTGGCAGTGACCAACCGCAAGGTTCTGCACGCTGGTCTGTGGCTGGTGGTGGCACTCGGGGGACTGGCCGGCTGCTATCTGGTGCTGGGCGCCGAGCTGGTCGCGCTGGTGCAGCTGCTTGTCTATGTCGGGGCAGTCGTCGTGCTCATCCTGTTCGCCCTGATGCTGACGCGGGGCGGAGCGGACGAGGTCGATACGGCACCGGGACACCGTTGGCTCGCGGGTGCCGTAGGGGCGGGGGTGACGGTGCTGCTCGGTGGCACGCTGGTCGCCGCCTACGGCTGGGAGTCCCGCGAGGTGGCCGGCCCCTCGAGCAGGAGCATCGGGGAGCAGATCTTCGGGACCTGGGTGTGGCCCTTCGAGCTGCTGTCGCTGCTGCTCCTCGCCGCGCTGGTGGCGGCGGTCGCCGTGGCCACGACCGGGTGGGGACGGAGGGCCGAGCGGTGAGCCCCGCCCTGCCGCTGCTGCTGGCTGCGCTGCTGGCCGGCATCGGGACCTACGGGGTCCTGGCGCGTCGGCACGCCGTGCTGATGCTGATCGGCGTCGAGCTGCTGCTCGCCGCAGCTGGCCTGGTGCTGGTCACCGTCGGCCAGCTGGGTCCGGACGAGCTCGCGTCCGGGGCGGTGCTCACCCTCTTCATCATCACCATCGCGGCGGCCGAGATCGTCGTCGCCCTGGCGGTAGTCATGGCGATGTATCGCACACGGGGAGACGTCGACCTGACCGGTGAGGCGAGCTCGGCCGACCTCACCGGGGAGGCGACAAACATCGTGCTGCCCGAGGCCGCCGATGCAACGCCGTCCAGGTCGGTGCACGCCGGACCAGGATCCGGCGAGGGGGACGCGCGGTGATCCCCACGATCGACTGGCCCTGGCCGGACTGGGAGATGAGGCGGTTGCCGCTGCCGAACCTGCCTGAGCTGCCGGTCCCCGAGCTGCCCGGAACTCCCGCGCAGTGGGCGATCGGACTCGCCGTGGCTGCTGCCGTCCTGGGCCTGGCCGTCTCCCGGCGCTCCTCCCGACCGGCCGCCTGGGTCGCGATCCTGTCCTCCGGGCTGGTCCTGGTCGCCACCCTCTGGCAGCTGTACACGCTGACCGAGGCGGTGGACCCACGCATCTCCAGCACCATCGGCCCACTGGCCTTCGGGGAGCTCACGGTGCCGCTCGAGCTGTCGGCGAGCCGCCTCACCGCGCTCGTCGGTGCCGTCGTCGGCCTGGTGGCGTTCGTCGTGCAGGTCTTCGCCCGGTGGTATCTCTGGTTCGACCCCCGCTACCGCCAGTTCTCGGCCACGGTCTCGTTGTTCACCGCAGCGATGCTGCTCGTGGTCCTGTCCGACGACGTCCTGCTCACGCTGATCGGGTGGGAGGTGATGGGCTGGTGCTCGTTCCTGCTGATCGGCCACCTGTCCGCCAAGGACAGCGCCAACCGCGCGGCGGTCAAGGCCCTGCTGGTCACCCGTCTCGCTGACGTCGGGTTCGTCCTGGGCCTGATCGGGTTGGCCGCAGGAGCGGGCACGACCTCGATCCGCGGCATCATCCAGCACTGGGAGGCCTCGTCATCGACCACCTGGCTGTCCGTGGCGATGATCGGCGTCGTCCTCGGCGTCATCGGCAAGTCCGCGCAGCTGCCGTTCCAGGACTGGCTGCCGGACGCGATGGAGGGTCCGACGCCCGCGTCGGCCCTGATCCACGCGGCCACCATGGTCGCTGCCGGCACCGTGGTGCTGGCCCAGCTCTTCCCGCTGCTGCAGGCCAGCACCCCCGCTCGGGTGCTCCTGGCGGTGCTGGTCGCGACGACGATCGTGCTGGCGGCTCTGCTCGCCTTCGCCCAGCCGGACATCAAGCGTCTGCTGGCCTGGTCGACCGTCAGCCAGGTCGGTCTGATGCTCGCCGCCCTCACCGTCGTGCCGGTCGGTGAGGGACCGGACGCGGCGATCATGCACCTGGTCTCCCACGCCTGGTTCAAGGCACTGCTCTTCCTCACGGTCGGCTGGATGGGGGTGCTGACCGGCGGCACGGTCGTGCGCTACGTCGTCTCCTCCACCAAGCGCTACCGCTCCCTGCGCCGGCCGATGGGCATCGGCCTGCTGGCCCTCGCGGGCGTGCCGCCCATGGTCGGGTTCGTCTCCAAGGAGCTGGTCCTGGCCCAGGCCGAGCACGGCGTGCAGGCCGGTGTCGGTGTCGCCGCCACCATCGTCCTGGCCGCGGTCGGGGCCAGCGTCCCGCTCACCGCCGCCTACTGCATGCGTGCCTGGCTCATCCTCGACCGTGGCCCGCGGCGCCGGCACGTGCCCGTCCCCCGGCCCCGGCCGGGCGGTCAGCTCATCGACGACTTCTTCAGCGAGCCGGAGGTGGTCGACGAGGCCATCGGCATCGAGGAGGCTGAGTCGGCGATCTCCTCCTCCGCGCGTTCCGCGGTGGCAGTGCTCGGCTTCCTGTCGGTGGTCGGCGGCATCCTCGCCTTCACGCCGCTGATCGACCTGCAGCTGACGATCAACATGCAGCTGCTCGTGGCGGCGCTGCTCCTGATGGCACTCGCCGGGCTCGCGGTGTGGGTGGCCTCGCGGGGCGTCGGCTCTCGGGACGCTGCCGCTCGCCTCCCCGCTGGTCTCAGCCTGGCGGCCGAGCGAGGGCTGGGCTTCGACCGGCTCTACCACGCTGCCGTGGCGGGGCCCGTCATAGCCCTCGCGCACTGGGTGCAGTGGCTGGACCGTGAGGTGCTGGATGCCTACGTCCGGGCGACCGGCCCGGCCGCCCGCCTGCTCGGCATCGCCCTCCAGTCGACCCACCCGCGGCGGCCCGCACCCGGCCTGCTGCTCGTCCTCGGCGGCGTCGTCGTCCTCGCTGCCATCGGGGTGGCGGTCTCGTGAACATCGTCGACGCTCTCGCCATCCCGGTGCTCGTGCTGTCCCCGCTCATCGGGGCCGTCTGGCTGCTGGTCGCCGACCGGGTGAGTCCGCCACCGCGACCCCGCGTCAGTCGCGGCATCGCCGTCGGGGCCGGCGTGCTGGTCGCGCTTGCGGCCGGCTGGGTGGTCTGGCGACGCCCCGAGGTCGACCTGGTCTGGATCGAGAGCCTGGGCGTGCGGCTCGACCTGGGCGTGGACGGGCTCAGCGCGCCGTTCGTCCTGCTGACCGGCCTGATGGCGGTGGTCGCCACCCTGGTGCCTTACCACGAGCCGCTGTCCGACGCCCGGATCGGCGAGCCCGGCCGGCACGAGCGCACCGAGCCGCTGCCCGTCGGGACCGTCGTCCCCGGGCCACGCTCGCTGGCGACCTACTACGCCTGCCTGCTGGTCGTCGTCGGCGGGTCGTTGCTCACGTTCCTGACGCGAGACGCACTGGTCTTCTTCGTCGCCTTCGAGCTGGTCCTGGTCCCGATGTGGGTGCTGGTCGCCCGGCACGGCGACGCCACGACCCCCGCCGACCGCGACGGCGCGGCGATGCGGTTCCTGGTGTTCACGGCGACCGGCTCGATGCTCATGCTGATCGGGATCCTGGCCCTCTGGGGCGCGACCGGGACCACCGACCTGGTGCGCTGGGCCGCACTGGCCGGAGGCTCCCTGGACCACGGAAGCCAGGTGATCGTGACCGTCATACTCCTCATCGGGCTGGGCATCAAGGTGCCGGTCTGGCCGCTGCACACGTGGCTGCCGTGGGTGCACGCGACCGCCCCCACGGCCGGCTCGGTGCTGCTCGCGGCCGTGCTGCTGAAGATGGGCGCCTACGGGATGATCCGGCTGGTCGCCGCACCGCTGCCGGACGGACTCGCCACGGTCTCACCCGTGCTCGCCGGCTTCGCGGTGACGGGGATCCTCTGGGCCGGCCTGGCGTGCCTGGTCGAGCGGGACCTCAAGCGGCTGATCGCCTGGGCGTCGATCGGTCACCTCGGCTTCGTGGTGCTGGCCATCGCCGCGGGCTCGGAGACCGGCCTGCAGGCAGCGATCTACGGCAACATGGCGCACGGCCTGATCTCGGCGCTGCTCTTCGTCGTGGTCGGCTCGCTGAAGCACCAGTGGGGCGGCGCCGACCTGGCCACCCCGCGCGCTGCCCTCCGCGAGATCACCCCGCGCCTCGGGTTCGCCCTGGTGCTGGGGATGGCGGCCGCCCTGGGGCTGCCTGGCCTGGCCAGCTTCTGGGGCGAGTGGGGTGCGCTGTATGCCGCCTGGGACCCGGGCGCCGGCCGCACCGTCGGCTGGTTCCGCGTCTTCGCCCTGGCTGGGGCACTCGGAGCTGTCCTGGCGGCGGCGTATGCCGTGCGCGTCCTGCGGCACGTCTGGGCCGGTGACCGGCGCAGCCCGGCGATCCACGACGCCCGCGGCGTCGAGCTCGGCATCCTGGCCGTCCTCGGCGTCGGCATCGTGGCGCTGGGTCTCTACCCGGTCGCGCTGCTGGACCTGACCGCTCCCGTGGTGGAGGGCATCATCGCGACCGTGGGGGCGGGCCGGTGACCCTCGACCTGAACGTCTCCGCCCTGTGGCCGGTCCTGGGGCCGGCGCTCGCCGCCCTCCTGGTCCTCGTCCTCGACGTCGCCTGGCCCCGGGCCCGCTCCGCCCACCTGTGGCTGGCCGCGGCGGGCCTGGCCGTCGGCGCAGCCGGCACGATCCCTGCCATCACGCAGTCCGCGGCGGACTCGACCGGCGCGTTCTGCCTGCCCTCCGGGCACTGCCTGTATGCCGCGAGCTCACTGACCGGAGGCCTGCAGCTGCTCGCCCTGGCCAGTGCCGCGGTCGTCCTGGTGCTCACCTGGTCTGAGTGGGCGCGGGCCGGTCGGGGCGACCGGACCAGCGCAGCCACGGTGGTGCTCGTCGCGCTGTTCCTCGCCGCCACCGCCGGCGTGACCGCGGTGACCGCGGCGCGCGACCTGGGCAGCCTGCTCGTGGCGCTCGAGCTGGCCACCCTGCCGGTCGTCGGGCTCGTGGCCCTGGAGCGCAGGGCGCAGCGTCACGCCGGGGCGGTGGCCGGTGCGGTCGCGCTGCTGACCACGTCGCTGGTCTCGTTTGCCCTGCTGGCGCTCGGAGCTGCGTTGTGGGTCGCGGCCACCGGCACCGCCCTGCTGTCGCCAGACGTCGCGGCCGAGGCAGCAGCCGTTCCCGAGCGGGCCGCGCTGCTGCTCCTGGCCGCAGTGTTCGTGCTGGCCGGCCTGGGGTTCAAGCTGTCGGCCGTCCCGTTCCACGCCTGGACGCCGCTGACCTACGGCGCAGCGCCGCTGCCGATCACGACCTACCTCGCCGGCACCTCCAAGGTCGCGGCCCTCGGCGGGATGATCGTCCTGGTCCAGGCGCTCTCGGGCAGCTCGGGCTTCGCGCTGGTCGCCGTCGCGGTGCTTGCCGCGGTGACCATGACGCTGGGCAACGCGATGGCGCTGCGCCAGGACGACCTCGTCCACCTCCTCGCCTGGTCGGCCGTCGCCCAGGCCGGGTGGCTGATGCTGCCGCTCGCCTCCTTGTCCTCCCGTGCCGTCCACGCGGCCGGGGGCTACCTGGCCGTGTACGTCCTGGCCACCGTGCTGGCCTTCGTCGTCGTCATCGCCGTGGCCCGACGACCCGGCAGTGGGGTCAGCATCGGGGACCACCGAGCGCTCGCCCGGCGCCAGCCGCTGACCGCGGCCGCCCTGGGCTTCGCGCTGCTCACGCTCGCGGGGCTGCCACCGGCGATCATCGGACTGGTCGCCAAGGTCGTCGTGCTGCGCCCGGTCGCGGCCGACGGGACCTGGTGGCTCCTCGTGGTGGCGACCCTCAACATCGCCCTGGGGATCGCGGTCTACGTCCGCTGGCTCGCCGCGCTCATCCAGCGGGAGACGCCCGGCGAGACGGTCTCGGCGGCCGGGGCGTCCCACGCCAGCGCCTCGCTCGGTGGCGCGTCCGCCGCGGAGGGTGAGAACAACCAGGAAGGTGAGGCAGCCGCCCAGGGGAGTGCCGCGAACGGCGCGTTGGCGCCCACCGCACAGGGCGGCGCGACGGCGGTCGCCGGCCCCCCGGCATACTCCGTGCCCTGGTCGCACCGGATCCTGATCGGGGTCCTGGCGGCCCTGCTCGTGCTGGGGAGCATCGCGCCGGTCGGTATCTTCTGACGGAACACCCCGGCTGGATGGAGCGTTCCACGGACATGCACAACCACTACAACGGGCTCAAGACCGCACTGCTCTTCGGCGGCATCTGGGCTCTGCTCCTCGGCATGGGCGCCCTGATCGGGAACGGCCGCTACATCTGGCTGTTCGCGCTGATCGGTGTGGCCACCACCTTCTACGGCTACTGGAACTCCGACAAGATCGCGATCAAGGCGATGAAGGCCTACCCGGTCACGCCGGAGCAGCAGCCGGGAATGTACCGCATCGTCCAGGAGCTCTCGATGCGCGCCGGCAAGCCGATGCCGCGGCTCTACGTCAGCCCGACGGCCGCCCCGAACGCCTTCGCCACCGGTCGCAACCCCGAGAACGCCGCGGTCTGCTGCACCGAGGGGATCCTGCACCTGCTCGATGAGCGGGAGCTGCGAGGTGTCCTGGGCCACGAGCTCATGCATGTCTACAACCGCGACATCCTGACCGGCTCGGTCGCGGCCGCCCTGGCCGGCGTCATCACCTCGGTCGCGCAGATGATGCTGTTCTTCGGCGGCGGGGGTGGCGAGAACCGGCCCAACCCGCTGGCGCTGCTCGCGATGGCCTTCCTCGCCCCGCTGGCTGCCTCGCTGATCCAGCTGGCGATCACCCGCACCCGGGAGTATGACGCCGACGAGGACGGCGCGGCCCTGACCGGCGACCCGCTCGCGCTGGCCAGCGCCCTGCGCAAGATCGCGGCGGGCACGCAGGCGGCCCCGCTGGCGCCCGAGCCGCAGCTGGTCAACACCAGTCACATGATGATCGCCAACCCGTTCCGGGCCGGCGACGTCAAGCGTCTGTTCGCCACCCACCCGCCGATGGAGGACCGCGTCGCCCGCCTCGAGGCGATGGCGGGCCGCCAGCGCTTCTGACACGCCCGCGTCGCGCCCCTCGCCACTCGCGCGTCCGCCCGGTTCTCGCGTCCGCCCGCCCTTCGCGTACATCCAAACCGGAGACGTCGTCCGGTCCCGCACAACGCTGCTGCTCAGCGCGGGGCGCTAGTCGCTAGCCGCTGACATCGCCTGTTTGAGTGCACGGGTGCACCGGGCGAAGTCGATGTGCGGCTCACGGCCGCTCACCGCGCTGCCCTCACGCTCCCGCGGTCACGTCCCGGCCGCCGGCTCGCCTCGCACGCTGCGCGCAGGCACACGGTCGCCCCGGATCGTGGCCACCATGTCGACGACGCGTCGGGTGGCGCGCACGTCGTGGGCACGGAACACGGTGGCGCCCAGCCAGGCCGCCACGGCGGTCGCCGCGAGCGTGCCCTCCAGCCGGTCGTCCGGCCCGAGGCCAAGGGTCTCGCCCACGAAGTCCTTGCGTGACAACGCCTGCAGGACCGGGTAGCCCAGCGCGGCCAGGTCGCCGGTGTGCCGCAGCACGGTCAGGCTGTGCCGCGTCGTCTTGCCGAAGTCCAGCGTCGGGTCGATCAGCACCCGTTCGGCGGGCACGCCGGCTTCGACTGCCGCAGCCGCCCCACGCGCGAGGACCCGCAGGACGTCCCGGACCACGGCGAGCTCGTCGTCGCCGCGCTCGTCGGCATACGTCATCGCCACCGGGTCCGTGCGCGGCGGCAACCCACCGGTGTGGGAGATGACGAGGCCTGCCCCGACGTCTGCCGCGACGTGCACCAGCTCCGGGTCGTGCCCGGCCCAGGTGTCGTTGACCAGGTCCAGGCCGACGGTCGCGGCCTCCCGGGCGACCTCGCTGCGCCAGGTGTCCAGGCTGAGCACCAGGTCGGGGAACTCCGTGCGCGCCGCCTCCAGGAACGGCATCACCCGGCGCAGCTCCTCGGCGGCGTCCACGACCTCGCCCTCCTGCCCGGCCCGGACACCCCCGATGTCCACGATGTCCGCCCCGTCGGCCACCGCGTCCCGCAGCGCCTGCATCGCAGACTCCAGCTCGGCGTGGCGGTTGCCGCCCCAGAACGAGTCCGGCGTGCGGTTGATGATCGCCATCACGGCCGGTCGCCCGGAGTCGAAGGTCCGGCCACGGAGACGCAGTGCGGGCGTATGACGGAGCTCCAGCGGGCGGACCGACGGCTGCCCAGGTGTGGTCGAGGGTGAGGTCACGTGGTCATCGTGCCACTCTGGGTCCGGTCAGCCCTTGCCCTCGGAGCGGTCTACCGCGAGGATCGTCGGGTGAGGATCGGAGTGCCCCGGGAGCTGAAGAACCGTGAGTACCGGGTCGCGCTCACCCCGATCGGGGTCCACGAGCTCGTCGCGCACGGCCACGAGGTCCTCGTCGAGAAGGGAGCTGGCGCCGGCTCGCTGATCGCCGACGAGGACTACGCCGCCGCTGGGGCCCGGCTGTCCGGACCTGATGACGTCTGGGACTCGTGCGAGCTGGTGCTCAAGGTCAAGGAGCCCCTCCCTGAGGAGTACGACCGGATGCGCGACGGGCAGGTGCTCTTCACCTTCCTGCACCTGGCCGCCAACAGGCCGCTCACCGATGAGCTGATGCGGCGCCGGGTCACCTCTGTCGCCTACGAGACCGTCCAGCTGCCGTCGGGTGCCCTGCCGCTGCTCTATCCGATGTCCGAGGTCGCGGGCTGCCTCGCGCCGCAGGTGGGTGCCCACGCGCTGATGAAGGCCCACGGTGGTCGTGGTGTGTTGATGGGTGGTGTCGGGGGTGTCGCCAACGCCAAGGTGGTGATCATCGGGGCGGGCGTCTCGGGACAGAACGCCGCCAACATCGCGCTCGGCATGGGCGCCGACGTCACCATGCTCGACACCGACCTCGACAAGCTCCGGATGGCGTTCTGGCGCTACAACAACCGGGTTCACGGGTTGGCGTCGTCGCAGCTGGCGATCCGGCAGCAGGTCCTGCAGGCCGACCTCGTCATCGGCGCCGTGCTCATCCCCGGTGCCGCGGCCCCGCGGCTGGTGAGCAACGACCTCGTGGCGCAGATGAAACCCGGCTCGGTGCTCGTCGATGTCGCCATCGACCAGGGGGGCTGCTTCGAGGGCAGCCACCCCACGACCCACGACGACCCGACCTACACGGTCCACGGCTCGGTGTTCTACAGCGTGGCCAACATGCCAGGTGCGGTGCCGAACACCTCGACCTACGCGTTGACCAACGCCACGCTGCCGTATGTCGTGGCGCTGGCTGGACGGGGTTGGGAGCGGGCGATGCGCGAGGACCGGTCGCTGGCCCTCGGCCTGAACACGCACGCCGGGCAGCTGACCAACCGTGCGGTCGGTGAGTCGCTCGGTCTGGAGGCAGTCAGTCCGGAGAGCGTCCTGGAATGACGTGGCGGCAGTGCCTCGCCGCTTATCCGTGGGCCGTGACAGGCTAGGCGACCATGTCATCCCTCACCCGCGTTGAGGCCGAGGCGCGGTCCGCGCTGCTGGCCGTCACGGCATACTCCGTCGATCTCGACCTCACCGGTGGTGACAACCCGGACCAGGAGACCTTCACGTCTCGGAGCACCATCGCGTTCACTGCGGTGCCCGGTGCCAGCACCTTCCTGGACGTCCGGGCGGTCGAGGTCCGCTCCATCGACCTGAACGGGGCGTCGATCGACCCCGCGACCATCCGGGACGGCCGGTTGGAGCTGAGCGGGTTGCTCAGCGACAACACCGTCGTCGTCGAGGCCACGATGGGCTACAGCAACGACGGCCAGGGGCTGCACCGGGCGGTGGACCCTGCCGACGGGCTGGTCTACCTCTACGGCCACCTGTTCCTGGACGCCGCGCCACGGGTCTTCGCCTGCTTCGACCAGCCGGACCTCAAGGCGCCCTACACCGTCACCGTCACCGCGCCGGAGTCATGGGTCGTGCTGGGCAACGGTGAGGCGGTGCCGACCGGTGGGGGCCGGTGGGAGCTGGCCACCACCAAGCCGCTGGCCACCTACTTCGTGACGATCTGCGCCGGCCCCTACGCGTCCGTGACGGACGAGCACGACGGCATCCCGCTCGGGGTGCACGTCCGCGCCTCACTCGGCGAGCACCTGCGCGCGCAGGTGCCGGAGATGCTGCAAGTCACCAAGGACAGCTTCGACTACTACCACCAGCTGTTCGGCATCCGCTACCCGTTCGGGGCCTACCACCAGGTGTTCGTCCCCGAGTTCAACGCGGGCGCGATGGAAAACCCGGGCTGCGTGACGTTCCGCGACAGCATGATTCACCGCGGCGCGGCCACGGACGACGAGCTGCTCGGCCGCGCCAACACCATCTGCCACGAGATGGCGCACATGTGGTTCGGTGACCTGGTCACGATGAGGTGGTGGGACGACCTGTGGCTCAACGAGTCGTTCGCCGAGTACATGGCGCACCGGACGCTGACCGCGGTGACCGGGTCCGACGACGCGTGGGTGGACTCCACGATGTCCCGCAAGGCCTGGGGGTATGCCGCCGAGCGCGCCCCCTCGACCCATCCGGTCGCCGGGTCCGCGGCGCCAGACGCCGACGCCGCGCTGCAGAACTTCGACGGCATCTCCTACGCCAAGGGCGCCGCGGTGCTGCGTCAGCTCATCGCCCACCTGGGAGACGAGGCATTCGTCGCCGGCATCACGGCCTACCTCACCGAGCACGCCTACGGCAACGCCGCCCTCACTGACTTCCTGGGGGCGATGGAGGCCGCCTCGGGCACTGACCTCACGGACTGGTCGAGAGCGTGGCTGACCACCGCGGGTCTGGACCGCATCGCCGCCGAGGTGACCGACGGGGCAGTGCGTGTCACCCGGAGCCGCCCGGACGACCAGACCGCGCGGCCGCACACCCTCGACGTCGCCGGGTGGACCGACGGTCGCCAGGTGCTGCACGTCGACGGGGAGCTGGATGCCGACGAGGTCCTCCTCCCGGCCCACCGGGGCGATCCGGCACACGTCGTCATCCCCAACGCCGGTGACCTGACGTGGGCGCAGGTCCAGCTGGACCCGCAGACGCTGGCCTCGCTCCCGCAGGAGCTCGCCCGCGTGTCCGAGGCACAGCACCGCGCCGTCGTCTGGGTCGCACTGGTCGACGCCCTCGCCACCGCCACCGTCGACCCTCAGCTGGTGGTGGCGACCTTCGCGTCCGCCTGGCCCGTCGAGGACAACCCCTCGATCCTCAGCCGCGCCGGGTCCCTGCTGACCGGTCGCGTCCTGGGGGAGTACCTGCACGACCGCGCCGTACCCGCCGCTCGAAAGGCGGTGGCGGGAGCGGCCCGCGCCCGGCTGGAGTCGGCCGAACCGGGCTCGACGCAGGCGCTCGCCGCAGCCCGTGTGCTGGCTGCAGCCACGCCGGACACCGACCTCCTGCTCCGCTGGGCCAGCGGTGCCGATCTGCCCGACGGGCTGGTCGGCGACGACGACTTCCGGTGGTTGGTGACGCGCACCCTCGCGGTCGAGGGCGCCGTCGGCGTCGAGCAGATCGAGGCCGCCCGCTCGGAGGACACATCGATGCAGGGCAACCTCGGCGCGCTCACCGCCCGGGCCGGCCTGCCGACCGAGTCCGACAAGGCCTGGGCCTGGGAGCAGCTGGTCGGTGACCACGGCCGGTCCAACTATGAGCTCAACGCGCTGGCCAGTGGCTTCTGGGCCGGGCGGCATACCGACCTGGTCAGGCCGTATGTCGCTCGCTTCCACCGCGACGTCCCTGCCCTCGAGGGGCGGCTCGGCCAGGACGCGTTGGCGCGGCTGGCGACACTCGCCTATCCCCGCAGCGTCGTAGAGGAGGCGACAGACGAGGCCACCACCGAACGACTTGGTGCAGGCGACCTGTCACCCGCGGTGCGGCGTGCCCTGGTGGACCAGCAGTCGGTGCTGCGCGAGGTCATGACCTCACGCAGCACCTACCGCTGAGGGGCCGTGCCCCGCGGCCTCCCTCAGGGGGTGAAGTCCAGCGCGTCCTCGGCCAGGCCCAGGACCTGCCAGCGGTTGCCCTTGCCGTCCGCCAGGTCGTAGACCGGGACCATGTACTCCGTGCCGTCCCAGAGACTGATGATGCCGGTGTGCAGCTCCACCTTGGTCACTGCCGACTCGCTGACCGGGTAGGGGATCGGGTCGCCGGCGGAGATGGGGGGTAGCGGCTGGGGCTCGACCCACTCCTCCATGTAGCCCGGGTACTCCAGCTCGGGGATGTAGGCGCCCAGCTGCTGGAACTTGACGTCGGTGGCCCGCTCGACCGCCTCGGCGGGGGAGATCACGGGATACTCACCGAGCTCCACGACGTCGCCGAGCTGGAAGTAGCCGTAGGCGACGCCGGCGCTCGTCACCGAGAAGTGCCACGACCGGTAGCCCTCGACCGGCCAGCTCCCGTCGCTGACGTTGACGGAGACCGTGGGTTCGTCGGAGGGCAGTTCCATCATGCTCTCGTCGGGAGCAGAGGTGGCGTATGCCCCGTCAGCGGTCTCGTAGGCCGAGTCGCCGCTGTACGCCTCCGGGTAACCGAACATCGGCTCGACCGTGAAGGTGTAGTCAGAGAAGTCGATCCCGGCATCGCCCAGGAAGTCCTGCACCGTCGCGATCGCCGTGGCCTCGTCTGGTGCCGGGCCGGTCTCCGCGCAGGTGATGCTGTCAGGGGACGGACCGCCGGGACCGAGCATCCCCATACCGCCGTCAACCCCGGAGCGGGCCCACTCCTCCTTCATCTCCCCGCACCAGGGGTCGATCGCGGGATCGCTGTAGTCGACTGACGTGCTCCCGCCCTGCTGGTAGACGTTGAGGTGGCGGCCGTCACCGGCATCGACGACCCAGGCGGAGAACTGTTCATCCTGGACGTCGCCCTCGATGCCCAGCCCCTCGGCATACTGCCCGAGAACCTCGGCGGCGCTCCCCTCCGCCGACTGCGCCGTGCCGTAGACCGGGCCGGTGGTGCGCTCGGTGGACAGGCCCTCGCCTGCGACCGGGATGACCGGACCGGCGTAGTTGCCGCCCATAGCCTCGTCGGCTGCCCCCATGCCCCCGCCGTCCGTCTCAGCCTCGCTCATGGACTCCGCACCGGCCGACGGGGGCCCGTCGAACTCGCGGGGCGACGTGTCGTCCTTGTCCGAGTCACTGCTGTCGGAGGCTGACGGGGGCGGATCGTCGGTGGTCGTCGCACCAAGGGCGTAGCCACCGGCACCCAGCGCCAGGGAGGCCACAGCGGCCGCGACGAGTAGACCGCCCCGACCGGTGCGGACTCCCGGGTCATGGACGTGAACCGCGATGTCGCTGCTGTCTGAGAAGGAGTAGCCCTGCGGGTCTGCGCCGAGCGGTGTCCGCCCCCGGAGACGCTGGGAGATCCGGTGCAGATCGGGGTGCGCACCGGAGGCCGGGTCGGCTGCGCGCAGCCGGGCCAGTGCCTCGTCGTCCTCGAAGTCCTTCACGGTTCGTCCTCCCTGACGGTGTCGCCGGGTGGCGACGTCCTGCTCGGTGTATGTGCTGGGGGCTGCGGGTGTTGCGGTGTTGCGCAGCGTCGGCTAGGTGACCCATGCCTCGCGCAGCCGGGCCCGGGCCCGGGAGAGCGCGGCTGCGCCCCCGCCGCGGGTGACGCCGAGCGCCTTCGCCAGACCCTCGCCGTCCAGGCCCTCCCAGGCGTGCAGCATCAGCACCCTGCGGTCCCGGGCGCTGAGCTTGGCCAGTGCGGCTCGCACGTCGGCGTCCTCCACGACCAGGTCGGCGGGGTCGATGCTGCGGCTCCGGTCGTCGGACTCGCTGCCGTAGTCGGCGAGCAGTGTCAGCGTCGGCTTGCGCCGGTGGTTGCTGAGCACGTAGGAGGCCGTCTTGTAGAGCCACGGGAGCACGAACTCGTCCGGGATGCTGTCCCGCCGTCGCCAGGCGACCGCGAACACCTCGGCCGCGAGGTCCTCCGCGTCCTGCCGCGGCGCGCGGCGCACGAAGTAGCGGTGCACAGACACGGCGTGCTCGGCGAAGAGCTGGTCGAACCACGCCGAGTCGCGGGCTGGTGCCCGCAGGCCGTTCCCCTCCGTCATACCGAGCACCACGTGGCCTCCTCGGTCATCGCCCCGCCACAGTGCGGGGCCGTCTCCCTGCCTCTGTCAGGAGGATGACAGGTGTTGCACAGAGGGTGGGGGATCTTCCTACCGGTAGTTGGTGAACTGCACGGCGAAGTCCAGGTCCGCCGCCTTGACGAGACGCTGGACCTCCTGCAGGTCGTCGCGTGACTTGGACGTGACCCGCAGCTCGTCGCCCTGGATCTGGGACTTCACCGACTTCGGCCCCTCCTCGCGAATCAGCTTGGCGACCTTCTTGGCGTTCTCGGAACTGATCCCGTCCGTGAGAGTGGCGTCGAGACGGTAGTCCTTGCCCGACAGGCGCGGCTCCCCGTCGTCGGAGTAGTTCAGGGCCTTCAGCGAGACGCCGCGCTTGACCAGCTTGGTCTGCAGGACGTCAAGCACCGCCTTGCAGCGCTCCTCGCTGTTGGCGCGCATGGTGATGGCGTCGCCGGAGAGCTCGACCGAGGCGCCGATGTTTCGGAAGTCGTAGCGCTGGCTGATCTCCTTGGCGGCCTGGTTGACGGCGTTGGCGACCTCCTGCTTGTCGACCTTGCTGACGATGTCGAACGATGAGTCGGCCATGGTGCTGCTCCTCCGTAGGGGTCCGGGTGCGGTTCGGATCAGGGGTACTTCCCCTGTTATCCTTGCACCCGCAGTTCACGGCAGGTTGTCCGAGCGGCCAATGGAAGCGGACTGTAAATCCGTCGGCGTATGCCTACGCAGGTTCGAATCCTGCACCTGCCACCATGGGACCAAAGGCCCTGACCAACAGGTCAGGGCCTTCGTCATGCTGTTAGGAGGGACTCGCACACCCGCGGGCCCGATCGGCCCGGAGGTGCCTGATGCGCACGTTGATCGTCTATGAGTCGGCCTGGGGCAACACCCGTGCCGTCGCGGAAGCTGTGGCCGAGGGGATGGCCGGTGATGTGGCTCCCCCGGAGGTGGTCGGGGTGGAGGCCGCCCCACCGCTTGACGGCTTGCAGGTGGAACTCCTCGTGGTCGGTGCGCCCACGCACGCCTTCGGTCTGAGCCGCGAGGGGACGCGCGAGGACGCCCACAAGCGAGGGGGCGACCTGTTGACCACCGGGGTCCGCGACTGGCTCGATGCCGCCACCGGTGCCCGTCTTGGGGTGGCGACGTTTGACACGCACGTAAGTCACCCAAACCTGCCCGGTCGCGCCAGTCGTAGTGCCGCCAAGAAGCTCAAGAGACTCGGCTGCCACCTTGTGGTGGATCCCGAGAGCTTCTACGTCGACGACTACGAGGGCCCGTTGCTGCCCGGGGAGCTGGAACGTGCTCGGGCCTGGGGCGCCGAGCTGGCAGGCACTGTCGGTAGTGCCTCCTAGTCTGGGGACCAGGAGACGTCAGGAGCAGACATGACTCACGGACCTGAGAGCAAGGTCGACTGGCACGGTCTCGCGCTGGAGCAGCTCACCTGGCACTGGGAGGCTCAGGCCCGGCCCCGGCTCGAGGGGTTGACCGACGCCGAGTATCTCTGGGAGCCGACGGAAGGCTCGTGGAGCGTTCGGCCTCGCGCCGACGCCAGGACGGCGCAGGCCGCGGGCGGCGGAGAGCTCGTGATCGACTTCGAGTACCCCGAGCCGAGTCCCGTCCCCCTGACGACTATCGCCTGGCGCCTGGGCCACCTCATCGTGGGCGTCTTCGGCGGGCGGGTCGCCGCGCACTTCGACGGACCGCCGTGCGACTACTTCACCTGGGAGTATGCCGCCACGGCGGACGCTGCGTTGGCGCAGCTGGACGCCGCCTACGAGCGCTGGGTCGCCGGGGTGCGGACGCTGGACGGGGCTGGCTTGGCGCGCGCGGTGGGCGAGGCTGAAGGTCCCTACGCCGAGCGCCCCATGGCCGAGCTGGTGCTGCACATCAACCGCGAGGCGATCCACCACATGGCCGAGGTTGCGGTGCTGCGAGACCTCTGGGCACACCGCTGACCAGCGCCTGTGCGTGGGCGGAGGCCGGGGCCTAGTCTTGGGCCATGACCGACACGCAGCTCCAGAGCAACGCCGACTACATCGAGCTCGAGGACCATGTAGCCGCCCACAACTACGCCCCCCTCCCGGTCGTGGTCGCCGAGGCGGAAGGAGTGTGGGTGACCGACGTCGAGGGCAACCGCTACCTCGATGCGCTCGCGGGGTACTCGGCACTGAACTTCGGCCACCGGCACCCGGATCTGGTGGCGGCGGCGAAGCGGCAGCTCGACCGCTCGACTCTCACCAGCCGGGCCTTCCACAACGACCAGCTGGGCCCGTTCTGCCGTGACCTTGCCAAGCTCGTCGGCAAGGACATGATCCTGCCGATGAACACCGGCGCCGAGGCAGTCGAGACGGCCATCAAGATCGCCCGCAAGTGGGGCTACCGCGTCAAGGGCGTCACCCCCGGTGCCGCGCACATCATCGTGATGGACGGCAACTTCCACGGTCGGACGACCACGATCGTGAGCTTCTCGGACGACCCTGTGGCTCACGACGACTACGGTCCCTACACCCCGGGCTTCACGGCGGTTCCCTACGGTGACCTCGCCGCGATCGAGCAGGCCATCACCGACGACACGGTCGCCGTGCTGGTCGAGCCGATCCAGGGCGAGCAGGGCGTGCAGATCCCGAAGGAGGGGTTCCTGCCGGGACTGCGCGAGCTGTGCACCGACAAGAACGTGCTCATGATCGCGGACGAGATCCAGTCCGGCCTGGGTCGCACCGGCACCACCCTGGCCTGCAACTACGAGGGTGTCGAGGCCGACATCTACACACTGGGCAAGGCTCTCGGTGGCGGCATCGTTCCCGTCTCGGCCGTTGCGGCCGATGAGCCCGTGATGGGTGTCATCACCCCCGGCAGCCACGGCTCCACCTTCGGCGGCAACCCGCTGGCCGCTGCCGTGGGCCACGCGGTCGTGAAGATGCTCGAGACGGGTGAGCCGCAGCAGCATGCCGCCGACCTGGAGCCGGTGTTCCGTGAGGGCCTCGAGGCCCTGATCGGCAAGGGCGTCAACAGTGTTCGGGTGCGCGGGCTGTGGGCTGGGGTGGACATCGACCCTGGACTGATGACCGGCAAGGAGGCGTGCAACGCCCTGGCCAAGAAGGGGATCCTGGCCAAGGACACGCACGGTTCGACCATCCGCCTCGCCCCGCCCCTCGTGATCACCGAGGAGGAGCTTCGGCAGGTCATCGACGCCCTCGCGGCGGTCCTGGTGGAGGCCTCCGGCGCCTGAGCGGACCGTGGCGCGCGACGCCTGTGAGCTGAGCGTTGCGCGGGACGTCTGAGAGCTGGTCGGCCGCTGCCTGCCTGAGCCCGGTCAGCGGTTCTGGCGTGACACGGCATACCCTCGCCCCGGTCCTGGGACTCATCGGCAAGGATGAAGTGTGGACATCATCGTGCTTGCCGTGCTGGTGGGCGTCGTCGTGGGCGCGGTCATGGGGTCCCTCGGCGGCGGGGGCGGCATCATCGCCGTACCAGCGCTGGTCTACCTGCTCGACCAGGCACCCCTCGAGGCCACGACCACCTCGCTCGTGGTCGTGGGCGTGACCGCCGTGGTGGGGGCGCTGCAGTACGGCTGGGCGGGCTTGGTCAACGTCACCGACGCTCTCGCCTTCGGCGTCCTCAGCATCGTCGGCGCAGTCGTCGGTGCCCGGATGGCCCTGGTGGTGGACGGCGACGTGTTGATGGCGCTCTTCGCGCTCCTGTTGCTCGCCGTCGCATGGCTGATGTGGACGCGGGGAAAAGAGCCGGACCCGCACGAGGATGTGGCCCACCACTGGCTGCGGCTACGGCCCTTCCACATCGATCGACAGAGGGCCGTCCGGGTTGTGCTCGCCGCCACAGGCATCGGCTGGCTGACCGGCTTCTTCGGCGTCGGAGGTGGCTTCGCGATCGTGCCGGCGCTCATCCTGCTCCTCGGTCTGCCCATGCGCCGGGCCGTCGGCACCTCGCTGCTCGTGCTCGCCATGACCAGCCTGGTCGGGCTGGCCACGCGGGTCACCGGGCCGGTGGACCTGGACTGGCCGCTGATCCTGGGCTTCACCAGCGCTGCGGTCGTGGCCAGCATCGCCGCGGGCCGGCTGAGCA
>Ga0079224_100003321_pt1 | contig 20226 bp, 20 predicted proteins | sample Stecom2015_FD_80414 | JGI IMG/M metagenome (GOLD analysis project Ga0079224, IMG submission 80414) | Agricultural soil microbial communities from Utah to study Nitrogen management - Steer compost 2015 | ecosystem: Environmental > Terrestrial > Soil > Agricultural land | place: USA: Utah...
GCCATATCGGGCCGTTCCTCGGGCTCGCGCCCACCGGCCGCGCCTTCGTGCTGCCCTTCACCGTGTTTGTCCGGTTCCGCAACGGGCTGTTCGTCGAGGAGCGCTTCTACTACGATCTCGCCACGCTCATGCGCCAGCTGGGCGAGGAGAGGGTCGATCCGCAGGCCCTGGTTCAGGCGCAGGCATGGGCGGCGGGGAGAGAATGCTGACGGAGCAGAGCATGCCGAAGCCGCGACCGGTGTACTGGATCGACTACCAGCGCGGCCCGGCCTGGCCCGCCGGACAGCCGGCGCCACGACAGGCGCTTCACGATCACCAGATCTACCTGCAGCGGCTGATGGAGGAGGGGCGCCTGCTGTTTGCCGGGCTGTTCCGTGACGATGCCGGCGGCGGCATCGCGGTGCTGGACAGCGCCGACGAAGCCGCCGCGCAGCGCATGATGGCGGACGACCCGGCGGTGCGGTCCGGGCTGCTGAGCGCAAGGCTGCGTCCCTGGCAGCTGGTCTTCGACCCGGCCAGCGGCACGTCGCCCTTCGCGGATGGCTAGCGCCCCATACTCGTATAGCCGCGCTCGATCACCCGTTTCGTTGCCTCGAAGGCGTAGACCAGTTCGTCATTCGCCTCGCGGGCAGCCTTCAGCCCGGCAATATCCTCCGGCGACGGATTCTGCTTCGCCGCGAGCTCCAGGGCGGTCTTGATGTAGCGGGCCCGGGCCTCGGCGACCCGGTGGGCGAAGGCCATGAAGGAATCCCGGTTCAGCTCGGGGACCGCCTTGTGGATCACCTCACGATTGGCGTTGAAAATCGCCATCTCGATTTCTTCAAGGAATTTTTGAAGCTTACGGGCCGTGTCCCGATCCAGCATCTCCTTGCTGACCAGGTGGTCGATCTTTTCGGTCCTGCCGTAGCCGATGATGCTCATCGTCCCCTCCTGCCGCGAATCTTCCCTGACGGCAGCTTACCGGCTGCGGGGCACAAAGTCAGGAACAGAAGGGATGTGGAGGTCTCGGCCGGATTCGAACCGGCGTACACGGATTTGCAATCCGCTGCGTAGCCACTCCGCCACGAGACCTCAGGAAAGCGGCCCCTTAGTACGGATTCACCTCTGCGGGGTCAAGGCCCCGCCTTGCCGTCCAAGCGGTTGTGACGAATGTTACCGATCCGGCCTAAACCACAATAGAACCGTTGTTTTTCCGCCATCGGAGCTTTATAAAGCGGCTGACTTTTACCGCTTTTGCTCCGGATTCTGCTCTATGGCTCTAGCCGATCGTCAATTTGCCGAAGCGCGCCGCCAGATGGTGCTGACGCAGCTGCGCCCCAACAAGGTCATCGACGAGCAGGTCATCGACGCCATGGCGTCGGTGCCGCGCGAGCAGTTCGTGCCGCAGGCCTATCGTGGCGTCGCCTACATGGACGAGGATGTCGCGGTGGCGCCGGGCCGGTTCATCATGGAGCCGATGATCCTGGCGCGGCTGATCCAGGAAGCCGAAATCCAGCCCTCCGATGTCGCCCTCGTGGTCGGCTCGGCCACCGGCTATGACGCCGCCGTGCTTGCCCGCATTGCCAATACGGTGATCGGGCTGGAGTCCGACCCGGCCCTGTCGCAGCAGGCAGGCCAGACGCTGCAGGCGCTCGGCATCGACAATGTGGCGACGGTGGAGGGTCCGCTGGCTGCCGGACTGCCCAAGCAGGGGCCATTCAACGTCATCCTTCTGGCCGGTGCCGTGCCGGAGATTTCGCAGACCCTGCTGGACCAGCTTGCCGATGGCGGCCGTCTGGTCGGCGTGCTGCGTCCGTTCGATGCGCCGATCGGCCAGGCCGTGCTGGTGAAGCGCAGCGATCATCTGTTTGCGCAGCGCGTGCTGTTTGACGCCGGCACGCCGCTGCTGCCGGGTTTCGAGCGTCCTGCCGGCTTCGTGTTCTGATGTCTGACCCGAATGGGCCTGCCGAGATCGGCGTGTCCGAACTGGCAGCATGGCACGAGGCCGGGCGCGATTTCGCGCTGCTGGACGTCCGTGAGGATTGGGAAGTCGCCATCTGCGCCCTGCCGGGGGCGATACATATCCCGATGCAGCAGGTGCCGGCGCGCAGTGACGAGTTGCCGGACGACAAGCCGCTGGTGGTGATGTGCCACCACGGCGGACGCAGCCGCCAGGTGACGGGCTGGCTGCGGCAGAACGGGTTTCCGCAGGCGGTCAATCTTGCCGGCGGCATTCATGCCTGGGCCGAGCAGATCGACCCCGGCATCGCGAAGTACTAAAAAAGAGCATAAAAAAAGTCCGGGGACATGTTGGGGCGCGCCGAAATGCGTGAAACGGGAAAAGGACGAATGCGCTTCATGACCTTCAGACAGGCTCTTCTGGCTGGCACCATCGCCGGCGTCTGCTTTGTGCAGCCCGCATCGGCGCAGTCGCTCACCGACGTGCTGAGCGCCGCCTACAACAACAACCCGACCCTGTTGTCCGCCCGCGCCGCGCTGCGGGCCACCGATGAGGGCGTGCCGCAGGCGCTGTCGGGCTGGCGTCCGACGGTGAGCCTGACCGGCGAGACCGGCGTGCTGCGCCAGGAATTCACGCCGCAGACCCCGACCACGCAGTCCGACACGATCAACCCGCGGACGGTGACACTGAGCGTCACGCAGCCGCTGTATCGCGGCGGCCGCACCCAGGCCGCGACCGAGTCCGCCGAAGCCCTCGTGCTGGCCGGCCGGCAGGATCTCTACAGCACCGAACGCCGTGTACTGCTCGATGCGGTCACCGCGTATATGGACGTAGTGCAGAACCAGGCGGTGCTCGACCTCAACCGCAATAACGAAGAGGTGCTGCGGCGCCAGCTGGAAGCGACCCGCGAACGCTTCCGGGTGGGCGAGATCACGCGCACCGACGTGGCCCAGGCGGAATCGCGCCTGAGCGGCGCGACCGCGAACCGCATCTCGGCGGAGGGCATCCTGGTCTCGAGCCGTGCCGTGCTGGCCCGCGTGATCGGCGAGATGCCCGGCACCCTGACGCCGCCGCCGCCGCTTCCGGAACTGCCGCGCAGCGAGGAAGAGGCGCTGGCCATCGCGCTGGAAGAGAATCCCGACCTGCTCGGCGCGCGGTTCCGCGAGGTTTCCGCCAAGTATGACGTGCGCTCGGTTTCCGGCGCGCTGCTGCCGACCGTCAGCGTTGCCGGTTCGCTCAGCCAGGCCGATGAGACGACCCGCGCCAATCTGGAGACGGAGTCAGCCCGCATCGCGCTGCAGCTGACCGTGCCGCTCTATGAGGGCGGTTCCGTCTACAGCCAGACCCGCCAGCGCAAGCAGATCCACAACCAGCGCCGCATCCAGGTGGAGGAGCAGCGGCGCCTGGTTCGCCAGTCCGTCACCCAGGCTTGGGAAAACCTGACCACCGCGCGCTCCAACATCACCGCGCGGCGCGACCAGGTGGAAGCCGCCCGCATCGCGCTGGAAGGCGTGCAGCAGGAAGCCGAGGTCGGTTCGCGCACCACGCTGGACGTGCTGGATGCCGAGCAGGAGTATCTCGATGCCCGCGTCGCCGAGGTGCGTGCCCGCCGCGACGAGTATGTCGCTGCCTTCACGCTGCTTTCGGCGATCGGCCGCCTGGGGGCGCGCCAGCTGAGCCTGCCGGTGGAATACTACGACCCCGTCGAGAACTATGACCGCGTCCGTGACAAATGGTTCGGCACGGACGGCGGCCTGAACGCGGAATGACGGGAAAGCGCCGCGAATCGGGTGAAAAACGCTGAGCTGGCGGGAATTTGGGAAAAATCCCTTAACCCGCTTTAACAGTTCGGTTATCTTCGCGGGCGTATCTTGGGCTGCTGATTCGGCCCGGGGTGGGCCTGCGATGCTGCGGTATGGATCGCGGCAGCGGCATAGACGGCAGGATTTCAGGCACCGGGATGAGTGATCCTAAAGCTGGTCAGAATGAACCGACGATGGAGGAAATCCTTGCCTCCATCCGGCGGATCATTTCCGAGGACGGCGCCGACCAGCAGGCCGCGCCGCCGGCCGAGGAAGAACCCGCGCCGCCACCGGCGATGGAACCGGAGCCCGAGCCTGAGCCGATGATGGCCATGCCGGAGCCGGAACCCGAACCGGAACCCGAGGCCGAGCCTGCTTTCGAACCCGAGCCGATGCCGGAGCCGGAACCCGAGCCCGAGCCGGTCATGGCGGCGCCGGAGCCGGAACCGGCCTACGAGCCGCCGCCGCCTCCGCCGCCACGTCGTGCCCCGCCGCCTCCGCCGCCGCGGATGCAGCCGCGCGAGGATATCCTGGAGCTCACCGAGGTGGTCCGCGACGAGGTCGAGGGCCTTGTTTCGCCGCCGACCGCCGCCCGCGCCGCCGCCCATCTGGGGCAGCTTTCCGGCGCCGTGGCCGGCTCGCGCGCCATGGGGCTGGGCAACAGCCAGCGCACCCTGGAGGAGCTGGTGAAGGAACTGCTGCGTCCGATGCTGAAGGAATGGCTGGACGCCCATCTCGCCACCATCGTGCAGCGCATCGTCGAGCGCGAAGTGGCGCGCCTGACCATTCAGGCGGAAGAAGAGCAGGATCACCTGTAATCACCGTTTTTGACGCGGTTGGCGGTCCTGTGCCTCTGGACTGACCGGTCCGGATCGTCTTTATTTTCCGGCCTTCCCCGAGACATCGCCGAGCCACTGCCGAGTAGCCGTAATGCTGGACAAGACCTATTCCCCCCAGGACGTGGAAACCCGCCTCTATCAGGCCTGGGAGGCTGACGGCTGTTTCCGGCCCGGGATCAAGTCCGGCAAGCCCTACACGATCGCCCTGCCGCCGCCGAACGTCACCGGCAGCCTGCATATGGGCCATGCCCTGAATCACACGCTGCAGGACATCCTGATCCGCTGGCAGCGCATGCGCGGCCGCGACGCGCTCTGGCAGCCTGGCACCGACCATGCCGGTATCGCGACCCAGATGGTGGTCGAGCGCCAGCTGGCCGAGAAACAGCAGAACCGCCACGACATGGGTCGCGAGAAATTCGTCGAGCGGGTCTGGCAGTGGAAGGCGGAATCCGGCGGTATGATCACCGGCCAGCAGCGCCGGCTGGGCGAAAGCTGCGACTGGAGCCGCGAGCGCTTCACCATGGACGAGGGCCTCTCGGCGGCCGTGCGCAAGGTCTTTGTCGAGCTCTACCGCGAAGGCCTGATCTACAAGGACAAGCGGCTGGTCAACTGGGACCCCAAGCTGCTGACCGCGATCTCCGATCTGGAGGTCGAGCAGCATGAAGTGAAATCTCACCTCTGGTATTTCCGCTATCCCGTTGAGGGAATGGAGAATACCTTCATCACGGTGGCGACGACGCGGCCCGAGACCATGCTTGGCGACACGGGCGTCGCGGTGCATCCCGAGGACGAGCGCTACAGGCATCTGGTCGGCAAATACGCCATCCTGCCGCTGGTCGGCCGCCGCATTCCGATCGTCGCCGACGAGTATTCCGATCCCGAGAAGGGATCCGGCGCGGTGAAGATCACGCCGGCGCACGACTTCAACGACTTCGAGGTCGGCAAGCGCCATAACCTCGAGATGATTAACATCTTCGACAAGCACGCCCATCTGAACGAGAACGTGCCGGAGAAGTATCGCGGGCTGGAGCGCTTCAAGGCGCGCAAGCAGATCGTCGCCGATCTGGAGGAGCTCGGCCTGGTCGAGAAGATCGAGCCGAACACCCACATGGTGCCTCATGGCGATCGCTCGCAGGTGGTGATCGAGCCCTGGCTGACCGAGCAGTGGTATGTGAATGCCGAGGTTCTGGCGAAGCCCTCCATCGAGGCGGTGGAGAAGGGCGATATCCAGTTCGTGCCGAAGAACTGGGAAAAGACCTATTTCGAGTGGATGCGCAACATCCAGCCCTGGTGCATCTCGCGCCAGCTCTGGTGGGGCCACCAGATCCCGGCCTGGTACGGGCCGGACGGCAAGGTCTTCGTCGCCTATGACGAGGCCGAGGCGCAGGCCGAAGCCACGAAGCATTACGGCAAGGCCGTCGAGCTGAAGCGCGACGAGGACGTGCTGGACACCTGGTTCTCGTCGGCACTGTGGCCGTTCTCCACGCTCGGCTGGCCGGAAGAGACCGCCCTGCTGAAATCGCATTACCCGACCGACGTGCTGGTTACCGGCTTCGACATCATCTTCTTCTGGGTCGCCCGGATGATCATGATGGGGCTGCATTTCACCAAGAAGGCGCCGTTCCACACGGTCTACATCCATGCCCTGGTCCGCGACGAGAAGGGCCAGAAGATGTCCAAGACCAAGGGCAACGTCATGGACCCCCTGGACATCATCGGCAAATACGGTGCCGATGCTCTGCGCTTCACGCTGGCGATTCTCGCTGCCCAGGGCCGCGACGTGAAGATGTCGGAGCAGCGCGTCGAGGGTTATCGCAACTTCGCCACCAAGCTGTGGAACGCCGCCCGCTTCGCCGAGATGAACGGTTGCGCCCTGCCGGCCGATTTCGATCCGGCGAAGGTACAGGGCATCGTGAACAAGTGGATTCTGGGCCGGCTTGGCCAGGCGGCCCGCGATGTCGATGCGGCGCTGGAGGCCTACAAGTTCAACGAGGCCGCTGGCGCGCTGTATCACTTCACCTGGGGTACCTTCTGCGACTGGTATCTCGAACTGATCAAGCCGGCACTGAATGGCGACGATGCTGCCCTGAAGGCCGAGACGCAGGCGACCTGCGCCTATGTGCTGCGGCAGCTGATCCACCTGCTGCATCCCTTCATGCCGTTCGTCACGGAAGAACTGTGGGGCAAGCTGTTCGGTGCCCCCGGTGGCTACCTGATGCTGCGCGACTGGCCGAATGACGGCGCGCGCGCCGAAGACAGGGCCGCGGCCGAGGAGATTGGCTGGCTGATCCGTCTGATCGACGGCATCCGCGGCGCCCGTTCGGCGCTGAACGTGCCGGCGGCCGCTAAGATCGCCATGATCGCCAATGGCGGCAATGCCGACACGGCGGCGCGGCTGGCCCGCCATGCCGACCCGATCAAGCGTCTGGCCCGCATCGAGACGATCTCGGAGAACCAGCCCGCGCCGCAGGGCTCCGCCCGTGTCGTGGTCGACGAGACCACCTTCGTGCTGCCACTGGCCAACGTGATCGATCTCGCCAAGGAGAAGGCGCGGCTGGCCAAGGAACGCGACAAGGCCGAGGCCGAGATCGCCAAGATCGACGCCAAGCTCGCCGATGCCACCTTCGTGTCACGCGCGCCCGAACATGTGGTGGAAGAGCAGCGTGAGCGCCGCGTCGTGCAGTCCCAGCTTTCGGCCCGGCTGACCGAGGCGCTGCAGCAGCTCGGATGAACATCCAGTCCGTCAGACCGGAAGACCAGGCCCTGATCGATGCCGCCAAGGCACTGATTACGGCCCGCTACAGGGTCGGCCGCCACCATATCGCCGCCGCGCTGCGGACCCGCTCGGGCCGCATTTTCACCGGGCTGCATCTGGATACCTATGTCGGCCGCGCCTCGGTCTGCGCCGAGGCGGTGGCGGTCGGGCAGGCCATGGCGTCCGGTGCCGGCGATGAGGATCCCATCGAGGCGATCGTCTCGGTGCGTCATCCGCGTCCGACCGAGAAGAACCAGGAGATCGCCGTGGTCGCGCCCTGCGGCATCTGCCGCGAGATGCTGCGCGACTTCGCGCCGGAGGCCCGCGTGCTGCTGGCCGCCAGTGGCGGGCTGACCGCCTACAATCCGGCCGACCTGCTGCCGCTGAAATACCAGCGGCTGGAGTGACCTATTCCTTCACGGCGCCGGTCAGGCTGGCGACGTAGTAGTCGACGAAGAAGGAATAGAGCACCGCGACGGGAAGCGAGCCGAACAGCGCGCCCGCCATCAGCGATCCCCAGTGATAGACGTCGCCCTCCACCAGTTCGGTCAGCACACCGACCGGCACGGTCTTGTTTTCCGACGAGGAGATGAAGGCCAGCGCATAGATGAACTCGTTCCAGCTCAGGGTGAAGGCGAAGATGCCGGCCGAAATCAGGCCGGGCAGGCTGAGCGGCAGGATGATCTTGATCAGGATCTGGAAGCGCGAGGCGCCGTCGATCAGGGCGCATTCCTCCAGCTCGAAGGGCAGCGTCTTGAAGTAGCCGATCAGCAGCCAGGTGCAGAAGGGGATCAGGAAGGTCGGATAGGTGAGGATCAGGGCCCACATGCTGTCGTAGAGGCCCAGTTCGAAGATCATGGTGGCGAGCGGGATGAACAGGATGCTCGGCGGTACCAGATAGGCGAGGAAGATCGCCAGCCCGACGCCGTCGGAGCCCCGGAAGCGCAACCGGGCAATGGCGTAGGCCGCCAGCACTGAACAGAACAGTGACAGCACAGTCGATCCCACGGCGACGGTCATCGTGGTCAGCAGCCATTCGGGATAGGGTGTGTCGAACAGCAGCTTCTTGATGTTGTCGAGCGTCGGCTCCACCACCCAGAGCGGGTTGAAGTCGGAATAGTTCAGCAGCTCGCTGTTCGGTTTGAAGGTGGTCAGCGCCATCCAGTAGAACGGGAACAGCAGCACGATCAGGAAGACGATCAGCGGCACCCAGAGCGTGACCACCTTGCGCGGGATAGTCTCCAGATACTGCATGCCTTCGCGGTGGTCGGCCCGGGAAGCGATGTTGGCGTCTGCGGTCATGGCCGGGCGCTCCTCACTGCCATTTCTGCCGCTGCAGGCCGAGATAGGTCACGGCCGTGGACACCACTAGGAAAGGCACCATGGCAATCGCGATGGCCGCGCCTTCGCCCAGCATGCCGCCGTTGATGCCGCGCTGGAAGGCCAGCGTGGCCATCAGATGGGTGGCGTTATTGGGGCCGCCGCGGGTGATCGCGTAGATCAGCTGGAAGTCGGTGAAGGTGAAGAGGATCGAGAAGGTCAGCACGATGCTGAGCACCGGCAGCAGGTTCGGCACGGTCACATACCAGAACCGCTGCCAGGCATTGGCGCCGTCCAGCGAGGCGGCTTCGTAGAGGCTGGGCGAGATGGTCTGCAGGCCGGCGAGCAGGCAGATCGCCACGAAGGGGATGCCGCGCCAGATGTTGGCGGCGATCACCGCGGCACGGGCATTGTTCTCGTTGCCGAGAAAATCGATATAGGCGTCGATCAGCCCCATCTTGGTGAGCATCCAGGAGATGATCGAAAACTGGGAGTCGTAGATCCACCAGAAGGCAATGGCCGACAGCACCGTCGGCACGATATAGGGCAGCAGCACCACAGCCCGGATGATCGCCTGCATCGGCAGGTGGCGGTTCAGCAGCAGGGCCAGCCACAGGCCGAGCGCGAATTTGAAGACCGTCGCCACGGCCGTGTAGAGGATGGTGTTGAAGACCGATTTCAGGAAAATCGAGTCATCCAGCAGCGAGAGATAATTCTCCCAGCCGATGAAGATGCCTGGCCGGCCGATGCGGGTATCGGTGAAGCCGAGCCAGATTCCCAGGCCGAGGGGGTAGGTCAGGAAGACCAGCAGCAGGATGGCGGCGGGCGCCATGAAGAGCACCGAAAGCACGCCGTTGTGATTTTTGAGGCGGTCCCAGAGCGGAACGGAATGAGTCATGCGGGGCCGATCTGTCACAGGGAAGCGACTGAAAAGGATAGGGGCGGCGCGTCGCCGCGCCGCCCCGGACGATTACACCTTGTAGACGCGCAGCAGCCGCTTCTCGGCCTCTTCCACCGCCTCCTTCGGCGTCTTGGAGCCCGAAGCCGCCTGCGCGACCATGTTGTTGACGATGTAATCGTTCAGCGCGGCCGCCGAGGAATAGCCGAGCTGGCCCGAATAGCCGTGCCACAGCATGTTCTTCACCGTGTCGCGGTAGGGCAGTGCCTTCGGATCCGACGACCAGACCTTGTTCTGCTCGTAGCCCTTCAGCGGATGGGTGATGTAGCCGATGGAGGCTTCCTGCCACGGCTCGTACTGCTCCTTCTCCCACATGAACTGCAGGTAGGCCTTCGCCGCATTCGGGAATTTGCAGTACTTGAACACGTAGGCTTGGCTGAAGAGATGCAGCTCCGTCGGCCGGCCGACCGGGCCGATCGGGAAGTTGGCGTGCTCGATGTCGTCGGCCAGCGCCTTGATCTTCGGATCCTGCGAGTTCTTCGCGGCGTAGTAGACCGAGATGCCGTTGTTGGTTAGGCTAACCTGGCCGTCGAGGAAGGCCTTGTTGTTGTTCGGGTCGAGCCAGCCCAGCGTGCCCGGGATGAAGGTCGGATAGAGCTGCTTGGCGTATTCCAGCGCCTTGATCGTCTCAGGGCTGTTGATCACGACGTTGTTGTTGTCGTCGACGATCTTGCCGCCGAAGGCCCAGATCAGCCAGTAGGTCCAGGACCCGTCACCGACCGCGTTGCCCAGCGCGAAGCCTGCCGGCGTGCCCTTGGCATGCAGGGCCTGGCAGAGCTTGAGGAATCCGTCCGTATCCTTGGGGAACTCCTTGAAGCCGGCTGCTTCCACATGGCTCTTGCGGTAGACCATGCAGGCACCGGCCGCGCCCAGCGGCAGGCCGATCCAGCGGCCGTCGCGCTTGGCATAGCGCTCAGCTACCGGGAACCAGCCGCCATACTTGTCGCCGAGATAAGTGGCGATGTCGGTCAGGTCGACGAGCTTGTCGGCGAAGAGATGCGGCACGTCGAAGAAGTCGAGGATGATGTCCGGGCCGGAGCCGACATTCGCCGCCACCGAAGCCTTCGGCGCCACATCCGGCCAGGCCTCGCGATCGACGCGGACCTCCACGCCGGTCTTCTCGGTGAACTTCTTGGTGTTGGCCATCCAGGTGTCGATATCGCCCTGAACGAACTGGCTCCAGCGCAGCAGTCGCAGCTTGGCGCCTTTCTCGATTTCCAGCTTCGGCGCCTGCTGCGCCATTACATGGCCGGGCAGCAGGGCGCCGCCGGCGCTGGCGGCCGCTGCGCCGATCGTGGTCTTGATGACATCGCGCCTGGTAAACTTCCACATGCCGATACGTCCTCCCGAAGGTTGTCTGCCGTTATTCTTTGGCCGGCCCGTACGGAGACGGGGCCGGTACGCGCAAACTCGAAACTCGATCCCGGCACGTCCGTAGACGGCCGATCAGTCCGGGGAGCCGCCGGCTTCCTGTTCAAGGCGGCGGTAAGCGTTCCTCGTGCCGGCGTTGATCGCCGGGGCATTTTTATATCTCATATATGAGAGCCTAAGCCGGACCGCGACGCAACCCCTTTCGGGGTTGGACCTTCGGCGATGCTGCAGTGCATTGTATCTCTTGACGCCCCATTCGACCGCTGGTCACCTGCGGCCGGCCAGAAGACCGTTCAGTAGAGGAATCCCGCCATGAACAACGCGCAGATCGACGCCATTCTCTCCACCGTGCAGGTTTACCTGGACGGGCTTTACGAGGGGGATCCGGAGAAGCTGCGCCAGGCCTTTCACCCGGCCTCCAGCCTGTTCGCCTCCATCGACGACAAGCTGGTCAACGTGCCGCGCGAACAGTGGTGCGAGATGGTCGGCTCCCGGCCGTCGCCGAAGTCAAAGGGGCAGGGGCGCGAGCATGAGCGCATCCTCTCGATCGACCTGACCGGGCCGAACACGGCGATGGTCAAGCTGACCTGCGCGATTCTGCCGCGCCTTTTCACCGATTACCTCAGCCTGATCCGGCTGGACGGCCGCTGGCAGGTCATCAGCAAGACCTATCACGCCGAGACGCTTCCCGGCTGAGTCCACCATCAGAGTTCCTGGAATGAGTGAGACCGTCCGCGGCGCCGTCGAGACCGACTGCTTCCGCCTGTCCTATATCGTCGAGGGCGAGGGGCGGCCGGCCATCGTGGTTGGCTCCTCGCTCTATTACGCGCGCTGCTTTTCGCAGACTTTGCGGCGGCACCTGCGCATTGCCTTCATGGACCACCGCGGCTTCGCTCCGGGCAGCCGCAGCACCGACGTCGCGCAGTTCGGCATGGAGAAGCTGACCGCCGACATCGAGCAGGTGCGGCAGCAGCTCGGCTTCGACAGGGTGGTGATCATCGGCCATTCCGGCCATGGCTTCATGGCGCTGGATTATGCGCGCCGGTATCCGGAGCATGTCTCGCATCTGGTGATGCTCTGCATGGGGGCGGATTACACGCCGGCCGGTCATGCGGCGGCCGAACGCTACCTGGCCGATTCCGTCTGCCCCGAACGCAAGGCGGCGCTGGCGGAGGCCATGGCCCGGCTGCCGGCCATGATCGAGGCGGCGCCGGAGAAGGCCTTCGTCTCCTTCTGCCTCGCCACGGCGGCGAAAAGCTGGTTCGACTACACCTTTGACGCCGCGCCGCTCTGGGAAGGCATCGAAACCAACATGGCGATGTTCGACCATGTCTGGGGCAAGGTCATTCCGGACATGGATCTCGCCGCCCTGGCGCCGGACATCCGCGCGCCGGCCTTCCTCGGATTGGGCCGCTACGATTTCCTCGTGCCGCCGGCCCATACCTGGGAGCCGGTGCGCGACAGGTTCCGCGACCTCACGGTACGCGTCTTCGAACGCAGCAGCCACGCGCCGATGCTGGAAGAGCCCGAAGCCTTCGACCGCGAATTACTGGACTGGATCGGCAGCCGCTAGGCGGCGGCCGGCAGGGTCGAGCGCTTGCGGATCGCCACCGCGGTCAGCGTGGTCAGCGCCAGCATGGCGGCGACGAACCACAGAACCGCGTGGGGCATGCCGTGGTCGAGCAGCAGACCGATCGCCAGCGGCGCCAGCGCCGAGCCGGCATCGAGGCCCGAATAGACGAAGCCGAAGACGCGGCCCGAGGCGCCCTTGGGGGCGGCGCCGCGCACGATCAGGTCGCGCGACGGCGTGGTGAAGCCCTGCAGGAAGCCGGCGCCGGCAACCGCGCCGACCAGCAGAAAGCCCGGCAGGTTCAGGTTGGCGACCAGCAGCATCATGGCGGCCGCGCCGAGCAGGCCGCTGATCACGATCACCTCCAGCTTCACGCCCTTGTCGGCGACATGGCCGCCGACCATGACGCCCACCGAAGCGCCGAGCAGGAAGGCGGTCAGCGCCGTGGTGGCCAGCGCCAGCGGCGTGCCGTAGAGCGCATCCAGCGTCGCAGGCAGAAAGTTCTGCACGCCAATCAGCGCAAAGGACAGCAGCAGGAAGTACAGGAAGCACATCACCACGGGCATGGTGAGCAGCGGGCCCAGCGCCGCCTGCGCCTGGCCTTTGGCGGCGGCTTCGCGCCGTGCGGCGCCGGCATCTTCCTTCAGCAGGTCGCGGTTCAGCAGCAGGGCGGCCAGGATGGCGTAGCCGACCAGCGCGGCGATGATCGGCGCGGCGCGCCAGCCGAACAGGGCGGCGCCGCTGGCCATCAGAACCGGAGCCAGCGCCCAGCCGAGATTACCGCCCAGCGTGTGGGTGCCGTAGGCGCGGCCGAGCCGCTTCTGGTCCACCGAAGCATTGAGGATCGAGAAATCGGCCGGATGGAAGACGGAATTGCCGATGCCGGCGAGGATGGCCACCGGGATCAGCATCCAGAAACTCGGCACCAGGCCGTAGAGCAGGATCGCGGTGCAGAAGATCGCCAGGCCGCCGATCAGCACGTTGCGTGCGCCGACGCGGTCGACCAGGAAGCCGGCCGGCGTCTGCAACACGCCGGAGGTGACGTAGAACAGCGTCATCACCAGGCCGAGCTGGGTGTAGCTGACCGCAAAGACATCCTTCAGGAAGGGAAACAGCGGTGGCAGCACCAGCTGGAAGAAGTGGCTGCAGCCATGGGCGATGCCGATCAGCGCCATCACCTTGATGTCACGGTTGGCAGGGGCGGCGGGCTGGCCGGCGGGAAGGGCGAAATCGGTCATGGAAGCCTGTCTGACGTCCGGGCGGAGATTCCGGCTGTACCGCCGGTTGGGACAAGCCTAGCAGAGATTGCCGGCCGGGCCAGTAAAAACTCCCGCTACGGAGTAATCGGAAACAGAAAACGCGGGGCTTTTGGCCCCGCGTTCCGGTGCAGCCCGCAGCGAGCCGCCTACTTGGTCATCTTCACGTTCTTGTCGAGGAATTCGTTGGTGTAGACCTTGGCGATGTCGAAATCCTTCTCCATGCCGAAATAGGTCTTCACCATCTCATAGTCGGCCTGCATGCGCTTGGCATCGAAGGCGCCCAGCGCAACGCCGGTGGTGGTCGGATCCGTCATCAGTTCCTTGATGCGGTTCCACTGGTCGCGCTGGTTGGCTTCGTCGAGGCCGCTGACGCTGCCCATCAGGGCTTTCAGGCAGGGGCTGACATCGGCGACGCAGGCGGCGAAGGCCTTCTGCGACACCGCCACGAACTTGGCGACCTTGTCCTTGTTCTTGGCGATGTAGTCGCCGTTCACGATGATCGAGTTGCCGTACAGGTTCAGGCCGATATTGCGCCACGCAACGAAGCCGAGATCGTCGCCGAACTCGCGCACCTTCAGATCATGCTCGTTGTAGAAGTCGCTGGTGATGTCGATCGCCTTGCTCTTCAGCGACGCGACCTTGGCCTGCGGCGTGACGTTGACGAAGGTCACGCTGTCGGTCGCGATGCCGACCTGTTTGGCGAAGGCCGGCCACATCACGCGCGAAGCGTCGCCCGGCGGGTTGCCCAGCTTCCTGCCCGGGAAATCCTTGGGGCCGGTGATGCCGGAGCTCTTCAGCCAGTAGAAGCCCTGCGGGGAATTCGCATAGACGGTCATGACCGCGACCAGGTCGGCGCCCTTGCTCTTGGCGACGAGCGCCGTCGCCATGTCGGCGATGGCGAATTCGGTGTTGCCCGCGCCGACGCGCTGGGCCGAAACGCCCGAGCCCTTGCCGCTCTCGATGCTGACATCCAGGCCGGCCTGCTCGTACCAGCCCTGCGCCTTGGCGTAGTAGTAGGGCGAGTGGTCGGCGGTCGGCACCCAGTTCAGCAGCAGGTTGACCTTGTCCTTGGCCTGGGCGAGGGCGCCGCCGGCCGGCAGCAGGGCAGCCGCTACCGCGATGGCAAGAAGTCGGCGTGAAGTCATGGAAATCCCCTTTGATGCATGATCGCGTCCGGCCTCCCGCCGGGTGAGCGGCAAACTCTAGCCATCCGCCGGCGAACCGGTCAATAATTAATCAACCAGTTGGATGATAAGGAAACGCCATGGCAGGCTCCGCACAGGAACGCACGGCAACCCGGGAGGAGGGCGACGGACGGCGCCGCGATCCAGTGGCGACGAAGGCCGCGCTTCTGCACGCTGCGGTGGTCGAATTCGCCGCCAAGGGACTGGCCGGCGCCCGCATCGACGAGATCGCGCAGCGCGCCGGCGTCAACAAACAGCTCGTCTATCACTATTTCGGCAGCAAGGAAGAGATCTACGCCGCCGCGCTGGAATCGGTCTATGCCGAGATCCGCGAGCGCGAACGGGAGCTGCATCTGGGCGACCTGCCGCCGGAAGCCGCGATGGAGCGGCTGATCGGATTCTCCTTCGACTATCTCGCCGAGCATCCGGAATTTCTCGCCCTGCTGAACGACGAGAATCGCCAGGAGGCCCGCCATGTGCGCGGGTCGCACCGGCTGAAGGAAATGCATTCGCCGCTGGTCAGCCTGATCCAGGAGACCATCGAGCGGGGGGCGAAGGAGGGTGTCTTCCGCGCCGATCTCGACCCGGTGCAGCTCTACATCTCCATTGCCGGCCTGTCGTATTTCTTCTTTTCCAACAACCGCACGCTTTCCGCCATTTTCGGCCGCGCGCTGGATGCGCCGAAGGCGGTTGCCGAACGCCGGCGCCATGTCATCGCCTTTGCCATGGGGGCCCTGAGGGCCTGATTTTTTATAGGCCATCAATCAACTGGTTGGTTGATTGGCAAAAGGCGCCCTGCTAGGTTGCCGGGCAGCAGCAGAAGGGGAATGCAGATGGCTGCAGCCGAAGCGGATACGCCACTGGACAAGCCGAAAGGCCCTTACATGCGCTGGCTGACGATCCTGGCGATCCATGTCGCGGCCGTCATCCTGTGGGAGCTTGCCGTCCGCGCCACAAACCTGCCGGCCTTCATCCTGCCGGCGCCGAGCGCGATTTTCGCCACTCTGGCCAAGCCGAACTATGCCTGGGTGAGCAACAGCTGGGTGACGGCGCAGGAAATCTTCGGCGGCTATCTGCTGTCGGTCGTGTCCGGCGTGCTGCTGGCGCTGATGTTCACCTGGTCGCGGCTGCTGACGCTGCTGGTATTTCCCCTGTTCGTCACGCTGAACATGATTCCCAAGGTGGCGCTGGGACCGCTGATCATCGTCTGGTTCTCCTACGGCATCGGCACCAACATCCTGATCACCCTGTCGCTCTGCTTCTTTCCGATCCTGCTCACCACCGTGCGCGGCCTGAAGGAGGTCGAACCCGACCTGCTCGATCTGGTGAAGTCGCTGAAAGGCTCGCCCTGGCAGACCTTCATCTACATCCAGCTGCCCGGTTCGCTGCCCTACATCTTCTCCGGCATGAAAGTGGCCGCCATCCTGGCTGTCGCGGGCGCCGTGGTCGGCGAGTTCATCTCCTCCGACAAGGGGCTCGGCTACCTGATGATCCAGGTGCAGGCTGCGCTCGATACCCCGGCCATGTTCATGGCCGTCATTCTCATCACCCTGCTCGGCATCGCGCTGTATCTGCTGGTGCTGCTGCTCGAGCATCTGCTGGTTCGTAAGGATGCGAGGATTGCGTCATGACCAAACTCGGCGTGAAGAACGAAGTCTGGCTCGACGATTCCGAGCTGCCGGCCGGCTTCCCGGATGAAGCCGCGCTGGAAGAGTTCATGACGCGGCCGAGCCGCGCGCTCGCCGCCGATCTGGAGGCCACCGACGGCGACATCATGATCCTCGGCGTCGGCGGCAAGATGGGTCCGACCCTGGCGCGGCTGGCGAAACGCGCCGCGCCGGGCAAGCGCGTCATCGGCGTGGCGCGCTTCAGCGAGAAGGGTCTGAAGGAGAATCTCGAAAGCCACGGCATCGAGACCGTCGCGGCGGACCTGATGGACCGCGCGGCGGTGGAGAAGCTGCCACGCGTGAAGAACGTGATCTTCATGGCCGGCCGCAAGTTCGGCGCCAGCGGCAACCAGGCGCTGACCTGGGCGATGAACGTCCATGTGCCGGCGCTTGTGGCCGAGAGCTTCCGGGAGTCGCGCATCGTCGCGTTCTCGACCGGCTGCGTGTACCCCTTCGTGCCGGTGGCCAGCCAGGGCGCGACGGAAGAGACGCCGCCCAATCCGCCGGGCGAATATGCGATGTCCTGCATCGGCCGCGAGCGCATGTTCGAGCATTTCTCGCAGGTCCACAAAACCCCGGGCCGGCTGTTCCGCCTGAATTACGCGATCGACCTGCGCTACGGCGTTCTGCATGACGTGGCCGTCGCCGTGATGCGCGGCGAGCCGGTCGACGTGACCATGGGTCATGTCAACGTCATCTGGCAGGGCGACGCCAATGCGCAGGCGCTGCGCTGCCTGAAGGCCGCCACCGTGCCGACCTCGCCGCTGAACGTCACCGGCCCGGAGACGATTGCCGTGCGCTGGCTGGCCGAAAGCTTCGCGAAGCGCTTCGGCAAGAAGGCGGAGATCACCGGCGAGGAGGCGCCGACCGCCTGGCTCAGCAATGCCGCCGAAGCCGCGCGGCTGTTCGGTTACCCGCGCATTTCGCTGGCCAGCATGATGGACTGGGTCGCCGACTGGGTATCGCGCAGCGGCCGCAGCCTCGGCAAGCCGACCCATTTCGAAGTCCGCGACGGTACCTACTGAGGCCGGCCTTGGCGCAGACGCTCGACATCGAACGTCTTGATGAGTCGGAAGTGCCGGCGATGCTGGCGCTGTCCGCCGAAGCCGGCTGGAACCAGACCGAAGACGACTGGCGCATCTTCCTGCAGCAGGGCCGCGTCTTCGCCTGCCGCGGGGAAACGGGCGGCAGGCCGGTCGCCACCGCGGCGATCCTGCCCTACGGCAATTTCGCCTGGATCAGCATGGTGCTGGTGACGGCAAGCTGGCGGCAGAAGGGACTCGGCACCCATCTGCTGCGCCATTGCATTGCGGAACTGCAGACGCTCGGCTGCGTGCCGTATCTCGACGCCACACCGGCAGGCGAAAACGTCTATCTGCCGCTCGGCTTCCAGCCGGTTTTCGGCATCACCCGCTGGCAGGGCCAGGGAGCGATGCAGGATAGCGGCAAGGCCGCCGCTGCCGTGCCGGTCGATCTCGCCGCCTGCCTGAAACTCGACGCCGCGTCGTTCGGCTTCGCCCGCGAACCGCTGCTGCGCTCCTTCACCGCGCGCAAGCCGGAACTGGCGATGCTGAAGGATGGCGGTTTCGTTGTTGCGCGCAGCGGGCGTCTGGCCACGCAGATCGGCCCGCTGGCAGCGCCTGACGAAACCGTCGCGCTGGATCTGCTGCGTCATGCGCTCGACCGTGTCGGCGGCCCGGTTTTCCTCGATGTGCCGGACCGCTGGACCATGCTCGGCGACGAGCTGAGAGCACGCGGTTTCACGGTGCAGCGCGGTTTCCGCCGCATGGCGCTCGGGACTTCAGTTTCCAATGGCGATCCCGGCCGCAGTTTCGTACTGGCCGGACCGGAATTCGGATAGCAGAGGACAGGATCATGGGTTTGCATCATTCCAAACTGCCGGCGGACGTTCTGGCCAATCTGCGCAAGGGCGTGGTGATTCCCGCGCATCCGCTGGCGCTGGATGCCAACCGCAAGTTCGACCGCCGGCGCCAGCGCGCGCTTACCCGCTATTACATCGATGCCGGTTCGGGCGGGCTGGCGGTCGGCGTGCATACCACGCAGTTCGCCATCCGCGATGTCGGGCTGTATGAGCCGGTTCTGTCGGCTGCCATGGAGGATGCCCGGGCCTGGACCGATCGTCCGCTGGTCATGGTCGGCGGTCTGGCCGGCAAGACGGCGCAGGCGGTGAAGGAAGCGCAGACTGCGGTGAAGCTCGGCTACCATGCCGGCCTGCTCAGCCTGGCCGCCATGAAGGATGAAAGCCTCGATGCCATCATCGCCCACTGCGAGGCGGTGGCGGCCGAGATCCCGCTGGTCGGCTTCTACCTGCAGCCGGCTGTCGGCGGCGTGGTGCTGGATTCAGAATTCTGGCGCCGCTTCGCCAGCATCGACAACGTGATCGCCATCAAGGTGGCGCCCTTCCATCGCTATCGCACGCTGGACGTGATGCGCGGCGTCGCGCTGGCGCGGGCCGAGAAGCGCATCTCGCTCTATACCGGCAACGATGACCATATCGTCCTCGACCTCACCATTCCCTTCACGGTGAAGCGCGACGACGAGACCGTGAACCTGCGCTTCGTCGGCGGCCTGCTCGGCCACTGGTCGGTCTGGACCCAGCAGGCGGTGAAGCTGCTGGAAAAGGCCCATGCCGCGGTCGCCGCCGGCAGCGTCTCGCCCGAACTGCTCGGGCTGGACGCCCGCGTCACCGACTGCAATGCGGCCTTCTTCGACGTCGCCAACAACTTCCATGGCTGCATTGCCGGCTGTCACGAGATCCTGCGTCGCCAGGGCCTGCTGGAAGGCATCTGGTGCCTGGATCCGAATGAAGGCCTCAGCCCGGGCCAGGCCGAGCTGCTAGACCGCGTCAGCCGCGAGCATGCCGATCTGTCGGACGACGCCTTCGTGAAGGCCAATCTGGAGCGGTGGCTGTCATGATGGCGCAGGAGAGCCGGCCGCCGGCGGGCAAAAGGCCGTTCATCCATCTGGAGAATGTGCGCAAGACCTATCGCGGCCGCGGCCGGGATTTCGTCGCCGTCTCCAACGTCACCTTCGACGTCAACGAGGGTGACCTGGTCTCGCTGGTCGGCCCCTCGGGCTGCGGCAAGACGACCGTGCTCAAGATCCTGGCCGACCTGCACGAGGCCGATGCCGGCTGCACGGTGGAGATCGGCGGCGACACGCCGTTCACGCCGGGCCGCGATGTCGGCATGGTGTTCCAGCAGGCCCTGCTGCTGAAATGGCGCACCATCCTCGACAACGTGCTGCTGCCCGCCGACATCCTCGGCCTGCCGCGCAAGGCGGCGCGGGAGCGCGGCCGCGACCTGCTGGCCATGGTGGGCCTGGCCGGTTTCGAGAACAAGTATCCCTACGAGCTTTCCGGCGGCATGCAGCAGCGTGCCGCCATCGCCCGCGCCCTGGTGCACGATCCGAAGCTGATCCTGATGGACGAGCCCTTCGGCGCGCTGGATGCGCTGACGCGCGAGAAGATGAACCTGGAGATGCTGCGGATCTGGCAGGAGAGCCGCAAGACGATCCTGTTCGTCACCCACAGCATCCAGGA
>Ga0079224_100003324_pt1 | contig 20224 bp, 16 predicted proteins | sample Stecom2015_FD_80414 | JGI IMG/M metagenome (GOLD analysis project Ga0079224, IMG submission 80414) | Agricultural soil microbial communities from Utah to study Nitrogen management - Steer compost 2015 | ecosystem: Environmental > Terrestrial > Soil > Agricultural land | place: USA: Utah...
ACGTTGACCGCCTGGAGCAGCGGCATGACCAGCAGATAGAACCAGAGACTGACGCCCACCAGCAGGCCGGCAAGTACCCCGGTGCGATTAGCCTGCTTCCAGAACAGCGCACCGAACATGGCCGGCGCCAGCTGGGCGATCGATCCGAAGGCGATCTGCCCGGTATTGGCCAGGCTGCCGGAGTTGGCAATCATGCGGTACACCACGTAGGCCAGCAGCAGGATGATCAGGATCGCGCTGCGCCGCAGGTTGAGCATCCACCCGCGGAATTCCTCGTAGGAACGCTCCTGCTGCTTGCGCTTGCGCAGCAGCAGCGGCATGACCACGTCGTTGGAGACCATGGTGCTCAGTGCAATGGCCGCAACAATGACCATGCCGGTGGCGGCCGATGCGCCGCCGAGAAAGGCCAGCAATGCGAGAACCGGGCGTCCTTCCATCAGCGGCACGTTGACTACGTAGGAATCCGGCGACAGCTCGGTGCCGAACTGCAACTGCCCGGCCAGGCTGATCGGCAAGACGAAGATGCCGGCCAGACGAAGATGAGCCGGGAACACCCAGCGCGCGGCCCGCAGGTCGCCGGACTGGATGTTCTCCACCACCGCCACCTGAAACTGCCGCGGCAGACACAGGAACGCCAGGATAGCGATCAACGTCTGGAACGCCAGGTTCATGTGCATGGTTTCCCGCTGCCAGTATTCCTCCAGCGCCGGGCTGCTGGTGGCCCGCTCGATCAGTTCGCCCACCCCGCCGAACAGGATGAAGGTGACGAACACGCCGACCGCGATGAACGCCAGGAGCTTGACCAGAGACTCGAAGGCAATGGCCAGCATCATGCCGCGGTGGTGCTCGGTGGCGTCCAGACTGCGGGTACCGAACAGGATGGTGAACAGCGCCAGGACCAGCGTTACCACCAGCGCGGTTTCATCGGAGCTGCTGACTTCTCCTCCGGTCAGGGACACACCGGTGCCGGTCAGCAGATTGAAGCCCAGCACGATACTCTTGAGCTGCAGGGCAATATAAGGCAGCACGCTGACCAGACACAGCGCGGTCACCACCACCCCCAGGCTCTGGGATTTGCCGTAGCGGGAGGCGATAAAGTCGGCGATGGAGGTGATGTTCTCCTGTTTGCTGATGGCCAGCATGCGCGCGATCATGCGCCACCCGACCATGCACAGGATGATCGGCCCGATATAGATGGGCAGGAAGTCCCACATCTGGCCTGCGGCCATGCCCACCGCGCCGAAGAAGGTCCAGCTGGTACACCAGACGGCAATGGACAGGCTGTAGACCCAGATGCGCAGGCGCGGGCCGAACTCGCCGGTCTGCCGGTCGCCCCAGAAGGCGATCGCGAACAGCAGGGCGATATAGATCAGGAATGTGGACGCAACCAGCCCACCTGAGAGCATCATTGGTGGAATTCACCTCGTGTAAAGGCGGCATAGTCTGGCAGGCGCAACCGCCTTTGCCCAGCGGCGGCACCTCATACCTAAGTCGAAGCAGACGCCCCGCCCGGACGTGTCTGCCTCAGGGGTTGCGGGCCAGCTCCATGTGCTGGAGAGCGAGCGCCGCCTGAGTGCGGGTACGTACGCCGAGCTTGCGGAAGATGGCCGTGACGTGGGCCTTCACGGTGGCCTCGGACACATTCAGCTCATAGGCGATCTGCTTGTTCAGCAGGCCGTCGCACACCATGCTCAGCACCCTGAACTGCTGTGGCGTCAGACTGGCCAGCTGGGCGCTGATGGCCTCCTGCTCCGAACTCAATGGCGACACAGCCTCATTGATCTGGTCTGGCCAGCAGGTGTCACCGTCCAGTACATCCTGCACAGAGCGCTGGATGTCTTCAAGGCTGGAGGATTTGGGAATGAAGCCGCTCGCGCCGAAGTCCCTGGCCCGACGAACCACCGCCGCGCCTTCCTGGGCGGAGATGACCACCACCGGTACCTGCGGATACTGGCTGCGCAGCAATACCAGCCCGGAAAAACCGTGGGCCCCCGGCATGTTGAGATCAAGCAGCACCAGATCCCAGTTGCTGCGCTGCTCAAGCAGCGTCTGGAGATCGGCAATGGAACCGGCCTCGGTGAGGCGGATATCGCCGGGTAATCCTGCATCGAGAGCCTGGAACAACGCACTACGGAAAAGGGGGTGATCATCGGCGATCAGTATTTCGTAGGTTGTCTCCATCTCGCTTCCTGCTGTCTGATGTATCGCAATGAGTCATGATGCCGCGGATACAAGCCTGACATCGGCAGGGCCATCAGTCAATTCGTTCCCCTTATCGTGCCTTTGCGGTCAACTGTCTTTATCCTGCCGCTGCGCGCATAATCGCGCTTTTCCAACTGGAACAATGAGTTAGATGAAACGCCGGACCCTGCGGGCAGATGCCCTGATGTTGATCACCGCCCTTATCTGGGGGACCACCTTCGTGGCCCAGAGCCTGGGCATGGAGCATATCGGCCCCTTTCTCTACACCGGGCTGCGCTTTACCCTGGGCTGCCTGGTGATTCTGCCGCTGGTGTTGCTGACCCGGCCCGGCCGCACCCCGGCGCAGCAGCGCCGCTTCAGCAGGCCAATGCTGCTCGGCAGCCTTGTGCTGGGAGTGGTGCTGACCATTGGTATCAATCTGCAACAGGTTGGTCTGCTGTTCACCACGGTGACCAATTCCGGCTTCATTACCGGGATGTACGTGATCCTGGTGCCGATTTTCGGGCTGTTCATCGGTATGCGCAGCGGCGCAGGCACCTGGGCCGGGGCGGTGCTGGCGGTAGCCGGAATGCTGCTGCTCAGCGTCACCGCAGACTATCGCATCGCCTCCGGCGATCTGCTGCAGCTGGCGAGTGCCGCCTGCTGGGCCATTCATGTGCTGCTGGTCGGAATGCTGGCATCGCGCTATGATCCTGTACGTGTCTCCTTCGTCCAGTTTGCCGTATGCGCCGTTATCAGCCTGTTGCTGGCAGTGGCGCTCGAGGAAATCAGCCTGCAGGCCATTGAACTGGCTGCGCCGGCCATTGCCTTCGGCGGCATTCTCGCAGTGGGGGTCGGCTTTACCCTGCAGGTGGTGGCGCAAAAGGACGCAGTGTCTTCCCACGCGGCCATCATTCTCAGCCTGGAAGCGGTATTTGCGGCAGTCGCCGGCTGGCTGTTTCTCAATGAAAGCCTGAGTTTACGGGGCTTCATCGGCTGCAGCCTGATGCTCGGCGGCATGCTCGTCGCCCAGCTGGTACCTATTTACCAGCGGCGCCGGGTGGTCGAAAATACCGCGCAGACCAGCGCCTGAGACACAAGGAAAAAAAGCCGTACCTGTCCAGAACCGAAACAGGCGCAGATGGTCTGAGTGTTAATCCTGTAACATGCCTACCGTTTGGTGGAGAATTTATGCGTTATCTCATCGTACTGCTTGCCTTGTTCATCGCATTGCCTGCCCAGGCGGTATCCCTGCGTGATACCCGCCTGGAAGACATGCTGCGAACAGTGGCGCAGCACAGCAGCCAGGACACCCCCCGCAAGCTCAATGAATACATCATGGATGAAGGTTTCAGCGCGCGGGGCACTGAGCTGATAAACCATCTGAGTGTGGAAACCGACTATGCCGCCCGGATGCAGAGCGAACCGCTGATGGTTCGCAGCCAGTTGCAGACCAGCGTCTGTTCCGACCAGCGCTTCCGCCGCCTGCTGGATATGGGCGCCACGCTCACCTACCACTTCGTGCTGGCCGACACCGACCAGCCGATACTCACCCAGAGCTTCGTTGCCGATCACTGCCAGGCGATGTAACCCCGCCTGGTAAAAGGAGCAGACATGGCCGAGGATCCCGGGGCCGCTGATTATCTGGCGCGTCACTGGCAGACCGGCAGTACCGGATTGCAGGACAAGGTGGACGAGCTGCTTACCCTCGCCCACGGCGGCAGCGAGAATCTCGAACTCTACCGCGACATGCTGCTGAGCATCGTGCGCATGGCGCAGGCTGACCGCAACCGCTGGGACGCCAAGATCATGCGCCATACCATCCGCGAGCTGGAGACGGCCTTCGCCCGTCTGGAACAGTTCAAGCGTCGGCGCAAGGTAACCGTCTTCGGCTCCGCCCGCACCCTGCTGGACAGCAACATGTTCGCCCTTGCCCGGGAGCTGGGCGAGCTGCTTGCCGAAGACGATTACATGGCGATTACCGGCGGCGGTGGCGGCATCATGGAAGCGGTGCATGTCGGGGCCGGGTTGGACAACAGTCTGAGCTTCAATATCACCCTGCCCTTCGAGCAGAAGCCCAACCGGATCGTTTCCGGCACCCAGCATGACCTCCCGTTTCGCTTCTTCTTCCTCAGAAAGCTGTTTCTGGTTCGGGAAGCCGATGCGCTGATCCTGTGTCCCGGCGGCTTCGGCACCCTGGACGAGACGCTGGAAGTGCTCACGCTGGTGCAGACCGGCAAGAGCCCGATGGTGCCGATCATCCTGCTGGACGAGCCCGGTGGCCAGTACTGGAAGGACCTGCTGGATTTCTTCCGGCGCAATCTGCTGCCGGATGGGTACATTCTGGAGAGCGACCTGAACCTGCTGCAGCTGGCCGATTCGCCCCATCAGGCGCTGAAACTGATCCGCCAGTTCTACCGCAACTTCCATTCGGCGCGCTGGCTGCAGGATCAGTATCTGATGCGGCTCAATCAACCACTGACGGCGCGGGCGCTGGAAAGGATCAAGGTGGAATTTGCCGATATCTGCACAGGTGGCGGGTTCACTCAGCAGACGCCGTCTGGCGCAGGAGATGAGGATGCCGAACTGCGGCACCTGACGTCCCTGAGCTTTGCCTTGAATGCACGGGCTCAGGGCCGGCTCCGGGCATTGATAGATGAGCTGAACGATCCGCAGAACATCGGCTGAGTCGCCTAGTCCCACTGCCCTCCGGAAAACCCCCGGTACTGCATGAACCGCTGCTGTCGGGCCCGCTCACGGACATCTGCGGCTGGGCCTTCGGGGAACCGCTTTGCGAATGCGGCCCGGGCCAGGGCTGACCAGTCCCGCTCGGTGCTCTGCAATTCCCGCTCGATCAGGCTTTCGGGCACGCCACGCTGGCGCAGCTCCTCGCGCAGGCGCAGCGGGCCGTAACCGCGCTGGCTGCGGGCATGCACGTACGCCTCGCAGAAGCGCTCATCGCTGAGCAGACCTTCTTCCTGCAGACGATCGAGCTCGATCTCCGCCATGTCACGGGTGGCCCCGCGAAGCTGCAACTTGCGCAACAGCTCGGCGTAACTGTGTTCGCGTCGGGCCAGCAGATCCATCGCCGACCGGCGGATCGCCGCCGGCGTGTCCAGTTGGCTGCGCCTGAACATCTGATCTACCGCTCAGTCAGCTGTCGGCGTCAGCACTCTCTTCAACCGCAGCCTTGTTGCCGGGCTTGGGCAGCAGCTCGTCGCGGATGGCCTGCTCGATTTCCTCGGCGATTTGCGGATTCTCTTCGAGGAAGCGTGCTGCGTTGGCCTTGCCCTGACCGATCTTGTTGCCCTTGTAGCTGTACCAGGCACCAGACTTCTCGATCTGGCCGATCTGCACGCCCAGGTCGATGATCTCGGCGTTGTGGTAGATGCCGGTGCCATACAGGATCTGGAACTCGGCCTGGCGGAACGGCGGCGCCACCTTGTTCTTCACGACCTTGACCCGGGTCTCGCTGCCGATCACCTCGTCACCTTCCTTGACTGCGCCGGTCCGGCGGATGTCCAGACGAACGGACGAGTAGAACTTCAGTGCGTTACCACCGGTGGTGGTTTCCGGGTTGCCGAACATGACGCCGATCTTCATGCGGATCTGGTTGATGAAGATGACCAGACAGTTGGCGTTCTTGATGTTACCGGTGATCTTGCGCAGGGCCTGGGACATCAGACGTGCCTGCACGCCCACGTGGTGGTCACCCATCTCGCCTTCGATCTCGGCCTTGGGCACCAGAGCGGCCACGGAGTCGACGATGATCACATCGACGGCATTGGATCGCACCAGCATGTCGGTGATTTCCAGCGCCTGCTCCCCTGTATCGGGCTGGGAAACCAGCAGGTCGTCGACGTTGACGCCCAGCTTGGCGGCGTACTCGGGATCGAGGGCATGCTCGGCGTCGACGAAGGCGCAGGTGGCACCCTTCTTCTGTGCCTGGGCGATGACCGACAGGGTGAGAGTTGTCTTACCGGACGACTCGGGGCCGTAGATCTCGACGATACGGCCCTTGGGCAGACCGCCGAGGCCGAGCGCGATATCCAGTCCGAGCGAGCCGGTGGAAATCGAGGGGATGGCCTGACGCTCATGATCGCCCATGCGCATCACGGCTCCCTTGCCAAATTGACGTTCAATCTGACTCAAGGCAGCCGAAAGCGCCTTCTTCTTGTTGTCGTCCATTGTGCATCCTCTTGGTAATCGGGCCCGCTGGTGTCCCGGTGTTCGATAAGGGTAACAGTGCCAAGCACTGTATATATGGTCAGTATTATTCCACAGTTGCCTGCAATCGCCTACCCCTTGCGGGCGCGATTATGCCGAACGGTTCACAGCCAGCTTCTCGGCCTCGGCGATCAGTCCGAGCAGGCTGTGCAGTACCGTCTGCGCTCGCACATCGCGTCGGTTGCCCTGAATCCGACGGCACTGGGTGACCACTCCCCGGTCGCGCACAGCCCAGGCAAACCACACTGTCCCGACAGGCTTTTCCGCAGTGCCCCCCTCGGGGCCGGCTATGCCGCTGACCGCGACCGCCAGGTCTGCGTCAGCAGCGGTCAACGCGCCTTCGGCCATGCTGCGCACCACCGGCTCGCTGACCGCGCCGAACTGCTGCAGGTCCTCGTCGCTCACCCCGACCCAGCGGCTCTTGCTGTGATTGGCATAGGTGACGAAGCCGGTATCGAACCAGCCGGAACTGCCACTGATGCGGGTGATGGCTTCCGCTATGCCGCCTCCCGTACAGGATTCTGCGGTGGTTACGCGCAGCCCGAGCTGGCGCAGGGCATTGCCCAGCCGCGCCGCTGCCGAGTCAATGAGCGGATCGTATTGAGACATGGTCATCTCCTTCTATGGAACCGGGCTGGCGTATTTCAACGAGGCACCGTTGTAGCCTAGACTATGCCGCTTCGACAGTATCCTGCCCACCCAGCAATACAATTCAGGGAGTTTCATGAGCCGCGTTGAGAAGTCCGTCACCCACACCCCGATGATGCAACAGTATTTCGGCATCAAGCAGCAGCACCCCAACGAGTTGCTGTTCTACCGGATGGGTGATTTCTACGAGCTTTTCTACGAGGACGCCAAGAAGGCCGCCCGCCTGCTCGATATCACCCTGACCAGCCGGGGCAACTCCGGCGGCCAGCCGATTCCCATGGCCGGCATCCCCTTCCACGCTGCCGAAGGTTATCTGGCCCGCCTGGTGAAACTGGGCGAGTCGGTGGTCATCTGCGAGCAGGTGGGCGACCCCGCCACCAGCAAGGGACCGGTCGAACGCCAGGTGGTACGCATCATAACGCCCGGCACCGTCAGCGATGAAGCCCTGCTCGACGAGCGCCGGGACAACCTGCTGGCAGCGCTGGTCGGCAGCGAACGGGCCTTCGGTCTGGCCACGCTGGACATCAACAGCGGGCGCTTCACTGCCACCGAGCTGCGCGGCTGGGAGACGCTGCTCGGCGAACTGGAGCGTCTCGCCCCCGCCGAGCTGCTGATTCCCGATGACTGGGAAAGCGACACCCCCATCGAGCGTCGACGCACGGTCCGCCGGCGTGCGCCCTGGGAGTTTGATCAGGACAGCGCGCACAAGGCGCTGACCCAGCAGTTCGGCACCAAGGACCTGGTCGGCTTCGGCTGCGCGGAGCTGACCCTCGGCCTGGGTGCCGCAGGTGCCCTGCTCTGTTACGCCAAGGAAACCCAGCGCACCGCCCTGCCCCATCTGCGCAGCATCGTGCAGGAACGTTTCGAGGACAGCGTGGTGATCGACAGCGCCAGCCGGCGCAACCTGGAGATCGACTGCAACCTGGCAGGCGGCCGCGACAACACCCTGCTGGATGTCCTCGATCACACCTCCACCGCGATGGGCAGCCGCCTGCTTGCGCGCTGGCTGAACCGCCCACTGCGCCGGATGGAGACCCTCAAGGCGCGGCAGGACAGTATTGCCGGGCTGATGGATGACTACCACTTCGAAACCATCCAGCCGGTACTCAAGGGCATCGGTGACATCGAGCGCATACTGGCCCGCGTCGCCCTGCGCTCGGCCCGCCCGCGCGACCTGGCGCGCCTGCGCGATGCACTGGCCACCCTGCCGGAGTTGCAGGCGACCGTCGAGCCCGTTGCCGTTGCGCATATCCGCCAGCTGGCAGAGAAGGCTGCCACCTTTCCGGAGCTGGCCGACCTGCTGCAGCGGGCAATCATCGATAACCCGCCGGCGGTGATCCGTGATGGTGGCGTAATAAAGGAAGGCTTCGACACCGAACTGGATGAACTGCAGAACATCAGTGAAAACGCCGGCCAGTATCTGATCGACCTGGAGAATCGTGAGCGCGAGCGCACCGGCCTGTCGACCCTGAAGGTGGGTTACAACCGGGTGCACGGCTACTTCATCGAGCTGTCCCGCGGACAGTCCGCACAGGCACCGGCCGATTACATCCGCCGCCAGACCCTGAAAGGTGCCGAGCGCTTCATCACGCCTGAGCTCAAGGAGTTCGAGGACAAGGCGCTGTCGGCCCGCAGTCGCGCCCTGGCCCGGGAAAAACAGCTGTACGACGAGCTGCTGGACCGGCTCAACGAGGACCTGGCGCCACTGCAGGACAGCGCCGCTGCCCTGGCCGAGCTGGACGTGCTGGCGTGCCTGGCCGAGCGGGCGGTGAGCCTGGATTACTGCGCCCCCGAGTTCGTTGAAGGCAGCGGCCAGCTGTGCATCGACCAGGGCCGTCACCCTGTGGTCGAGAAGGTGCTCGATACGCCCTTTGTCGCCAACGATCTGAATCTCACGCCTGACACCCGCATGCTGGTGATCACCGGCCCCAACATGGGCGGTAAGTCGACCTACATGCGCCAGACCGCCCTGATCGTGCTGCTCGCCCATATCGGCTCACACGTACCCGCGGCCCGCCTGGTGCTGTCGCCGGTCGACCGGATCTTCACCCGCATCGGCTCCAGCGACGACCTGGCCGGCGGCCGCTCGACCTTCATGGTGGAGATGAGCGAAACCGCGAACATTCTGCACAACGCCACGGACTCCAGTCTGGTGCTGATGGACGAGGTCGGCCGCGGCACCAGCACCTTCGACGGTTTGTCACTGGCCTGGGCAGCGGCTGAATACCTGGCCCGCATGCGTGCCTTCACCTTGTTCGCCACACACTATTTCGAGCTGACCGCCCTGGCCGACACCGACCCCGGGGTGGCCAACGTGCATCTGAACGCCACCGAGCACAACGAACGTATCGTTTTCCTGCATACCGTTCTGCCCGGGCCGGCAAGCCAGAGCTACGGGCTGCAGGTGGCGCAGCTGGCCGGCGTACCCCGCCCCGTGATCGAACGGGCGCGCCAGCATCTGGCAACCCTCGAGCAGCAGAGCCTTGACCAGAGCAAGCAGACTCCCCAGACCCAACCCATGCAGAGCGACCTGTTCGCCTCGGCGCCCCACCCGGCCGCCCTGGCGCTTCAGAGCATCAAGCCCGATGACCTGACGCCACGCCAGGCGCTCGAATTGCTGTATCAGTGGAAAGACCAATGGGGATGAAAAGATTGTGCTAATGAGATTCATTATCAAGGAGCGGCCGGGATAATGCGGTAAAAGCGGTCCAAAATGCCGCATCTGCTGCACCCGTCGTTTTTTTGCTGGTAGAATACGCGCCAACTTTGGGACTCGTCCTCACCCTGTGACACGCCTTTTCTGGAGAAACCTGCCATGACCTTTGTTGTGACCGACAACTGCATCAAATGCAAGTACACCGATTGCGTTGAAGTATGCCCGGTCGATTGTTTCTACGAAGGTCCGAATTTCCTGGTGATCCACCCGGACGAGTGCATCGACTGTGCCCTGTGCGAGCCCGAATGCCCGGCCAATGCGATTTTTGCCGAAGATGAAGTACCGGCTGATCAGCAGCACTTCACCGAGCTGAACGCCGAGCTGGCGGATATCTGGCCGAACATTACCGAGAAGAAGGATCCGTTGCCCGACGCCGAGGAGTGGGATGGCGTGCCGGACAAGCTGCAGCATCTGGAGCGCTGAGTTTCAGCCCTCGGACATAATGGAAAAAGGCCGGTCGGATGATCGGCCTTTTTTGTTTTCATTGAGCTGTGGTGCGGGATGGTGGGTTGGGTCTTCCCCCTCTCCCCCGACCCCTCTCCCGCGAGGGGAGAGGGGAGCTGCGTGTGCAAACCGGCAACATAGGTAACAGATCAGACCGGCAACATGGGTTACACAAGTTACGGTATGGGCAGGAGGACCAGCCCATGCCCTGGCAAGAGACTTGTGTAATGGAAGGCGCTCCGCAGGGAAGCGGCCGATACCTGCCGACATTGATGGGTTGATTCTGTTAAGGCGGCTGGAAAGCTGAATCGTCCGAGCAGACGATACGCGAGGATCGCGGGAAATATATGATCGGTGCGCCTTTGCACGCCCGTCAGACGGACACAAAAAAGGCGGGGTTGCCCCCGCCTGCATTTTGCGCTATCCCTACATGCCGTCCTTAAGCCAGTACTCCGTTACTGTCACCATCCTGATGATCCCTGGCTCAACTCCCTGTCGAGCAGCGCAGTCCGTTGCGCATGGACACATCATATCCAAAAAAAATCCCGACTCAACATATAAATCTGTCTCACCCATCGGGGTGACGACACATTTATCCTTTATATATCAACAAGTTACCGAACCGCTGCGAACAATAATCCGCTACTGCTCACAGCACTTCCCAGACATATCTCACGCGGCGAATAGCCAATGTCTTACACGCAGAGGTTCTGGAAAAAGTTTCTCAGGTTCCTACGACTAAGGTCGGCTTCCTTCATTCAGGCACTGTTTTACAGTTCTCCCAACAGCCCGAATCGGCGAGAAAAAAAATAATATGCAGACCAATCAAGATGCCCTGGGCCGCCATGCCTTGCCGGCCGATGCTGACTCTACCCCGCGCAGCCCGTTGCGCGCCCTGTTCTTTCTCATTCTGGGAATCGTCTATCCGGCGTTCCTGGCATTGATATTTCTCCGTCCTGATCTGCCTGAAATCCTGTTTCAGGAATTCAGCGTTTTCGTTATCTGTGGCCTGGCGCTGAGCCTGCCGGTCCTCTGCCTCGTTCTGGCCAGCGCGCATTTCCGCGCCGCTGACCGCCAATACCGCGACTCAGCCATCCATTCCATAACGACCCAGAAATCCAGCGGAGGTAACACATCAATCGACCATGAGCCATAGCGTTGCGAGCGCAACAGCAAACTACCCAGGAGAATAAAAATGCAAAAAGATGTAGTGGAGCAAGTGCTCAAACACCCCAAATACGAGGCACTGGTGAAGGGACGAACCCGAGCCAGCATGATCTTCTTCGGCCTCACACTGGCCATCTACGCCGGTTTCATCCTCACCATGGCCTACCTGCCTGACGTCTTCGCCCGCCCCCTCGGGCCGAACTGGACGATGAGCGTCGGGCTGTTCGTCGGCCTCATGGTGGTCTGCAGCGCCGTCATCCTGATCGCGCTGTATGTGTATTTTTCCAACAAGTGGTTCGATCCACTGCTCGATGAAATCGTGAGGGATGTGGAATGAACAAGATCAACAAGTGGCTCACCGCCCTGCTCCCGTTGCTTGCCGCACCGGCGGCCTTTGCCGAAACCGGTGAAGGGGCCAACACCGAAGCCATCATCATGTTCCTGCTGTTCATCGCTGGCACCATGGCCATCACCTGGTGGGCCGCGCGCAAGACCCAGACCACATCCGACTTCTACACCGCCGGCGGCGGTATCACCGGTTTCCAGAATGGCCTGGCGATCGCCGGTGACTACATCTCCGCGGCATCCTTCCTGGGGATTGCCGGTATGGTGTACGTCTCCGGTTACTACGGGGTGATCTACGCGATCGGCTTCCTGTTTGGCTGGCCGGTGGTGATGTTTCTGGTCGCCGAGCGCCTGCGCAACCTGGGGAGGTACAACTTTGCCGACGTGACTGCATTCCGCCTGGAGCAGACGCCGGTGCGCATCCTCGCGGCCAGCGCGTCACTGCTGATCATCGCGCTCTACCTGATCGCACAGATGGTGGGCGCCGGCAAGCTGATCGTGCTGCTGTTCGGCATCGAGTACAAGTTTGCGGTCGTCATCATCGGTGCGCTGATGATGATCTACGTATTCTTCGGCGGCATGACGGCCACCACCTGGGTGCAGATCATCAAGGCGGTGCTGATGCTCACCGGCGGCACGCTGCTGTCCGGTCTGGTGCTCTATGCGTTCAACTTCAGCCCCGACGCCATGCTCGCCGAGGCAGTGACCGTGCACCCCTATGCGGAAGAGCTGATGTCGCCCGGTGATGCAGTCACCAGCAGCCCGCTCAACGCCCTGTCCCTCGGTATCGCCCTGGCCTTCGGCACCGCCGGTCTGCCGCACATCCTGATGCGCTTCTTCACCGTGTGGAGCGCCAAGGAAGCGCGCAAGTCGGTGATCTGGGCGAGCAGCTTCATCGGCTACTTCTACGTCCTGACCTTCATCATCGGCTTCGGCGCCATCGCGCTGCTGGTACGTCATCCGGAGTTCTTCCATCAGGGCATCGACGGCAGCTTCAACATGCTGACCGACCTGATCGGTGGCACCAACATGGCGGCCGTGCACCTGTCGAATGCGGTGGGTGGCAGCCTGCTGCTCGGCTTCCTCGCTGCGGTGACCTTCGCCACCATCGTCGCGGTAGTGGCGGGTCTGGCCCTGGCCGGCGCGGCGTCCATCTCCCACGACCTGTACGCCAGTGTCATTGCCAAGGGTCGCGCCACCGAGAAACAGCAGATGCGCATCTCGAAGATCTCGATCCTGGTACTGGGGGTGCTGTCGATCCTGCTGGGCATCATCTTCGAGCATCAGAACGTGGCCTTCATGGTCGGTCTGGCCTTCGCCATCGCCGCCAGCGCCAACTTCCCGGTGCTTGTGCTGTCCATCTCCTGGCGCGGCTGCACCACCCGCGGCGCGGTAATAGGCGGCTTTATCGGCCTGCTGGTGGCGACCGTGTGGGTGGTGCTGAGCAAGACCGTGTGGGTGGACGTGCTCGGCAACGCCGAGCCGATCATCCCCTTCCCCAACCCGGGCATCGTCTCGATCCCGCTGGCGTTCATCGCGATCTGGTTCTTCTCGATCACCGACAAGACCGCCCGCGCCGAACGCGAGCGCAACGCCTTCGATGCACTCACCGTTCGCAGCCAGACCGGTATCGGACGCACCGGTGCGGTAGCGCACTGATCCGGTAGTCGGCAGACAGGATCCCCGGAGGTGGTACTACTCCGGGGATTTTTCGTTCTGTGGTAGCCGATCAAACTTCAACCGAGCTGGCTACGAGCTCATCGAAGCTGGATTCTAGGAATCCGGTCTTGATGGAAAGGCGCAATAATCCCGATGATCACCCGGTGCGGCAAAACCTTTGTCGCCCGGTTGAGAGGTGGGTCTCGTATTCAGGCCCTGTGCAGCGGGAAGGCGATGACCTCATCGATATGACTGGCACCCAGCGCCAGCATCACCAACCGGTCAACCCCAAGCGCCACCCCGGCACACTCGGGCAGTCCCTGTTGCAGGGCCTCGATCAGGCGCTGATCCGTGGGCAGCGCGGGGCGCATAAGCGCCTCCCGCAACTGCTGATCCGCCGCAAAGCGCCGGGCCTGCTCCGCCGCATCGGTCAGCTCGAAATAGCCGTTGGCCAGTTCCATCCCCTTGATGAACAGCTCGAAACGCGCGGCGCTGGGCACCCTGTCGTCGCCGTCGACCACTCTGGCCAGTGCTGCCTGGGAGGCGGGAAAGGCGTAGACCATGGTGGGTTCGAGCAGTCGCGGCTCGATGCAGTGGGAGAACAGCAGGTTGAGCCAGCCATCGCGATCCAGTTCGCCGCGAAAATCACACTGCGTCTGCCCGAGGCGGGCCAGCTCGGCATCCTCACAGCGGTGGATATCCACACCGAGATGCTCCTCGAACAGCGAGGCGTAGGTCACGCGCCGTGAACGGCCACAGCCCAGCACGGCGTCCACCAGATCATCCACCTCATCCATCAGCCGATGATGATCGAAGCCCACCCGGTACCACTCCAGCATGCTGAATTCGGGATTGTGCCGCCGTCCGGTCTCGCCGTTGCGGTAGACGCGGCAGAGCTGCCATATGCAGCCGCTGCCAGCGGTCAGCAGGCGCTTCATCGGGTATTCGGGGGAGGTGTGCAGATACAGGGTCCGGGCCTGCCCGCCGCCCTCAGGGACGAAGTCGGTAGCAAAGGGAAACAGATGGGGATCGCTGACCGCCGCGGCGGAGAGCGTGGGCGTGTCCACCTCGAGCACACCGCGGTCGGCAAAGAACCGCCGAATGACGTTGATGATCTGCGCGCGACGACGCAGGTTGTTCAGCGGCGCGCTGGGCTGCCAATCGCTCATGCTGGCTCCGGAATAGGCAACGGGCTACAAAAAACCGGGGCCTGGGCCCCGGTTTCGGATACTGCGTCAGCGTGCCCGATCAGGCGCGGCCAACGTAATCCGCGGTGCGGGTATCGACCTTGAGGATATCGCCGACGTTGATGAACAGCGGAACCTTGACCACGGCACCGGTCACCAGCTTGGCCGGCTTGTTGCCGCCGCCGGAGGTATCGCCGCGCACGCCGGGGTCGGTCTCGACCACTTCCAGCTCCACGAAGTTCGGCGGGGTAACGGCAATCGGCTCGCCGTTGTACAGGGTGATGGTGTAAACCACCTGCTCCTTCAGCCAGTTGATGGTGTCGCCCACCGCCTTCTGATCCGCACCCACCTGCTCGAAGGAGCCGTCGGTGGCCATGAAGTGCCAGAATTCGCCGTCGGCGTACAGGTATTCCATTTCCCGGTCCATCACGTCGGCGCCTTCCAGGGTGTCGCCCGACTTGAAGGTGCGCTCGTTGACGCGGCCGGTCTTCAGGTTGCGCACCTTGACCCGGTTGAATGCCTGACCCTTGCCCGGCTTGACGTACTCGTTCTCGAGGATCGCACATGGATCGCCATCGAGCATCACCTTAAGACCCGGCTTGAATTCGTTGGTAGAATAGTTGGCCATAAATTTCCCACTTGCAGTTTGAACGGATACATCCGAAAACGCGCCGACCAATGGTCACAGCCCGACGTCATCAGATGACGCCCGACGGATGCCCTTGCCACCCATGCGCGGAATTGCCCAATGATACATGGAACTTCAGTGCCTGTTGAGCCCATCAGCTGGCAGCGCCTTCTTGCGACCAGCGTCACCGACCCACAACAGTTGCTCAGCCGTCTGAACCTCGACCCTTCGCTGCTCGCCGGGGCCCGCGCAGCCAGCGCGGACTTCCCGCTGCGCGTGCCCGAACCCTACCTCAGCCGGATCCGTCCGGGCGACCCAGCCGACCCTTTGCTGCGCCAGGTTCTGCCACTTGGCGAGGAGCTGACGGAACACCCCGACTTCGTCATGGACCCGCTGGGAGAGCAGGATACCAACGCCCGTCCGGGGATCATCCACAAGTACCACGGGCGACTGTTGCTGGTGGTCAGCAGCGGTTGCGCCGTCAATTGCCGTTACTGCTTTCGCCGGCACTTTCCCTACGAGGACAACAATCTCAGCACTGCCGAATGGCAACAGGCCCTCGACTATATCCGTCAGGACCCGACCATCAGCGAGGTGATCTACAGCGGCGGCGACCCGCTTGCGGCCAGCGACAAGCGCATCGCCTGGCTGACCCGGGAAATCGCCGCCATCAGCCACGTGCGCAGACTGCGGGTGCACACCCGGCTGCCGGTGGTCATTCCACAGCGGGTCACCACCGAGCTGATCGAAGCGCTCTGCGGCACCCGGCTGCCGGTCACCATGGTGTTGCACTGCAACCATGCCAACGAAATTGACCGCCCCCTCGGCGAGGCCGTGCGGCTGTTGCGGCAGGCTGGCATGCAGTTGCTCAACCAGTCGGTACTGCTGCGCGGCGTGAATGACGATATCGACTCGCTGGTCAATCTGAGCGAAACGCTAGGCGATAATGGCATTCTGCCCTATTATCTTCATGTTCTCGATCACGTTAAGGGTGCACAGCATTTTCATGTAGACGACAGAAGGGCCATTGAACTGGCCCGAGAGATGCTCGCCAGACTGCCCGGTTTCCTGGTGCCACGTCTGGTACGAGAAACGGCGGGAGAAACCAGCAAGACTCCGCTGTTGTCCTAATTGGAGCGGCAGGTCGCTTAGCCAGTATGCGACCCGGCTGCTACAGTCTGTTTAGAAACTCATCTCTGGCGTAACGCATGTATTCGACTCCAATTTGACTTCTTCTCGATTTAGCCTGAAGCGGCTACAACGGAAAAATACAGTTATGGACAACACTACGTACGCTTTGAACCTGCGAGTGCCGCAGCAGACCCTCGATAGCCTGAGTTTTGCCGACAGCAGCGAGAAGGGCATCAGCCAGTGGATAGCCGAACTGCCCAAGGCCAACATCGGCGAAACCGCCCGCCAGCTTTACCATGGGCTGATCCAGCTGAACCAGCTGCGGATCGCACCCGATCGCCGGCTGGCCATGCTCGAACTGATCCGTCCGCAGGTACATTACGTCTGCGCCGCCCTGTCCCGCTATTATCTGGGCCAGTCCATCGTTCTGGAAGACCGGCCACGCAAGGTAGCCAACCTCTCCCAGTCCCTGCAGAACCATCTGGCCACCGGCTACAAGGTGGTCGTCACGCAGGAAGGCGACATGAAGAACCGCGACCGTGTCGACGACCTGAGCCTGGCCATCCAGCGCGCGATCCGGGCCCTCGGCGGTCCGCTGCTGCGCGCCTACCAGCTGTACTGCCCGGTCGCGGACGGCATATGGCTCGAAATTCACCAGCTGTACCAGCTGGCTCGCCGGCGCAAGGTACATCAGGTCGCGGTGGCGGATGTCGAAAGCCAGTCAGGCAGAAGCCTCAGCATCGAACAGACCTACATGGCCATCCTGCTGCTCGGCACCGCACGGCCGAACCAGATGCGCCAGAGCAGCATGGCACGCCTGGCCGCCACCCTGGAAGAATGGAGCACCCTTGCCAGCCTGACCGAAGCGGACGCCCCGGGGGCGATGTTCGTCATCAATCCGCAGATGGACTGCCCGCCCCGCTATCGCTCCCTGGTGCAGGAGGAAGACCTGACCGGCAGCCTCGGCCTGGACACCCGCCCGCTGGTCGACGCCATCAAGGCATTCCTGCTCGACAGCGACTCGCCCGACAACCGCCTGAAGGTGCCCGAGGGCATCGGGCTGGAGCTGCTGCAACACGTCAGCGAATCCTGGGGCGATCTGGCCGAGCGCACCTTCAACCGCACCCCCGGGCGGGGCGAGCTGCGTGTCACCATTGGCATGAGCGCTACCCACTTTCACATCGCCGGCACCACTTTCTCGCAATTCATCGACGCCGATGACACCAACCCCTTCTCCTCCCCAGCCCAGCGCGCCCGTCAGGAGGGGTGGAGCGCCGCCTTTGACGGCGAGAATTCGGTCGAGTGGTCCGGCGATGTGGAGAAGATCAACTACACCACCGGCAGGGAAACGGACGAAGAGGAGAACGCCGAGAACTATCCGGTGCACAGCCTGCGCATCGTCAATCACAGCCCCGGCGGCTTCTGTCTGACCTGGCCGCGCGAGGTACCCAGGCAACTGCAGGCGGGCGAGCTGCTCGGCGTGCAGGAAGCGGCGGACCAGAGCTGGAGTCTGGCGGTGGTGCGCTGGATCAGACAGGTGCGCGGCGGCGGCACCCAGATGGGGATCGAGCTGATCGCCCCCCACTGCACGCCCTGCGCCATCAAGCTGCTGCGCAAGACCGAACATCCCAGCCGCTATCTCCGTGCGCTGTGGGTACCCGAAGTGACCGCCATCGACCGCCCGGCGACCGTCATCACGCCGCGCCTGCCCTTCGAGGTCAACAACAAGGTGCAGCTGATGCTCAACGGCCGGGAGCTGCGGGCGCATCTGGTGGACCGGGTGGCCTGCACCGGCAGCTACAGCCAGTTCGAGCATCAGTTGATCGGCGGAGATATCGCCGCCAAAAGCGAGACCGGAAGCACAAGTTTGGCACTGGCACCCGAGGATGACTTTGACTCACTCTGGAAGTCTCTGTAGATTCGTTCGCCAGGGATCCGCAAGGATGATGTAGCAGTTGAGAATGGGACGCCATGGCCATTGAAACACAAGCCATAAGAGTATTGATCCTTGACGATTCGCAGAACAATGCCGAACGTCTGGTCAGTGTTTTACGCAATGCCGGACACGCCACCCGTGCCCATCGTATCTCGTCGGTCGAAGACCTGCACGAGTCGCTGCAACAGAGCTGGGACCTGTGCCTGGCGTGCCCTGAAACCAGTTTCATGAGCGCGCAGGACGCCTGCCTGCTCATAAGCCAGTCCTACGACGTCCCCTTCATTCTGCTCAGCGATCAGGATGACAGCGAAACCCGCACCAACGCGCTGCGCGCCGGCATGCAGGATGTGGTGCTTGCCAGCAATGATGCGCTGCTGGTGCTGGTGGTGAAGCGGGAACTGGCCAACCTCAGCGCCCGTCGTCAGCGCCGCATTGTCGAACGGTCCCTGAAGGAAACCGAAAAGCGCTGTCAGCTGCTGCTCGACAGCTCGGTGGATGCCATTGCCTATGTGCTGGATGGCATGCACATCTACGCCAACCGCTCCTATACCCAGATGTTCGGCTATGACGACCCCGACGATCTGGCCGCCGAGCCGATGCTGGAACTGATCGCCAGCAAGGACCAGGAGCATTTCCGGGAATTCCTGCGCAGCTACCCGGCCCAGGGCGACGTGGGCGAGACCCGCTGCACCGCAGTCAACAGCAGCGGCACCGAATTCCCGGTGATGCTCAGTTTCTCGCCGGCCCACTACGATGGCGAGCCCTGTACCCAGGTGGTGATACGCGCCGAAACGGCCAGCGCCGAGTTCGAGGAGAAGCTGCGGGCAATGGCCAGCCACGACCTGGTCACCGGACTGTTCAACCGCTCCTGGTTCCAGGAGCAGCTCGACCGCATCAGCCAGCAGGCGGTGACCAGCAGCCAGCCCAGCACGCTCATCTATATCAACATCGACAATTTCGGCGCCCTGCAGGCGGACATCGGTATCGGTGGTTCGGACCTGGTACTGGCCGATCTGGCCCAGATCCTGCGGCGCTTCTTCCCCGAGGACGCCCTGCTGGCGCGCTTCAGTGACGATGCCTGCACCGCACTGATCGAAGGCAAGGAGCCGGAGGTGGTGGCAGCCCAGCTGCCCGCTCTGCTCAAGCAGATCGAAGGCAACCTGTTCGAGGCCAACAGCCGTACCGTGCAGATCACAGCAAGCATCGGCATGGCCTCGATCAGCGAAACCAACCCCGACCCGACCCAGGCCATCGAACGTGCACACCGGCTGGCGGAGCAGGTGTCCCAGGCCGGCGGCAACGCGCTGAAGATCTTCAACCCGCTGGAGGAGCTGGAACAGCTGGCGAACCGCGGCAATATCATCGCGCAGATCCGCCATGCCCTGGAAACCAACGCCTTCAGGCTCGAGTTTCAGCCGGTCATCAGCCTGCGTGGCGACCCGGCCGAGCATTACGAGGTGTTTCTCCGTCTGCTGAACAGCCAGGGCGAAGAGATCCCCCTGGCGGAATTCCACTCGGCAGCACTGGAATCCGGGCTGGCGATGGATGTCGACCGCTGGATGATCGGTCGGTCGGTGGCCATGCTGGCCCAGCACCGGGCCAAGGGGGCCGACACCCGGCTGATCATCACCCTGAGCAGTGCCAGCCTGCAGGACCCGGAAATCGTCAGGTGGATATCCGCCCTGCTGAAGGAATCGCGCCTGCCCGCCGACGCTCTGGTTTTCCAGTTCGACGATGCCGACGCCAACAACTACCTCAAACACGCCAAGGTCCTGGCCGAATCCCTGCACTCGATCCATTCCAGGATCTCGCTCAGCCACTTCGGCGGCGCGCTGAACCCCTACGCGGTACTCAAGCACCTGCCGGTGGATTACGTGAAGATCGACGAATCGTTCAGCGACAATCTGAGCGAGCCGGCAAATGTGGAACAGCTGAAGGAGATGGTGGCCACCCTG
>Ga0079224_100003325_pt1 | contig 20223 bp, 33 predicted proteins | sample Stecom2015_FD_80414 | JGI IMG/M metagenome (GOLD analysis project Ga0079224, IMG submission 80414) | Agricultural soil microbial communities from Utah to study Nitrogen management - Steer compost 2015 | ecosystem: Environmental > Terrestrial > Soil > Agricultural land | place: USA: Utah...
CGGCCGCCGCTCCGGCTGACAAAACCCGGCCGTCCCCGTGCGCCCACGCCGCACCACCGACTCAGCCCCGCCGGCACCGCCCCCGTGCCCCGGTGCCCCCACCGGCCACCCCGGCGGGGCCGACCTCCCCGGCGGGGCCGGTCAGCCGACGACGAGGAGCCAGCGCGCCGGCTCCTCGTCCCGCGCCCGCCCCCCGCTCGGCCGCGCCGGTGTCGGCGCCCCCGTCCGCCCCCACCTCTCCCCCACCGTCCCGTCCGCAGTCGCCGCCCGCTTCCACCACCACCACCGCGTCGGCGCCACCCCGCCATCCCGCCGCCCTCGCCACCCCGGCCGCGCGCATGACCCAGCGCCGCAAACGGATCCGCCGGTGGTACACGATGGTGGGGGTGCTGGGGGTGCTGACGGTGATCGCCACCTGCGGCGTCTTCAGCTTCTACCTGGTGCGGGACGAGCTGGCCGGGCGGCACGCACAGGCCACCGCTGGCCAGGACGAAGAGATCGTCTTCCAGGACATCAGCTCCCGGGAGGCGGATCCCGTGCCGCTGACCGTGGATGAGGTGTTCCCCACCGACGAGATCATCATCAATCCCGCGGAGCCCGGGTACGAGATCCTCGCCACCCAGGAGAGTGACGACTGCGGGGTGGCGGCCGCGGACGAACTGGCCGAACTGCTGGAGAAGCTGGGATGCAGCCAGGTGGTTCGGGCCACGCTCCGCTCCCCGACCGACGGCTATCTGATCACCGGCGGGATTCTCAACCTGGCCACCGAGGCCGACGCGGAGCGGGCCTACCAGGACATCAAACCCCTGGTCGAGGAGGGCACCGGGCGCTTCCTGGGGCTGCTGGCCGGGGAAGGCACCGAGGCGATCGTCCTCTCGGAGACGGTGCTGTTCTGGGACTATCGCGGTCACTACCTGATGTACGCGGTGGTGGCCCGGGCCGACGGGGGCACGTTCTCCGCGACCGACAACCGGTACGCCGACCTGGTGAGCTGGGACATCATCGAGGTGCACCTGCGTGGTGGGGTGCTGGAGGCGCGGGTGACCCAGTCGACGGGCTCCCCCACCCCCACCCCGACCGACCGCCCGGAGGACACCGAATCCGACTGAGCGATGCGCCCGCTCGGCCCCATCCCCTGGGCAGTGCCGCTGGGACGGGCCGGTATGCCTCGACGGCTACCCCTCAGGCAGGGTCCGCCGGCGCCGGGTCGCCGCCGCGCGGCTCGCCCACTGGGACGGCTCCGGGTATTCGACCGCGACCAGCGTGAGCCCATGCGCGGGCGCCACCCACACTTCGTTGGCCCGCTCGCGCCGGGTCAGCAGTGAGGCCGGCCATTCCGGAGGACGGCGGCCGTCCCCGACCGCCAGCAGGGCACCGATCAAGCTCCGGACCATCGAGTGGCAGAACGCATCCGCCTCCACCGTGGCCGACAGCACCCCGTCGGCGTCCCGCCGCCAGTCCAACCGGAGCAGTGTCCGCACAGTGGTGGCGTTGGGCTTTCGTCGACAGTAGGCGGCGAAGTCGTGCTCCCCCACCAGGCGCGCGGATGCCTCATTGAGCCGGTCCAGGTCCAGCGGCCACCGCCAGGCCAGCGTGTCCCGCCGGCGCAACGGATGCACGCCATAGGGGGCGTCGCTGACGCGGTAGACGTAGCGGCGGGAGAGCGCGGAGAAGCGGGCGTCAAACTCCGGCGTCACCTCGGTGACCGCGGTGACCCGGACGTCCGGTGGGAGCAGGCCGGCCAACCTGACCAGCACCTGTTCCCGTAGGGGCTGCCACGCCTGCGGCGCGATGTCGACGTGGCATACCTGGCCGATGGCGTGCACCCCCGCATCGGTGCGCCCGGCTACGGTCAGGCCGGTGACGTCGTGGCCGAACAGGGCCGCCAGCGCCGCCAGCAGCTCACCGGCCACCGTACGACGGTCCGGCTGGATCGCCCACCCCGAGAAGTCAGTCCCGTCGTAGGCGACGTCCAGCCGGACCCGTACCGGTGAATCGGTCACGCCTTGGCGTCGGAGTCCTTCTCCGGCTCATCCGCGGCTGCTGACTCCGCCGCGGCTTCGGAGGTCGACTCGGCGGTCGACGCCGCGGGGGTCTCGTCGGTGTCACCGGCCAGCGCCGCCACCGACTCCTCCCGGGCGGGACGCTGCCGCTGCCGCGAACGGTCCGCCGGTGGCTCGGTCATCGGCTCCACCAGCTCGATGATCGCCATCGGGGCGGCGTCCCCCTGGCGGGGGCCGGTCTTGATGATCCGGGTGTAGCCGCCGGGGCGGGCACTGTACCGCGGACCGATCTCGTCGAACAGCGCCGTGCTCACGTCCCGGTCCCGGACCACCGCCATCACCTGGCGACGGGCGTGCAGGTCACCCCGCTTAGCCTTGGTGATCAGTCGCTCGGCGAACGGCCGCAGCCGCTTGGCCTTGGCCTCAGTGGTGATGATGCGGCCGTGGCGGAACAGCGACGTCGCCAGGTTGGCCAAGATCAGCCGCTCGTGAGCCGGGCCGGCGCCGAGACGACGACCCTTGGTGGGCGTGGGCATCGATGCTCCTTCTACAGCTGCTCAGTCTCGCGGAAGTCTTCTTCGTACTCGTCACCCGACTGCCCGGCGCGCGCCTGTCCTCCGGTGGGCGTCGCCACCTCACCGTAGGTGTTCACCGCCTCGGACGGGTCGAAAGCCGGCGCGGAGTCCTTGAGCGCGAGCCCCATGGCGGCCAGCTTCATCTTGACTTCGTCTATTGACTTCTGCCCGAAGTTACGGATGTCGAGCAGGTCCGCTTCGGTCCGGCTGATCAGCTCGCCGACCGTGTCGATCCCTTCCCGCTTCAGGCAGTTGTACGAGCGGACCGTGAGGTCCAGCTCCTCGATCGGCAGCGCCAGGTCGGCGGCCAGCTGCGCGTCCTGCGGGGACGGCCCGATGTCGATGCCCTCGGCCGTCTCGTCCAGCTCGCGGGCCAGCCCGAACAGCTCCACCAGCGTGGACCCCGCCGACGCCAGCGCGGTCCGCGGGCTGATGGAGGGCTTGGTCTCCACGTCGATGATCAGCTTGTCGAAGTCGGTCCGCTGCTCGACCCGGGTCGCTTCCACCCGGTAGCTGACCTTCAGCACCGGGGAGTAGATCGAGTCCACCGGGATCCGGCCGATCTCGGCGTTCGGAGACTTGTTCTGGGCGGCGCTGACGTACCCCCGCCCCCGCTCCACGGTCAGTTCCATGTCCAGCCGACCCTTGCTGTTCAGCGTGGCCAGCTTCAGATCCCCGTTGTGGACGGTGACCCCGGCCGGGGGCTGGATGTCCGCCGCCGTCACCTCGCCCGGGCCCTGCTTGCGTAGGTACATGCTGACCGGCTCGTCGTGCTCGGAGCTGATGCACAGCTCCTTGACGTTCAGCACCAGTTCGACGACGTCTTCCTTGACCCCGGGAATGGTGGTGAACTCGTGCAGCACGCCGTCGATCTTGATCGACGTCACCGCCGCGCCCGGGATCGAGCTCAGCAGGGTACGCCGCAAAGAGTTACCGAGGGTGTAGCCGAAGCCCGGCTCCAGCGGTTCGATGATGAACCGGGACCGGGTCTCGTTGATCGGCTCCTCAGTCAGAATGGGCCGCTGGGTGATGAGCACCTGTCTTCTCCTTCGTCGGGACGCCCGCCATATGACGTCCACGGACCGGAAACCGGCGGCGGACCGCCGGGACGAGCACTACTTCGAGTAGAGCTCGACGATCAGCTGTTCCTGCACGGGGGTGTCAATGACCTGGCGCTCCGGCAGCGAGTGCACCAACACCTTCAGCTGGCTCGGGATCGCCTCCAGCCAGGCCGGAACGTTCTTGGTGCCGGCCTCACCCTGCGCCACCAGGAATGGGGTCAGGTTACGCGACTTCTCCCGAACCTCGATGATGTCGTGCGGAGACACCCGGTACGAGGGGATGTCCACCTTGGCGCCGTTGACCTGGAAGTGCCCGTGCCGCACCAGTTGCCGGGCCATGTCCCGGGACTTGGCGAACCCGGCACGGTAGATCACGTTGTCCAGCCGCGACTCCAGGATCCGCAGCAGCTCCTCACCGGTCTTACCAGGACGCCGGTTGGCCTCCTCGTAGTACTGCCGGAACTGTTTCTCCAGCACCCCGTACACCTGCCGGGCCTTCTGCTTCTCCCGCAGCTGCAGCAGGTACTCGGTCTCCTTGGTCCGGCCACGGCCGTGCTGCCCGGGCGGGAACGGGCGGGACTCGAACGGGCACTTCGGCCCCTCGCACTTGCTCCCCTTCAGGAAGAGCTTGGTCTTCTCGCGGCGGCAGCGACGGCAGTCGGCACCGGTGTTACGCGCCATTGTCTCCCTACTCCTCAGACCCGACGCCGCTTCGGCGGACGGCACCCGTTGTGTGGCTGCGGCGTGACGTCGGAGATCGTCCCGACCTCCAGACCGGCTGCCTGCAGCGAGCGGATCGCGGTCTCCCGGCCGGAGCCGGGTCCTTTCACGAACACGTCAACCTTGCGCATGCCGTGCTCCATCGCCCGCCGCGCGGCCGCCTCCGCGGCCAGCTGCGCGGCGAACGGGGTCGACTTGCGCGAGCCCTTGAACCCGACCTGACCGGATGAGGCCCACGAGATCACCGCCCCGTTCGGGTCGGTGATGGACACAATGGTGTTGTTGAAGGTGCTCTTGATGTGAGCGTGCCCGTGGGCGACGTTCTTCCGTTCCTTGCGCCGCACCTTCTTACCGGTGGCGGCTGCCGTACGTGCCTTCGGCGGCATAGGTCAGTGCGCTCCTCTGCGGTTCTGGTCGGGTCGCCCCGCGGTGGTGAGCGGGGCGGAAAGCTTACTTCCGGCCGGCCTTCTTCTTACCGGCCACGGTGCGCTTCGGGCCCTTGCGGGTCCGGGCGTTGGTGCGGGTCCGCTGGCCACGCACCGGCAGGCCCCGGCGGTGCCGGATCCCCTGATAGTTACCGATCTCCACTTTCCGGCGGATGTCCGCGGCGATTTCGCGGCGCAGGTCACCTTCGAGCCGGTAGTTGCTCTCAAGGTAGTCGCGGAGCCGGATCAGCTCGTCCTCGGATAGATCGCGCACCCGCTTGTCGGGGTCCACCCCGGTGGCGACGAGTGTTTCCTTCGCCCGGGTACGGCCAACCCCGAAGATGTACGTGAGCGCGATCTCCACCCGCTTTTCCCGGGGTAGGTCGACGCCGACTAGCCGTGCCATTCTCGTCCGGACTCCTTACTACCCTTGACGCTGCTTGTGACGGGGGTCGCTGCAGATGACCATGACCCGGCCATGCCGGCGGATCACCCGGCAATTGCTGCAGATCTTCTTGACGCTCGGCTTGACCTTCACAGTGGTGCCCTACTTCTCAGCGAGTCGGTCGATGGGGAGCTGGACTACTTGTAGCGGTAGACGATCCGCCCGCGGTTCAGGTCGTACGGCGACAACTCGACCACGACCCGATCCTCAGGCAGGATGCGGATGTAGTTCTGCCGCATCTTGCCGCTGATGTGCGCGAGAACCTTGTGGCCGTTGGAGAGCTCCACCCGGAACATGGCGTTCGGGAGTGGCTCAATCACTCGGCCCTCGATCTCGATGGCCCCGTCCTTCTTCGGCATGTCCTCCACTACCTGACATCGTGTGTCCAGCTCACGCGGCGGGTCGGGAACAACCCGAGCCACCATGGCACCCAGCATCGAAGCCAGCCGCGGCTCCAGGCGCCGCCGAGCGCGGGACGGCACGCCGGAGTGGACGCTGTGCGCCAACTGGTTAGTGTACGCGCTGAAGAAGCGCTTCGCCAGCCAGGGTCACCCTCACCCGCTGGTGCCGGCGGCGCGAGATCCACCGGAACACCGGTTCAACTACTCTACCCGGGGACCGGTCAGGCCCTGAGGAGTGGGGCGGCCACCGTCAGGAACGCGGCCGGGGCGGGAAAAGAATGGTCAACCCGATGTTGACCGCTCCCCAGGGGCCGGCCACCCAGATCGGCCAGAAGTAGATCAACTCCCCCGTGGTGAGGCTGACCAGGAACCAGATCACCAGGTTTACCAGCACCGCCAGCAGCCAGATCCGCCACAGCACGGACAGCCAGCCGGGCAACTTGGCCTTCGGATCCTGGCGGGAAGGCGGAACCGGGCTGGAGGGCGCACCCCGCGGCACCGTGAGCTGCGACCGCTCCGCCGGGGTCGCCCGGGGCAGGTCGGCCACCGCCTGCTCCAGCTCCCCAAACGTTTTGGCGGCGTAGATCTGGCGGAGCCGCTCATCCATCTCATCCAGGGTCAGGCGGCCCTCATCCAGGGCCCGGCGCACCACCTCGGCGTACTGCTCCCGATCCGCGTCGGCGGCCCGCATCTGCTCCCGCGGCGCCATGCCACTCTCCCCTGCCATGTCAGCAAGCATGCCATGTAGTACGTAGTGTGCCGGTATTCGGCGGTGCCGTCACCGGGCCCGGGCGGAAGCCAGCTCACCCAGCCGCGCCACGCCGCCGTCCTCGGCGGTGAGCACCCACGCCCCGTCCTCCAGCAACGCGAACGTGTGCTCCACGTGCACCGCGGGTGAGCCGTCCCGGGTCACCACCGTCCAGCCGTCGGCGAGTTCGACCGTCCGCGGCCGCCCGAGGGTCAGCATCGGTTCGATCGCCAACACCAGCCCCGGCACCAGCTGCGGCCCCCGACCAGGGCGCCCGTAGTTGAGCAGATGCGGGTCCTGGTGCATCTCGGTGCCGATACCGTGGCCGCCGTAGTCCGGGACGATGCCGTACTTGCGCCGCCCCGAGCGCCGGACCGTGGTCTGGATCGTGTGCGAAATGTCGCTCAGCCGCCCCTGCCCCGAGCGGACTCCCCGGGCCGCCTCCCTGATGCCGGCCCACATCGCCTCTTCCGCCACGGCCGCCATCTGCAGGATCTGGGGATCGACCTCCCCTACCGGCACCGTGATCGCGGCATCACCGTGCCAGCCGTTCAGCACCGCCCCACAGTCGATAGAGATCACGTCGCCTTCGCGGAGCACCTGCTCCGCCGACGGGATCGCGTGCACGACCTGGTCGTTGACCGAGGCGCAGATGGTGGCCGGGTAGCCGTGGTAGCCCTTGAACGAGGGCACCGCCCCCGCGTCCCGGATCACCTGCTCGGCGATCGCGTCCAGCTCGGCGGTGCTGACCCCGGGGGCCACGGCCTTCCGGGTGGCGGCTAGCGCCTCCGCCACCACCAGCCCCGCGGCCCGCATACGGTCGATCTGTTCCGGCGTCTTGTACTGGATGTCCAGCGGTCGACGCATCCTCACCCTCTATCCCCCGTAGGAACGCAGCGCGTCTATCGCCCGGCGGGTCACGTCCTCCACCGGACCGGTGGCGTCGATACCCACCAACTTGCCCTGCGCGCCGTAGTAGTCCACTAGCGGGGCGGTGTCCCGGGCATAGACCCGCAACCGCTCGGCCACGGTCTCGGCCCGGTCGTCATCACGCTGGAACAGCTCCCCGCCGCACCGGTCGCACACACCCTCCCGCAGCGGCGGGTCAAACTCTACATGCCAAACCTTGCCGCAACCACGACAAGTGCGACGGCCGGACAACCGTCGGATCACCTCGTCGTCGTCGACCACCAACTCCAGCACCACATCCAGGTGGGTGCCGAGGTCGGCCACCATCTTGTCCAGCGCCAGCGCCTGCGGAACCGTCCGGGGGAACCCATCCAGCAGGAACCCGCCCGCGGCGTCCGGCTCTGAAAGCCGGTCACGCACCATGTTGATGGTGACCTGATCCGGCACCAGCTGCCCGGCGTCCATGTACCGTCGGGCTTGCCGACCGAGTTCGGTCCCCCGGGCCACGTTGTCCCGGAATATGTCACCCGTCGAAATCTTCGGCACCGCGAAGTGTGCCGCGATGAATTCAGCCTGAGTGCCTTTGCCGGCCCCAGGAGGCCCGACCAATACCAGCCTCACGCGTCCTCCCCGCCCGGATGGTCACCCACGGTACCCGGTGGTGGCCGTCACTAGCGCAGGAACCCTTCGTAGTTCCGCTGCATGAGCTGGCTCTCGATCTGCTTCACAGATTCCAGACCCACACCCACCATGATCAGGACTGCGGTACCACCGAACGGGAAGTTGATGTACTGCTGGTCGTTCAAGTAGATGAAGAAGAAGTTCGGTAGCACCGCGATCACGGCCAGGTAGAGCGAGCCGGCCAGAGTGATCCGGGACAGGACGAAGTCGAGGTAGTCCGCGGTCGGCTTCCCTGGACGAATACCCGGCACGAACCCGCCGTACTTCTTCATGTTGTCGGCCACATCCGTCGGGTTGAACGTGATCGACACGTAGAAGTACGTGAAGAAGATGATCAGCAGGAAGTACGAGACGATATAGATCGGACTGGTCGGCAGCGCGATGTTGTTGGCCACCCAGTTCCAGAACGGACCATAGTCGCCCGTACCGTCGTCCACGAACTGCAACGCCAGCTGCGGCAGGTAGAGCATGGACGAGGCGAAGATCACCGGGATCACACCGGCCTGGTTGATCTTCAGCGGGATGTACGTAGAGGTGTTGCCGTACATCCTCCGGCCGATCATCCGCTTGGCGTACTGCACCGGGATCCGGCGCTGGCCGAGCTCCATGAAGACCACCGCCGTGATGATCAGGATCGCAATCCCGATCAGGGCGATGAACGCGGCGGCCCCCTCGCTCTGCATGATCCGCCAACCCTCGGTCGGCAGCTGCGCGGCAATCGACACGAAGATCAGGGTCGACATACCGTTGCCGATACCCCGCTCGGTGATCAGCTCGCCGAGCCACATGATCACGCCGGTACCGGCGGTCATGGTGATCACCAGGGTGCCGACCAGGAGCCAGTCCGCGATCCCGGTGTCGATGCTGCTCGGGATCACGTCCGGGCAGGTGACGTTGCCGAACAGCTGCCCGGACCGAGCCAGCGCCACGTACGCCGAAGACTGCAGGATCGCCAAGCCCAGGGTCAGGTACCGGGTGTACTGGGTGATCTTGGCCTGCCCCGCCTGCCCTTCCTTCTGCAGCAGCTCCAGCCGCGGCACCACGACCCGCAGCAGCTGCATGATGATGGAGGCGGTGATGTAGGGCATGATCCCCAGCGCGAACACCGACAGCTGGAGCAGCGCCCCACCGGAGAACAGGTTCAGGAGGGTGAAGACACCCATCCCGGCGCCTTCCTGCGCCTCCGCCAGCGCCACACACTCCTGCACCCGGTCGTACGAGACACCCGGGCTGGGCAAGTTGGCCCCGAGCCGATAGACGCCAATGATGAAGATCGTAAACAGGATCTTCTTGCGCAGGTCAGGCGTACGAAACGCGTTCACAAAGGCCGAAAGCAAGCTACTTCCTCCTGCGCGAGGCCCACCGGCGGGGGCGAGGGGTGTGTCTGGTCTCGGATGCTAACAGTTCACTTGGGCTGGAAACACCTCTGCAGCCACCCAAACCGGCCCGGATTTCCAATCGTGCTTGTCAGCACGACCGCCGGGCCGGTGGTGGCGCGCCCGATGACCGACCACGCCACCAGCGGGTAGCCACGGCGACCTCAGGCGGACTCCCCCGTGTCCTTCGCCTCGCCCGATCCCTTCGGGCCGGCCACGGTCGTGACCGTCCCGCCTGCGGCGATGATCTTCTCCTTGGCCGAGCTGCTGAACGCATGCGCGGTCACCTGGAGGGCCACCCCTCCCAGGTCACCTTGGCCGAGGACCTTGATCGGCTGATTCTTCCGAACCGCCCCGGCGGCAACCAGTTCGTCCGGGCCGACCTGCCCCCCGTTGGGGAACAGCGTCGCCAGCCGGTCCAGGTTGACCACCTGGTAGTGGACCTTGAAGCGGTTCCGGAAGCCCTTCATCTTGGGCAGCCGCATGTGGATCGGGGTCTGCCCGCCCTCGAAGGTGGCCGGGATCTGGTTCCGCGCCTTCGATCCCTTCGTACCCCGTCCCGCGGTCTTCCCCTTGGAGCCTTCACCCCGGCCCACCCGGATCTTGGCGGTCTTGGCGCCGGGGGCGGGACGGAGATGGTGAAGCTTGATGGTCACCGCTACTCGACCTCCTCGACCGTCACCAGGTGGCTGACCTTAAAGATCATCCCCCGGATCTCCGGCCGGTCGTCCTTGATCACCACATCGTTGACGTGCTTGAGGCCCAGTGAGCGCAGCGTCTCCCGTTGCTGCCGCTGCCGCCCGATCCCGGACCGCACCTGGGTCACCTTCAGCCGAGCCATGCTCACACTCCCGCGTTCGCCGAAGAGTTCTGGTCAGTCGCCCCAGAAGGAGCCCGGTTGGCTCCGGCCTGGGCCGCCAGCATCGCCGCCGGCGCCACATCCTCTACCGGCAACCCACGGCGCGCCGCCACCGCCTCCGGCGGCTCCAGCTGCTTCAGCGCCGCCACAGTGGCGCGGACGATGTTGATCGGATTAGCGGAGCCGAGGCTCTTGGAGAGCACGTCCTGGATCCCGGCGCATTCCAGCACTGCCCGCACCGGGCCACCGGCGATCACACCGGTACCCGCGCTGGCCGGCTTGAGGAGCACCACCCCGGCTGCCTCCTCACCCTGCACCGGGTGCGGAATGGTGGTGCCGATCCGGGGAACCTTGAAGAAGTGCTTCTTGGCTTCCTCGACGCCCTTGGCGATCGCGGCCGGCACTTCCTTGGCCTTGCCGTAGCCGACCCCGACCGTGCCGTCGCCGTCTCCAACCACCACGAGCGCGGTGAAGCTGAACCGGCGACCTCCCTGGACCACCTTGGCCACCCGGTTGATGGTGACCACCCGCTCCAGGTGGGTGCTCTTCTCGGCCGGCGCGCCCCGGCCGCCGTCCCGACGACCCTCGCGGCGACCGTCCCGGCGGCTGTCCCGGCCGCCCTCGGTCGCGGCCGAGCCCGTGCCGCGCTGCGGACCTGCCATCAGTCGTACCTTCCTCAAACCTCTGGAGAAACTGTCACGTCTAGAACTTCAGCCCGCCCGCGCGCGCCGCGTCGGCCAGTGCCGCGATCCGACCAGCGTACGTGTTGCCGGCCCGATCGAACACCACCTGGGTGACACCGGCCGCGAGTGCCCGCTCGGCCAGCAGGGCGCCGACCTTGGCGGCGAGCTCGGTTTTGGTCCCCTGGCTGCCGCGGATCGACGGATCCATGGTGGAGGCAGACGCCAAGGTGTGCCCCTTGGTGTCGTCGACCACCTGGGCGACGGTGTGCCGCAGCGAGCGGGTGACCACCAGCCGCGGCCGGGATGGGGTGCCGGTGATTCGCTTGCGCACCCGGAAGTGCCGCCGCGCCCGCGCCGCGGCCCGAGAACCGCTCCGGCGGCGCGGCAGGTGCAGAACCGCGCTCACTTCTTACCTGCCTTCCCGGCCTTACGCCGAATCACTTCGTCGCTGTACTTGATGCCCTTGCCCTTGTAAGGCTCCGGCGGACGGAGCTTACGGATATTAGCGGCAACCTCGCCCACCAGCTGCTTGTCGATACCAGCGACGTGGAACAGGGTGGGCTTCTCTACTGTGAACTGGATGCCTTCCGGTGCCTGCACGACGACCGGGTGCGAGAACCCGAGGGAGAACTCGAGATCCCGCCCCTTGGCGGCCACCCGGTACCCGGTCCCGTTGATCTCCAAGGTCTTCCGGTAGCCGTTGGTCACGCCTTCGATCATGTTGGCGATCAGGGTCCGGGACAGCCCGTGCAGCTCCTTGGAACGGCGCTCGTCATTCGGACGGACCACCTGGAGGGAGCCGTCCTCTCCCCGCTCCACCCGAATCGGGTCGACGAGCGTGTAGGAGAGCTCTCCCTTCGGGCCCTTCACCCGTACTGTCCGGTCCTCGATCGCGACCTCTACTCCGGCCGGCACCGGAATCGGCTTACGTCCGATTCGCGACACTGCTGGACCTCCTCACCACACGTAGGCGAGGACTTCCCCGCCCACCCCACGCTTGCGGGCCTGCCGGTCGGTCAGCAGCCCCTGGGATGTCGACACGATGGCGATCCCGAGCCCGCCCAGTACCCGCGGCAGGTCGGAGGCCTTCGCGTACACCCGTAGCCCCGGCTTGGAAACCCGACGTAGCCCCGCCAGGCTACGCTCACGGTTCCGGCCGTACTTCAGGTTGATCACCAGAGTGCGCCCGACGCTACCGTCGCTCGGCTCGACCACCGACCAGTCGGCGATGTACCCCTCGGCCTTGAGCACCTCGGCGATGTTCGCCTTGAGCTTCGAGTAGGGCATCGCCACCTGGTCGTGGTACGCCTGGTTGGCGTTACGCAGACGGGTCAACATGTCCGCGATCGGATCGGTCATGGTCATAGAGAAAACTGCCTTTCCCGCTGGGGTTCCCGTTCAGGGCCTGCAGCGAAGAGTCGCCGCACCGGCACCGCCGGTGTGGTCACCCAGAAGCTGGTCGCCGGCGCCCCGCTCACCAGGAGGACTTGGTCACGCCCGGGAGTTCACCCCGATGGGCAAGTTCGCGAATGCAGATCCGGCACAGCCCGAACTTGCGGTAGACCGCGCGTGGCCGTCCGCACCGCTGGCATCGGGTGTACGCCCGCACCGCGAACTTCGGCTTGCGCTGCGCCTTGATGATCAGAGACTTCTTGGCCATCCTCAGTTCTCCTTGAACGGGAAGCCCAGGAGCTTGAGCAGTTCCCGCCCCTCCTCATCGGTCTTGGCGGTGGTCACCACGGTGATGTCCATCCCCCGGACCTGGTCGATACGGTCCTGGTCGATCTCGTGGAAGACCGACTGCTCGGTGAGACCGAAGGTGTAGTTCCCGTTGCCGTCCAGCTTCCGACCGTCCAGCCCACGGAAGTCCCGGATCCGGGGCAGCGCGATCGACAGCAGCCGGTCCAGGAACTCCCACATCCGGTCGCCCCGGAGGGTCACCTTCGCCCCGATCGGCATCCCTTCCCGGAGCTTGAACTGGGCGATCGACTTCTTGGCGCGGCGGATCTGCGGCTTCTGGCCAGTGATGGTGGCCAGGTCCCGCATCGCCCCTTCGATCATCTTGGCGTCCCGGGCCGCCTCGCCCACCCCCATGTTGAGGACGACCTTGACGAGCCCCGGCACCTGCATCGGGTTGCGGTAGTTGAACCGCTCCCGCAGCTTCGGCACGACTTCGGTGCGGTACCGCTCCTTCAGCCGCGGTACCGGCGGTGCCTCAATCGTCGTCATGGCAGCTCCTTCCCGGTACGGCGGGCGATCCGCACCTTGGCCCCGGTCTCCGGGTCGATCCGGTAACCGACCCGGGTGGGCTTGCCTTCGTCATCCAGCACCATCACGTTGGAGACGTGGATCGGCGCCTCCTGCGTGACGATCCCCCCAGACTGGGAACCGCGCCGGCTGGTCTGGATCTTGGTGTGCTTCTTGACCCGGTTGACGCCCTCGACCAGCACCTTGTTCTCACGGGGGTAGGCGGCGATCACCTTGCCGCGTGCCCCCCGGTCCTTGCCGGCGATGACGACAACCATGTCGTTCTTCTTGACCTTCACAGCACCTCCGGAGCCAGCGAGATGATCTTCATGAAGCGCTTGTCCCGCAGCTCCCGGCCCACCGGGCCGAAGATCCGGGTCCCCCGCGGATCACCACTCTCACGCAGCAGCACCGCGGCGTTCTCGTCGAACCGGATGTAGGAACCGTCCGGCCGCCGCTTCTCCTTGGCGGTGCGGACCACGACCGCCTTGACCACGTCGCCCTTCTTGACCGACGCGCCCGGGATCGCTTCCTTCACCGTGGCCACGATCTCGTCGCCGATGCTGGCGTAACGCCGCCCGGAGCCACCGAGGACCCGGATACACAGGATCTCCCGGGCTCCGGTGTTGTCCGCGACCCGCAGCCGCGACTCCTGCTGAATCACCGGGTCTCTCCTCCTTCACGACTGCGTCGACGCTGGCGGGTGCCTGGAGTCGTGCTCACTTGGCCCGCTCCAGAATCTCCACCACCCGCCACCGCTTGGTGGCCGACAGCGGTCGGGTCTCCATCAGCGAGACCCGGTCCCCGATGCCGCACGCGTTGTTCTCGTCATGCGCCTTCAGCCGACTGGTGCGGCGCATGACCTTGCCGTACAGCGGGTGCTTGACACGGTCCTCAATCTCTACGACGACCGTCTTGTCCATCTTGTCGCTGACGACGATGCCTTCCCGGACCTTCCGCCGGCCACGAGGCTTGCCGGCGCCGGTCTGCGGGGTCGCTGTGCTGTCAGTCACGGTGTTCTCCTTCATGACGCCGACCCGGTCGACTCGCGCTCACCGGCCTGGCCCTGCTCCGACTCCGCAGCCGCGGCAGTGAGCTCAGTCGGTGCCGCGGACAGGCCCAGCTCCCGCTCCCGGAGGATGGTGTAGATCCGGGCGATCTCCCGGCGCACCACCTGGAGGCGCCGGTTGTTGTCCAGCTGCCCGGTGGCCGCCTGCACCCGGAGGTTGAACAGCTCCGCCTTGGCCTCCCGGAGCCGCTCCACCAGCTCAGGGTCGGTTAGCTCACGCAGTTCCGAGGGCTTGGTACCGGTTGCCATCAGGCCTCACCCAATTCGCGGGTCACGATGCGGCACTTCATCGGAAGCTTGTGGATCGCGCGGCGCATCGCCTCCCGCGCGACCGCTTCGTTCGGGAACGACATCTCGAACATCACGCGGCCCGGCTTCACATTGGCCACCCACCACTCGGGCGAACCCTTACCAGAACCCATCCGGGTTTCGGCGGGCTTCTTGGTGAGGGCCTGGTCCGGGAAGATGTTGATCCACACCTTCCCACCCCGCTTGATGTGGCGGGTCATGGCGATACGCGCGGCCTCGATCTGCCGGTTGGTCACGTATCCCGGCTCGAGCGCCTGGATCCCGAAGTCACCGAACGTGACTCGGTTACCGCCCTTGCTGCGACCCGTGCGCTTCGGGTGGTGCGGCTTGCGGAAACCCTTCGGGGGCTTACGCGGCATCAACATTGGTCAGCCCTCCTGCGTACCCTGAGTGCCCTGAGCCGACTCCTGGGCAGCGGTCTCCGCCGACGCAGCGGCCCGCTCCCGGGCTGCCGCCCGCCCGGCGTCGGTGCCCGACGGCGTGGTGCCGGACGCGCCCGAGCGCCGCCCCCGCGGCCGGTCGCTCCGCTCCCGGCGGCGCGGCGGACCGGACTCCGGTTGTTCCCGACCCGGCACCCCTTCGCCCTTGTAGATCCACACCTTCACGCCGATCCGGCCGAAGGTGGTCCGGGCTTCGAAGAAGCCGTATTCAATATTGGCGCGCAAGGTGTGCAGCGGCACCCGACCCTCGCGGTAGAACTCGGTGCGCGACATCTCCGCGCCGCCGAGCCGACCGGCCACCTGCACCCGGATGCCCTTGGTCAGCGGGTTACGCATCGCCGACTGGATGGCCTTACGCATCGCCCGCCGGAAGCTCACCCGGCTGGCCAGCTGCTCCGCCACACCCTGGGCGACCAGCTGCGCGTCCGACTCCGGGTTCTTCACCTCGAGGATGTTCAGCTGCACCTGCTTGCCGGTCAGCTTCTCCAGGTCACCCCGGAGCCGGTCGGCCTCCGCGCCCTTCCGACCGATCACGATCCCCGGCCGGGCGGTGTGGATGTCGACCCGGACCCGGTCCCGAGTCCGCTCGATGTCCACCTTGGAGATACCGGCCCGCTCCAGCCCATCGGAGATCAGACGCCGGATCTTCACATCCTCGGCGATGTAGTCGGCGTACAGCTTGTCCGCGTACCAGCGCGAGGTCCAGTCACTCGTGATGCCGAGCCGGAACCCGTGCGGGTGTACCTTCTGTCCCATTACTCGGCCCCCTCCTCGGCATCCGTCTGCTTCTTCGCGGTCTTGGCAGTGGTCGGCGCCGGCGCTGCCTTGGCCGCCTGCTTGCCGCCTCGCTTACCGGACTTGCCCGCCGCGTTCGCGCCACCCTGGGCGGTCTGCTTCCGCGGCCGCCGCCGCGCCGGCGTCTCCGGCTGCACGGCCTCCACTCGAATGGTGATGTGGCAGGTCCGCTTCCGGATCGGCCCCGGCCGCATCTGCGCCCGCGGCCGCCACCGACGCAGCGTCGGTCCCTCGTCCACGTACGCCTCGGTGATGAGCAAGGAGTCCGGATCCAGCTGCTCGTTGTTCTCGGCGTTGGCGATGGCGCTGGCGACCACCTTGTAGACCGGCACGCTGGCGCGCTGCGGAGCGAACCGCAGCACGGTCAGGGCTTCCTTCGCGGGCAGGCCGCGGACAAGGTCCACCACCCGCCGCGCCTTCGACGCGGAGGTGCGCACATACCGCGCGACGGCCCGCGCGCCGGGCGCGGCCGGTGCGTCGGTGCTTGCTGGCATCCCGGTTACCTCTGTCTTCTCGTACCCCGTGCCGGCCTCGCCGGCGTCCAACGGTGCAAATCCCGGCCGATCAGCGCCGGCGGGACTTGCGGTCTTCCTTCTCGTGTCCCTTGAACGTGCGGGTCAGGGCGAACTCGCCGAGCTTGTGCCCGACCATCGCCTCGGTGATGTACACCGGCACGTGCTTGCGGCCGTCGTGCACCGCGATCGTGTGGCCCAACATCTCCGGGACGATGGTCGAACGCCGCGACCAGGTCTTGATGACCTGCTTGGCGTTCCGCTCGTTCAGCGCCACCACCTTCTTCATCAGGTGGTCGTCGACGAACGGACCCTTCTTCAGACTGCGTGGCATGTCGTCAACTCCTTGAGCCTCAGTCCCGGCCTAGCCCCTGGTCCGACTGCGCTTGCCGGAGGCACGGCGGCGCACGATCATCTGGTCGTTGGCCTTGCTCTTACGCCGGGTACGACCCTCGGGCTTACCCTTCGGGTTCACCGGGTGACGGCCCCCGGAGGTCTTCCCTTCACCACCACCGTGCGGGTGGTCGACCGGGTTCATGGCCACACCCCGAACGCTCGGGCGCTTGCCCTTCCAGCGCATCCGGCCGGCCTTACCCCAGCTGATGTTGGACTGCTCGGCGTTGCCGACCTCCCCGATGCTGGCGCGGCACCGCACGTCCACCTTGCGGATCTCCCCGGAGGGCATCCGCAGGGTCGCGTACTGGTTCTCCCGGCCCAGCAGCTGGATCCCCGCCCCCGCGGAGCGGGCCAGCTTGGCCCCACCACCGGGCCGCAGCTCCACCGCGTGGATGATGCTGCCGACCGGGATGTTGCGCAGCGGCAGGTTGTTCCCGGGGCGAATGTCCGCAGCGGGCCCGGACTCCACCCGGTCACCCTGCCGCAGGTCCTTGGGGGCGAGGATGTAGCGCTTCTCGCCGTCCAGGTAGTGCAGCAACGCGATCCGGGCGGTGCGGTTCGGGTCGTACTCGATGTGCGCGACCTTCGCCGGCACGCCGTCCTTGTCCGCCCGCCGGAAGTCGATCACCCGGTACTGCCGCTTGTGACCGCCGCCCTGGTGGCGGGCGGTGATCCGGCCGTGGCTGTTCCGACCGCCCTTCTTCGGCAGCGGACGCAGCAGCGACTTCTCCGGCGTCGACCGGGTGATCTCGGCGAAGTCGGCGACACTGGCGCCCCGGCGTCCGGGCGTGGTCGGCTTGTACCTACGGATAGCCATGTCGATTCGCTCCTCAGCTCACCGGCCCGCCGAAGGCCTCGATCCGGTCGCCCTCTGCGAGCTTGACCAGGGCCCGCTTGGTGGCCTTGCGCCGCCCCCACCCGGTCCGAGTGCGCTTGCGCTTGCCCTCCCGGTTGCTGGTGTTGACCGCAACCACCCGGACGTTGAAGATCTGCTCAATGGCGATCTTGATAGCGGTCTTGTTGGCGTCCGGTCGGACCAGGAAGGTGTACCAGTTCTGGTCCAGCAGGCCGTAGCTCTTCTCCGAGATCACTGGCGCGATGATGATGTCGCGCGGATCTGCGACGGTAGCCATTACTGCTCCTCCCCGTCCTGACCGGCCGGCTTACCGAGGAATGCCCGCAGCGCGGCGGACGTGAAGATCACATCGTCACTGGCCAGCACGTCGTAGGTGTTGAGCTGCGACGGCTCCAACAGGTGGATGCCGGGCTCGTTACGCAACGACAGCCAGTTGACCCGGTCGTCCCCGTCCAGGACCACCAGCACGCGCTTGGCGGTGGTGATCTTCCGGAGCATGGCCAGCCCAGCTTTGGTGGACGGCTGCTCCCCGGCGACGAACGTCTCCACCACGTGGAGCCGTCCGTTGCGCGCCCGGTCGGACAGCGCGCCCCGCAGGGCCGCTGCCTTCATCTTCTTCGGGGTGCGCTGGCGGTAGCTGCGCGGCACCGGGCCGTGCACTACCCCACCGCCCGTCCACTGTGGCGCGCGCCGCGAGCCCTGCCGGGCCCGGCCGGTGCCCTTCTGGCGCCAGGGCTTCTGCCCACCACCCCGGACCTCACCCCGGGTCTTGGCCTTGTGGGTGCCCTGACGGGCAGCGGCCAACTGCGCCACCACCACCTGGTGCATCAGCGGGATGTTCGCCTGTACGTCGAACACCTCGGCCGGAAGCTCCACCGTGCCGACCGCGGTGCCGTCGACCCCGATCACGTCTACCGTGCTCATGCCGCCGCCTTCCGCTTGGCCGCCGAGCGGACCAGCACCAGGCCGCCCCGGGGGCCCGGCACCGCGCCCTTGATCAGCAGCAGGTTGTTCTCTGGGTCGACCGCCTGGACCTTCAGGCTCTGGACGGTGTGCCGGACGCCACCCATCCGGCCCGCCATCCGGGTGCCCTTGAAGACCCGCCCCGGAGTGGCGCAACCACCGATGGAACCCGGCGAGCGGTGCACCCGCTCCACACCGTGGGAGGCCCGCATACCGGCGAAGCCGTGCCGCTTCATGACACCGGCGAAGCCCTTCCCCTTGGTCCGGCCGGTCACATCCACGAAGTCGCCGGGCTGGAAAGTCTCGACCGTCACTTCCTGGCCGAGCGTGTACTCGGTCGCATCGGCGGTGCGCAGCTCCACCAGGTGCCGCCGCGGCGCCACCCCGGCCTTGGCGAAGTGCCCGGTGATCGGCTTGTTCACCCGCCGCGGGTTGACCTCACCGTACGCCAGCTGGATCGCTGGGTAGCCGTCCTTGTCCGGGGTCCGGACCTGGGTGACCACGCACGGGCCGGCCTGTACCACCGTCACCGGGACCACCCGGTTGTCGTCCCAGACCTGGGTCATACCGAGCTTGACGCCCAGAATGCCCCTCACTTGCCGGTCCATTGTGTCCCTCACAGCTTGATCTCGATGTCAACGCCAGCCGGCAGGTCGAGCCGCATCAGCGAGTCCACCGTCTTGGGCGTCGGGTCGATGATGTCGATCAGCCGCTTGTGCGTCCGCATCTCGAAGTGCTCGCGCGAGTCCTTGTACTTGTGCGGCGAGCGGATCACGCAGTAACGGTTGATCTCGGTCGGCAGCGGGACCGGGCCGGCGACGTGCGCGCCGGTCCGCGTCACCGTCTCCACGATCTTCTGTGCCGAGGAGTCGACGACCTCGTGGTCGTAGGCCTTGAGCCTGATGCGGATCTTCTGTCCCGCCATCGCTGTCCTTACGTCTTGTTCCCGCTTGTCCCTGGCCACACACCCTGGTCGCCGTCCCCCGCGGTCGGGTGTGTCGCGTCAGTCGGTGGAAACCGACCAACACGGGCTGCGGTAGAGCCTGACCAGCGGGCGCCCGCGGCTCCGCAGGGGAGACACAGAGGGCACGACCCGCCGGGGGATAACCACCCGATTCGCTGGAGTTGGGCGCTCAGTGGCGCTCGCCGTCCCGAGCTGGCACCCTCAGCAGCTTCGCCGATTGGGCGCCGACCCAACGGATTATTATGCCGCACCAGTGCGGCGCTGCAAAACCGGGGTGGCGCAATTTGCGCCACCCCGGTTTTCTCGTTACTTGATGATCTTCGTGACCCGGCCGGCCCCGACGGTACGACCGCCCTCGCGGATCGCGAACCGCAGGCCTTCCTCCATCGCGATCGGCTGGATCAGCTTGACAGTCATCTCGGTGTTGTCACCGGGCATGACCATCTCGGTGCCCTCCGGCAGCGTCACCACACCGGTCACGTCCGTGGTCCGGAAGTAGAACTGCGGCCGGTAGTTCTGGAAGAACGGCGTGTGCCGGCCACCCTCGTCCTTGGACAGCACGTAGACCGTGGCCTCGAACTCGGTGTGCGGGGTGGTGGTGCCGGGCTTGGTGACGACCATGCCCCGCTCCACCTCTTCCCGCTTGGTGCCCCGCAGCAGCAGACCGCAGTTCTCGCCGGCCCGGGCGTCGTCCAGCACCTTCCGGAACATCTCGATGCTGGTGACGGTGGTCTTGACCGGCTTGTCCTTGAGGCCGACGATCTCGACTTCCTCCATCGGCTTGAG
>Ga0079224_100003326_pt1 | contig 20219 bp, 19 predicted proteins | sample Stecom2015_FD_80414 | JGI IMG/M metagenome (GOLD analysis project Ga0079224, IMG submission 80414) | Agricultural soil microbial communities from Utah to study Nitrogen management - Steer compost 2015 | ecosystem: Environmental > Terrestrial > Soil > Agricultural land | place: USA: Utah...
ATTATTGTGGCCATGAGCCATGCTTCAAAAGATGGAAAATCTAAAATTTTAAATAAATGCAGTCTTCCCTTAACAGGAGTGGATTGTGTGAAATTGGTCGTAACAGACTTGGCCGTTATGCGCTTAGAAGACGGTCAGTTTCATCTTTTAGAACGTGCTCCAGGTGTAAGTGTTGAAGAGATTCAAAAACTCACCGAAGCTCCTTTAGTTATTAAGGGAGATGTCCCGGAGATGATCTTCTAATATGAAAAGAATAGTCGTTAAATTCGGCTCTTTGGCAGTTACTAAAAATGAGGGCGGAGTTGACCTCGATAAAATTCAAAGGCTTTGCCTCGAGATAAAAAATCTTTACTCTCTTGGTTATGGACCTATTATCGTCAGCTCTGGTGCAATCAATGCCTGTGGAAGTTTAGTGGCCAGACCTTCTGAAAAGAAGATGATGATCGCTTATCAACAGGCACGGGCCGCTCTAGGACAACCTCTTTTAATGAAGGCCTATGTAGAAACACTATCAAAACTTGGCCTTCACTGCGCTCAAGTTTTAGTTACTCATGAAGACTTTAAGGACAGAAAACGATTTCTTAATATAAGAAACACCGTTAACCATTTACTTGAAAATAACATTGTCCCTATCGTTAATGAAAATGACACCGTCTCATTCGAAGAAATAACGGTTGGAGATAATGACCAACTGGCCGTCATGATGACTGAAGCGACTGACGCCGAAAAACTTATTCTTCTCACTGAAGCTGATGGGCTCTATGATAAAAATCCCAAAGACCCCGATGCCAAGCGATTTGAAGTGGTAGACTTTCAAGATGACTTTTCCGGCGTTAAGTTTGCTGCCAAAACCAGCGTAGGACGTGGGGGGATGGATACAAAACTTAAGGCCGTGCGAAAACTCACTCCTATCGGAGTCGACGTTATTATAGGTTCTTTTCTTGTCAATTTACCCATCACTCGACTTCTTAGGGGTGAAGGTGGAACCCTTTTTAAGGGCCGGCCTGAGAAGCAAAAATCACGACGAAAGAGCTGGCTATCAACCCTTGTGAAAAATGAATCGTGGGTTGTTGTTGATGAGGGGTGTGCCGCCGCCATTCTTAAAGGCAACACTTCCCTTCTTCCTGTCGGAGTCAAAAAGGTACAGGGTACCTTTCGACGCGGAGATGTTATTGCCATTAAGCATAAGAATAAAGTGCTGGCGATAGGAATTTCAGAGTTTAATTACAAGGAAATGGATCTCATTAAAGGTAAAAAATCAGATGAGATTAATTTGCTCATTAGTGATGCCCATTCTAAAGTGGCCATTCATAGAGATAACTTAGTTTTAAAAGAATAGATGGAGGAAATAAAATGGCTTCGTTTGATTTGGTTTCAAAAGTTAATGAAATGGAACTAGCAAATGCAATCTCAAATGCAATGAAAGTGGTAAATGGAAGATTTGATTTCAAAGGATCAGACGCTTCAATCGATTATAAAGAAAAAGAAAAATTAATTGAAATGCGGGCCGAAGATGAAACAAAAGTTCGCGCTCTTCTAGATATCCTACGCACGAATATGGGTAAACGTGGTATCAGTTTCAAGGGCATGAAAGAGTCAAAGATCGAACCAACAGGTAACAAAATGTACAAAATGACTCTTACTCTTAGTGCAGGCTTTGATAAAGATGCCCAAAAAACGGTGAACCGCCTTATCAAAGAATCAGGCTTCAAAGGTAAATCGCAATACATGGATGAAAAATTTCGCTTAGAAAGTAAATCCATCGATGACCTTCAGTCTGTTTTCCTATTCCTAAAAAATCACGATGACCTGGATCTTCAAATATCGATGGAAAACATGAAACGCTAAGGAGCGTAAATATGAGTTTAATGGACAAAGTTAATAGCGACATTAAAGAGGCAATGAAAGCAAAACAACAAGCACGACTTGATGCTCTTCGCATGCTCAAAGCTGAATTTATTAAGAACAACACTTCGGTCAAGCCCACTGATGAGATGAGTGTAACAATCTCTCACGCAAAACGCCTTTCTGATTCTCTTGAACTGTACCAAGGTAATGCAGAGGCCACAGCTAAAATTAAGGAAGAGCTGGCCGTTATTCAAGAGTATCTTCCAAAGGCCCTCGAAGAATCTGAAGTTGTAGACATGATTAAGCAAATCAAAGATGCAGGTGCCAAGGATATGGGTTCTATTATGAAAGAACTACAACCCCAAATCAAAGGTCGCTTTGATGGTAAGCGCGCTAGCGATCTGGTGAAAGCTGCTCTTTAGAGGAAGTTATGACGGTGCAGAGTTTCGGAGAAAAGTTTGATCTGGTAAAACTTATTCAGGCGCGCAATCTCGCTAAAGAGATTGCCTATGAAGTAAGAGACCTTATTAAACCCGGTATGACCGAAACTCACGCCCATCATTTTTATAAAGAAATTTGCCAAAAGCATGGCATCACCAAACAATGGCATCCCCCAAAGTTTCGTTTCGGACCAAATACTCTTCTAAACTTTAAAGATAAGTCCACAGAATACGTTCTCAAAGAAAGTGATATCTTCTTTATTGATCTTGGCCCCATCATCAACGATCATGAAGCCGATTTTGGAGAAACCTTCTTCATCGGCTCAAACCTCGAACACAAAAGAATTTGTGGATTACAGCGAGTAATTTTCAATGAGGTTCGGGACTACTGGCAAACCACTTACAAGTCTGGAATGGAGCTTTATCAATTCGCTAAGGACTTAGCGGCCTCTCACAATGTGATTTTGAATATCGATCAAGATGGTCACCGGATCGGAGATTTTCCTCATCATATCTACTACAAGGGAAGTCTGCAGGAAACTGACTTTCAAATTGTTCCCAATGCTTGGATTCTTGAGATCCATCTCTGGGACAAAGATAAAAGATTTGGTGCCTTCTATGAGGATCTCCTAACGGATTTTAATCTGATTTAAATCTGCTTGATCATTCTTACTGACGTAAACCCGCCGGTAAGAAATCCGCTGAAGCACTAGACTTGATAAGAGCATAGAACCTAGACCCATTAGAACGAATGTCATTTCCATAAATCCTCCTTTCTTTAATCCATCCCTGGTGCATTAAGTTCAAAGGGCCAATCCTTAGCTCTTTTGTGCTCTAATGAGCATCTTTCATGCCAGTTTCAAATTCCAAGTTTCAGGTAGTTACCGCTTAGTAGTGTCATCCTAACACCGCTTTCCTATAGTCATCCTGACCCTAGGAACTCTAAAAGTGGTTCATCCTTGAACCTAACTACCATCCTTGAAATTCTTTTGTTTTTTAACTTCTTCTTTCTCATTTTAAAAATCATCCTGATCTTTAAAATTCTCTGAGAGAGAAGTTGTTATAAATCTATAGAGCGAAAAGCATGCCAAGTTTTTCTCTTCGTTTTGCCCCTATATTGATCAATTCGGGGCCAAGTTGAAACTAGTAGTAGTGTCACCACTGGTGCCAAGAGAGTAAGTAGTTGAGCGAATGATTTTTTATAAAAAGATTTTTCAAAATGACTTGTGCACTTATCTTTTTTTTGGAACGATTTATTTAGGAATCAATGATTGATTCTTATAATTCTACCAAGAAGGTAATTCATGCAACCACACTACTACATCATGAAAGGCAAAAAGATTCTTCGCTTAGAAGCTGATACGAGCTTTGAGAGTCTATGTCCTGAGCTCCAGAATAATCTAATCGATGTAGATGCTGAATCACTCAACCAAGAACAGGCCAATTGGCGAGTTGTTATTTTTCGAGATGAAATTATGGAACTCGATGAATATCAAGAATGGATTCTTACTCCTGAAGCACAAAACTGGGTTGAAGAATACGAACTTGACCTAGTTGCCAACTAGACTAGGCACTCTTGGTGCTTCAAAAAGTTGTCACCTTTAGCGTAAACTCCTAATTTTAAAGGCTCTTAATCCCTGAGTCTTTTTGTATGCCATAATGATCCTACTTAAAGGGGGTCATTTTGGATACGAAACTTAATCCACAACATTCTTCTCGGCAGGAAATCATAAAAAATTTTATGCCTACAATTCGTTACTGGGCCAAGCACTATCACTATCAGTGCCACCAGGTGCTCGAGTTTGAAGATTTGGTGATGGTGGGAGTTATCGGTCTGATCGATGCTCTTAATAAATATAAGAAAGAAAAAAAGAATCAGTTCAAAACCTACGCTGAATTTAGAATCCGAGGTGAAATTGTTGATGAACTGAGAAAGCAAGACTGGATGACTCGTAGTGAACGTACAAAACAAAAACAATATCTAAAGGCGAAGAAAGATCTAACCAGTGAGTTAGGTCGTGTACCCACTTCTAAAGAAATACAAAACGTTCTTCCTTTTAAAAGTAAAGACATGGTTCGTATGGAGCAATATGAATCAGGAGACACGATCAAACAATATATCGAGGGAGAAACAATAGGCCTTAAGGATAACATTTCAGAATTTGAAATTTACTCTCTGAAAAAAACTCTCAGTGTCGTTCTCGATGAATTACCACGAACCATGAGAATTATTATTCAGTTAAAATACTATGAAGACTTAAACTTTTACGACATCTCAAAAGTCGTCAATCTTTCAGAAGGACGCATTTGTCAGCTTCATGCGGAGGCCCTGACTCTCCTAAAAGAGCACTGTGATAAAGAAGAAATTGATATCCTGGCCGCATAAGTTGGTCCGGTTTTACACTCACTCATGAGGGGAGATCAAATTCTCCCCTTCTTAATTTCTGGGTTTGATTCACCCAGGCCCTAAAAAAAGTCATAAGCCTCTCTTTGATATCTCCACCTTCGAGAGCATGTAAGGCCCAGGTCATCGCTTCATAAGTAGAAACCCATTCTGGATGAAGAGCTTTTCTTAAACCATATTCAGAAGTTATCCCTTGAGGGAGTTTAACGGCCATTAAGTCCTTGAAGCCATCCTCGCGAGACCTCACCTTTCTTGCCTGACTCCAATTACCATCGGGGATGATGAGGTGATAGGGACCAGGAAACTTTGACTTGAAATCTTCATTCAATTCTTGCGCATCATCATGGGGGTATAAAAAAAGAGGCCTACCTGCTCTCTGTAAAATTGGAGCGGCCGTAAACTCTTCATGGACTTTGCCTCGAATAAAAATATCTGCATTATCGGGAAGCATCTTTTGCGCGAACTGGGCCGTATTAGATGTGAGCTTTAATTCCCTTACATGAACCACCAAAGACACGTTAGTTTCGATCTTAAAAGGTTTAATATGTTTGCAGACACAAAAACCTTCATTCACTCGGCAGACTTCACATCTTTTGCCATTGGATGCACGACGTTGACTCATAGTAATTTACTCAAACTTTCTTTAATACCCAAATTTGTTCTCAAGGGCTAAACTTTATCAGTTAAGGAGAAACTATGAAAGAAAGTATTTATGACATTCCTGTCATTGGTATAGATGGCAAAAGCACGACACTCAAATCCTATGAGAATAAATACATGCTCATAGTGAATGTAGCGAGTAAATGTGGATTTACCCCTCAGTATGAAGGATTAGAAGAAATCTATCGAGAGTTCGGAGATCAAGTAGTCGTCCTAGGTTTTCCTTGTAATCAATTTGGCTCTCAGGAGCCAGGGGATGAAAACGAAATAAAAAATTTCTGTTCCCTCACCTATGATGTCTCTTTCCCTCTTCACTCTAAGGTTGATGTTAATGGCGAAAATGCTAGTGAACTTTTCGAATATCTAAAGAAGAAAGCTCCGGGAGTTCTTGGAACCGAATTCATCAAGTGGAATTTCACTAAGTTTTTAGTGTTTCCACACGAAAAGGAGATTAGAAGATTTTCTCCACAAGATAAACCTCAAGTTATCAAAGAAGAAATTAAAAAAATTATAAAAGTATAGTTACTGCTATAAGGAGTTACTCATGTTGTATTCTGGCCAGGCATTTCGCCTTGAAAAACTTGATGGAGATATTCTCCATGGGATTTTCGATCTTCAAAATCAATCTACTAACGTTCTTGGGGCAACATCTCTTAATGACTTCAAGGAAATGCTTGATGTTATTAAGAAGCAATCAAATATTAAAGGTCTCATTATTTCTTCGGGAAAATCATCTGGATTTATCTTCGGAGCAGATGTCACTGAGTTTTTAGATCACTTCAAAAAAACTCAAGAAGAAATGACCAAGTGGCTTTTAGAAATTGATGAAGTCTTTAATGGCTACGAAGACCTTCCTTTTCCTAAAGTGGCCCTCATTAATGGTTTTGCACTTGGTGGAGGGTGTGAACTTCCCCTTCTTATGGACTACCGTCTAGGAACTCCTTCTGCAACCATGGGACTACCAGAAACTAAGCTTGGAATCATTCCTGGTTGGGGTGGAACGGTTCGTCTGCCGCGCTTAATTGGAGCAGATCATGCCATTGAATGGATCACAAGTGGAAAGCACAATAGAGCTGACGTTTGTTTAAAACTAGGGGCCATCGACGGAATCGTAGAAGAAAAAGATCTTCTCCAAGCGGGTATTAATCTCATCAACCGCGCAAGCGCAGGTGAGCTTGATTGGAAAGCAAGAGTGACTGAGAAGAAGTCACCTCTTCGTCTTGATAAAATTGAAGGGATGATGAGTTTTGAAGGTGGGAAAGGAATGGTTGCAGGAATTGCAGGCCCTCATTACCCTGCCCCTGTTAAGGCCGTAGAGACTATCCAAAAACACGCAAAATTAAATCGTGATGAAGCTCTTAAAATTGAAGCTGCAACTTTTGCGGAATGTGCAAAGACGAAGGTTGCTGAATGTCTTGTACAAGTTTTCTTAGGAGATCAGTACTTAAAGAAGGAAAGTAAATCCATTACTAAAAATGCTGCTCCTACAAAACGTGGAGCCGTTCTAGGTGCTGGTATTATGGGTGGTGGGATTGCCTATCAATCTGCAAGTAAAGGTGTACCTGTATTAATGAAAGATATTAAAACAGAACAACTTGAACTTGGAATGAGTGAGGCGAGTAAGCTCTTAAATAAACAACTTGAGCGCAAAAGAATCAAGCCTGATCAGATGGCAAAAGTGATTGCTTCAATCTCTCCTACTCTTTCATACTCCGATTTTAAAACAACAGACTTTGTCGTCGAGGCCGTTGTTGAAAATGAGAAAGTAAAAAAAGCAGTTCTGGCAGAAGTTGAAACACTGGTGGATGAAAATACTATTCTAGCTTCTAATACTTCTACTATCTCTATTACGAGTCTTGCTAAGGATTTGAAACGACCCGATAAGTTCTGTGGGATGCACTTCTTTAATCCAGTACATGTCATGCCACTGGTTGAAATTATTCGCGGTGAAAAAACTAGCGATGAAACCGTTGCCCGTGCAGTGGCCTATGCAAATCAAATTGGTAAGACTCCCATTGTTGTTAATGACTGCGCAGGTTTTTTAGTGAATAGAATTCTCTTCCCATATTTTAAAGGTTTTGTTCACTTAATCGAAGATGGAGTAGATTTTACTCGCATTGATAAAGTAATGGAAAAGTTCGGTTGGCCTATGGGACCTGCTTACCTACTTGATGTGGTAGGAATTGATACCGGTGTTCATGCATCTAAGATTATGGCCGATGCTTTCCCTGATCGTATGAGCTATTCGAAGAAAACAATTCTTGAAGTAATGTTTGAAAATAATCGTTTCGGACAGAAAAATGGGAAAGGTTTTTACGAATATACTATTGATAAAAAAGGAAAACCTCAGAAGAACTTTAATCCTGAAGTTAATGCCCTTATCGAATCATGTGTATCTATTAAAGTTGAAGTTAGTGATGAAGAAATCATTATGCGCATGATGCTTCCAATGATTATTGAATCATCTCGTTGCCTAGAAGATAAGATCGTTAAAACTCCTGTCGAAGTTGATATGGGTCTTCTTCTTGGACTTGGCTTCCCTCCATTTAGGGCCGGAGCCTTAAAGTACGCCGATTCGATTGGGCTAGCAAAACTAGAAGAGGAATCAAAGAAGTATCACTCAATTGGTGCTCTTTATGAATTCACACCGTTCATGAAAGACTTGAGTGCCAACAACCAAACTTATTATTAAGAGGATGATATATGAAAAATGCAGTCATAATCGATGCAACTAGAACCCCTATGGGGAAATCAAAAAACGGCGTATTTAGAAACGTCCGAGCTGAAGAACTATCAGCTGAGCTTATGAGGTCTCTGCTTCGCCGTAATCCTAATCTTAATCCAGCTGAGATTGAAGATATTATTTGGGGATGCGTTCAGCAAACTCTTGAGCAAGGTTATAACATCGGAAGAAATGCTCAACTTCTTACAGATATTCCCAAAACTGTCTCGGCCCAAACAGTGAACCGTCTTTGTGGATCATCAATGACTGCTCTTCACATGGCCGCTCAAGGTATTTGGTCAAACCAAGGAGATATCTATCTTATTGGTGGAGTTGAACATATGGGACATGTCCCTATGACCCATGGAGTGGATTTCAATCCAGCTCTTGCGAAAACAACTTCCCGTGGTGCTGGTTCTATGGGGCTCACGGCTGAACTCCTGGCCCGTATTCACGGAATCTCCAGAGAACAACAAGATGAGTTCGCTGTTCGCTCTCATCAAAAGGCCCATGAAGCAACGGTGAAAGGTCATTTTAAAAATGAGATAACAAGTGTAATTGGACATGATGAAATGGGAGTTCCTTTCAAAGTGACAACAGATGAAGTTATTCGTCCAGAAACAACAGTAGAAACTCTTTCAACCCTTAAACCAGTTTTTGATCCCCGTGGTGGAACTGTTACTGCCGGTAACTCTTCTGCTCTCTCAGATGGTGCTTCAGCGATTCTAGTTATGAGTGAAGATAAGGCCCGTGAGCTTGGCCTTAAACCAATGGCAAGAATTGTTTCTCTCTCTGCTACCGGGTGCGATCCATCCATTATGGGATACGGTCCTGTTTCGGCCTCTAAGAAAGCCTTGGCAAGAGCAGGTCTTTCGATGGATCAAATGGATATCATCGAACTTAACGAAGCTTTCGCAGCACAATCGCTTCCGGTCATTAAAGATCTTGGACTAATGGATGTCGTGGATAAGAAAGTAAATCTTTATGGCGGTGCTATCGCTCTTGGACATCCTCTAGGCTGTTCAGGTGCTCGTATCGTGGGAACCCTTGCTCACCAGCTACGCACTAATAACAAAAAGTATGGCCTTGCTTCAATGTGTATTGGACTTGGCCAGGGTGTGGCCACTGTAATTGAAAATCTAGACTAAAAAAATAAGGCCTCTTAGGAGGCCTTATTTTTTTTATAATTCGCAGTGATCTCTTAAAATAACTCTACTATTCCCGATGACTGTTAACGTCTTAACGTTAAGTGTTCCACGATCTTTATAACCTTTCCACATCCATGATCCCTTAACTCCAGGGCCTCCGGAAAACCTTTTATATTCAAAACGGGCATCATTAGTATCTACAAGTAAAGTATCTCCTTGAAGTTGATACTTATAAGTTTCTCCGGCCTCAACTTGAGTGACACAATTTATTCTTCTGCCCGGATCACGATTGATGGCACTTCTAGTAAAAGTCATAACTCCATTCTCAACTTGAGCAGGAACATCAATGAGAGTGTCGAGAACATCTACTCCTTGCCCATCTGCTACTTCAAGAGTTGAGCACTTAACCCATTTATGATTTAGTAAACAGTTCTGTCTAGACTGCTCTTCTTGGCGAGTCGAAGACTGTTTAGTAGAGCTACTTTCTTTACCACAACCAATAATCAATACAAGAAGAAGTAATCCAAGAGCTTTCATAACCACCCCTTTTCAAAGTTCCGGCTAAGTTATGAAATAAATCACACTTTCTCTATAAATTAATACTTACAAGCTCAAGTGATCATCTAGAACTAGAGTTTTATTTAAGGTTAACGAGACCACTTATTGAATTGCAGAAAGGTAAAATAAAAAAAACGACTACTTTTATTTTTTACTGTAAGTAGTCATCATCTCCTCTTACTTCTGTAGCATCATCCACATCGTGATATTCTTCAATCCCGGTATTATCTGAATCAAAAGAATAACTATCATCCTGGAGACTTGCGTCTTCACTTTCTCGCACTTGCTCTTCTGGACTTAAATGTTTCTCTTGATCATGCTCAGGTACTGGTTTTTTTCGATGGGGATTTATTTGTTCTGGGGTAATTTGAGGTTCTTGCTCCATATTTTCCTCCTAATAAAAAAGCACCACTCCTTATTCAGTATTGGTGCCAATTCTTAGTTAGAATTCGGATTAGCTAACTCAGCATCGATAAGATCAACCATAATATAACCGAGTCCATAAGGTACCGAGCTATCTCGGCTTTTTGAATAAGAACTTGCGTGATCAAACCCTAACTTATGCGTCCACTCATGAAAGACATTTCCTGCTACTTGGGCAATACTATAAGCATTGAAATATTTAGTATTCATCCAAATTCTAAGCACGTTCGGGTAAGTATAACCAACCGTTGAAGTGAAGTTTGAAGTATAAAGTTCTAGATCAAGATCCATCTCATTATCAATCTCAGGGAGAAGAGTCTCTGCTCCATCAATAAGAATTTGATAGATCTCCTCATTACTCAAGCCCTTGTTATCTACAAATCTTTTCTGACCATTGTAAGTGAAGTTGATAACTCTCTCTTTAAACTCTTTGGTTCTGATGATTTTTTTAATCATCTCGATTGCTCTCAGAACCTTCTCTTCTTGTGAAGCATTAAAGTTTGTTAACGAAACATTGGCATTAAATAAGTGAGCTTCACTTGGGACATCACCGACATCAATAATTGGTGGAGTAGTATCTTCATTTGGCGGGGAAGTTGAATCAGTTGAACAAGATGAAGTTTGGGCCTGCTTAGTATTCCCTGTATTACATTCTTCAGGTGCATTACAGCTGACAAGCAACATCATCAGTGTGCTTATTGCGAGAATCTTACCCATTTCTAACCTTCCTTAGTTCAACTAGCATATACTAGTATGCCCCTACGGGAAGATCTGAAACAAGCGGGCAAAATTATCTCTGATTTTTAGAGACTGCTCCGAGGCTTTACAAGAATATTTCCAACGAAAATACCCACCACTAAACTCATGGCCATCGAGAGGGCCAGGAAGGCCATATTGAGTCCACTTAGCACATCCTGCTCGAACAGAAAGCTCATAGAACGGTAGCTGATCGAACCGGGAACAAGAAGAAGAATACCTGGAAAGTGGATAAGACTTGAAGGACGATTCATTATCCGAGCAAATAAGTTCGACCCCGCCCCAACACAAGCTCCACCAAAGAAAATACCTAATTCAGGACCAAGATAGTGCGTCCCTAATCGAGAACAAATATAACCAAAAATCCCTGCTAGAAAAATCCATTTCCAATCACTTCTAAGGGCCTTGAAATTGACCGTAGACATTAGTGCCGTCATTGGTAAAGTCAGAATAATCACCCAAGGAGCGATAGCATCAAACTGCATATCCGATGGAGCATAGTGAAACCAACTAGCGATCTTAGAACCTAGGAAAACTCCGAAGGTTAGTTTGAGTGAAATCATAATTCCCCCCACTAAACGACTCGTTCCGGAAGTCAAGTTTTGGGTAGCAATCTCTGAAATCGCTATAGTAATTTTTAAGCCGGGCATAAAAATAATGAGACCCGATAAAATAATGACTGGAATATTGAGAGATGGAAGATACTTCGCCATTAAGTAAGTCGCCAGAGAAGCAACCATCGCTACAATAGCTTCGAATAGCTGGGCCACCACGCCTAAGGGACGAAATAATGATAAGAGTCCCATTAAAATACCCACAATACCAACAGCAATGAGGTCTCCCCAGTTTCCACCAAAGAGTACAAGGAAACCAATGGCAGACATAAAGAAGCAAGCAATGCGCATGCGTTTGCCGTATGGCTCTGGAGAATTTAGGACGTTCTCTAAACGAACAATCCCATCTTCATAAGAGATTTGCCCGCTGATGACTTCACGAGCAATCATGTCGACTTCCGATAGTTTCCCTAAGTCAACTCCAACTGGCTCAACCCGGTGAACCTTAGTAATCTCCTCGTCCCCGTCAGTAATGGTACTAAAAATGGCGGTAGGTAGTGAGATGATGTCTCCCTTAAGACCGAACTTTCGACACAGTTCCTGCATCGTAGCTTCCAAACTGTGCGCAGGAGTTCCTACAGAGTGCAGCACTCTCCCGAAGTTAGTAATAAATTTAACCTTTCTTTTGAAATCCGTTTTTTCCATTACTCAATCTTCATGCGCTTAAAATCTCGGTAAAGTCTTTGGGCAACCATGACACACATATCGGCATAAGTTTTTAAAATAGGCCTAAGAAGTAAGTGATCTATTTCCTCAAGGGAACTTTCTTTTGTAATCGCATCCAAATCAACAGGAACATCTATACTTGCTTCATATGAAGCCCAGTTAAGATTAGGAAGATTCGAAGGGATATTCCGATCTAGATCTTTAAGGCGTTCCTCTATTTTTTTGTAAGAAAGTATCGGCGTAATTTTAAATTTGATAACAGCTTTTTGATGAATACTTTGTTTTGTAATCTTATCGACACGGGTTGCCTGCCAATCAATTTCGACCATGATGACGTACAAAGCATCCAAGTCAAATTTTTCAACGGCTTCAGCTATATAGTATTTTTGATACTCATTTCCTCTTGGCCCACCAAAGAGCTGATACCCTGGCACCAAAAGAAGAGAGAGGTCTCGAGAAAAATGAGGCTGAAACAAGGCCAGAGCACTTAATCTTTTTCCTCTTTCCGCCAAAAAAACATCATCTTTTGCTAAACCTTCTTGGAAGGTTCCTCCATAATTCTTTACGCCGGTCCCATACTGACTGTGGAAAGAGAAATCGTCAAAAAGCTTCCTCATAGGAAGATAGTTCGTCTCATCGTTTACAACTGTTGTATAGGCTTCTTCCCAAACTGAAAGAAGCTTCTCAGTTAGAAGCTGTTTACCTTTTGGAGATAAATAAACTTTATCAGAACCAGATATTCCGGAACGAGTCGGCTGGATAATTGTTTCAAAACTAAGAGTGGAAGTAGACTTTATTGCTTTTTTAGAAGGAAAAGCTTCCTCCCATGTGAGTTGTCGTGGATCTCTTTGATAAGAAGTAACAACGTCCTGTGATATTTTATTTAAATCACTTGAATGATAAATCTGTTGCGGATCATATTGATATACTCTCTTCCCTCCATACTTAGAGCTTCCTAAAGTACAGGAAGTGAGAAGAAGCAAGAAGAAGATTCGTAACATAAATATGTCCCTTGAAAGATCTTTTTAACACTAGACCATTCTAGCAAGTGAGAACTTGATATTTCTAGTCTTAAGGTCGGAGAAATTCTAATTTTCCTGATAACGCCGATTAATTCTTCACTATCCTTTAACTCAATCTTAATTTCTCCTCGTTTTCTGACGCTACAAAGAAATTGAACGAGGGCGTAGTCCTTTTCGGAAGCATCAAAGATACGCACAAAATTCTGTTTCCATAAAATGGTTCGAGGAGGATGAAGAAGCTGAAAACGATCACCATCTAACCACTCTAGTCCCTTACTGTTAGCAACCCACTCCCCATCATGATCGCTAATGACAAGTAGCTCATCTCGAAAACTCATCTTGTGTGGCCCATTCTCCGAGATTCCCATTTTTATTTTTTTATAGATATGAGCATAGGGATAGTGTCGAGGAGTTTTAAGAGGAAGTTTATCCATTAATTGGTATTCTTCTTCCTTGTTAATTCTAGGAATCAAATCCCCATGAGATTCAATGACCACTAAAGTGAACCCTAACCTCTGAGAGAGAACATGAAGAACTCTATCAAGCACCATTCCTGTTGGAAAATAAAGAAAGTAGGTATCTCCTTCAGGTATAGAATCTGTTAGTAGATCAACAACTAACGAAGTAACAGGAAGGTGATACTTTTGAGCTAGGGAGGAGCATATACTTGCTCGAGATGGATCAATTTCAAGATTTATAGATGGCTTTCTCTTCAATAATGAGTAAAGGAGGCAACTCCGTCCTGAGCCACCACCAAGATCAACCCAAACCCCACCCACTTCGGGATGCTCAAAGAGAGTCTCCAGATCTTCAAAACTTGTATAAAGAGCGCGTAGATCAAGTCCTTGATAGCGTCCTTCCTCTGGAACGACGTATTTCTCACTTTCCTCTTCCAGCTTTTCTAAATCAGTTTTAAAACGTTGATAAGTTTGTATTGATAAAGAATCCAAAATTACTCTCTTCAAAGCCTTCAATTACATGTGAATAACGTAAACCCACAACGACTGGAGTCATCAGCCTAAATAAATAAGTTTCAAACAGAAGTTCTGCTCCGGTGGACTTAGCTTCGTAGTTATAACCCATAATTCGACCATTGAGGTCATCATAAAATAAATTGGTTGAAATCCTTTTTAAGTATAAAAACTTTCCAAAGTTTTCGTCCGGGTAAAAGAGTGGCATTGTATAGTTTGCAGAATACTTAAAAAATTCATCGAGGAAGAACTGATCAAGTCCACGAGAAAAGAGAACCAAACTCGCGTACTCGTAAGTTTTTGCATTTTGTTTCTCATAAGCAAACTGATGATAAAATGAGTGATGTTTCTTCAGGCCTGGTAAATAGATTCGCGAATCAAGGCTTAAGAGTTGCCCTCTTAAATCTCCTCCTGAAATATCTTTCCCCGTTTCAAAATGCCCCGTAAAAGTAAAACCCAAATGACTCAATAAATCTCTTGGAGCAAGTCTTGATACTGAAGAAAAGGATAGATTTGCTCCAACTGAATAGAGTGTTCCTTGATTAAGTTCTCCTCGATCAAGAGGCTCTTTACCCATGACATGAATAAGTTTATTAAAGCCATAGAGATTCAAAGATTGAATGTAGCGTCCCACAAATCTATTCCAAGGCAGATGTACTCCTAACTCTGCAACCCCTTCTTCCCAACGATCTCTCTTTTCGCGCCCTCCGAAATTTCTTCTTGTAGTTCTTCCTTGATATCCCAAGTTATAACTTAAAACCGGGTAGTATCTCATGAAAGCGCCGCTTACATATCCTCCAGTTGTTCCTTCGTTGTAGTTATAAAATGCACCTAGACTGAGGGAGTTTTCATTAAGAAGATCACGTGAAAACAACTCAACAGCTACACTTGGGGAAAGGATGGGGGAAATTAGGTTCCATGAGTGAAAGTTTAAATAGTTTTTGACTCGTTTATATTCTTCTACCGGGTAATCAGAGGTTTCTTTAAACTCAAAAGTTGATTCACGACTCATAAATCGTTCATAGAGATTACTTGTTAACACACTCTCCTCTTCTATGACCTGAAGAGGGATTTTCTTCACCTTCATTCCTCGAAAAGAATAGTCATTAAATATTAACTCATCTCTTACCATGGTAGGAGCATAGGCCCCAAACTCCGAAGAAGTTCGTTTAACTAACTCTCCATTTTGGAATTCATAAATGTTGTCGATTCCCTCATGAGGAGACTCGACAAAGATTCTTCCCTCTTCACTTGTGATAAAACCTAGATTTTGATTTCCCATTGATAATACTTCTTCCAAGGAAGAAGTATTCAAATGAAAAGTATAGATACTCTTCTGCGAGGACTTATCTTTACCTATGAGCACAAGAGTTTCTTCATTAAGCCAGTCAAAGCTCGTTATGATTACGTTTCCAGGAAGAGAAAAAGTCTTTTCAACTTTTGTTTTCAAATCAATGACAGAAAGGAGCTGTTCTTGATGATCATTCCAAATAAGTCCTGCTACTTGTGAAGCATCGTGGTTTATGATGGCCACTCTCCACTTCAAGTCCTTTTTAATGAATTCTGTCTTACCCTTAAGATTGATAACACGAAGAGAGCTAAAGTCTTCAAGTCCCCATCTTGGATGAAGTTGCTTTTCAACAATGGCAAATCGTTTATTTCTTAATTTAATAGGATGGCGATGGATAAATGGGGCCGGATAATAAATAACCTTTTCTTTATCATCCTCTACTATCACAAACTGATTGATGTCTCCAAGACCTTGCTTAAGAGCAAAGATTTTATTCTCTGAAATAGCTTGAGGGTACAAATAGTTAGTCCAACCGTCTTTAACTTCAGGAGAAAGAGACTCACTTGGAATTTGAGTAAAGCTCTGCCCTCTCCAGAAAGCCACCATCTCACTAAGTTTATCTTTTATGAAATCATCAAATCTCATCCCTAGCATTTCATCGGCGCGATAATAAAAGCTAAGAGGGTTATAAGATTTATTGGCCGATCGATCGATCAAAGTGGAATATTCATCTCCAAGTTCCTCTCTTAAAAAACTCGTAAAAAAATAACCTACGACGTAATGATTTGGAACAAAGAAGTCATAGGATCCGAATAGAAGTTGATCCATTTTAAAATCTTTATTAAGACTCAAAGCTTTTAGGTCTCTTTCAAATAAAGGAAGCCGTCCTCTTCCTCCAGGAGTGAGGGCTGTTTCAATTCCAACTGCATCACCTTCTAGAAACCAAGGGGGTGCGGTAAAGGCCAGACCTAAAGCGACACCGATTTCACCAAGAAGCCATTGATAGTATCGATTAAAACCTTGCTTGGTTTTATCAAACTGTACCACATGACGAAACTCATGAATCCCTAAGGTGGTGAGCCACTCAGTATTGGTCATTTCAGGATCAAGAGAGGGGCTTAAGAAAAACTCTGATCTTCTTGGGGCCAAGGTAACAAAGCCATTAGAATCAAGGGTTTTATTTTGAATAATAATGCTAATTCGCTCTGGTGATGTCTCCAAACTCTTTGAGACGAGCGGATAAGCACTCTCTAAAATTTTTGCAACAATCTGAGCAGAAGCTTCTACTTCTTTAGGAAAAATGATTTCAAAATGATGAGTATCGATTTTTCGCCATTCTAAATGAGTTGGATTTTGTTCAAAGCTTAGCTGAGGAACGGGTAAGAAAACTTGGGACCAAGCGGAGAAGCTTAGAAAAAGTAAAAGTAGAATTTTCATGATGACCTCGAATAAAAATTCTACAACCTTTTATTCCCCTCGCATAGCTTTGAGTCTGTCCCATAAGGCCTTACCTACAATGCCCAGCGGCTGATGCTTAAGTCGAATGAGGTTTATATCTAACTCTCGAGGATGGATATCCTCAAACTCCAAAATCTTTAGCTTCCCTTCACTAATGGCCCGACTTACTTCATGTTCAGGAAGGTGTCCCCACCCTAGACCTGAGAAAATAATGTCATTTTTAAACTTTGAATCATTAATCCTCCATTGCCTCCCTTTGGGAAGAATTCCAAAGCTTGCTCCATTCACTCCCGCAGGATCTGCTAAGACAATCTGATCGATACTATAAAGGTCACTTTGCCTTTTAATATTTTTCTCTTCAAATAAGGCGGTAGAAATCACAGGCATAAGATTGACTTTAACAATCGGAATTATTTCTAAATCTTTAGGCGAAGATATAAAATGAGTAATTCCCATTTGAGCATCTTTTTCGAGGACACGTTTCTCAGAAGCAGAAAGAATTTCTAATCCTAAATTAAGACGTGTGTTTGGGTAATTTCCTTGGAACTGTTTAAAAATTTTAAGAAGCTCTGGTAAAGGAGAGATCCCATCAACGGCAACCTTTACTTCAATTTCTTCTTCTTTGTTAAAACTCTGGGCGAGACCTTCAAGCTCGGTCATCCCCTGCACGACTTTTTGAGAGTGTTCAAAAAACGCTTGCCCATAAATGGTTAATGAAGGCCTATAGGAAGTCCGATCAAAAAGCTCAACACCGAGTTCTTCTTCGAGTTTTTTAATAGCAAAGCTCACTGCTGGTTGAGTCCGATGTAACGATTGAGAGGCCGCCTTGAAGCTTCCTTCCGAAACAATTTTGTGAAAAACAAGGATTTGGTCGTAAGTCATGATAAGTTTATTTTATCATTTTAATTAGAAAATATGTCTTTTTTTTTATCAAACTATGCCTCATCATATCACCATATGTTTATCTAAAGGAGATTTATGAAGACATTACTAGCACTTACACTTGCTATATCAACTATGGGTGCATTTGCACAAACTAATTATAAAATTAACCCTGAGCAAACAAAAGCTGAATGGGTTGGATACAAAGTGGCATCTGAGCACCGTGGTTTCATCGGTGTAAAAGACGGTAACCTAACAGTTAAGGATGGTCTCATCCAGGCCGGAACAGTGACCATTAATATGGACCAATTAACAGTAACTGATATTTCTGGTGGAATGGCAGAAAAACTTGTTGGTCACCTTAAGCACGATGATTTCTTTGCTACTGACAAATTCCCTGAAGCTAAACTAGCAATCAAGTCATCCAAAAAAGTAAAAGATGGGCTTGAAGTAACAGGGGATCTCACTATTCGTGGTAAAACTCACCCAATTACTTTTAAGGCCACAGACGTTAAAGAAACTGCCAACTCTTTCACTGCCAAATCAGTGATTAAAGTTGACCGTACTCTTTATGACGTACAATACGGTTCTGGTAAAGGCCTTGCGGACCTTGGAAAGAGCCTTGGGGATAAGCTGATTAAGGATATCTTTGATATTAACGTAACCCTTACAGCTACAAAATAAACTCCCTCCTCCGTCTAGGGGTCACAATAATTCTCCGTGGCCCCTTTTTTCTCTCTAAACTTAGAACAAATTCTCTTTTACAATATAGCAATGAAATGGGTTTTAATTTGTCTCATCTTTAGCTCCCAGCTTTATGGAGCGACTATCGGAATCATTGATACAGGGTTTGACTTGGATCACGAATTCTTGCGTCCAAAAATTCTTAAGCAAGAAACCGATGAAGAGATGATTGATCCAGAATTAAAAAATAAATTTCATGGTTGGGATTTTCATGACAACTCCCACATCGAAACTCCTGTTATCCAAAACCAAGATCTTCTAAGTGATATTTTAAAATACCGAAAACTTCGGGCCAAAGGACATAGTCAAGGTCTCACACCTGAGGAATACGAATGGTATGGTCAGAAAAAAGCAGACAAAGAATTTAGAAGCGAGCTTAAAAAGTTCAGAAAACATATTCATGGAACAGTTGTTGCTTCTATTGCTCTAAGAGAAGGCGAAAATATAAATATCTTCCCTATTAGAGGTCTCCACATTGACGTACCTGTCGTTGCAGTAGAAAGTGACATTGAACCAACTCCCGATCTAAACTCGAGTATCACCGGCATAAAAAAGTTTGAAAAGGAAATCAAACTTTCAAGAGATAGAGTCAACAGGAAGTTCTCAAAGATATGTCTCTACTTATCTCTAAAGAAAATAAGTATTGTGAATGCTTCTTACGGGATTACTTACAAGAACATTGCGACGAAGTTTCAGGAAATGTATCTTGAGTACGTGGGAACAGAAATCCCTGCTCCTCTTCTAGACCAATATATTAACGATTACTTTAATGCTATTTACGAGTCAGCGGCCAAAACCATTAAACGTTATCCCAATATGCTCTTTGTCTTTTCGGCGGGAAATTCTGGTCTAGATAATGATCTTTTTCATCATTACCCTTCAAGGGTTAAACTGGACAACACCATAACGGTATCTGCTACTAACGGTGATTTCCTAGCAAGCTTTTCAAACTACGGTAAAACAAAGGCCGATATTGGAGCTCCGGGGGTAGGAATTAAATCTATCATACCCAAAGTCTATTCAGCTGATGGTACTGATATCTTCTCAACCTCTTCAGGCACCTCTATGGCAGCACCTTATATCTCCAATCTCGCTGCTCAGATTCTCAATGCCAATCCTAAGCTAAAACCTTGGCAGATCAAAAAGATTATTATGGAGACAGGTGATGAGAAAGAACACCTCGAAGACAAGCTAGTCTCAGGGGCCATTGCTAATAATGCAAAAGCTCTCAAAGCTGCGAACCTGAGTAAAGAAATCTCTCTAGAGCATGCTATTCAATTAGCAACTCTTAAGATTGTTCCTCTTCAAGATGAGATCTCTCTTAACATTACTCCGGCAAAGATCTATCAAGAAACGGCAAAAAAAGTAATGGAGTCCGTTCCTTCTGTCATTACACCTGCTGAAGTTAACGAAGAAGTCGAAGAAACTCCTTCTACCAAATCATCGTCTTCACAACCGATTGATCAAGAGAAAGTGCCACAGGACAATTCAGTGCCGCTTCCTTCAATTGATTCAGAACAGATGGATCAAGTTGTTGATCAAGACCGTTCCAATGAAACTTCAGAACTATCTCAGAAACCTTCCGAGGATTTGCCCCCATCTTCTTCTGAAC